>OLND01004013.1_pt1 | contig 10725 bp, 9 predicted proteins | sample 1672031 | NCBI WGS metagenome assembly OLND01 (sample SAMEA3136638, study PRJEB25190) | human gut metagenome | biome: human gut; feature: human-associated habitat; material: faeces | place: Austria | collected 2013
CGATAATTCCTGCTTTAATCATTTTTCATAACTCCTTTATCTTAAACCGCTAAAAGGCAGTTTTTTCATTTTTCGTTCAACACCTATCTATATTAATACATATCTTCAATTAAGTAAAGTACAAAAATCAAAAAAATATTCATAATTATGCATGCAAAATTAATAAAAATACACTTTTTACTAAAAAACTATTGCATTATTCATACTTCTGGTGTATATTAATTGAGTGCTCGCAAGAAATATACACTTTAGCGAACACATCATCACAAATGAATGAACATGTTTTTTTATATAGGAGGATTTTACAAATGAAAGAGAAAGTTGTTTTAGCATACTCAGGCGGTCTTGACACTACAGCCATTATCCCATGGTTAAAGGAAACATTTGATTATGAAGTTATCTGCTGCTGTATCAATGTTGGTCAGGGCGAAGAATTAAACGGTCTTGAAGAAAGAGCCAAGATGAGCGGCGCTTCCAAATTATACATCGAAGATATCGTTGATGAATTCTGTGAAGACTATATCGTTCCTTGTGTTCAGGCCAATGCAATTTATGAGAACAAATATTTACTTGGTACTTCCATGGCTCGTCCTGGCATTGCCAAGAAGCTTGTTGAAATTGCAAGAAAAGAAAATGCTGTTGCGATCTGTCATGGGGCAACAGGTAAAGGTAATGACCAGATTCGTTTCGAACTTGGTATCAAAGCACTGGCTCCTGACATCAAGATTATCGCTCCATGGCGTATGACAGATGTATGGAAAATGCAGTCCCGCCAGGATGAAATCGATTTCTGTAAAGCACACGGCATCGACCTTCCATTCTCCGCAGACAGCAGCTACAGCCGTGACCGTAACTTATGGCACATCAGCCATGAAGGCCTTGAACTGGAAGATCCATCTCTTGAGCCAAACTACAATCATGTACTTGTGCTCACAACTCCACCAGAAAAAGCACCTGACAAACCGGAATATGTCACAATGACATTTGAAAAGGGTGTTCCTACTTCTGTCAACGGCAAAGAAATGAAAGTGGCTGATATCATTCGTACACTGAATGAACTTGGTGGCAAACATGGTATCGGTATCGTTGATATCGTTGAAAACCGTGTTGTAGGTATGAAATCCCGTGGTGTTTATGAAACACCGGGTGGTACAATTCTTATGGAAGCACATCAGCAGCTGGAAGAACTGGTTCTTGACCGTGCAACTGCAGAAGTTAAGAAAGAAATGGGCAACAAACTGGCTCAGGTATGCTACGAAGGCAAATGGTTCACACCATTATGTGAAGCAATTCAGGCATTTGTTGAATCCACTCAGGAATATGTGACAGGTGAAGTTAAATTCAAACTTTACAAAGGCAATATCATCAAAGCCGGTACTACTTCCCCATATTCACTGTACAGCAAATCTCTTGCATCTTTCACAACAGGTGACCTCTATGACCACCACGATGCAGATGGATTCATCACACTGTTCGGACTTCCACTGAAAGTTCGCGCTATGATGTTAAAAGAAGTTGAGCAGAACAAGAAATAATTAATTGATAACAGATTCAGCCAGATGGACACTTTATTCATCTGGCTGTTTTTATTACCTGATACAGTATTGCAATTCTGTAAAAAATGGCACAAAAAAGACACAGCCAGATGGCCATGTCCGTTTTTATCTGCTATGTTTATGATTATCTGCTTTCCAGTTCCGCACGTTTCTTATCGATAAGCTCCTGAAGTTTTTCCAGCTCTTCCACTGTAATCCCATCAGATTCCAGAAGCGCATTCATCATTTCCACCGGATTAATCTTTCTGCTTTTGGCATTTCCCTTTAAATAATCCTCTCTTGAAAGAAGAGGGGTATAATTTCTTGCATACACCTTGCCGTTCATTGAAGTTCCCGCAACCTGGATCAGGTTCTCTTTCAAAAGAAGCTCCAGGCATCTTCTTACTGTCGGCATTTTCAGTTCCGGTGCAATGTCATTGATCTCAAAAGCAGACAATGGTCTTCCCTCTTCCCAAAGCACATTCATAATATCATAACGTTTACCTTTTAAGATGTCCATCTTAAGATCTCCTTCCATTTTTAACCAGATATCACTATAATACAGAAATATCGAATTAATTACAATTACAGAGACCTTACACTGATTTACAGTCCTTTTACAAATTTGTTACCAAGTTTATCCGGACAATAATACATCTTTCTACACATCACGAATCATTTCGTCATAAAACAAGCTGTTTTTTCTCAAGACGGGCATATACCCACTCTCTGAAAAGTGTATAGATGACAGATACTGTCGGAATGAAGATCAGCATTCCCGCAATTCCCATCAGACTGCCGCCAAGTGTTACAGCTACCAGTACCCAGATGGATGGAAGCCCGACAGAACCACCTACCACATGAGGATAGATCAGGTTTCCTTCTATCTGCTGCAGGATAAGGAAAAGTCCCAGAAACAGAACTGCTTTTACAGGACTTATCATAAGGATCAGAAAAAATGCTACCCAACATCCGATAATTCCGCCAAACAGCGGGATCAATGCTGTAAATGAAATCAGGACACCCACCAGCATTGCATATGGAAAATGCAGGATTGTCATGGATACAAAGAACATACTTCCAAGAATCACAGCTTCGATACACTGTCCGGTAATAAAGCTGGAAAAAATCCTGTTTGCCAGATTCCATACATGTGCCAGATATCTGACCGGTTTTTCCGGGAACATTGCGTACATTGCTTTTTTTATCTGCTGCAGGAGCTTTTCTTTCTGCAAAAGGACATAGCAGGCGAATACAAAGCCAATGGATACATTCATTGCAGTAGTCAGAAGTCCCATGGTGATGGACACTGTGGAGGAAACAATGTTATTGACTCCGTTCTTCAGTACGCCGAGTACAGAATCGATTATTTTTCCCGGCTCAATGTCAAGAGACTGCGCCCATTTCACAACTTCCGGATTGTTTCCGAATACATTGTCGATCCATTTCTGGAAAACCGGAATATTTTCTTCTATCTTTTTCGCTATGTTTACGAATGTTGCTCCCAGTTCCGGTACTACTACCAGCATAACGATCACGATTATACAGATCACAAAGCAGATAGAAAGCACCAGGCTGACCGGTCTTGCCAGTTTTTGTACTGTTTTTTTCTCTTGTTTCAAGGCTTTTCCGAACAGATGATGTTCTATGAATTTCATTGGAATATTGAGGATAAAAGCGATTCCAAAGCCAATGATGAACGGAAAGAGAAAGCCAAGCAGAACTCTGACAGTGCTGATGACTATGTGCAGGTTCTGGACACCCAGGTATAAGAGAATTGCGAATGCGATGAGCCATCGGATTTTTTTCATGTTTTCTTTGTCTAGCTGCATGTTTGTTTTTCCTTTCTTTTTGATATTGGAGAGTATTATATCATATTTTCCCCAAAAACGGACGCTTAGAAAAATATTTTATCTGCTATGCGGTTTCGGCATCTAAGAGATTCTAAGTCATCTGAAATCTGCTAAAAGCATGAGAAGAAAAGTCTGTGATTGCTCGCTGGCGCTCAGGCAATGGACTTTTCTTCTCATAACGCAGATTTAAGAGGACTAAGAATCTCTAAGATGCCTGCAAATGCATAGCAGATAAAATATTTTTCTAAGCTGGTAATTGGAAGGTGGAAAATATCGCATCAATTCGCATGTTAAAAGCCTACATGAATAAAAAAGACTTTAAATATGAAAGAGATTGTATAAGTTCACATGGGATATCATATACTTTATATAAATTCTGCCAGCAAAATGCTTTACAGACTATGAATTATCAAAGGCAATGTGAAAAAGAATAATAAATTAAATCGCAGAAAGGAATTGACAGTTAACTGCAAATATTTTATAATCATTTTATAAACAATATAAGTAAACTTATATATGTCCATAATCGGTTGGACGTTTCTACCAACTACCGTAATAGTTGTCTATAAGTTCTCTCCCCAGGGAGAAAGAATGAGGTAAAGGCAGCATCGGTAGATTTTTTTTGCCTTTCCTTAACCACAAAAAGGAGGTATGGTTATGAACGAGCGGACTTTTGTTTTAAAGGGAACAATTTGCTACAGTAATTCTCTGACAGAACTTTCCATCACTGAAAATGGATATTTAGTATGTGAAGATGGGCGATGTGCAGGGGTGTTTGATGAGCTTCCTGAGAAATTTGCAGGAATCTCATGTACAGATTTTGGCGATGAGCTGATTATTCCAGGACTGACTGATCTGCATCTTCATGCTCCGCAGTATACGTTTCGTGCCTCGGGTATGGATCTTGAGCTGCTGGACTGGCTGAATACTTATACTTTTCCGCAGGAAGCGCGTTATGAAGATACAGAGTTTGCAAAAGAGGCTTATTCTATTTTCACTGAGGATATGAAGAAGAGCCCGAATACAAGAGCGTGTATTTTCGGAACTCTGCATGTCCCTGCTACCGAGATCCTGATGGAACAGCTGGATAAAACCGGAATAAAGGCTATGGTCGGCAAGGTAAATATGGACCGTAATGGTTCTCCGCAGTTGCAGGAAGAGAGTGCTCAGGCTTCTGCTGATGCTACGGTTCAGTGGATTAAGGATACGCTTGATAAATTTGAAAATGTAAAGCCGATCCTTACTCCGAGATTTACTCCATCCTGTTCTGATGAGCTGATGGAGAAGCTTTCGGAGATTCAGAAGAGGTATCACCTGCCGATGCAGTCTCACCTTTCTGAGAATTTCGGTGAAATTGCCTGGGTGAAGGAGCTTTGCCCGAATACACATTTTTATGGAGAAGCATATAGCCAGTTTGATCTTTTCGGCGGTGACTGTCCAACGATCATGGCTCATTGTGTTCATTCTTCGGATGAAGAAATTGCCCTTATGAAAAAGCAGGGCGTTTATATTGCTCATTGTCCGCAGTCCAACACAAATCTCTCCTCAGGTATCTCTCCTGCGAGACGTTATCTGGACGAAGGCTTACACATCGGACTGGGATCTGACATTGCAGGTGGAACTTCCGTTTCTATTCTGCGTGCCATGGCTGATGCTATTCAGGTTTCCAAGCTGTACTGGCGGCTGGTTGATTCTTCCATGAAGCCGCTCACTGTTGAAGAAGCCTTTTATATGGGAACAGAAGGAGGCGGTTCCTTCTTTGGAAAGGTTGGAAGCTTTAAGGAGGGGTATGAATTTGATGCGGTTGTGCTTAATGACAGCACTATTCCAACTCCACTGAAGCTCTCTCCGAAGGACAGACTTGAAAGACTGATCTACCTTTCCGATGACCGCAATATTACCGCTAAATATGTAGCCGGAAGAAAGATTCTGTAACTGCAGGAAATACAGATTCTGATGGTGTTTTTCCGGCATATCGTTAACAAAACGATATGCCGAGACGATTGATTCCAGGAGTTTCACCCTGTTTTTTCGGGATGATTATCTGAGACACCACAAAACAACCGGCAATTTTTAAAATCAAAAGGGGGAAAGATTATGAATCTTGACAAATTATTCCATCTCAAAGAGAACCACACAGATGTAAAGACCGAAGTTATGGCAGGTATTACCACATTCATGACAATGGCATACATTCTGGCTGTTAACCCAAATATTCTGGAAGCGTCCGGCATGGACAGAGGAGCTGTTTTTACAGCGACCGCACTGTCATCCTTTATTGCCACCTGCCTGATGGCACTGCTTTCTAACTACCCGTTCGTTCTTGCACCAGGCATGGGCTTAAATGCCTACTTTGCATACACAGTTGTTCTTGGCATGGGATACAACTGGCAGCAGGCACTGGCAGCTGTATTTGTAGAAGGTATTATTTTTATCCTTTTATCACTCACTAATGTGCGTGAAGCGATTTTTAACGCTATTCCAATGAACCTGAAACATGCAGTATCTGTTGGTATCGGACTGTTTATTGCTTTCATCGGACTGCAGAATGCTAAGATCGTAGTTAACAATGACTCCACTCTGGTAAGTGTATTTTCCTTTAAATCCTCCGTTTCCGGCGGGACCTTCAATACAGAAGGAATTACAGTTCTTCTGGCGCTGATCGGACTTCTCATCACCGCCATCCTTCTTGTTAAGAGTGTAAAAGGAAACATTCTCTGGGGTATCCTGATCACATGGGGACTTGGCATTATCTGTCAATTGACAGGACTTTACAAACCTGATCCTGCAGCCGGCTGGTTCAGCCTCCTGCCTGATTTCTCAAACGGAATCTCCATCCCAAGCATGGCTCCCACATTTATGAAAATGGACTTCTCCATTGTCTTCACACTTGATTTCGTAGTCATTATGTTTGCATTCCTGTTTGTAGATATGTTCGATACACTTGGAACACTGATCGGCGTTGCTTCCAAAGCTGATATGCTTGACAAAGAAGGCAAACTTCCAAACATCAAAGGTGCTCTTCTTTCTGACGCAGTAGGAACTACAGTAGGTGCTATGTGTGGTACTTCCACAGTTACTACTTTCGTAGAGAGTGCTTCCGGTGTTGCTGAAGGCGGACGTACAGGACTTACTTCCCTGATAGCAGCCATCCTCTTCGGATTATCACTGCTGTTATCCCCGATTTTCCTGGCAATCCCGTCCTTTGCCACAGCACCGGCTCTGATCATCGTTGGATTCCTGATGCTCACATCAGTAACCAAGATTGATTTCAACGACCTGACGGAGGCCATCCCAGCATTTATCGCGATCATCGCAATGCCATTCCTGTACAGCATTTCTGAAGGTATCTCCATGGGTGTTATCTCCTATGTGATCATCAACGTTGTTACAGGTAAAGCAAAAGAAAAGAAGATCAGTGTACTGATGTATATACTCGCTGTATTATTTATTTTGAAATATATCTTTATCTGATATAAATATCAGATACACATTTACAAAAAGAAGTCTCCTGCAGAGGCTTCTTTTTATTTCTACAATCTTCTTTCTCTTTTTACATTTATGATGTATAATTACGAAAGTGTTTCTTCATTTTCAGATCAATAAGGCACCGGCACTCTTAAAATATATTTGAAACATTTTATAACTATGAGGGCACTGAACAGTTACAAAATTTCAGTGCTTCTGTCCACACTGAATGAATAAATATTTTGTTTTATCCACATTTTATACATTCTATTTACACATTAATATAAGGAAGGATTATACACATCATGCAAAAACAACAGATCCCTTTAAAAAATTCCCTGCTCCTGCTTCTCGCAGCGATCATCTGGGGTATCGCTTTTGTGGCTCAAAGCGTAGGAATGAAATACGTAGGAGGCTTTACTTTTAATGCCGTCCGTTCCCTTATTGGAGCAGTCGTTCTGATTCCACTGATTTTTATTCTGAAAAAGAGAAACTCCCCTTCAGATTCTGCTTCCAAAGCATCTGGCAGATCTGACACCTCAAGTAATACTGTATCCAATATGCAGGAGAAAAAAACTCTGATTATCGGCGGTATCGCCTGCGGTATCTGTCTCTGTCTGGCAAGCAATTTCCAACAGTTCGGCATCAAGTATACAACCGTCGGAAAAGCCGGCTTTATCACTGCCTGTTATATTGTGATCGTCCCTGTCATCGGACTATTCCTTGGCAAAAAATGCACGAAATTTATCTGGGCTGCCGTTGCAATGGCTCTGATCGGACTTTATCTCCTGTGCATCACAGATGGATTTTCTATCGGAAAAGGAGATCTGCTCGTACTGGTATGCGCATTTCTATTTTCACTGCACATACTGGTCATCGACTACTTTTCTCCAAAAGTAGACGGAGTAAAGCTCTCCTGCATTCAGTTCCTGACATGTGGTATCCTTTCCGGCATTCCCGCTCTGTTCCTTGAGCATCCGGAGCTCTCATCCATCCTGGCAGCATGGCAGCCAATCCTCTACGCAGGTGTCATGTCATGCGGAGTAGCTTACACCTTGCAGATTATCGGTCAGAAAAACATGAACCCAACTGTAGCATCCCTGATACTCAGCCTGGAATCCTGCATCTCTGTCCTAGCCGGATGGATCATTCTCAGACAGCAACTAAGTACTAAAGAAATCCTTGGATGTGTCATCATGTTTGCTGCTATCATCCTTGCACAGCTTCCACAGAAGCAGACAGAATAATATGCAGAGTAGGTCAGAGGGTCTATTCCCTCTTTCCTCTCATCAAACTGCATGTGAGTTTCTCCTTCATACGACTATACGGCTTTCCAGCATTCTTCTTTCTACAGCATTGTACCACACCACCATTCGTTGTAAGCCTTTTTTTGTAATCCTTATTCTGCTCCATGGATATTTCAAACAGAAGGTGGAAAAGAAAAAGTTATTGCTATAGACGGGCATGGAAGCTATGTAACAGAAATAGTAGATGACTAACTTTAAAAAATAAACTCCCCACTTCGTCAGAAATTCATCCGACGGGGGGAGTTTATTTTATCCGCTATTCAACTTCCCCAATCACCTTGTGGAAGTGCTCCTTTATCCTAGTAAAACTCTCATCGCTCAGGTCATGCTCTAACTTACACGCATCTTCTTTTGCAACTTCCGGGCTTACGCCGAGATGTTCCAGCATCTTGCTCAGCACTGTATGCCGCTCATAAATATGAACCGCAATATCATTTCCTTTCTCAAGAAGTGTCACCGTACCATAACGGTCCATCGCAATATAACCATCCTCACGAAGCAGCTTCATAGCATGACTTACACTCGGTTTCGATACCCCAAGCATCGTTGCAATATCTATAGAACGAACTCCGCCACCCTGTTTTGACAATACCAGGATTGCCTCCAAATAATCCTCCGCTGATTTTCTGATCTGCATTCAAAATACCTCCCATATTGTTTTGATATTAACACAATATGGAAAATTTTTCAATCGCTCTTCTTGAGAACAGTCGTCATTAACCCTTAAATTCCTAAAGCAATCTCCATCATCCTGTTAAACGAAGTCTGTCTGGCCTCCGCAGAAATTGCCTCATCCCTGAAAACATGATCCGAAATCGTAAGAATCCCCAGCGCCTCCTTACCGGCTCTCGCAGCATTCATAAACAACGCCGCACACTCCATCTCCACACAGAGAACCCCCATCTTTCTCCATGCCTTCGAACTCTCCGGATTATCTCCATAGAACGCATCCGAAGATACAACAGAACCCACGCGAACCGGTGTACCCTGCTCCTTCGCAACCTCTACAGCCCTTGCAACCAGTTCATAACTTGCTGTAGGAGCAAAAGTCCCCGGCAGCTGATACTGGCTTGCATAATTTGAATCCGTACATGCACTCATGGCGATCACAACGTCCATTACGCTTACATCATCCTGCAGCGCACCTGCAGAACCAATACGAATAATCTTCTCTACATCATAAAAATTATAAAGCTCATAACTGTAAATACCCATAGACGGCATCCCCATACCGCTGCCCATGACAGATATCTGCTCACCCTTATAAGTTCCGGTATAACCAAACATATTTCTCACTGTGTTAAAACATACCGGTTTCTCCAGATATGTCTCCGCAATATACTTCGCACGCAGCGGATCTCCCGGCATCAGAACCTTCTTTGCAATATCACCTTTCTTTGCACTGTTGTGTGGTGTTGGAATACTCATAATCACCCTCTCCTTTCCCGTAATGCTACATCACTGCATTATTTATCATCACCTGTAAGCCGCAGCACATCCCTGATTTCTTCTTCATCCATATCAAGAATGATCGCCAGCTCCTCTACACTGAACTTTGAACTTTCATCCTCTTCATCCTCTGTAAGTTCCCGGACTGCCGCTTCCAGCTTCTCCACCTTTGCTACCAGATAGTCATCCTCAAATTTCCTCTGTGTCTGCTCCTCGATAGCATGGCGGATTCCACACCGGATACGTCCAAGCAGCCATTTCTCATCTTTCTCTTCCGGTTCTTCCTCTCCCAGAGCCATTAGAAGGCTTATATTTGCCTCCTGAATCAGATCAGCGATAAAAATCTCCTCACAGTTCATTTCAACCGCCATTTCGGCTGCTGCATGCAGATACTTCTGTGACAGCTCTGCCTGTGCCAGAGCATCTCCCTTTGAAAGCAATTCAAAAAGTTCTTCCGCACTTCTCTCTCCCTGCTCCTGTTCTTCAAGACCTTCCAGATATTCTTTCAGATATGCCTCTTCCTCCGCTGTCAGAGGAACTTTTTCTTCTTTTTCTTCGGATACTTCTTCCGGTCCGGTCTGAGATGCTGCTGAAATCTCCTCGGCACCCTCAATGGAAATACCTTTTAATTTTAAATACTGTAATATCTTAATCAACTGTGACTTATCCAGGTCAAGTTCGCCAAAGCATTCCTTTATCTGTTCCGGTTTCAATACTTTGCCATTCTTCTCTCCAAGTTCACATACTTCTGTAAGTTTCTGCTGAAATTTCTGTATATCCATAGTCAAAATCTCCCTGTCCTGTTTATAACTTAACTATACAACAAAAAACTATGCCTGTAAAACAAAAAAGCACCGTTTTAACCGGTACTTTTTCTAAATGCGGATAACAGGACTTGAACCTGCACGGGAAGCCCACTGGTACCTAAAACCAGCGCGTCTGCCAATTCCGCCATATCCGCATTTTCTCATATTCTCAGAGTGTACCTGAAAAATCATTCTCGCACTCTGCAAAAGCAATAAAATAGCGGAAACCTCACAGAAGATTTCCGCTATTAATGAAGCATCGGGGATTCGAACCCCGGACAACTTGATTAAAAGTCAAGTGCTCTAC
>OLND01004015.1_pt1 | contig 10724 bp, 10 predicted proteins | sample 1672031 | NCBI WGS metagenome assembly OLND01 (sample SAMEA3136638, study PRJEB25190) | human gut metagenome | biome: human gut; feature: human-associated habitat; material: faeces | place: Austria | collected 2013
CATATATGAAATGAAAAATAACGGATAAATTATGTGAATGGAAAAAGCAGACAAAGGGGCGCATGCCACTTTTGATCTATGGGGCAAGACAGGTTGGAAAAATATTATCAAGTAAAAATTGTGCCGGAAGAAACTCTTATCATTTTTGATGAAATACAGATGTGTGAGAGAGCATTGACATCTTTGAAATATTTTGCGGAAGAGGCACCAGAGTATCATGTAATGGCAGCTGGAAGTTTATTAGGAGTAGCTGTAAATCGTGAAAAATACTCATTCCCGGTAGGAAAAGTACAAATGTTGGCAATGTATCCAATGGATTTGGAAGAGGTGTTGTGGGCAAAGGGAAAACAAATTTTCTGATACAAAAAGAAAATCATGTAATTCCGGTGGAATGTAAAGCAGGAAATCATGTAAAAGCAAAAAGTATGATGGTTTACATGGAAAAATATGCGCCTGCATACGCAATCAGAATTTCACCAAGAAATTTCGGTATGGTGCAGGGAATAAAATCTGTCCCACTATATAGTGTATTCTGTATTTAATGCAATTCTTGAAAGAAAATAGCCTGATGGGTAGTAGAGAGGCGGTAGCGATGGTAAAAATAGACTTAATCACAGGCTTCTTAGGAGCTGGAAAAACAACCTTTTTGAAAAAATATGCAGAATATCTCATTGCCAAAGGACAGAACATCGGAATCCTTGAGAACGATTTTGGAGCCGTGAATGTTGATATGATGCTGTTACAGGATCTGATGGGAGACAACTGCGAGTTGGAAATGGTTTCCGGTGGCTGTGACGCGGACTGTCACAGAAGACGTTTTAAGACAAAACTGATTGCAATGGGAATGTGTGGCTATGACCGTGTCATAGTAGAGCCATCCGGTATTTTTGATGTGGACGAATTTTTTGATGCGCTGAGGGAAGAACCGTTAGACCGCTGGTATGAGGTGGGAAATGTGATTGCGATTGTGGATGCAAATCTGGAAGAGCATTTATCTGAGGAGGCAGAATATATTCTGGCTTCGGAGGTGGCGAATGCAGGAGAGATTATCTTAAGTCATGCGGATGAAGTGTCAGCGGAGCAGGCAGACACCACGGTCGCACACCTAAACCGTGCATTGGAACAGATAAAGTGTCCGCGCAGGGTGGACAAAGAGGTGCTGCGCAAAAGCACACTGGATCTGAATGAAGAAGATTTCAACCGGCTGATTAGCTGCGGCTATCAGATGGAGAGCTACCGCAAACTGGATATGGAAGAGAAAAAAGGGTTTGAATCTGTCTATTTTATGAATGTGAAAATGACGGAGGAACAGTTAAAGACTACTGTGGGAAAACTGATGAATGACAGGGAATGCGGCGAGGTATTCCGTGTAAAAGGTTTTTTGCAGAAGGAGGATGGAAGCTGGATACAGCTGAATGCAACGCATAATGGAATTACCATGAACCCGATCGAGAAGGGGCAGGAAGTGATCATTGTGATCGGGGAAGAGTTAAAGGAGCAGGCTATTAAAAAATACTTTTTGAAGCAGGATAATTTATGATTGGAACGAGCTATGGATCCACAGTAATGATATTTTAGCGCCGACAGGAAGCGTGAGGCTGGCAGGTTGCCAGAAGCAGATGCATCCGTTATAATAAAAAGAGTGGCTTGTCAGCTATTTATAATTAAGAAAGAGAAGGGAAAAGAAAGTATGAAAATTGCAGTAACTTATGATAACGGAGAGGTTTTTCAGCATTTTGGAAGAACAGAGAATTTTAAAGTGTATGAAATAGAGGATAATAAAGTAATCTCCAGTGAGGTGATCAGTTCTAACGGAGTAGGACATGGCGCACTTGCCGGAGTACTTGCCGACAGGAACGTGAAGGCGTTGATCTGCGGAGGAATCGGTGGCGGTGCGATCAATGCCCTTACAGAGGCGGGGATTGAAGTTTGCTCAGGTGCATCCGGAGATACTGACAAAGCAGTCGAAGATTACTTAAATGGAAAACTTATAGATGCAGGACAGACCTGTGACCACCATGGGGAGGGACATACCTGTGGAGATCATGAAGAGGGACATGGATGCGGACATCATGATGCAGAGGAAAATCACAGTTGCGGATGCGGTTCCCATGAAGGAACAGAGAGCGGAGAAGGCTGTGGATGCGGCTGTGGAGAACGCAGCAAGATCGAGGGAGCAAATGTAGGAAAGACATTAAAAGTCCACTATACAGGAACCTTTAACGATGGAACAAAATTCGACTCATCTTATGACCGCGGTGAGCCATTAGAGTTCGTGTGCGGAGCCGGTATGATGATAAAAGGATTCGACCGTGCAGTGGCAGATATGGAGATCGGACAGATCAAAGACATCCACCTGATGCCGGAAGAAGCATACGGTCTGCCTGATCCAAATGCAATCTTTCATGTGGAGATCAGCCAGCTGCCGGGTGCAGAAGAACTGGAAGAAGGACAGCAGGTTTACCTTCAGAATGAGATGGGACAGCCATTCCCGGTTACGGTTGTGGCAAAGGAAGCCGGAATTATTACGTTTGATGCAAACCATGAGATGGCAGGAAAAGAATTGAATTTCAAGATCGAACTTGTGGAAATCTGCTAATATGACATATCAAATAGCAATTTGTGACGACGAGGAAAAACAGAGAGCGTATATCAAAAGTCTGGTGGAGGGATGGCTTCGCCAGACTTTTCATCATACAAAAATTCAGGAATATGCAAGCAGCGAACAGTTTTTATTTGAACAGGCATATGACAGGACGCAGATTTTGTTTCTTGATATCGAGATGGAGAAAATGGACGGTATCGCACTTGCAAGGGAAATCCGCAAACACAACCGCCAGATGCAGATCATCTTTGTGACTGGGTACATGGAGTACATTCAGGAAGGTTACGATGTGGAGGCACTTCACTATCTGTTAAAACCCGTGTCGCAGGAGAAAATAGACAGTGTTTTAGATCGGGCGGTAGAGCGTTTGAAGACAGCGGATGCCGTGCTTCTCGTCGAAAGTGGCGGAGAAGTTCTTAGGCTTCCGCTCAAGGAGATCCGTTTTATCGAATCAAACCGGAATTATAATATCATTCATGCAGATAACGATTACGAGATGCGTGGCACCTTATCAGAACTGGAAGAAAAACTGGATGAAGCTTTTGTCCGCGTGGGGCGGTCATATCTGGTGAATCTCAATTATGTGAGACGTATTGGCAAGACGGAGCTGATTTTGAACACCGGGGAGAAACTTCTGGTTCCAAGAGGAAGCTATAAGAAGCTGAATGAGGCATTTATAAAATATTTTTAAGATACGTGAAAAATTGAAATAAAAGAACAACTGCCCGAGGAGATAAAAAACAATGTCCCTGCTATCCAAATACATTAACAGACAATTAGCCGCCTACCAGAGCGAGTTAGTTCAGACTCACTATCAGGAGGTGGAGAACATGTACCGTCAGATCCGTGGCTGGCGGCATGATTATAGAAACCATATCCAGGTACTCAAAAGTTATGCGAAAGACGGTGACTTAGCGCAGATCAGCAAATATCTTGATGAGTTAGACGAGGATCTGTCCACCGTGGATACCGTGATCAAGACTGGGAACAAAATGACCGATGCCATCTTAAACAGTAAGATCTCGTTGGCAAAGTCAAAACATATTCCGGTCGTGGCGGATGCCCATGTACCGGTCGCATTAAAAACATCGGAGATGGATCTCTGCATTATTATTGGAAACCTCTTCGACAACGCCATTGAGGCGAGTCTGCAATTGCCCGAAGAGAAGCGGATGATCCGCATCTACATGGACATGAAAAATACCCAGCTCTACATGTCTTTCACCAACTTTACCGCAACGAAAAAACAGAAAAAAATCAGTGGCAGATTCCACACCACAAAAGGACAGGGACACGGATTCGGGCTTGTTCGTATCGATGATATTGTGGAGCGTTATGGTGGCTATCTAAGCCGCAACAGCGAAGACGGAGCTTTCACAACGGAGATTTTGCTGCCACAGGAATAATACAATTCGTCCCAGAAAAGATGCAGTTCGTCCCTGAAACATGCATCTTTTTTTCTTTGTACTATAGTAAAGACTGTTAGAAATTTCACATTCACGGAGGAACCACAATGAATAACCACAAATCAGAATACGGCGTCATCCAAACGATCAGGTTCATGATCCGGCAGGCGGTAAAAGAAGCTCCGGCTGTGCTGGTATGGCTGGTTGTAGACGCAATTTTGGCACTTATATTACAGCTGCTCGAATTATACGTGACACCGGTATTACTGCGCGATATTGAGGAGCAGATCGCATTGAAAGAGTTAGTGACAACTATCCTGTTCTTTTCAAGTGGAATCCTGTTGCTTACCGGACTGAAAGAATACATAAACAATGCAACCTATCAGGGAAAGATAGAAATCCGCATGTCACTTTGCAAAGCAATCACGGAAAAAATTGGCGCAACATCTTACTGTAACCTTGGAAAAAAAGATTTTCAGGAAAAGAAAGAGCGCACGAACCAGGCAACCAGCAGCAACAGCAGTGCAACGGAGATTATATGGATACAGTTAAATCAGCTTGTGTTCTGTATTTTGGGATTCCTTGCGTACCTGTTTGTCATGAAAAGGATGAATGTGCTTATTCTGGCAGTCACAATCCTTGCAGCAGTTGTCAGTTATCTGGCGGCACAGAGGTCTGTGGTATGGCTGCAGAACAACAGGGCAGAAAATGACCATGCGCGGCAATGCATGTGGTATCTGAGAGGTGAGGCGTGGAGTCCGGTCTCTGCAAAAGATATCCGGATTCTTCATATGAAGGAATGGCTGTTAAAAACGATGAAGCAGAATTATGAGATATTCATGCATTTTGAAAGGGCATTGGGAAACCATCATTTTATGGCAGATTGTGTGAACATTTTTTCTGCACTGATCAGGAATGGAGTTGCGTATGCCTATCTGATCGGACAGGTGCTTGCAGGAAATATGGATGCCCCACAGTTTATCTTATATTTTTCCGCGGTGAGCGGTTTTACAAGCTGGGTGCAGGGAATCATGGAAAATGTGGCACAGATCAGGCAGTCAGGTGTTGGGATTTCTGACGTGATGGAACTGATCTCCTACGAGGAGCCGTACCGGTTTGAAGATGGGGAGCCGCTTCCAAAGAATGCAGCAGGACAGTATGAGCTTCGATTGGAAAATGTGAGTTTCCGGTATCCGGGGGCATCAGAGGATACGTTACACAACTTAAATCTTACGATACAAAATGGGGAAAAGCTCGCGGTTGTGGGAAGAAATGGAGCCGGAAAATCGACGCTGGTGAAGCTTTTGTGTGGATTTTTTGACCCGACAGATGGGTGTGTGCTCTTAAATGGCGAGGATATCCGAAAATATAACCGAAAAGAGTATTACAGACTATTTTCCGCAGTCTTTCAGGATTTTTCCATTCTGCCGGGAACAATCGCAGAAAATGTGGCACAGTGCGTGGATGAGATTGATTTTTCTCGCGTGAAGGCGGCAGTAAAGGATGCAGGTCTGGAAGAAAACATTGAAAGACTGTCAGAGAAATATGAGACAAAACTGGGGCGGAAGGTTCATCTGGATGCATACGAGCTTTCCGGAGGCGAGACACAGAGACTCATGCTTGCAAGGGCACTCTACCGAAATGCTCCGGTGATCGTGCTGGATGAGCCGACGGCGGCATTAGATCCGATCGCAGAGAGCGATCTCTACGAGAGATATCATGAATTGACAAAGGGTTCCACTTCTATTTATGTGTCGCACCGTCTTGCGTCCACAAGGTTCTGTGACCGCATTATTTTAATCGGAGCAGGTGGGATTGCGGAGATGGGAACGCATGAGGAACTCATGGAAGCAGGAAAAGAATATGCACATCTGTATGAGGTGCAGAGCAGGTATTACACGGAAGGAGGAATGGAAGATGCTGCATTCGATGCGTGAGACAATTGGGATGAATAAAAGGGCAATCGGAATCTGGTGGAGAGAGTCGCCGGGAATGTTAGTGGAGCTGATTTTCTACGTGATCACCGGTGCAGTGCTTCCTTATGCCGGGATCTATTTTTCGGCACAGATCATTACGGAACTGGCAGGAGCGAAAAATCCGGTTGTTCTACGCAATCTGGTACTGCTCTTACTCGGAATCGAGAGCTTGTTGGGACTGATTTACCATTATTTTAAGAACCGTTACACAGTAGAACGGAACCGCATGTTAGAAAAATTAAGATACATTTTGAGTGAAAAAATGTTGTCACTGGATTTTGAAAAAGTGGATGATGCCGTCATTCAGGATAAAGTATTACAGATTGAACAAATTAACCGGTGGAGCAGATTTGGGCTGTGTATGGTTGTCTTTACTCTGGAAAGGATGCTGCAGGCAATTGCCGGTATTGCCGGAGCATTGATGCTCACTGTGAGTTTTTTTCAGGCAAAAGCGGTGAAAAGCGCGTTTCTGTGGATGAACAGCCCTCTTTTTGCGATTGTGTTTCTTGCTGGAATACTGGGATTTACGACTTTGGCATCGAGAATTGTGGAACGGGCACAGAACATGATTGCAGAGCTTTCGGAGCGTGCAACTTTTGGAAATCGTGTCTGGAGTTTCATGGCAGGTATGGCAGGAGAACGGGAACGGGAGCAGGATATCCGTGTTTATGAGCAGATCCCGGCTGCTATGGGACTTTATGAGAAAAATAAAGTCTGGGGAATCGGAACCGAGATGGATCGTCTGGAAAAAGGAAAAGTAGGAGTTCTGGCAGCGGCTGCAAATATGACAGAACGGCTCTGCAGTGGTCTGGTGTATCTGCTTGTCTGTCTGAAGGCATACGGAGGTGCATTTGGAATCGGTGCTGTGACACAGTATATCGGTGCGGTGACGGCTTTAAGCCATAATCTGGAGGAATTTTTGGGTGCAATTGGTGAAGTGAATACAAACCGGGAATTTTTAAAGAAAACCTTTGATTTTCTGGATACACCGAATGATATGTATCAGGGAAGCCTTACCGTGGAAAAAAGAAATGACTGTCAGTACGAAGTGGAATTTAAGGATGTCAGCTTCTGCTATCCAGGCACAGACAGAAAAGTGTTAGACCATGTCAATCTGAAATTCCGCATTGGAGAAAAATTAGCAATCGTCGGGGAGAACGGTTCTGGAAAATCAACATTTATCAAGCTTTTGTGCCGGCTCTATGATCCGACAGAAGGCGAGATCCTGCTGAATGGAATCAACATTAAGAAATACAATTATAAGGAATACATGTCTGTATTCTCAGTTGTCTTTCAGGATTTTAAACTATTTGCCCTTCCACTAGGTCAGAATGTGGCGGCATCTACAGAGTATGATGCAGACAAGGTGCAGGAATGCTTGAAGCTTGCTGGCTTTGATGTACATTCCGACCGGATGAAAAAGGGGTTGGACACCTGGCTTTACAAGGATTGTGATGCTGACGGAGTGAACATCTCCGGTGGCGAGGAACAGAAGATCGCACTTGCAAGGGCACTGTACCAGAACGCGGCATTCCTGATCTTAGATGAACCGACTGCCGCCTTAGACCCGATCGCGGAAGCAGAGGTGTACAGCAGTTTCAATGAGATCGTAGGAGACCGGACAGCGGTTTACATAAGCCACAGGCTTTCTTCCTGCCGGTTCTGCGATGAGATTGTTGTCTTTGACCGGGGCAGGATCGTGCAGCAGGGCACACACGAGGAACTCGTGGAACAGACGAACTGCAAATACTATGAACTCTGGAGCGCACAGGCAAAATACTATGCGTAAGCAATGAGCAGTGCTCACAGCGTATAGGTTGCAATATCCCCTGGTTTAGTGATAAGCTAAAATTAAATGAAAAGAGACAGGGGTATTTTCACAGATGAACAAATTAACAACCTTATGTTATATCGAAAAAGATAACAAATATCTGATGCTTCACCGGATCAAAAAGGAAAATGACATTAATCATGATAAATGGATCGGTGTCGGAGGAAAATTTGAGTGGGGAGAAAGCCCGGAAGAATGCATGTTAAGGGAAGTCCGGGAGGAAACCGGTTATACCCTGACTTCCTGGCAATATCGTGGTATTATAACTTTTGTTCTGGGGGAAGATACCGTAGAATACATGTCACTTTTTACAGCAGATGGATTCGAGGGAAAACCAATCGACTGCAACGAAGGTGTGCTGGAATGGGTAGAAAAAGACCGGATTTCGGAATTGAATCTCTGGGAAGGCGACCGGATTTTCTTCCGTCTGTTAGAGGAGCAGAAGGAGTTCTTTTCTTTAAAGCTTGTATACAATAAGCAGGATATTCTGGAGCAGGCAGTTCTGGATGCAAAAGAGTTGGAGCTTTTCGATATTTTAAATGAGGATGGAAGTAAAACAGGCGTAGTAAAAGAACGCGGTGTGGCACATCGTGAAGGCGCACTGCACGGAACTGTTCATATCTGGATCGTGCGGGAAAATGATAAGAGCGGATATGATGTACTGCTTCAGAAGCGGAGCGATAACAAGGATTCGTACCCCGGCTGCTATGATATATCTTCTGCCGGGCATATCAGTGCCGGAGATGGGGTCATGGAGAGTGCACTGCGGGAGTTTGAGGAGGAACTGGGATTGTCTGCACAGCCGGAGCAGCTGGAACTATTCGGAACAACACTCGTGAAGTTTGAGACAACTTTTTCTGGAAAAATATTCCGGGATAATGAGCTCAGTAATGATTTTGTATACAGACAGCCGGTGGATATTGGTAAACTGAAACTGCAAGAGTCGGAAGTCGCAGAAGTCTGCTGGATGGATTATGAGGAGTGTAGGGAAAAGATTGCAGATGTGGAAATACTGAACTGCATTAATCCGGAAGAGTTTGAGAAACTGGGAAGTTATCTGGAAATCTGCTAGAAAGATGGTATGCATAGTGCCGATAAAATCTGATACACCATCATTGGTGATGCAAAACTTTTTTTCATAAATCTCCCTGAAATAAATAATTTGAAGAGGAAATCCTTATGTGTTATCGTTGATGTATGACACATGAGGATTTTTTATGTAAGCAGAATAACGAACAGGTGAGGAAAATAGCATGCCAATAAAGGGAGTAGAACAATTGGATATTGAGCGTATCAACAGCTATGAAGATAATCGTTTTTCCGAAAAAGTATTAAGACAGCACGGTGCATTCGTGGTAAATGGCATCTTTTTCTATGAGGTGCTGATCACCGGAACATCGGAGGCTGTGATCACCGGGGAAAACAGGAAATACTATGAGGCGGTGATCGAGTATTTCCGTTTCTTTGCAGAGCATATCACGACATTCCGGGATGTACAGGGAAACATGGTAAAAGAATTTCCAAAAGTGGAATTGTTTGAAATTCCGTTGAAAAACATACAGCCATCGCAGTTTTACGTGGATAAGTCCAAGAAAAAAGAAGTGGGCACTTTCATCCATACGAAGGAAGATGTCATCATTCCATTGAAAAAGTTTGGAAACGAAATTGTTTCAATGGATGGACACACGAGGATGGCGGTTGCGGCAGAGAAAGGGTTGGATACGGTGCTGGCTTTCTGGTCAGCGGAAGAGGCAGATTATCTGGAATATTTTGTGACAGAAGCACAAAAAAGAAATATTTACACACCACATGATCTGACGAAATTAGAACATGATGAGTATGAAGAAAAATGGAATGGGTTCTGCGATGCATATTTTGCACAGGGCGATGAGTGATATTATGTGAGGAGGAAAATCAAGACTTTGAGTTGAAGATGCATTAAAAAGAATGAGGAGGAAAACAAAATGAAAATATTAGTTACCGGAGCACACGGCTTTGTGGGCACACGCCTGATGAAAGAGTTAGAAGGAGCAATTGCCGCGCCGTCCATTCAGGGAATGAACGAAAAACAGATCAGGCAGATCGTGGAGGAGAGCGAAGCAGATGTGATCATCCACACAGCTGCAATTTCGGATGTGGGGATCTGTGAGAAAAATCCGGAAGAGTCCTATTATGCAAATGTACTTCTTCCGGTTTATCTGGCGAAAGCATCAGACGGAAGAAAACTGATCTGTTTCAGTTCAGATCAGGTGTACCGTGGCTGCGAGAGCGACGGACCATATCGGGAGGATGAGGCAAAACCTGCGAATATCTATGGAGCGCATAAACTGGAAATGGAACAGCGGGTGTTGGACAGACAGCCGGATTCTGTGCTGCTGCGGGCAGAATGGATGTATGACTACATTTCACCGAGAGGCAATTATCTATTGAATGTCCTCAATGCGAAAGAGACGCTTACCTTCGGACATCAGTATCGCGGGATTACTTATCTGCGTGAAGTGTGCGAGAATATGGAACGTGTGATAAAGCTTCCGGGTGGAATTTACAATTTTGGAAGCGAGACAACACAGTCCATGTATGAGATTACGAAGGATTTTTTGCGCATCACTGGAAGTAAGCAGATGGTAAAAGAAGTCCCGGCAGCGCATAATCTCTGGATGGACTGCGGAAAGGCAGCAGAATATGGTGTCGTGTTCAGTGATGTGATTGGGGGACTGAAACGGTGTCTTGTGGATTATGGGGGGATATAATGTGTTTAGCAAACTACATATGACGTAATTAACTTTGAAGTAAATTACTTTCAAGTTAATTATTGTTAAATCTGAAAATGATTTTCTTTTTGTTATAAAATACCGCAAACAAGCGCATAATCTCTGGATGGACTGCGGAAAGGCAGCAGAATATGG
>OLND01004019.1_pt1 | contig 10716 bp, 7 predicted proteins | sample 1672031 | NCBI WGS metagenome assembly OLND01 (sample SAMEA3136638, study PRJEB25190) | human gut metagenome | biome: human gut; feature: human-associated habitat; material: faeces | place: Austria | collected 2013
CCGGCTCCGGCAACGTGGCCATCTACGCCACGCAGAAGGCCCAGCAGCTCGGCGCGAAGGTGGTCACGCTCTCCGACTCCACCGGCTGGATTCACGACCCGGCAGGCATCGACGTGGACCTGGTCAAGCAGATCAAGGAGGTCGAGCGCGGCCGCATCAGCGAGTACGCGAAGCGCAAGGAAGGCGTGGAGTACCACGACGGGCGCGGCGTGTGGAGCGTGCCCGTGGACATCGCGCTGCCCTGCGCCACGCAGAACGAGCTCTTGCTCGAGGACGCGAAGCAGCTCGTGGCGAACGGCTGCCAGATCGTGGCCGAGGGCGCGAACATGCCCACCACGATGGACGCCACCGACTACCTGATGGAGAACGGCGTGGTGTTCTGCCCCGGCAAGGCGGCGAACGCCGGCGGCGTTGCCACGTCCGGCCTGGAGATGTCGCAGAACTCCGAGCGCCTCTCCTGGTCGTTCGAGGAGGTCGACGCCAAGCTGCAGGGTATCATGAAGAACATCTACCACGCGGCCGACGACGCGGCCAAGGAGTACGGCCACGAGGGCAACTACGTCATGGGCGCCAACATCGCCGGCTTCAAGAAGCTCGCCGACGCCATGATGGCCCAAGGCATCGTGTAGCGCGAAGCACGAACCTCGCAAGCGAGCGCCCCTGTCCGAGGACGGGGGCGCTCTTGCATTCGGGAGTGCGACCGGAGCAATCCGGCCCCTACGCCCTACGAGGCCTGCAGCACCTTGGCGGACACGACGTTGCTAGGGGATATGAGGATAGCGCCCACCGAGCCGACGGCCGGGGCGTCCACGTAGAACGTGCCGTCGATGGTCTCGCCCATGACGAACAGGTCCTCGTCCTGGGTGGACACCACGATGTCGATGCCCGAGACGTCTTCGGCGTACTCCTTGTCGGGCGTGACGAGCACGATGAAATCGACCTTGTGGCGCTTGAAGTAGGCGATCTGCTTCTCCAGCACGATGGTGGACGTGGGCTCGGCGATGCCGAAAACGCCGAAGCGGTGCCCGCCCTTCTTCAGGATGACGCCCTCGCGGTACGCGTCGAGGTCGACCGTGTCGAGCGAGAACACCGTGGCGCCCTTCTCCTCGTAGCCTTCCTTTGCCTCCTGGGCGCTGAGCGTCTTCTTCTTCGAGCCGAGCAGGCTCTCCCCGGCATCCGTTCCCGGGGCGGACGCGGTCCCTGCCGTGCCGGTGGCGTCTTTGCCGCCGGACGACCCTGGGGCATCCGGCGAGCCGGCATCGGCCTCCTTGCCGGCAGCCGCGCCTTCGGCCGATTCCTTGCCGTCGGCCGCGTCCCCAACCGCATCGCCCGCGCCCTTCCCGGCCACCGGTTCGACGGCAGTCCCCGGGTACACGATGGCGGTGTAGCCGTCCATGCTTCCGAACGTGTCATCCAGGTTCGATGCCGCCACGTTCCAAGAGTGCCCTGCCACCAGGTACCATCCCAAGCCGCACAGGCTAAGGACGATAAGGGCCAGGAACACGAAGAGCGCTATTTTCTCGCGAGATTTCACCGACATAATGCTCAGCATTATACCGTGCCGCATTGAGGCCGTCCCCCAGATGGGCAACCGACAGAATTTCGACAGCTACGCGCTCCCGCCGACGCGGGCGCTGCAAGGGACGACGGCGCGACCGCTCGCCCGCCTACACCAGCTTCTCGTAGGCGATGCGCTCGGGCGTGCCCGCCTCGGCATGCGCGATGTAGATGACGCCGCATTCGGCGTAGCCGCTCTTCTCCAGCAAACGGCGCATGGGCAGGTTGCCAGGATGCGTGTCGATGCGCACGCTCTCGCATCCTCGATCGCGCGTCAGCTCCTCGGCGCAGGCCAGCAAGAACGAGGCGGCGCCGCGCCCCTTGCACGAGGCCGAGACCGCCACGCGGTGCACCACGCCGTAGCACGCATCATCCGAGCGCGTGTTGGTGAGCCATGAGCCCCGATCGATCAAGTCGTAGTCGCGTTCGCCCGAGAAGCCCACCATAGCCGTGGCCACGACGTCGCCTTCGTCGCCGACCACGACGTAGGACTCTCCGCGTGCACGATCGGCTTCGATAGCCTCGCGATGCGGGTCCCCGCCCTGCCACTGGTCGATGCCGAGCTCGGCGAGCGCGCGCCGGCCGTCGGCGAGGATGTCCATGATGCGGTCGACGTCCGACGCGCGGGTTGAGCGGAATTGCACGGGGATGTTCTCTTTCTTCTCAAAGGAGCCGTTCGAAACAAAGCGTCGACCCGCAGGTCGCAGGGGCGCCTTGGGGCGCGGTCAGAGGATTGCACGGCCGGCGGGGTCGCCCGCCTTCACCACAGGCGCTCGAACGCGGCGCGGCGTCTCTCACGGCCCAGGCGGTCGCGCAGGACAGCGGTGCCGCAGGACGAGAAGCCGTACTCCATGAGCAGCGCGCGCATGGGCTCGTTGCCCTCGTACACATCGCAGCGAAGGCTGCGCTTGCCGGCAGCCTTCGCGAGGCGCTCGGCCTCGCCCAGGATGAACATGCCCACGCCGCGGCGGCGCGCCTCCGATGCCACGCACACCCAGTGTAGGGCCGCATACGGGGCCTCCCCGGCAGGAGGCTCGGCAGACTCGGTGAGCCAGTCCGCGCCCGAGGAACGGCCATAGGCCTCGTCTCCGCGCGGATCGACGGCAAACACGCCGATTATGCGCTCGCCGCCGGCCTCCTCGTCGCCGGTGCGCTCGGGCACCGTGACCACATGGGCGGTGCCCCAGTCGATGGCGCGCATGACGCGGCGCTCGGAGGGGTACTTCTTCGACCCCTTCTCCTCGATGCCCAAGGCGGCCAGCGCCTCGTGGCCGTCTTCCAGCACCTCCTGGAAGCGCACGAAGTCGTCGTGCGTGGCAGGACGGGAGCGATAATAGCCCAGAAGCGAGGCGCGTCCCTCGAAGGGCGGCAGGTCGTCGGGCGAGCCGTCCAGGCCGCCCTCGCCCTTCGCGGGCGCCTCCTCGCGCTGCGTCACCAAGAGCACCATGACCACGATCATGGCGATGCCCGCCACGTCCACCGGCGTGGCGGGCGTGCCCAGCCACACGGCCGAGATGACCGTTGCCGACACCGGCTCGACGCAGCCCACGAGGCCGGCACGCACCGGGCCGGCATCGGTGATGCCCTGCAGGTAGAACAGGTACGCGGCGAACGTGCCGATGATCACCATGGCACCCATGACGCCCACGAGCTCGGGCGTGATGTCCACGGGGATGCTCCACGGCTGCACGAACACGGTGGCCACCGTGCCCCCCAGGAGCATGGCCAGGCCCGTGACGATGAAGCTGCCCCACTTCGCCAGCACCTTGCCGGGAAGCAGCGTGTAGGCCGCCAGCGCGAATGCCGACACGACGCCCCACATGAGCCCCTCGGCCGGTATGGCGAGCGCGCCGATGTTGCCCTTCGTGGCGATGAGGAACGTGCCGCCCAGGGCGAACACGAGGCCGAACAGCTCGCGCGGCTTCGGCCAGCGCCGCACGCGCACGCACACGATGAACATGATGACCACGAGGCCCAGGCGTTCCAGCACGGTGCCCGTGCCCGCATTCGTGTAGGAGATGGCCGACAGGTAGCTCATCTGGGTGAGCAGCACGCCGAACATCGAGAAGGCCGCGATACGGAGCAGCGAGCGCTTGTCGCGCAGCACGGCGCGCAGGCTGCGCCAGTTCTTGAAGAGGCACGCCACGAGGAAGATGAGGGCTCCCAGCAGCAGGCGCACGCAGGTGATCCACGCCACCGGCACCCCGAGCTCGCTCGTCATGAGCTGGGCGCAGGTTCCCGAGAACCCCCAGCAGATGCCGCCGAGCGCCGCGAACGCGATGCCGCGTGCCACATGGCTTTTCCTGGGCGCCGCCTGCGCGATTGCCGCCTGACCGGCCATGGCCCTCCCCCTCTCCTTGTCTCGCGGGGCTTTGCCCCCCTTGCATCCATCAGCGCATTGTCCCACGGAAGCCCACCACGGTAAAGAGGTTTGGCGAGCCTTTTGCGTCGTTTTTGATCATGCGCCCAAAACCGGGCGCAGACGGCCCTTGCCTACAGAAGGCGCTCGTAGGCCACCCGGGTTTTCCGGCGGCCGAACACGTCCCTCATGGAGAGGATGCCGCAGCGCGCATAGCCGTGCTTCTCCAAGAGCTTCTGGATGGGCACGTTCCGCTCGTACACGTCGGCGCGGATGCTCCGGCGCCCGCCTGCGCGCGCGATGCGGCCCGCCGTCTCCAGGATGAACTGACCCACGCCGCGCCGCCGCGCCGCGGGCGCCACCGAAACCCAGTGCAGTTCGGCGTAGGGTTGGGGCTGTTCGTCCGTGTCGGTGAGCCAGGCGCCGTCGATGCCCGCCGCATAGTTCTTGTCGGGCGAGAACGACACGGCGAACACGGCTATCATATGCCCATGCGCGTCCTCCACCACGTGCGTCGTGCCGTTCTTTATGCTGTGCATGAGGCGGCGCGCCGAGGGGTACTTCTTGCGCCCCTCGTCGATGCCGAGCGCGGCGAACGTCTCGTGCCCGGCATCGAGCAGGGCCGACACCTGGTCGAAGTCCTCGCGCACGGCGGGACGGCTCGTGTAGTAGCCCAGCACCGAGGCGCGGCCGGCGAACAACGGCGGATCGTCGTAGGCGACCATGCCGGCGGCAATCGGCTCCGCGACCCCGTCTGCGGCCCGCGGCTTCTTCTCCCGTTCGGTCACGAGGAAGATCATGGCCACAATGAGGCCGCAGCCCGCCAGGTCCCACACCGACACGGGCGTATGCAGCCAGAACAGGGCCAGCACCATGGCCGACACCGGCTCGACGCAGCATAGCAGGCTGGCCTTCACCGGGCCGGCGTCGGCCACGCCCTGCAGGTACAGCATGTAGGCGCCCAGCGTGCCCACGAGCACGATGGCCACGAGCGCCGCCAGCGCGCCGCCCGAAAGCTGCACCGGAACGGCCCACGGCTGCACGACGGCCGACGCCGCCGAGCCGCCGAACAGCATGGCCAGCCCCGTGACCAGCATGGCGCCCCATTTCTTCAGCACGCGCACGGGCATGAGCGTGTAGAAGGCCAGCGCCACGGCCGACACGAGCCCCCATCCCAACCCCTCGGGCGGGATGGCCAGCTGGTCGATCTCGCCCTGCGTGGCAATGAGCAGCATGCCGCCCAGGGCGCACGCCAGCCCCAGCGCCTCCCGCACGCGCGGCAGGCGCCGGGCGCGCACGCACACGTAGAGCATGATGAGCACGAGGCCGATCTGCTCGATGGTGGTGCCCACGCCGGCGCTCGTGTACCTGATGGCGTTCAGGTAGCTCATCTGGGTGAGCAGCACGCCGAAGACGGCGAACAGCGCGATCTGCACGAGCGAGCGGCGGTCGCGGAACACAGCCACGAGGTCGCGCCAGTCGCGCACTGCGGTTAGGAACAGGAAGAACACGGCGGCGATGACCATGCGCACGCAGGTGATCCACTCCGCCGGCGCGCCGTAGTCGTTCATGAGCAGCTGCGCGCAGGTGCCCGAGAAGCCCCAGCACACCCCGCCCGCCAGCGCGCACACGATGCCACGCGCCATATGCCGGCCTCCCGCCGGAGCCCCTGCCGCCTCTGTCACCTGCACCCGCTCCCCTCGTTGTCCGCTGGATTCCCGGCCGGAAAAGGCCGCAGCGCATTGTCGCACGAGCACGCGGGCAGGTAAAGGAGGCATTCGGTAAGATTACCGTAAATTAGCGGGCGCTACGGGAAGCCCCCGTCACCGTCCCCCCGCTGCACCGATCTTCTCGACCAGGTCCTTCCGGTTGTTCACGCCCAGCTTCAGGTATATCCTCTTGCGGTGCGTGTCGACGGTGTTGATGGACACGCACAGGCTCTCGGCGATCTGCCGGTTGCTGTAGCCGAGGGCGAGCAGCTCGCAGACCTCGCGCTCGCGTGCCGTCAGGGGGCTGCGGTCGCGCCGTTCGAGGCGCCATGCGGGCTCCGGGATGTTCAGGTCGGCGATCTCCTGCGTTATCCTCTGCGCAAGGGCGTCCAGGCCGTCGCCCACGAGCCTCCTTTCGCGCATCCCCCCGAGCAGGCGCGTCATGGAGATGCCCTCGTTGACGAACGCCTCTATCTCGCCGGTGTCCCGGGCTAGCTCCAAGGCACGCAAGACCGCATGCGAGGAAGGCCCCTGCAAGCCCTGGGCGTAGAGGACCATGCCCTTGGCGACGAGCGCGGAGAGGAGGAGCCCGTAGCGCCCGCTCTCCTCGAACGCCCCGGCAAGCCGGTCGAGCGATTTCCCCGCCTCCTCCACCTGGCCGCTCGCGAAACGGAAGCGCGCAAGGGCGAGCGCGATCAGGTCGCCGATAAGATCCGCCGAAGCGGGGTTCGCGCCCCTCAGCGCCCGGACATGGTCGGCGGCCTGGTCGATGTTCCCGGCGTCTATCTCGATCATCGCCAGGTACACGAGGGCTATCAGCCGCGGCCGCTCTGCATGGCTCCTGTCGCAGAGCTGCAGGATCGAGCAGGCCGTGTCGGCGGCCTCCCCCATCCTGCCCTGCGCGCGCAGCGCCAAGGCGAGGCCGCACCCCGCCTCGGCGAAAAACTCGATCCCCGAAGAGGGGCCGAGGGAGCCGAGACAGCGAGAGTAAGTCTCCTCAGCGCGTGCGAACTCCCCTCTTTTCCGCATGACCGTCGCCTCTATCACCTCGGGGAGGACCTCGAGCTCGTCCATGCTGGAGAAGCCGAGGCCGTCCCTTGCCCTCCAAGCGGTCTTCTCGGCACTCCGCAAGTCCCCCGCATCGATGCGCTGTCGCGCTGCGAAGTAGCAAAGCACCGAGCATGCGGGCCTGTTACCCTGGCCCGCGGCTACCTCCAAGCAGTTTTCGAGGTAATCGATTACTCTTGCGGGCTCCTTCTCCCTCGCCACGATGCACCCCGCCGCGTTGTACACCAGGCTGGCGAGCACTCCCGGGTCGCCCTGGCCGCAGCTTAGAAGCTCGGCCACCATATCCTTCCCCGCCCGGATATCGCCGCTGTGACCGCAGCAAAGGGAGAGCACGGCCAAGCGTTCCGCCTCAAGCTGGGAAGCATCGGGGGAATCCACATCGGTAAGGCTTTCCGACATCTTCACGAAACGTACGGACTCCTCGACCGAGCCGGCCTTGGCGAGCACCCATGCCTGGGCTATGCTCAGCTTCGGGGATGATTCGAGGACGTGACGCGGCAGCTTCGAGAGCACCTCGCCGAACACGTCGAAGCGGTTGTCGAACATGAGCGAGAGATGATGCTCGCCGACCAGGTCTTCGAGCTCGTTCCAAAGGGCCGCCTTGCACAGGCAGTCGATCGCCTGCCCCACATGGTTATGGTTCTTCAGGTAGGCGCTGGCCCTCTTGCACAGCCCCCTCACCTCGGCGCGATCGAGTTTCCTGAACTTCGATTGCAGGTACTGCGACCAAGGGCCCTGCGCCTTGTACCAGCGCCTCTTGCCGTCCACGGTCACGAGGACGCCGGTTTTCGCCGCGATCGACGCCAGGACGCCGTCGCACCCCTCGGCTTCAAGGACATCGTCGCAAAGCGGCGGGCTCACTAGGTCGAGGAAGGACGTTTTCACCAGAAGGTCCCGCTCCCGTTCGGAGAGCGCCGCCAAGAGCTCGTCCAGCAGCGAGAGCCGGCCGCATGCAGCAGAATCGGGAACCTCGCCCATGCGGGGCCGCGCCTCGGCAAGGCAGCGCACCGCCACGTTCAGGGCCGGAAGCCGGCCGCCGGCCGCCCGGACCGCCGTGTCGAGGATGCTTTCGGGCACCCTTGCGTCCTCCCCGAGAGAGGAACGGAGGAACCCCGCGGCCGCCTTATCGTCCAGCACGAGCTGCTCCGCAGTGACGAGCGCGGCCATGTCGTCGAAATCCGGAACCGGGCTCGCTGCTGAGAGAGAGGGCGCTTCCTGGCTGCACACGACGAGCTTGTACCCGGCCGGCATGTAGGCGATGAGATAGCTGACGAGGCGGTCGACCGGGCCGTTGCTCGCAGCCTCAAAGTTGTCGAGTACGAGTACGTTCCTGCCGCAAGCCGCCGGCAGGCCGGCACGTTCGATGGCGACTACCAGGGCGCCCGGAACCGCATCCGGCCCGCCGTCCCCCAGCACCTCGCAAAACTGCTGCCGCACGTCCGGGACGAAAGCCTCCAAACCGGCAAGGAGCAGGCTGCAGAACCGCGCGTAATCGCTGTCGTCGGCATCGAGCCTGACCCACGAGACGCTCGTCGGCGTACCGTCCTCGGACTGCCTCGCATGCCTTTCCCAGGCGGCGACGAGCGAGGTCTTGCCGCAGCCGGCAGGGGCCGCGAGGATGAGCGAGTTCTTGTCTAAGGCCCTTTCCACCAGCTCGTAAAGCTCGCCAAGCGGGTAGAGGCGGTTGGGAAGGCGCGGGGCGCGGAGCTTCGTCGAAGGGAATACGCCGGGATCCGTTCGCAATGCGGAAAGGTTCTCCATAAGCCGAGCCTCGCTGACTCCTTCGTGCAAACCCTGCGTTTCCCACCGGCTTTCCCCGACATGCCGGGCATTCACTTCATAGCGGCGGAAAGGCCGTTCGTCTTTACCCGAACCTCTTTTCAGGATTCTACCACACCTTTTGCCGCGTATTTCGGTCATGGATAGAAAAGGGCGGGTGCCGCCCGCAAGTCGGCGACACCCGCCCGCAACCGCTGCGCGAGGTTGTTGGATGGAAAGCGCGCCGGCCTACGCCCTCTCTCCCAGCTCCTTGACGGCGTCCTCCTCCATCTTCGTGAGCTCCTTGCTCTTCTTGGCGCCGAACAGCATAAACGCAGCCGACACGAGGATGAACGCGGCGCCGACGATCAGCGCGCCGTCCCAGCCGAAGGCCGAGCCGCCCACCGCTGCGAGCGCGGGGACGCCGATGGCGTCCATGACGGTCTTCGCCAAAAACGCGATGCTGTAGAGGGCGGCGAAGTAGGCGGGGCCCAGGTACTTGGACACGGCAGACGTGAAGCACACGGGTGCCGAGCTCAGGGCGGCGCCGAAGAAGAAGCCGCCGATGTAGAGCACCGCGACGTTGGCGCCGAAGAGCACGATGAGCAGGAGGCCGCAGGCGGCGAGCACGTTGACCACGACGTAGGTGATGCGCGGCCCGATCCGGTCGATGAAGTAGCCAGACAGGAGCTTGCCCACACAGCCCGCGATGGAGAGGAACGTCATGAACACGCCGGCCGTCGCCAAGTCGAACCCGGTGTAGACGATGTAGGTGGGAAAGTTCTGGAACACGCCCTGCTCACCGATGCCGATCAGGCCGAAGCTGAATATGATGGCCCAGAACGTGAAGGTCTTCACCGCCTGCGAGCGATTGAGTCCGACCACCTTGACCGCGCCGGCGGTCTCCTCGCTCTTCACCTGCGCCGCCTCCTCCTCGGTCATCCCATCGGGGTACAGGCCGACGTCCTGCGGGCGGAACTTGATGAGGAACGCCGAGACCAGAAGCACGACGAACGAGATGAGACCTAAGATCAGCGGGGCGTTCTGCCAGCTGCCGGCGGCGGCCAGCACGGCAACCAGGTTCGTGGTGATGAGCGAGGCGGGGAACGTCGCGCAGAGCGTGATGCCGGTCGCGAGGCCGCGGCGCTTGACGAACCAGTTCGCCGGTATCGACGTGATGAGCACGAAGCCGCCGCATCCGTTGCCGATGCCCATGACGGCGTACGCCAAGAACACCATCCACAGCGAGTCGACGAAGCCGAGTATCAGGAACCCGCCCGAGTACATGACCGCGGCGATCAGCAGGCATCCCTTGATGCCGATACGGGAGACCAGGCCGTTCACGGCGAGACCAGCGACCCCCGACACCACGAGGTACACCGAGAATCCCAAGCTCACGACGGAGGCCTCGGCTCCCAGCATCTCCGTCATGGGAATGCGGAGCATGCTGAACGAGTACAGCCCGAACCCCTGAGTGACGATGCACACAATGAAAACGAGGAACACCTGGATCCAACCTTGGGTAAAGAACTTCCCCTTTGCTTTTTCTGACACGATATCATCCCCTCTCTGGGTGAGCACTATCCTGACAAGAGGCCCGATCGCACACGCACGACCTCAGAAGGACCAGGATGTTTCGGTAAAAATCGGATTCGGCCGTAGCGGACGCGCGGTCGCAGAAAAAGGGGACCCATCTGTCCAGATGCCCCTCTTTGAACGCCGAGGCCTCCGACAGCGCCCCGTCCCTCTCCGCGTCTCGCCCCGCCTCCTGGGCGAGGCGTGCCCGATCGTACAGGAAGGCGAGAAAGCGCAGCTCGTTCGAAAGATGGTCCTCCGGCTCGCCGTCCTCCTGCCCCGCAGCGTAACCGCCCGCTCGATACAGCTCGCGCACCTCGTCGCGGGCCCCCTGCATGAGAAGGCCCCCTCCGTCGGCATACAGCGACTCGTAGGGCAGGGGCGCGCCCAGCCGCGAGCTCGCGAACAGGGCCGTGTACTCCACCCTCAGGTCGCGCGCCGCGCCGTCGTCGGCGAGCGCGCGCCTCCGGTCCCGCTCGACGGCCTCCCTCGCCCGCTCGACGGCCTCGCCCATGCCGTCGAACGGGGCGAAATCGAGCGATTCCAGCGCCTCGCGGTCGGCGACGTTCCAGAATATCCGGGCGAGCAGGCGCAGACGCTCGGCCTGAGCCTTGCAGAAACCTTCCCCGAGGGCATCATGGTTCTCCATCGAAGCCCCTCCTTCCCTGTTTCCGGCAGGCCGGGGGCAGA
>OLND01004024.1_pt1 | contig 10708 bp, 6 predicted proteins | sample 1672031 | NCBI WGS metagenome assembly OLND01 (sample SAMEA3136638, study PRJEB25190) | human gut metagenome | biome: human gut; feature: human-associated habitat; material: faeces | place: Austria | collected 2013
CGTATTGATAATCAGCTGCGCGGCCGTTCCGGCCGTCAGGGCGATCCGGGCTATTCCCGGTTCTATGTTTCCGTGCAGGACGACCTGATGGTGCGGTTCGGTTCGGAAAAGATGGAAAGCCTGTTCTCGCAGCTGGGCGACGTTCCGATTGAATCCAAGGTTGTAACAAAATCCATCGGCAGCGCGCAGAAGCGGGTCGAAGGCGTGAACTTCGACGTTCGTAAAACACTGCTGGAATATGACGACGTCCTGCGTCAGCAGCGCGAAATCATCTATGAACAGCGCAATTTTATCCTGGATCATGACGACGTTCACAGCATCGTCAAGGATATGTTCGACCGCGTTGTCAGCAATCTGGTGGCGGCGCATACCGAGCATGACGGCAAGGAAGAAAAGGTCAACACAGCGGAGCTGCTGGAATCGTTAGGCAAGATGGGCTTCCATGAAAGTTTGACGGAAACCGACCTGGAAGGCAAGAGCATTCCGGAGATCAGCGAGCTGTGCTGCAAGGCGGCCTGGGATGTCTATGAAAGCAAGATCGAGCCGATCAAGGTGCATGTGCTGCCGATCGAAAAGACGATGGTGCTGAAGGTCATCGACCGCAACTGGGTCGATCACATCGATACCATGAGCAAGCTGCGCGACGGGATTCATCTGCGTTCGTATGCGCAGTCCAATCCGCTGCAGGCGTATGTCTCCGAAGGCTATCAGCTGTTTGAGGACATGATGGCACGGATTGCGCAGGAGGTTGTCACCTTCTGCCTGAATGTCAGAATTGTAATAGAGGAGCGAAAGAAATAACTATGGAATTGTATGAGATCCGTCAAGGCCTAACCGCTTCGGTAACGAAGTTAAAGCAGTTAGGCGACTCTCTTTGACTTAGCTGCGAAGCAAAAACAAATTGAAGAACTGGAAGCAAAGATGAACGAGGAGCATTTCTGGGATGATCCGAAAGCAGCCCAGAACGTGATCCGTCAGTGCAACGGGATGAAAGAGCTGGAAGCGAAGTACCATCAGATGGAACTGTCGCTGGCTTCGCTGCAGGAAACTGTCGACGAGCTGAACCAGAATTTCGACGAGGAATTGAAAGAGCTGCTGGACATGGAATATCAGGACACGCTCAATCAATTCGAGGATTTCGAGGTGATGGTGCTGCTTTCCCATCCGTATGACAAAAACAACGCGATCCTGGAGCTGCATCCGGGCGCGGGCGGAACGGAAAGCCAGGACTGGGCGAGTATGCTTTACCGGATGTACTGCCGCTGGGCGGAACGGAAGGGCTACAAGGTCACCGTGCTGGACTATCAGGAAGGCGATGAAGCAGGCATCAAGTCCGCCAGTATCCTGATCGAAGGCGATATGGCGTATGGCTATCTGAAGGCGGAGAAGGGCGTGCACCGGCTGGTGCGGATTTCCCCGTTTGATTCCTCCGGACGCCGGCATACCTCGTTTGCCTCGCTGGACGTCATGCCGCAGTTTTCCGACGAAATTGAAATCACGATCGATGAGAAAGATCTCGACGTCGTCACGATGCGGGCCAGCGGCGCCGGCGGCCAGCATATCAACAAGACCGACAGTGCCGTGCGGATGACGCATAAGCCGACCGGCATCGTTGTTTCCTGTCAGACTGAGCGCAGCCAGATCCAGAACCGCGAGCGCTGCATGAACATGTTGAAATCAAAACTGTATCAGCGCATGATCGAGGAACAGGAAGCCAAGCTGGCCGCCATCCGCGGCGAACAGAAAAACATCGAATGGGGATCGCAGATCCGCTCGTATGTCTTCTGTCCGTATACGATGGTCAAGGACCACCGCACAGGCTATGAAATGGGCAGCGTACAGAACGTCATGGACGGCGATCTGGACGGCTTCATCTTCAGTTACCTGAAAAGTCAGATTCAGTAAAACAAGCAGGCGTTTTCCGAAGCCGGAGAGCGCTTGTTTTTTTTTGTTTCACCGCTGATTTTCAGCCCGCAGGCAAGCTTCTATTTGTTTCAATAATCTTTACTTCTGCCTTGGTTGTCCGGGTTTCGTTCATTCTGTCACTTCAGGCATTTTCGAGTGTTCCTAAAAAATCAGGAAATGCTATAATGAGATTAAAGAAGAAAGCCAGGGAGGAAAAATCATGAAGGGCTTACGAACAATTTTAGCCGCGCTGCTGGCGCTGACCCTAGTGAGCGGATGCAGCCAGAAGGCAGAACCGACCAAGCCGGGGGAAGCGGCAGTGATCGCAGGGAAACTGAGCGACGGAACGACGTATGAAGCGAGCGTGAGGCTGACGGGCTATCTTAATCCGCTGCAAATAAAAACGCTGCAGAATTATGGGATGTACGTCGGTGCGGAAACCATCGGCGCGGTTCAGTTTGAAGTGCAGCTCAATCAACTTCAAGGTCAAGAAACGTTAGACATTACAGAAATTTGGCAGGCTGCTTATCAAGAAACAGCTGAGGAAGAAACAGAGGAATTAGAAACGCTGGCCATTCCCGCAGGCGAATGGTTAAAAGCGATAGAACCGCTTGCTGAAAATGAAAGTGCGCGCGGGTGGGCTTTAGTTAAGAAAACACGAAATCCGGAATTTATGAGCTTGAATTACCTCAATGAAAAGGGAAAACAAGCGGCTCTTGTGATGCAGATACCAGAATCTCAATCCACTTTATTGAATGAAGCTGGCGAACTCAAAGTGGGCGAATGGATGAGTGCTGGCGGTGTTGAGGTAAGCGTGGAAGAAATAAAAACCTCACAGGATGTTATCATGTACCGCAGTGATAATAAATGGTATTGGGAAGAGGGAGATCAGGTCGTTAATTTGCGGCTGAAGGTGAAGAACGGTGAAAATTACAACCTGAATGACAAGCTGTTTAATGTAATATTTGATTGTCCATCTTCTTCTTTTTCACGGGATTTGCTTGTAGAGGAAAATGACAAAGAGATGCAGCCTTATTCTTCTTTTGAACCCGGCGAGGAGAAGGTTCTGAGAATGGCTATTGATTTTAATGCCGATGCGGAATATTCTGGCCGTTTGAAACTGGCGGTTAACGGTTATTGTTTCGGCTTGGATTATACCCTGGGGGACGAGATCGATCATTATTTGTCATATCAGGAAGGCGACATCATTGAAGATTCAAAGGATCGATTGACAATTGAGAAGATCAGTACGGTTAAACGGCTGAATCCACCCAATACATCGGTTGATTATATGTATCTCTATGCCGATCCGGGAAAACAGCTTTATGTTGTCGAAGGAACCTATGAAAATTTAAGCTTAGAAACCGTTGCGATAGAAGATCGGCTGGGGATTACTTGGCAGGACGGCGCAGAGTCAGCAGGCGGTGGTGTCTGGATTCCAATGGGGAATGATTTTCTTGAAAGCAAAACATTGGCTCCCAATGAAAAGATCAAGATTTGTTTGACTGTCGTGCTGACGGACGATCAGCTGCAGCGGCCGGATAAAATCCGGATCGGCGTCGGCGATGAGGTTGTCAAAGGTTCTGCAGCTTAATATTTATGTCTGAAAGGGATTTCTCATCAGGAATCCTTTTCTTTTTGTTACCGGAAGCAAAAATCATGGTTTAATTCAGAAAAAAACGAATGAAAACGCTTGCGATTAGTGTTTGGGAAAAGTTGGGTTCGTGTTAGAATAAGATAAGAAGGATTCCAATCTTAGGCAGGAGGCACTTAAGATGAAAATATGTTCATTTGGTGAAACTTTGATCGATTTTACTCCGGTAGGCGTCAGCGAAAACGGAAATATCATATTTGAACGTAATCCCGGCGGAGCGCCGGCGAATTTAGCGGCAGCGGCGGTGAAGCATGGCGTGGAGGCTTGCTTTGTCGGCGAGGTTGGCGACGATATCTTCGGTCAGTTTTTGCAGGAAAAGCTCCGCAATCAGGGGGTTGATACAGAATACATGATCGTGAATTCCCGCTACAAGACGACGTTGGCCTTCGTCCAGCTGGACGAAAAGGGAGAACGATCGTTCTGTTTTTACCGCAATCCCGGCGCGGACACGATGATCGAAAGTCAGGCGGTGAATCTGCGCGCGATTGACGAGTGCGATCTGTTCCATTACGGGTCTGTGTCGATGACGCACAATCCGGCGCGGATCACAACGTTTGAATTGGTCAAATATGCGCAGCAGAAAGGCAAGATTCTGTCGTTTGACCCGAATCTGCGGATGCCGCTGTGGAACAGCGAGGAAGAAGCCCGGCATGAGATCCGGCATGGTCTGCAATTCTGCGATATCCTCAAGGTTGCGGAAGACGAATTGATTTTTTTGACGGGCTGCGAAACGTTGGAAGAAGGCGCGCGGCAGCTCGCGAAGAAATACAAAACACCGCTGATATTAATCACCGAAGGGGAAAAAGGCAGTCATGCGCTGATCCACGGCTATTACATTAACGCGCCGACCTTTCCGGTTTCAGTCGTCGATACGACGGGGGCGGGCGATGGATTCTTAGGCTGTTTCCTGGCCAGTTTCTTAAAATCGGGAAAAACGCTGGAACAGCTTAACGGCGACGATGTCTATCAAATGCTGCGGCTGGCTAATGCGTCAGGGGCGCTGTCGGTGACCCGGAAAGGCGGAATGCCGTCGTTAGTCACGACGGAAGAAGCGCAGGCTCTGCTTGATTCGCAATCGGAGAGTTAGACATGGGCGGCAGCGAATTTTTACGGCGGCTTCAACCTTTGAAAGCGGACATGGAGGCGGCCTACTTCCGCGTCTATCAGCCGTTTCACGTCCGGGAAGAAGACTTTGACGCGCTGCTGGCGCTGTTGGATGAACAAGCGCAGAAGAGAACTTTAAATTTACAGCGAACGGATCGGCAGACGCCGTGGTTTAAGCAGGGGCCGACGGGGATGCGGTTTGTTTATTCAGACGCACAGACCCCGGCGCAGGTTCATGCGCGGGCGCAGGAGCTGAAGGAGCTGGGCGTGGGCTGGGTGTTGTTCAGCGACGTGCCTTTTCCTTACACGGAATCCCTGCGGCAAACACTTCGGCAGAGGATCGATCTGTGGCATGAAGAAGGACTGGCGGTCGGCGTGGATTTGGATGTTGCCAGCACGCCGGCAGAGGATCCCTGGGCGCTCGAAGCAATCCAGGGCGACAGCGCGATGCAGCAGCGCTACTGGATGATTTCCGACCCGAAGCTGGCGTCGTTGTTCAGCCCCTTTTCCAAGGAGAAAGAAAACGGCGACTTCCTGAGGCTGGAGGAAATTCAACAATATGTGTATTGTCATCCGCAAACTGGCGGATGGCTGCTTGACTATAAAAATCCGCAGGTGCTTGCGCTCATGTTGGAGCGTTTCTGTGAGGTTGTCAGTTCAGGTGCGGATGCGGTTGAGCTGAAACACCTGGATTCGATGTGGAAGGAATGTAAAGCTCAGCGGTTGTATCCGCAGGTGCCGGATTTGTTTGCGCTCTTCGCGGCGGCTGGGAAGCTGGTATGTCCGGAAGTTCTTGTATTGGGCCACAGCGAAGCCGGGGCGAAGGATTTACAGATTCTTTCCCAACGGACGCCGGCGGGAACCGCTATCGTCGATCAGGGATTGATGATCAACGGTTGGAATTCTCTGGCGACGCGCGATACGAAAATGCTGCAGGGCGATCTTGTTTTCCACGCCTTGAATTCGTCAGCGATCGCGGTTCATCCGGTGGGCGAAGATCAGGGGGTAGTTTGGAATTTTAATGAGGAAGCGGCGCGGATGCGGGGCTGGGATCCAGACTGTCACCGGCAGTTTCTGATGGATTTTTATACGGGACAGGCGCTGGGCAGTTTTGCCGAAGGGGAAAGCGATCGGGAAAGCGGACGGTGTTATGGAACGCTGGCCAGCTGGGCTGGCTGCGGCCGGGCTTTGGATGGCCATGAACCCTATGAGCTGGAAAACAGCTGCCGGCGGATTTTACTGGTGCAGGGATTGAGCCTGGCTTTGCGGGGAATGCCGCTGCTTCAGGATGGGGATGAACTTGGCGCGCTCAATGACGCCAGCTTCCTGCTGGATCCAAAGAAGGAAGGCGACCGCCGCTGGCTGCAAAGACCGGTTTTTCTGGACGACCAAGCGCAGCGGCGCTATCAGCCGCTGACCGTGGAATACCGGATTTTCCAAAACCTGAAAACGATGCTTCAAGTCCGGTCGGCGGATCCGGATTGGAACGAAGGTCAGGAACAGGTTGCGGATGTCGGCAACGACGCAGTGTTTGCGTTCGTTCGTGCCGCCGGACAGCATCGACTGTTGTTTCTATTCAATTTTACGGAATCACCGCAATATTGCTCGCTTACTTCCTTATTTAATAAAGAGGAACAGGCGCGGGAACTGTTGACCGGCCGGCGGATTTGCGGCAGTCAGGAGAGCTTGGGCCTGAAGGCTTACGAATTTCTGTGGCTGATCGTTGAAGCCTAAATGAAACTTATTTTAAAGATAACCTCTTTTCTAGTTTAAGAATGAAAAGAGGCTATTAGAAACTACTGAAAGAGTCTCCTGAGTAATCACAAAGACAGTTGTAAACTGATACAATTGTCTTTTTTCATATCTTTAAAATGTAAAAGTTGTAGACTCAATCCGTTCAAAAATTCCATGAGTGAACTGCGCGATTGAAAGAGTCTTATTGAAAAATTTATGGCAGCCAGAAAGCATAATCTTGCCCTTAATTTTAGAATACACTTTCGCAGTTCTACGGCAAGCTGAATCTCTTCTGTGACGCCTGTAATCCAAAGCAGGATCACAAAGCGGAGGCCAGCGATGAAAAACAGTCGGATAGCGAGGATCTAATTGGAGTCGATGGAAAGGATTTCAACGGAAGAATGAGGGATAGCCGAGAAGATGAAATACGCTTCGTAATCTCTTTCTTTCGTTTTTTTCTTAAATTTCTGTTTTTCAAAAAGAATAACTCTTCGCAGAAATGCAAAAAAGCAGGCAATACTTTCATAAACAATATTCCTGCTTTTATCACTCCTGCAATTTATGTCGGATCCTGCTTTATTTTTATGCGAAATCTCTGTTTGTCATCTCTTCTTCATTCCAAGATTAGCCGGAAGAATTGCTTTAATGAGTACCCAGCTGTTTGAGATGCTCCGCCAGATCCTGATAAATCTGATCGAGCATGCCCGGATCGGCATGATGCGGCAGATAAACCATATTCAGTTCCCGCTTCAGGACAAAATCATTCACCGGGATTTCAACTAACGTGCCCTCAAGCAGTTCCGGATGGATGATATCCGCGTGCAAAAAACCGATGCCGCAGCCGTTTTTGATCAATGTCTTCATGACGTTCATGCTTCCGCACTGCACTAAACCGGCGAAGCTTTCGTAAGAAAGATTGTGCTCCGCCAGACCGGTCGGCAGGATTCCGCGCATCCGCGATTCCTTCTGCCGCACAACTAACGGATAATCGATCAGGTCGTTCAGCATGACGTCTTTCTTCTGCGTCAGCGGATGGCCGACCGGGACAACCAGCCCCATGTGCGTCATCTTGATCAGCCGGCTTTCATACACCGCTTTGTCAAAAAAGCCCTCGACTAACGCAAAATCGATCTCGCCCTGATCGAGCGCTTCCAGACAGGCCGTCGTCCCTGAGATTCGCATGCACAGCTCGGTATTGGGATTCTCCCTCATCCAACGGCAGACTAACGGCGGCATGATGTACTCGCCGAAGGTGAAGGTGCAGTCAAACCGAAGCAGCCGCCGGTTCTCCTGTTCCTGCCGCAGCCGTTCGATGATGTCCTGGCTTTGCACCTCCAACGCTAAAACCTGCTGATAAAACCGCTGCCCCATTTCCGTCAGCTGCAGCCGCCGATTATAATATTCAAACAGCTTGATGTTGTAGGTTTGCTCCAGGTAGCGGATATGCTGCGACACAGCGGGCTGGCTCATGTGCAGCTGCTGGGCCGTTTTCGTGTAATTCAGCGTCTTGCTGAGAAGCAGAAAGGTTTTTAAGCGATAATCCAGCATGCTATCCCCTCGATTCTGATCTTATTATACCATAAGACGAATTTATGAATAACGAAATCTGGCTTATCCATAAGAATCATGAATAGACAACAGCGGCGAAGATGAGTACACTATATTTAAGGGCAGACGTCAACCTGCTCGCATTCGTTAACAACAGGAGGATACCATGAAAAAAATAATGAAACTCACGCTGGGCTTACTGCTGCTGATGCTGCCGGTCACCGGCTGCAGCGCTTCCCCGCAGACTTCAGCGGAAAGCTTGGGCCCGGTTACGCTGCGCGTCGGGACGTGGAATATTGCCGCAAAGAATCATCCCGATACCCAGGCAATGGCTGAACTCTTTGCCCGGCATCATCTGGACGCCGTCGGCATTCAGGAAGTCGACGTGCTCAACGACCGCAATCCGGTGGATATGGTCCAGAGCTTTGTGAATGAGGATTATCCCTATGCCCATTTCGCCAAAGGCCGCGATTTCGCGAACGGCGCATTCGGGGTTGGCATTCTTTCCCGCTATGAACCACTGGCCGTCAGCTCGATCCCGTTGGAAAGCACCGGCAGCCGGGCGACCAAGACGCTGGAGCGCGTCGTCATTGATAAGGACGGCGTTCAGATCGCCTTATACAACACCCATTTAAGCTGGGAAAACCTGGATTTGCGTCGCCGTCAGATCGCGCAGGTGATCGAGCGGGTAAACGCGGATCCGGTAGAATATAAAATCATCACCGCGGATTTTAATACCGATCAGCACGCTTACGAATATTCGATGTTTCGGGATAATTTCAATCTTGCCAACGGGTATAACGGAATGTGGTACGATACCTACCGCGAAGGCGACGATCCGTCGATGCAGGTGCTGACAATCGACAATGTATTGTGCACGAAGAATATGCGGATTACGGATATTCAGCGGGTGGAGAGTGAATTGTCCGATCATGATCTGTTCTATGCTGAATTTGAATTGTTAGGTGAAGTGGAAGGCACAGCCAATACGGACAACCGGGCTTTAGGTCAGAGCGTCGTGGTTTCTTCCACCAATGAAGAATGTTCACCGTATCTTTTAGTCGATTATGACAGAAAGACGCCGTGGGTTTCTGACGTTGCGGAGGCGCAGACGATTACGATTGAGCTGAACGAGGTGATCGCCGTGGAACAGATCAACGTTTTGTGGGGCGCGGTCCGTGCGGGAGACTATGCGGTGTCCGGATCGGTCGATGGGGAAACCTTTGAACCAATCGCTGCCGTTGAAAAAGTGACGGACAGCGATGCGATTTCCGCTGAAAAGCAGGAAGTGAAGTTTGTGCGCCTGGATTTGTCAGGCAAGCAGGCTGCGGATCAAGGTTATGAAATCGCGGAGATTGAGATCTTTGGCGATCCGGTTAGGAAGCCGGCGGATCCCGCTGATTTATTGACGAACGGCAGCTTTGAGGAAGCCGGCGATGTGTTGCCGGCAGGATGGCGTCTGAAGGAAGAGCAGCCGGGTTCTGCGGCGCTGACAGCTGCGGTCGATACGCAAACCCAGACGGAAGGCAGCCGGTCACTGGCGCTGACGGCAGCGGGAACCGACGGTTCTGCCGCCGGGGTGCTCAGCACAGAGCTGGAATTAAAGCCGAATACCCCCTATCAACTGGTTTTCCATCATAAGGCAGCCGGCTTGAGCAGCGGCAGCTTCGGTCTGGAAATGACGCAGAAAACGGCGGCGGGCGAGATCATCCCGACACATCAGGTCCAGCTGAACGATAATCTGTGCATGAGCGAAGACTGGGCGGTTTACCGCTATGATTTTGTTACGGCGTATTCTGCCTCGACGCTGGAGCTGGGCTTTAAGCTGGGCGGCGCTGAAGGCACACTGTGGCTGGATGACGTGCAGATCCGGGAAGTGACGCCGGTTCAGAACTTGTTTCTGCGCGCGGAAAAGAGCGGACTGAAGCCGGGAGAAACGACCCGTGTCACCTGCGAAGTTGTGCCGGAATCGGTGGACGATGTTCCGCTGTATTGGTTTTCCAGTGATGAGAGCGTAGCGGTCGTGGATGAGCAGGGTGCCGTGACGGCAATTCAGCCGGGTAAAGTTTATATCGGCGTGCGCGGCGACAGCGAGCTGAAGGTGGAGTCTTCCTTGCTGCTGAGCGTGGAGGAATAGAAATAGTAATGAGAAGCTGAACTGCAGGAGGAAAACTCCGAACGTTCGGCTTTTTGTAGTTTGTTTAAATTTGTGTTATAAATAGAGGAGAAAGATAACAAATTAAGGAAGGTGCTAAAATCGTGATTAACGCAGCGATTGTCGACGATGATCCGGAATTTTTGGAAATCATGGCTCATGAACTAGAGAAAACGAAATTCTTCAGCGAAATAAAAACATCCAGCGATCCTCAACAGTTTCTGGCCCAGCTTCATCAGGATTCACCCGATGTTTTATTTTTGGATATTGAAATGCCGGAAATAAACGGTTTTTTTGTCGCGCAAGCCTGCCGTAAATTATCGCAGCCGCCATTCATTATCTATGTTACTGCGGATGAACAATATATGGCTGAAGCCTTTGGATCACATGTGATCGGATTTCTTGTGAAATCCAGGTTGAAGATGCATTTGCCGAAGTTGATTGACAAAATTTGTGAGGAAACAGCTCATTGTCAGGTCAGTGTTGAAGCTGAATCGGGTCGAATTGTAATCCGGCAGGATCAGATTCTTTATCTCAGTTGTTTCAATCGAAGTATAGCGATCAATCTGAAAGAGGGTAAAGTTGTAAAACTGAAAGGACGCGTATTC
>OLND01004032.1_pt1 | contig 10695 bp, 9 predicted proteins | sample 1672031 | NCBI WGS metagenome assembly OLND01 (sample SAMEA3136638, study PRJEB25190) | human gut metagenome | biome: human gut; feature: human-associated habitat; material: faeces | place: Austria | collected 2013
CCTCGCGGCCGCCCGCCCGCAAGGCCGGATGCGCCGCCTGTTACGCCCGTGCCTTCTTGCGCAGCCCCCAGGCGTACAGCCCCGCCATGACCACGGCCGCCCCTCCCGTGAGCACCACGATGCCCACGACGAAGTTCGTCCACGGCAGCGTGGCCAGCACGGTGGCCACCGACGTGAGGATGCTGTACGAGAAGTTCGAGAACGACGACGCCGCGCCCACGCGGTCGTCCGGCTGGTCCAGCAGCACCACGAACGCCATCGGTCGCACGATGCCCTCGGCCAGCGCATAGGGCACGAAGGCCACGAGGAACAGCACCGGGCTCGCGGTGCCGAACGCCGCCATGAGCGCGAACGAGAGCACGGTCAGCCCCACGCACAGCTTCAGGATGCCGCGCACCTTCATGAGCTTGGACAGCCACACGTACACGTACGGCGCCGCGATGGTGACCACGCACGCCGCGGCGTAGATGCAGCTGTACGTGAAGTAGGACACGGCGAAGAAGTCAATGAGCACGTAGGACACCACGGCGATGAACGCGAAGTACGGCATGCCGGCCACGCCCATGAGCAGCGCGAGCGCCATGAACGAGCGGTCGCCGCCGAGCGCGCGCACGCCGCGCAGCATGTCGCGCAGCGAGTCGGCCACGCCGGGGGCGGGCGCGTCGCCGCGCAGATGCGTCTCGGATATGAGCAGCGACAGCAAAAACCCGATGACGCCGCACACGGCCAGGAACTCGAAGATGCCGCGCCAACCGGCCAGGCTCAGCACGAACGTGCCGAGGAACGGCGCGAGCGCCGGCCCGATGATGATGAGCGACTGCAGGCATGTCATGGCGAGCTTCAGGTCGGGTCCCGCGTAGGCATCCTTGATCATGGCCGTCTCGATGGTGGACACCGCGCCGTAGCCGAGCGCCTGCCCGATGCGGAAGGCCACGAGGAACTCCACGTTCGGCGCGAGGGCGCACAGGATGGAGGACGCGGCGAACAGGCCGCAGCCGGCCACGAGCACGGGGCGTCGTCCGAAGCGGTCGCTCACCGGCCCCGCGAGCACCACGCCCACGGCGCAGAATGCGAAGAACACGAACACCGTCAGGTTCAGGTAGGCCGCCGACACGTCGAAGGCGCGCTGCATGCTGGGCAGCGCCGGCACGTACATGTCGATGGACAGGATGAGAAGCAGGTTGATGGAGAGCGCGCAGACGAAGAACGAGCGCGGTCCCAAGTGCTTCTGGGGAACGGAAAGCTGCATGGAAGATCTCCTCGGACGGTCCTTTTGGCCGCACAGGTGCGCGAACCCGCTCGCCAGTATAGCACCGCTCCCTGCTGCACAGCGCGTTGACCAGCACTTAGTCTCAAATCGAGAACCCCGCGCACGCGAGGAGCAAAGTGCGACTGGAAGGGGCGTCTTGCGAAGAGCGCTCGGCCGCGCACCCGGCGCGGTGCCGCGAGCCGGGGAGCTCGTGCTGCCGCGCCAAGTTGCCGAGCCCGCACACCTTCCGCGCCCCGTGCGGGCTCGCAGGCCGTTTCAGGGGGTGCGCCCCGCCCCGTTTCGGGGGATAATGGCCGGCATACGATTTCGCGTCGAGCAAGAGGGGATTGCCGTATGGACGAGAACAAGCTGGGGAAGAAGATCACCACCCTGCGCGAGGCGCACCACCTGACGCAGCAGGACCTGGCCGACCGCAGCCAAAGCGACCTGTCCGTCATTGCGGGCCTCGAGGCGGGCGACGTTCCCGCATCCCTGGCGCCGCTCATCAAGATCACGCGCGCGCTGGGCGTGCGGCTGGGCACGCTCATGGACGACGACGAGAACCTGGGGCCCGCCTACATCGATGCCGAGCAGATGCGCGAGGTCGAGCGCGTGAAGAGCCTCGAGACCACCTCCGGCGGCGACCTCAGCTACTTCAGCCTGGCGGCCGGCCGCCCGTCGCGCCATATGGACCCGTTCGTGATCACGGTGGATCCCACCGGCGAGACCGACCACGAGCTGGTGGGCCATGAGGGCGAGGAGTGGCTCTTCGGCATGGAGGGCTGCATCGAGATCGAGTACGGCCGCGAGGTCTACGTGCTGCACCCGGGCGAGAGCATCTACTACGACTCCATCGTGCCGCATCAGGTGCGCGCCCACGACGGGCAGAAAGCCAAATTCTTGGCCGTCGTGTACACGCCGATCTAGGGAGGCGACATGACGACCGAGGAAACCTCCGCGTCCGGCCCCGTCCCAGGCGATCCCGACTACCCGCTGCACTCCGAGAAGACCATCGGCCGCTACTTCCGCGACCAGGTGGCCATAGACCCCGACCACGAGTTCGTCGTGTACCCCGACCGCGCGCTGCGCTGGACGTACAAGGACTTCGACGAGCGCACCGACAACCTGGCCCGGGGACTCCTCGCCATCGGCCTGCGCCCCGGCGACCACCTGGGCGTGTGGGCGCGCAACATCCCCGACTGGCTCACGTTCATGTACGCCACCGCCAAGATCGGCGTGGTCATGGTCACGGTGAACCCCATCTACAAGTCCCACGAGCTGGACTACGTGCTCAAGCAGTCGGACATGAAGGCGCTCTGCGTCATCGACGCCTACCGCGACGTGGACTACCTCCAGATCATCCGCGAGCTCGTGCCCGAGACGCTCACGCAGCAGCGCGGCTACCTGGAGTCCGAGACGTACCCCTGCCTGAAAAGCATCATCTACATGGGGCCCGAGAAGCACCGCGGCTGCTACAGCGTGCCCGAGCTCATCCTGCTCGGGCAGCATGTGCCGACCGACGCGCTCGAGGAGGCGGAAACGCACTTCGACAACAACAGCGTGGTCATGATGCAGTACACCTCCGGCACCACGGGCTTCCCGAAGGGCGTCATGCTCACGCACCGCAACATCCTCAACAACGGCTTCTACATAGGCGAGGGGCAGAAGCTCGGGCCGGAGGACCGCGTGACGCTGCCGGTGCCGTTCTTCCACTGCTTCGGCTGCGTGCTGGGCGTCATGGCCAACCTTACGCACCGTTCCACCATGATCATCGTGGAGGACTTCGACGCGGGGCTTGTGCTGCAGGCCATCCACAAGGAGCGCGCCACGGCCGTCTACGGCGTGCCCACCATGTTCATCGCCGAGCTCAACCATCCCGACTTCGACACCTTCGACCTGTCCAGCCTGCGCACGGGCATCATGGCCGGAAGCCCCTGCCCGCCCGAGACCATGCGCGAGGCCATGGACAAGATGAACCTCACCGAGATAACCATCTGCTACGGCCTGACCGAGACGAGCCCCGTGTTCACGCAGACGAGCGCCGACGACGACATAGCGCACAAGTGCGAGACGGTGGGCCGGGCGCACCCGCCGGTGGACGTGCGCGTCATCGATCCGGCCGACGGCCACATCTGCGGCGTGGGCGAGCCGGGCGAGCTGTGCTGCAAGGGCTACAACGTGATGAAGGGCTACTACAAGATGACGGAGGAGACGGCGCGCGCCATCGACGCCGACGGCTATCTGCACTCCGGCGACCTGGGCACCGTGGACGAGGACGGCTACTACCGCGTGACCGGCCGCATCAAGGACATGATCATCCGCGGCGGCGAGAACATCTACCCGCTTGAGGTGGAGAACTTCCTGCTGACCATGCCCGGCGTGCTGGACGCCCAGGTGGTAGGCATCCCGGATGCGCGCCTCGGCGAGATCGTGGGCGCGTTCATCCGGGTGCGCCCCGGATACGAGGGCATGACCGAGGAGGACGTGCGCGCCTTCGCCATCCCGCGCATCGCGCGCTACAAGGTGCCCAAGCGCGTGTTCTTCGTGGACGATTTCCCCATGACCCCGTCCATGAAGGTGCAGAAGTTCAAGCTGCGCGAGATGGCCGAGGATCTGGTGCGCGCGGGGAAGTAGGGGTTCCTCGTCCGCCTCGGCGTATCGCGTGCCCGCCGAGGCCGGACCCCCCCCTATGCCAGGCGCTTGCCGGCCGTCTCGCCGGGGGTGACGGAGTAGACTTCCTCCACGTGGAGGAAGCACACGCCCTTGCTCGTGTAGTCGTAGCCCATCGAGCTTAAGATAGCCTGCACCTGCGCGGCCACCTGCTCGTAGCGAGGGCCCTCGTCCTCGTAGGTCACCGTGCCCTTCACCTGGAAGCCGCCCTCCTCGTCCCACACGGAGAGCGCCACGTGCGGGTTAGCGCGCAGATTGGCGAGCGACTTGTTCAGGTACTGGTCGGATACCATGACCGTCTCGTCGTCCCATGCCTGCTTCATGCTCACCGGCACCACGTTCGGCACGTCGTCCGTGCACGTGGCGAACGCCGCCGCGTAGGCGTTGTTCACGAGCTCCTGGCACTCCTTCGGCATCTTCGCCATGAGAAACCTCTTTCCCTGCAAGACGTGTTCCGCGCCGCCGCACCGCGTACGGACGGCGGCGCGCCCTTCCGCTATTCTACGACAACCTCGGCGCATACCACCGGCACGGGCGCCTTCAGGCAGTCGCTCACCGGGCAGCGCTCCTCCACGAGCGCCGCCAGCGCGCGGGCCGCGGCCCCGTCCTCGCTTTTCAGGTGCATGCGGAAGCGTACCTCCTGCAGGCCGTTGCGCACATCCGGCGCCTTGCCCGTGAAGCCGTCGGGATCGAGGTCGCCCTCCACCTCCACCCGCACACCGTCGAGCGGCGCCCCCTGCATCCGCGCGAACAGCAGCGTGGCAATGGCTTGGCAGGCGCCGAACGCGCACAGCAGCCCCTCCACCGGGTTCATCGACGTGTCGGTGCCGCCCGATTCCTTCGGCTCGTCGAACACGAGCTCGAACCCACGACACGAGCCCTTGACCTGCAGCCCCGTTCCCGTTGATGCTATTTCCGCCTTCATCGTCTCAAGCATGGCGTACCTTCCCTTCCTCGATGGCGCTGCAATCGCAACGCGCCCTTCTGGGCCAGTTTAAGGCGGCCTGTCTGGACGTGTTAAGTGGTCGGCGAAATATTGAGTCACTCGAGTTTTTTTGAGCGACTTCCGTCAAGGAGTGCTGCGGGGTATGGTGTGATGGCGCGCCATCGAGGACGATTTTCGACGGGAGAGGCCCCTTCTTGTCATTCTGGGCGGAGGCGCGAGGCGCCGCAGTCGAAGGATCTTCAACGATGGGCATCCCTTGTGGTCGAAGATCCAGAGGCGCGCGTTGCCCGTTCGGCGAAAGGGGAGGCCCATGGCGTACAAGCGCAAGCTCGAGAAGGACATCCGGTGCCCGCTGGAATACGGCTTGGACGTGTTCGGTGGCAAGTGGAAGTCGCGCATCCTGTGCGTGCTCTCCGACGGACCGCTGCGCTACAGCGTGCTGCGCGACGAGATGGCCGACGTGAGCGATGCTGCGCTCGCATCGGCGCTCAAGGATCTCGTGGCCGACGGCCTGGTCGTGCGGCACCAATTCGAGGAGATACCTCCGCGCGTCGAGTACGCCCTTGCAGCGAAGGGGGAGTCGGTCATTCCCGTGCTCCAGCACATCTGCCAATGGGCCGGCCTTTTCCATCGGGACGTGGCCGACCTTGCGCTCGCCCGCTGCCGCCGCTGCGATTACGGCCGCCCTTCGTGAAGATTGGCGTCGTCAGATTGTGCTTCTGATGGCGTCGGGCTTGCGGTTCCGTCCGCCCTCGCCAGCTCCTACCGCCGCCCCTGCGCGAGCAGCCGGCAGCTCAGGTGGACGCGCAAGAGGTCCGTGCCCGCGGCGGCGGGGCTCTCAAGGTCGATGCCGGAGAGGGCCTTGATGCGCTTCAGGCGGTAGGCCAGCGTGTTGCGGTGGATGAACAGGGCTTCGGCCGTGCGCGTGGCGTTGCAGCCGTTCCCCAGGTAGGTGAGCGCCGTCTCCACGTACGCGGCGCCGTCCTCGGCGTCGGCGCGCGCGAGCGCCACGGCGGCGTGGTCGAGCAGCCAGGACGCGTCGGTGTCCAGACCCAGGCGCACGCGCACGTCCTCGAACCAGCAGTCGTCGTAGAAGCACGACAGCGTGGAGCCGAACGCGCCGCCCAGCTCCGCGTCGTCTACGAGGTCGTAGGCGAGCGCTGCCTGGTCGGCTGCCGTGCGCACGAGCGAGAAGTCCGCAAACAGCGACGAGAAGCCCGCACGGAACCGCGGCTCGACGCCCGCCTCCACGTCGCGGGCTGCATGCCGCGCGTGGAGTGCAGCCAGCGGGTAGTCGGCGTCGCGCGCCACCATGAGGGCTGCGTCCCCGTCGTCGAAGAAGCGGGCGCGCGGGTAGACCTCGGCGATGAGCCTCACCGTCTGGCCGCGCGCGCCGGCGTCCTCGGCCGGCTCCGCAGTGCCGAAGCGCGCGACGAAGAAGTGGTCGTCGGCCCGCCAACCCGCCTTCGACAGGGCGTACTCCAGCACCTGCGGGCGCACCGGCCGCCCGTCCAGCAGGTCGCGTAGCGGCCCGAGCGGCTCCTCGGCCGGTTGCGGCCGGCCCTGGTGCGGCATCACGAGCGTCAGCAGGTTGCCGAGGTAGTCCACGAGTGCGAAGTCGGCTGGCTGGAAGGGTGCGTTCACGTCCACGAGCTCGAAGCAGCCGTAGTACGCCTCGCCGCACACGAGGTTGCGCACGAGGTAGCTACGCCCGTCGCCGGTGGCGTTCTCCATGAGGAACGCTCGGTCCTGCGCGCCAGGGTCGGACGAGCCTGCTGCCCACGCCTCCATGCACAGCTCGATGGGGCACGCGCCCGTTGCGATAGCCGACGTCCACAGCCTATCGTCCAGCTCCTCGGGAAGCCTGCCCGCCACCAGCACGAAGTAGAGCGTGGCGTCCGAGAGCATGAGCGGGTTCGCGAACTGCTCCGCGGCGATGTCGAACACCTCCTGCAAAGGGGCGTTCCGCGCCATGGCCGTGAGCAGGGTCTCGGACCATGCGTCCAGGCGCAGGCGCATCTCCAGAAGGCGCGCGAGCATCTCGGCGGGTCCGGGCAGGCCCGGGCCGGCGGGCACGTAGAGCACGGGCGGCGCGTCCGCCTCATCCGCTTCCTCGGGCGGGGCGTCGGCTCCCAGCACGAGGAAGGACCCGGCGGCGGCGAAGGCGTCGTCCAATGTGCCGAACGAGGCCGCGTCGACCACGAAAAGGCTCCCGGTGCGCGGGGTGCTCGAGGGCCCGAGCACCTCCACGCGGTCGAGGTCGAGCCGGGAGTCGTGCCGGTAACGGGCCGTCGGGCCCCAGTCGGCGAGCTCGGCGAGCACGAGGTCGAGGTTGAAATTCACGGTTGCCTCCTTGGGCTGCCACGTGCGGTTTCGGCCGGCGAGCGGCAGGGGCGACGCGCAGCGCTCGATGACGGATCGGCAACGCCGCCTCCTCGCCGCCCTGACAATTACCTATATCATCAGGTATATCTTACGCCATTGTTCATAATGCACAAAATCGGCGGTCCAGATTTCGGCCGACGGGATGATGACGGGCCCCCGTCGCCTCCATACACTGTGCGCCGTCGAAAAACTACCATCATGGTGAAAAGAAGAGCGAACGAAGAGAGGAAGGACCGTATGGAGCTGACGAGGCGCGGGTTCCTCAAAGGGTCTGCGGCGGCTTGCGGCGCGGCCGCGGCGGCGGGCATGTTCTCGACGGGAGGCTGGCTATCCCCAGCGAAGGCGTACGCGGGCATCGGCCCGGCCGGCGCCGAGGCGGCGGCCGCCGGCAACGAGCACACGGCCTGCACGTACCACCAGGGCCATTGCGGCGGCATGTGCCCGCTCAAGTGCACGGTGCGCGATGGCCGCTTGGTGAAGGTGGAGCCGAACACGTGCGTGGACGACCGCTACGAGACCATCTGCCTCAAGGGCATCTCGGAGGTGCAGCACATCTACGGCTCGCACCGCATCCAGACGCCTTTGCGACGGGTGGGCGAGCGCGGTGCGAACGAGTTCGAGCCCATCAGCTGGGACGAGGCCTACGATGAGATCGTGGAGCGACTCACGTCGCTGCAAAAGCAGCACGGCCGTGACTGCGTGATGGTGGGCGCCACCACTGAGGCCAGCTTTCCGTTCCTCGCACCGATGCTGGGCGCGCAGACCGGCGGCATGGGTGGCATAGACAACGGCACGGGCAACGGCCTCGACCCGGCCATCGGCCACGGCGGCGGCTACGCGTATGCCACGGGCGAGGCGCGCGACTGGGTGAACGCCAACATGGTACTCACCGTGGGCAGCAACTTTTGCGAGTCCACGTTGCCGCAGGTGCGCTTGTTCTTCGAGGCCAAAGAAGCGGGCGCGAAGATGATCACCGTCGACCCGCACTTCTCCACCACGGCTTCCAAGTCCAACGAGTGGATTCCCATCACGCCCGGCACCGACGCGGCGCTGTTCTTGGGAATGGCATCGGCCATCGTGGATAACCAATGGTACGACGAGGCATTTATGGCCGCCCACACCGCCTTCCCGTACCTCGTGGACACTGCCACCGGCAAGCTCGTGCGCGACCACGCCGAGGACCCGGCCGCAGAGGAGCCGGAGACCGGCGAGCAGAACCCCTTCTTCGTGTGGGATGCCGCTGCGAACGCCCGCGTGCCGTACGCGAGCGTGGCGAACCCCGCACTCGAAGGCACGTTCACCGAGGGCGGCACGTCTTACAAGACCGTGTTCACCCTGTTCAAAGAGAACCAAAAGCCCCACACGCTCGACTGGGCGGCGGAGAAAACTGGTATCCCGGCCGAGCGCATCGAAGAGCTCGCCCGCGCCTACGCGCAGGATGGCCCCGCGTCCATCGCGCTCGGATGGGGCGGCAACGACAAGATGGCCAACGCCGACATCGCCGGGCATGCGGCCGCCATGCTCGCGGCGCTCACCGGCAACATCTGCAAGCCCGGCGCCAACATCGGCGTGTTCGTGGGCGGCGCGTGGAACGGCTACACGGGCGACCTAGCCGCTTGGGAACTGCCCGAGGATATGACCAGCGGCGACGACGAGATGGCGGCCTACGATATGCGCACGAAGCAGAATAAGGTACGTGCCTTCATCTGCTGCGGCGACTTCTTCCAGCAGCACTACGCCAACATGAACGCCACCGTCGAGTGGGCGAAGAGCCTCGACTTCATCGTGTCCATCGACCCGTACTTCACCGAGGGCGCCAAGTGGGCCGACATCGTGCTGCCCACGTGCACGCGCTTCGAGAACGAGGAGGAGGTGGGCAACCTCAAAGTGGGCTACAACCAGCTGGTGCTGCAGAACAAGGTCATCGAGCCATTGTTCGAGGCGCGCACTGACTTCCGCATTCAGCGCGATCTGGCCGAGCGCCTGGGCGCGGCCGACGCGCTGCCGAAGGACTCCGGCGAGTGGGTGGCCGCCATGCTTGCCAACTCCGAAGACCCTTACCTCAACGCGCTCACCGTGGACAAGATCAACGAGAACCACGGTGCCTACCCGCTCGAGGGTATCGAGGTACCCCGCCAGGCGTTCCCCGACCTCGTGTTTGGCACCACATCGGGCCGCATGGACGTGTACTACGACAACCTGGTGGACTTCGGCCAGGCGCTGCCCACCTACGAGGATCCCTCCGAGGCCTACGACGGCAACCCGCTGCGCGATACCTACCCGCTGCAGCTCGCGAACGTGCGCTCGCGCTTCCGCATCCACAACCAGTTCGCCGACGCCTCGTGGATCCAGCAATACTACGAGCCCTACGTGGAGTTGAACCCCGCCGAGCTGGACGCGCGCGGCATCGCCGCCGACGACACGGTGGAGGTGGGCAACGACCGCGGCAGTTTCCAGTGTCGTGTGAAGGCGACCCCCGCCGTGCGGCCCGGCTCGGCGCGTATGATCGAGGGTGCCTCGTCCGACTATCTGGGTTCTGGCAACCTGCAGAACGTGACGAACGATACTATGATCGAGCGCGGATACGAGCTGGTCACCGGCCCGGTCATCCCGTTTTCAGACACGCTTGTCCAAGTGAAGAAAGCCTAAGGGGGCAGCCATGACGAAACTGGCCATAGCCATCAACAAGGAGCGTTGCGTGGGGTGCCACACCTGCGCGAACGCCTGCAAGATGCAGAACAACGTGCCCATGGGCATGCTCTGGAACCGCATCCTCACCGAGGGCGTGGACACGTTGGACGGCGCGAAGGGGGAGTACCCGAACCTCACGCGCGAGTACCTGCCCGTGCAGTGCCAGCACTGCGAGAACGCGGCGTGCCTGAAAGTGTGCCCGACCGGTGCCACATATAAAGACGATAAGGGCCGCGTGGAGATTGACTACGACAAGTGCATCGGCTGCCGTATGTGCATGGCAGCCTGCCCGTTCAACGCCCGTGTGTTCAACTGGGAAGAGCCTGTGCGCGACCCCGACGTGAACTACGGCGATGCGCGTGTGCCCGTGCGCAACAAGGGCGTCATGGAGAAGTGCACGCTCTGCAAAGAGCGCACCGACGACGGCGACGTGCCCATGTGTGTGCGTGTATGCCCGGCCCGCGCCCGCACGTTCGGTGACCTCGATGACCCTGAGAGCGACATCTCTAAGCTCGCCCGCGAGCGCGTCGGCGACGTCCACCGTCTGCTCGAAGAAAAAGGTACCCGCCCGCAACTCTTCTATATAGGCTAGGGAGGAAACCCCTTATGAATTTCTCGGATCTCAAGAACCTCTCGGCCCCGTACAAGGTCGCCATGGGCGTGCTGGCCGTGCTGGTGCTGGCTGGCGTGGGTGCCTACGTGTACCAGTTCATGGGCGGTCTCGGCGTCACCGGCATGTCGAACGGCACGTCGT
>OLND01004041.1_pt1 | contig 10665 bp, 9 predicted proteins | sample 1672031 | NCBI WGS metagenome assembly OLND01 (sample SAMEA3136638, study PRJEB25190) | human gut metagenome | biome: human gut; feature: human-associated habitat; material: faeces | place: Austria | collected 2013
TCGCATGAAGCGCTCCACCTCCATGGAGTGCGGGTTCACGAACAGGAGCGCCTGCACCCCGTCGTCGGCCGCGCGCCACACGCCCTCGTAGGGCGAGACCGCGGGCTCGGGCGCGCCCACGAACAGGCGCGTGGCCTCGGGGCGCAGCCCCTCCGCGGACGCGCCCGCGCCGAAGCCCTCCGGCAGCGCCAAGCCCAACGCCCCCGCTATCTCGCGCGCCGCCTCCGCCCACTCGCCGGATGCCACGGCGCCCTCGAGCTCCGGGCCCGGATAGCGGAAGGACAGCGCCGCCAGCTCCCAGGCCGTTGCCCTCGTCGCCCAGTCGATCTCATCCATGCTTCTCCCCCTTCTTGAAGACTCTCGCGAGCCATTTCCCATGCACCACGACATGAACCAGCAGAAGCGCCAAGAGCGCCTTCGCGCTCATCGCGTGCAGCGGGTCCCAAAAATAGTAGCCCTGCGCATACCATCTGAACGTCGGCAGGACCGCTCCGGAAACCATGATGCCCGACACCGTCACCGCCATGAGCGCAACGACGATCAGCGCGTCCAGCACCAGATTGCCCGTGCGGCCCCATGACGGGCGCGCGATCGACCCCCGCAAGGCCCCAACCGCCCAGTCCGCGTGCAGCAGCGCGTGGACGAAGAATACCAGGAGCATCCCCAGGCCCAGCCACTCGTGGACGCCGATGCCCGTGAGGGCGGGGTTGACAACCGCCAGGAAGACCGCGAGGGCGGCAACGTCGATAGCGAGGTTCTTCTTGTCCATCGCTCACCCCACCTTCCGCACGATCAGCACGAGCCCTACCACGAGCGCCACCGGCGCGAGCAGCCAAAGGTTCAAGCTCGCATCCGATGCCTGATGGTAGCGCGTCGTCAGGGAATCCCACGCATGGCACTCCACGCTCGCGCACCCCGCCTCGGGACACGTCATCTCGGTAATGCCGTCGGGCTCCGGCACGTCGTCGAACCCATGGCATGCGCCGTTCGCGCACCCCGTCACCGGACAGGGCGACTCGGCCGTCACCGCACGCACCCCCGTCGCCGGCTCGGCCGCGACGCCGGCAGCCAGCACCAGCCCACCCGCCAGCGCGAACGCGAGCAGGGTCAGCGCCAGCTTCCTCACCACGGCAGCCCCGAGCCATCGGCTACCTGGAGCTTCAGTTCGCGAACATACGCATCGGCGCCCTGCCCCTCGATAACGTTCCACGAGAGGACGGGAAGGGCGCCTAGCTCGGCCGCCTCGGCGACGCGAGCAGGATGGAACGACACGCAGTCGTCCTCCACGCCGTAGCGCGCGCCGATTCCGTCCAAGTAGGCGCCGACCTTCTCCCTATCGCCGTCGAACACCTTCGCCGTCAGGTAGAAACAGTCGTCGGCCAGCTCGTAGACCTCGGGGTCGAGCGCGGCGGCACGGTTCCCCTGCAGCACTTGCTCGCGGTTCTTGTTGTCCAACGAGCAGTAATGCACTCCCAGGGACAGGCCCTCCTCCATCGCGAACAGCACGAGCTCCAGGCACGCATCCTCGCTGCCGGCCACGGCCAAGCCGCCCGCGTAGCCGTAGTCGTAGAGCACCTCGAAGGGCGGGTTCTTCAACGCGAGGCCGCGCCGGGCAAACTCATCCCAGTTGCGGTACGGATAGCACAGCTCCAGCAGGTTGATGCCGCGCACGCCAAGGTCGTCCAGTTGCCGCAGCAGCAGCTTCATGCGCCCGAGCTCGGAGGGAACCACCGGCATCTCCACCATGACGTCGAAGGAAAACCGGCGCGTGAGCGCGATGGCCCTGAGGACCTCCTCGACCGAGCCCTCCCCCTCGTCCAGCTTCACGCTGAAGCGGACCTCGTCCAGTCCGCGCTCGGCCGCCGCAGCGCAGAAGGCCTCATCGAGGCCTGCGCCCGACGTGTAGAGGCGCAGATGCGCGGCTGGATAGAGCTCGCGGGCGCGGGCGAAGAACGCCAGCGCCTCGTCGCTGCAAAGCAAGGGCTCGCCGCCCGTGAGGCCGATGTGCGTGACCTCCGGCACCGCGGCACCGAACGCCTCGAGCTCCTCGCGCCACGGGGTATCGCAGGCGCAGTGCTCCTCGAAGTCGGCCTGGTTGGGGTTGAAGCAGAAGTAGCAGTCCCGATTGCACCGCAGGTTGATGTAGAACGTGCGGCTTCCACAGCCGCCCACGCACGCGGCGCATGCGCTCGACAGGAACCCGGACGACACGCTGGCCCCACCGTTCATGAAGCGCGCGCCACGCTCGCGCAAGGCCTCCCGCAGCTCGTCCGTACGCGAGCGACCTGCAGCGCGCGGCGCGAAAACCGGCCCCTCGGCAGCCACCGCATCGACGAACTCGCGCTCGATGGCGGCATATTCCTCGAGCCATGCGGCCAGCGTGGGCCGGGCGGAAACCATATCGTCCATGAGCTCCCCTTCCAAGGAACGAACCGTATATCCGACAGGCGGATGCGGCCGCCACCAGCCGCACCCGCCTGTCGGAGCCCGCCGAAGGACGGGCTCCCAATTCACGTTGCCTTCGAAGCGGACCTAGTGCGACTTCTCGGTCGGCTTGAGCGGCAGGTGCTTCAGGCCCACGAGCAGCAGCAGCGCGCCCAGGCCCAGCACGCCGAGCGCCACGCCGAACTCGAGCAGGGTCGGCCAGTAGACCATGCCCTGGTAGGCGCCGACCATGCCCGACTCCCAGCCCGTCACCGTGTACTGCGAAACGGGGCCCACGTAGTCCAGGTTCGGGATCTGGAACCCGCCCACGAGCAGCTGCACGCGCTTGCAGAAGATGCCCGCGATGGCCAGCAGCGACGCCACCACGATAAGCGGGTTCGTGCGCAGCTTCGGCGTGAAGCACACGACGGCGCACAGGATGCAGCCGATGACTTCGACCCAGAAGAACGGGGCGAGCTGGCCCGTGGTCAGCATGGCGACTATCTCCGCGCCGTGCCCGCCGGGGAAGCCCTCGGTCAAGAGGTCGCAGCCGAAGAAGTACAGGTCGACGCACACGAACACGCCCAGGAGCTTGGCCATCTTCACGACGAAGGACTGGTCGAGCTCCAGGTAGCCCGCGCGGCGCAGCGCGATGACGACCACCAGCACGAGCGCGACGCCGCACACGAGCGCGGAGGACACGAACCACGGGGCCAGAAGCGCCGTGTTCCACATCTCGCGGCCCTGCTGCAGGCCGAAGATCCAGGCGGTCACGGAGTGCACCAGGATGGCGCACACGAGCGCGACGGCGCTGATCACGCGCAAGGACGCAGCCGAGCCCTTGCCGCCCTCGAAGCGCAGCGTGGCCCACAGGTACGCGATCGACAGGATCAGGTAGGTGCCCAGCACGACGATGTCCCACATGAGGGGCGACCCCAGGTTGGAGTAGGCGAACAGCTCCCACAGGCGAAGCGGCTGACCCAGGTCCACCACCACGAAGCCGATGGCGAGCACCGTGCAGCAGATGGACGTCCACACGGCCACCTTCGAGATGCCGCCGAAGCCCTCCACGCCGAGCACGCGCGGAGCGCTCGAGATGATCAGGCCGCCGGCCGACAGGCCCACCAGGAACATGAACATGGTGATGTAGAGGCCCCACGAGTCGAGGTTGCGCATGCCGGTCTGGACCATGCCGCCGTTGAGCTGCACGAACCACAGCGCCAGGCCCATGACGGTGAGCAGGCCGGCCACGACGATGGCGATGTTGAGCCCCTTGCCCCCGAACTTGGCAGCAGGAGCCTTGGGCGACTGGGTCGCCGAGGTGTTTTCAGTCATGATTCTCCTTTCGCCTTACACGAGGTAGTAGACGGACGGCTTGGTACCCTCGCTCGGCAGAAGCTGCTCGTACGAGCGCTCCCTGATGAGCTGGGAAACCTCGGAATTCGGATCGTCCAGGTCGCCGAAGTGGCGGGCGCGCGCAGGGCACAGATCCATGCAGGCGGGGGTTTCGCCACGAGCAAGGCGCTGGTAGCAGAAGATGCACTTCTCCACCACGTGCTTCTGGTGCTTGGGAGCGTCCGCGTCGCCCAGGGCGAAGTCCATGGGGTAGCGGGGCTCTTCCCAGTTGAACGAGCGCACGCCCGTGTAGGGGCAGGCCGACATGCACATGCGGCAGCCGATGCACTTGTCGTAGTCCTGGCGCACGACGCCGGTCTCCGGATCCTTGTAGGTGGCGCCCACCGGGCACACCTTCGCGCACGCCGGATTCTCGCAGTGCTGGCACGAAACCGTGATGTAGCGCATGGAGATGTCGGGGAACTCCCCAGCCGGGGTGTCCATCATGTCGCCGCCGTCAGTAAGCGCACGCGTCCAGAAAATATCCTGGGGCACGTTGTTCGCCATTTTGCACGCCACCGTGCACGCGTTGCAGCCAACGCAGCGCTTGGTGTCGATTACCATTCCGTAATGCATGCTTGCACCCCCTTAGCACTTCTCGACTTCGCACAGGAAGTCGTAGAATGCGCTGTTCGAGCAGAAATCGTTCATGAACACGTTCGTCAGGTCCTGCGTGTGGCCCTCGACGTACTGGGTAGCTTGGAAGCCGTGCGGGATCGAAACCACGCCGGGCATGATGCCCTCGGTTACCAGCGCCTTCACGACCGCGTACCCATGGTCGTTGTACGCGCGCACCAGATCGCCCTGCTTGATGCCGCGAGCGGCGGCATCGGCGGCATTGATCTTGATCATGGGCTCGGGCTCGAGCTCGCGGATAACCGGCGTCACGGCAAGCTGGGAGTGCACGTGGTACTTGTTGTGCTCGCTGCAGCCTAGAAGCGGGTACTTCTCGCGCAGCGGGTTGTCCAAATACGCCTCGTTCGCATGCTCGTAGTAGGGAAGCTTCTCGTAATCGGCAATCTCCTGGCCGAAGCTGTTGCGCGGAGTCGGCTTCTCGATGTAGTACTTCAGGCGCGTTCCCTCGGCGGGACCGTACGTCGGAACGAGGTTCTCCGGCTTGGTCATGGGGTTGCGCACGAACTCGCCCGAGGCGAAGTCGTCGTAGCTCACGCCGGCCTTCTTGTTGGTATCCGTGTTGTACACGTCGCGCAGGAAGTCCTGGTCGCTCTTGGCGTAGATCTTCTCCATGCCCATCTTCTGGGACAGAAGGCGCATGATCTCGACATCGGTCTTGCATTCGTACAGCGGCTCGAGGCCCTTCTCGTAATAGGCGGGGAACGGCGTGGAGCCGACCGGGTCGATATCCTCCATCTCGAAGGCATGCGGCACGGGAAGCACGATGTCGGCCCACTGCGCGGAGTCGTTCATGTTCACGTCGGCGCATACCACGAAGTCGATCTTCTTAACCGCCTCGATAAGCTCCTGGCGGCCGGACTCGCAGGAAAGCACGTTGCCGTTGTGAATCCACAGCACCTGCAGGTCGATGTCGTCTTGGCCGAACTTCTTGTTCGCCACGATCTCGGGCAGGTACATGCCGCAGATGCGCGGTCCGGGCTTGCCGGCCATGAACGCCTTCGTGTTGTAGGGAACCATGCTGAACGGGGCAGGGTTGCCGCAGATGGCCGCACCCGGCTTGCCGGCGTTGCCGGTCAAAGCAGCCAAGAACGCGAGGTTCTTGTAGTTATGATGCGAGTTCGCGTGATGGCCCAGGCCCTGGAACGTCATGACGTAAACGGGACCCTCCGTGGCGTAGATGCGCGCGAGCTCCTCGATCGTGCTCTCGGGAACGCCGCAGATGCCCGATGCCTTGGCGAGGGAGTAGTCCTTGATGCTGTCCTTGACGGTCTGGAACACCGTCTTGTACGTAACGCCCTCGATCTCGAACGAGCCCTCGACGGCAGGGTCGGCAGCCTTCGGAAGCGGGGCCTTGTCGCCTGTCGCCTCGTCCCACACCATGACCGGATCGATCTTGGTGGGCTGGCCGGTCTGCGGGTTGACGGGACCCTCCGTGGGGGCGACGCCGAAATCGCTCAGGCGCAGGTACGTGCCGTCCTCCTTCACCAGGAACGGAGACACCGTGCTGCTCTTCATGTACGCGACGTCCATCAGGTTGTTCTCGATGATGTAGTTGGCCATGGCCAGCATCATGGCGCCGTCGGTGCCGGGGGTGATGGGCACGTAGGTGTCGGAATGCGCGGCGGAAGCCGTGAACTGCGGATCGATGGTGATGAGCTTGGCGCCCTTCTCGCGCGCCTGGCACACGTACTGCCATGCGTGCACGTACGCCTCTGCGGGGTTGCCGCCCCAGGTGATGATGGTCTTGGCATTGACCGCGTCGGCGAAATCGTTGCCCTTGTTGCCGAGCAGCGTGGACTGCACATGCTGCTGCGCCGTGTCGGCGCCCGCCCCGAAGATGACCGCGCCCGTGGCCGTGCAGAAGCGGCCGTACGCAACGGACATGAAGCCGCCCATGGCGCCGTTCAGCGAGCCGTAGGAGCCGTAGGAAGACCAGAAGCCCAGCGACGTGCCGCCGTGCTCGGCCAGGGCCGTCTTCATCTTGCCGGCGATGATCTCGAGCGCCTCGTCCCACTCGATGCGCTCCCATTCGCCCGCGCCGCGCTCTCCGACGCGCTTCAGGGGGTACTTCAAACGGTCGGCGTCGTAGACGCGCTGCGGCTGGCTGAAGCCCTTGACGCACAGGCGGCGGCGATGCGCGTCCTCGCCCGGGTATTCCATTGCGGTAACCTTGACGGCGCGGCCTTCGCGCACGGTCACCTTCAACGGACAGCGGCTGCCGCAGTTGCCGCGACACTGGCTCCTGAACGTGGTTTCGCCCTGGGCCGCCTCGTCTGCCAGAGCCTCGCCAGTCTCGGCAAGACCGGTCAGGGCTGCGCCGGAGCCTACCACCGCCGTCGCCGCGGCAGCGGCGCCCGTCGTCTTCAGGAAGCTCCTGCGCGTGAGTCCGCTATGCGGGCTCTTCGTTTCCGACATGTCTCCTCCTCCATTCTTGATGCAGAATGCCTTGGGGCGCATCGGACGAAGGCGAGCGTTCTGCGAACGGCAGTCCCCTTCGATCGCACGGCAGGCGCAGGCGCACCCGGTGCGTTTCCGAGATTTCCCCTCATATCAGAAATCGGCCGATTCCCTCCGTGCCATAGTCTGCCATACGTCACTATGATTATCAATACAGAAGTATGACAGGCTATGACAAAGTATTATTCTTTTTTCGAATAATATCAATTGAACAGGGTTTTTACACCATGATATGATCAGTCATGGTATCGGAAGCATGTGACAGCGAGCGATTATCTACGCTTGATGGCCTTCCTTGGCTGCCTTCTCGACCCGCCCTCTACGTCCTCTCGCTGAAGGCGCTCGGCACCACGAGCGTGCCGCCGGACTTCTCCACGCCCAGGATCGCTTATGGCCGAAGCGCGGTTATGGGGAACACATATACGTCGTTCTCGCGATCGTAACGCGCAAACGGCGAGCTGGCGGTTACGACCGCCATGAACGACGGCTCCCTATTGCGCGCGGCCGGGCTCGAAAGCACCTTCCTGCGCAGGCGATTGAGATTCGCAACGCCGTCGGGAACCTTGTTTTCGCCCAACTTCACTTCGATGCCCGCCCATCGGCCATCGCGAAGCTCGAGGGGTCGGCGAAGTAGCGCTTCGGCTCAGTACGCACGCGAGACTTCGAGCGAACGGGGGGCATCCCATCCGAACACTACCGTCATCGGCATGCGAACCGACGACGAAGTGTACCGCGAAGCTGCGCGACGCAAGCACGCGCACGGGCTGTAGCTATCAACGTCGAAGGCAGAACGCTGCGTAGAGAGGAACGCTCTTCACGCCTCCCTCGAAGCCGAAATTCCTGGTGGATAGCCGGATGGCATACGGGGGCTCGTACTTCTCGCGGTACACCGACAGGCTCTTCGACCGCACGTTGCGCGACGACTTCACCTCGATGGGCACGGCCTTCTGCATACCGACGTCGATGACGAAATCGACTTCGGCCTTGCCCTGGCTCACCCAGTATAAGAGGTCGAACCCTCGCGAGGTCAGAACCTGGGCGACATAGTTCTCGGTGAGCGCTCCCGCGTCGAGCTCCTTCCTCCCCTCCTCGTCGAAAAGCATGGCAGCGCGCACCTGCATGCGAGCGGAAAGCAAGCCCGTGTCGGCAAGGTACATCTTGAACGCGTCCCGGTTCTCGTGAAGCGAGAGGGGCAACTGCCCGGAGACGATCTGCACGCAGCGATTCACCAGCCCGGCCGTCTCCAACCAAGCGAGGGCCGTCTCGTACTGGCTGGCACGACCGCCCGACCGTACCGTTTTGTACTGGAATTTCTTGTTTTCCTTCGCCAGCTGGGCAGGCATGCTTCTCCACGCCTCCACAATGCGCGCCGTCTCGAAAGGTTGGGCGTATTTGGCCATATCCGCCACGTAGAGGTCGAGGATGTTGTTCTGCACGGCCGCAACCTCGTTGAAGTCCTTCGTCTCGTCGTACACGAGCACGGCTTCGGGCATCCCCCCAACCAGCACATACGTGCGATACAGATCGAGTGCTCGTTCATGGAGGAAATACGGCTCGTCGCGCTCAAAACCGTTCCGAATCCCTTCAACAAGGGCCCCCTGTCCGACCGCACGCAAGAACTCGTCGAAGGTCATGGGATGCAGGGTGTAAGTGTCCACCTTGCCGACAGGCGCGGAATAGCCTTCGCGATTCACCGCAACACCCAAAAGGCTTCCGGCCGCCACGACACACGCTTCCGGCATATCCTCGTAGAAGTACTTCAGCGAAGCGAGTGCGCGATTCGAAGCCTGCACTTCATCGAACACTATGAGCGTCCTCGACACATCGATAGACCGTCCTGACACTTGGGAAAGATTCGACACGATGGTTTCGGGCGCGAGGTTCCCTTGGAAGGCTGCGCGAGCGTCCGCCTGCTTCTCCAGATCGAAGTAGGCCACCTCCTCGAAGTTGCGCGCGCCGAATTCCTTCAGCAGGTAGGTTTTCCCCACTTGACGTGCGCCGTACATAAGCAACGGCTTCCGACGCGGATCCCGCCTCCATACCTCAAGATCGTCGAGGGCGTTGCGCTCCATGCCATCATCTCCTTCGCTCGATAGGAAGATGATAACATACATGCCGAAAAGTGTAACGATTTACATTTTTTGGTTCCAAAAAGTGTATCTTATAGCATTTTTCGGAAGATAATTCGCCAGCTACTTCGCTCCCCCACCTTCCCCGCCAGGCGCGTCGGGCACGAACCCCTCGCTGAAGGCGCTCGGCACCACGAGCGTGCCGCCGGACTTCTCCACGCTCTCGTAGGCCAGGTGCATGGTGCGCAGCTTCATGGCGTCGGCGTCGCCGGCGTACACCTCTGATGCGTCCATGAGCATCTCGGAGATATCCTTCTCGGCCTCGGCCAGCACCATGCGGGCGCTCTTCTTGCGCTCGGCCACGGCCTCCTGCGCCATGGCCTCCTGCAGCTCCTTCGGCAGCACGATGTCGCGGATCTCCACGTCGATGATCGTGATGCCCCAGGGGTTGAGCTTCTCCTCGATGGCCCCTTTCAGCTCCTCGTCCAGCTGGTCGCGACGCGTGGCCACCTCGGCCACGGTGGCACGCCCGATGGCCTTGCGCATGGCCGTCTGCGCGATCCATGACACGGCCGACGCGTAGTCCTCCACCTCCACGGCAGCGCTCTTTGCGCTCCACACCATCCAGAACACCACGGCGTCCACGTTGATGGGCACGAGGTCGCCCGTAAGCGTCTCCTCGGCGCCGAAGTACGTGGCCGAAACGCGCTGGTCGACGCGCAGCGTGTAGAACTCCACGATGGGGATGGTGAACACGACGCCCGGTCCCGCCACGCGGTTGAACTTGCCCAGGCGCAGCACCACGGCCTTCTCCCACTCCAGCACGATGTGGATGGACGACGAAGCGAGCCATCCCACGATGGCCGCCGCAACGAGCGCGCCCAAGCCTATGCCGCCGAGCAGGGCCTGCGCCGCGGCAAGCACCAGTCCGAACGCAACCGCGAAAAACACGATGGCGAACACGACGGCGCCGTTGCGCGAGGCGCGACGCCTTCCCGTGTCGATGTGCCCGGCCGTCGAGAACTGCGCGCCCGGCGCCACGGCCGGCGCGGCGCCCGGCGCCCCCTGCGCTCCGCCGTGCGACGTACCGGCACGTTTGCTGCGTCCCATGCTTGCTCCTTTTCCGCGATCAGGCCCACGCGCCGACGGCCGCGTCCCGTTTGCTCTTCTCGTCGCTCATGCTCTGTGCGAACTGCTCCTCGATGTCCTCCAGCGACATGCCCAGCTCGAAGCAGCGTTTGAGGTACTCCTGCGTCACGATCTCGGCCGTGGTGGATATGCTCACGCCCGGCTTGCCGCTCACGTCCAGCACGAACGCGCCCTGGCGGCGCTTCGACTGGATGTAGCCGTCCTGCTCCAGGCTCATGTACACCTTGCTCACGGTGTTGTAGTTCACCTCGACGTCGGCGGCCAGGCCCCGCACCGTGGGCAGCTGGTCGCCCGGCTTGTAGTACCCCGAGGTGATGAGGTAGATAAACCGGTTCTTCAGCTGCAGCCAGATGGGGATGCTGCTCTTCTCGTTGATCTCGAACAGGGCCACGTCGTCCGCCATTTCTATTCCAATCTAAGCGCCTGCGCGCTCGGCTCTTCAAGCTCCAAGTTGCGGTGCATGCCCGCGTCCACGATGGCCCCGCGCATGCCGAGCCCGCCCACCAGCACGAGCACCGCCGCCACGGCGAGGGCC
>OLND01004046.1_pt1 | contig 10654 bp, 8 predicted proteins | sample 1672031 | NCBI WGS metagenome assembly OLND01 (sample SAMEA3136638, study PRJEB25190) | human gut metagenome | biome: human gut; feature: human-associated habitat; material: faeces | place: Austria | collected 2013
GCATGAACCAGTCACTTTTTTGTGTATATAGAAAATTGCATTTCTTATTACACAAAATCCTCCGGCAGGATTGCAGAGATGCGCAGTAGAAGTGAAAGTTTCTTTTCTTTTTTCCAGATTAATACAATTTGTGTTATAAGAGTAGGTTCATTAATTTCATAAATTCGAAGTCCTGTACACAATGACTGCATTGATTTGGGGAAAATGGCAGTTGCGAGTCCATCTTTAGCCCAGAGCAAAGCGCTTTTTGCGTCATCACAGAGACAGAATATTTCAGGATCAAGATTTTTTGCATGAAATGTATCAAGAATTAATCGTTCATATCTGCGATAAAGAATCAATGGATGTTTTGACAGGTCGTTTAGCTGTATTATTTTTGAAGAAAGCATTTTGCTATTTGAATTTGTAGCAGTATTATTTGTGACAGGGACAGCATTCGATAATTCCATCCATAAGATAACTATATAATGTATAGGTACTTCCGTCCCTTACTTCGAAGTTTACGTCAGGATATTTTTTGGCAAATGTAGAGATAAATGGCATCATTACAGCAGTTGTTGTTGAGGTCATTCCGATACGAAGAACTCGCTTTTTTCCGGCTTTTGTAACTTCAAGCCTTGCAGAATCTGCATAATCAAGCAAATTTCCGGCGCGCTCGTATAAGACTTCGCCGGCATTTGTCAGAATAACTCCTTTGCTTGTCCGCTCAAAAAGTTGTACGCCCAGTTCTTCTTCTAATTGGTGAATCTGATAGCTGAGAGGAGGCTGTGACATATTTAAATGTCTGGCTGCTTCATTAAAGCTATGTGTATCTGCAATTTGTCTAAAGTATTCTAATTGTCTAAGTTCCATAATCCATCTCCATTTCTTGAAAGCTTCCAAAACGTATGTAACACTATGTTATAATGAAGGTATTACAAATGCAATATAAAAAATATATTACAAAGCAATAAAAGGAATATTATGCATATTACTGAATGTGCGTTATAATAGGCATAAATTCGTGAAACAGGAAGAGAGAGGAAAATAGAGACATGAAAAGTTTGGCAGTTTATCTCAAAGAGTACAAAAAAGAAAGTATTCTGGCACCGCTTTTTAAGCTTCTGGAGGTTGTTTTTGACCTTTTAGTTCCGGTAGTTGTGGCACAGATTATTGATGTCGGTGTCGCACAGGATAACCGAAGTTATGTGGCTCAGATGTTTTTTGTATTGATCTTAATGGCGGGAGTCGGACTTGCCTGCAGTTTCACCGCACAGTTTTTTGCTGCGAAGGCAAGCTGTGGATTTGCGGCAAAATTAAGACAGGCAATGTTTGATCATATTCAGTCATTGTCATTTACAGAATTAGATACCATGGGAACTGATACCTTGATCACACGTTTGACAGATGATGTGAATCAGGTTCAGAATGGATTGAATCTGGGTCTGAGACTTCTGCTTCGAAGTCCATTTGTCGTACTTGGCTCCATGGTCATGGCATTTACAATCAATGTAAAATGTGCATGGATATTTGTGATTGCGATTCCGGTATTGTTCGTTGTTGTATTTTCCATTATGCTGGTCAGCATTCCATTATTTAAGAAAGTGCAAAATGGACTGGACCAGGTGACAGGACTGACAAGAGAAAATTTAACAGGTGTCCGTGTGATCCGTGCATTTTGCAGGGAAGAGCAATCTGTAGAAGAATTTGAAGACAGCAGCCGGGAACTGACGAGATTGAATCTTTTTGTCGGAAGGATTTCAGCACTTTTAAATCCAGTGACTTATGTGCTGATTAATATTGCAACAGTTATTTTGATTGACCGCGCTGGTATTCAGGTTAATATGGGAAATATGCAGCAAGGTGAAGTGGTTGCTCTTTACAACTATATGCTTCAGATAATTGTTGAATTGATCAAATTAGCATCACTGATCATTACATTGAACAAATCAATGGCGTGCGCAGACCGTGTGGCAGGAATTTTGGCAGTGAAGTCCAGTATGATATATGTAAACGATGAGATGCGTCAGAAAGAGAAAAAGCAGAATCATACACCTGCAGTTAAATTTGATCATGTCACATTTACTTATGCGGGCGCGGGAGCACCGAGTCTTAAGGATATCAGTTTCCAGGCGATGCCGGGAGAAACGATTGGTATTATCGGAGGAACCGGAAGTGGTAAATCAACACTGGTATCTTTGATTCCAAGATTCTACGATCCGCAGGACGGACAGGTCTATATGGACGGAGAAAATGTTACAGAATACACAAGAAAATCTATCGGTGAGAAAGTCGGAATTGTTCAGCAGAGAAGTGTACTGTTCCAGGGAAGTATCCGTGACAATCTGAAATGGGGTGACGAGAACGCCACAGATGAGGACATCTGGAAAGCAATTGAAATTGCCCAGGCAAAAGAAGTGGTTGAAGGAAAGCCTGGAAAGCTGGATTTCCAGTTGGAGCAGAATGGACGTAATCTGTCTGGTGGACAGAAACAGAGGCTTACCATTGCAAGAGCCTTAGTTAAGAAACCGGAGATATTAATTTTAGATGATAGTGCGAGCGCTCTTGATTTTGCAACAGATGCAGCGCTTCGAAAAGCAATCCATGGTCTGGAAGGCAAGATGACAACATTTCTTGTATCTCAGCGTGTAGCTGGAATTAAGCAGGCAGATAAAATACTTGTTCTTGGAAATGGAGAATTGGCTGGACAGGGAACGCATGAAGAATTGATGAAAAATTGTGAAGTTTACCAGGAAATTTATTATTCACAATTCCCGGAAGAAAAATTAAGAGAAAAAATAAATTATGATGAGAAAGGAGAGGCATAGAAGATGAAGAAGATTTTAAAATTCATTGGAAAATATAAAATATTTCTTTTGCTGAGCGTGTTACTTGCAACCGTTTCAGTAATATTACAATTATATGTGCCGATCCTGTTCGGAGATGCCATTGATCAGATTGTTGCAGAGCATCAGGTTCAATTTGATGCCATGTGGATATTATTAAGAGAAATTCTTGTATTAGTTGCAATATCAGCGCTGGCAACATGGATCATGAACATGATCAATAATCATATGACTTATCATATTGTACAGGATATCCGTTCCCAGGCAATCCGTCATATTCAGCGGCTGCCCCTGTCTTATCTGGACCGTCACAGTTCCGGAGATATTGTAAGCCGGATCATCGCAGATACAGATATTTTGTCTGATGGAATCTTACTTGGATTTACCCAGTTGTTTTCCGGAATTGTAACGATTGTTGTAACTTTGATTTTTATGTTTTCCAAGAATTTCTGGATCACACTTCTGGTCATTGTGCTGACACCAATGAGTTTCTTAATTGCCAGATTTATTTCTTCCAGATCATTTGAAATGTTTCATAAGCAAAGTGAGACTCGAGGAAATCAGACGGCACTCATTGATGAAATGATTGGAAACCAAAAAGTAGTCAAAGCATTCGGATATGAAGAAAAAGCGTCAGAGCGATTTGCACAGATCAATGCAGATTTACAAAAATACAGTCAGAAAGCAGTTTTCTACAGCAGTCTGACAAACCCGTCTACGCGTTTCGTAAATAATGTTATCTATGCAGGTGTTGCTCTTGTAGGAGCATTTATGATACCAGGCGGAGCTCTGACAGTTGGAGGTCTGTCCGTGTTGTTATCTTATGCGAACCAGTATATGAAACCGTTCAATGACATTAGTTCTGTCATTACAGAGATGCAAAATGCGCTGGCGTGTGCGAACCGTATTTTTGACCTTCTGGAGGAAGAGGAAGAATCCCCAGACGTGGAAGGAACAATCAACGAAGTGAAAGGAAATGTGTCCATCAGCCATGTAGACTTCAGTTATGATAAGAATCACCGCCTGATTGAAGATTTTAATCTGGAAGTAGATCCCGGCATGCGGATTGCCATTGTAGGACCGACCGGCTGTGGGAAAACGACATTTATCAATCTGCTGATGCGCTTTTATGATGTGGATCAAGGAAACATTAAAATTGACGGCAAGTCAATTGACGGACTCAGCCGCCATGCACTTCGCAGTTCCTATGGAATGGTGCTACAGGAGACTTGGATCAAAGATGGAACAGTCCGGGAAAATATCGCATTTGGAAAACCAGATGCCACAGATGAAGACATTATCCGTGCGGCAAAAGAAGCACATAGCTGGGAATTTATCGAGCGTCTTCCAAAAGGATTGGATACAGTGCTTCATGAAGACAGTATCAGCCATGGACAGAAGCAACTTCTATGTATTACAAGAGTTATGCTCTGCCTGCCGCCAATGCTGATACTTGATGAGGCCACATCAAGTATTGATACAAGAACAGAGCAGCAGATTCAGGAAGCATTTGACAAATTAATGAAGGGACGTACAAGCTTTATCGTAGCACACCGGCTTTCTACAATCCGGAATGCATCCCTTATTCTTGTTATGAAAGACGGAAAAATCATCGAGCAGGGAACACACGAAGAACTGCTGACACAAGGAGGATTTTATAATAAGTTGTATAACAGTCAGTTCCAGGCTGTGTAATAAAATTTGTTGTTATAATATAGTGAATTATCCGAGGCAGGATTTCAGATATGTATAAATATCGATATCTGCTGCGTCGCTTTAGAACAAGATTCAGAAAGTAAATTGAAAAAAATTGAGTTATCAAAGATTCGGAGAAAGTGTCAGTGACGGATTTTGTAGGTGATGCTAAGTAAAAAATATTATTTAATAACTTGAGAGTTAGTTAAATTATAGTAGTGAGCAACATTACAGATTTAGATGGAGACAGAGATTCTCAGATAATTATGAAAATGCCGTTATATCTGCGAGCATAGCTCACATGATTATGTACTGTTTGAACCTGCTTGCAGGTGAGTTTACATAATCATGTGAATATAAGTGGCGCAGCAGATAGCGGCATTTTTATATATCTGGAATTCTGTCTCCATATGGATTTGTTTTGCATACTGCTATGATTTTGTGTATGTTGACGCAGATATGGCAAAAAAAGGTGTAGATTGTGTAAAGATTATACAATCGTTCTATGCCATGATGGAAGATAGGATAGAGAAAATTTTAGTATATCAATAGAAAAAAGTGAAAGAGATGCTAAAGACATCTTGAAAGTGCATGTTAGAAGGCCTGTTGAGGAATAAAATTATAAGAAGTGGGAGGTATATTATGACAAGGCTAGTATTTGAGACGAAGTGTATGAAAGTTGCAGAACTGGGAGAGGAGTCTTCGGTACCGGATCTTTTTGGGGAACTGACAACTCAGAATTCGCTTGTGTTTGATCTGGACGAGGATGATGAGATTTATGAAGGATATGGCAAAGTAAATAGTGCGTTTCCATATCGTCAGCTTAATGGATATACAAGAGAGCTGCATGAGAAAGATGTAAAGACGGCGGTTCTGGAAAACGAGTATTTGAAGGCAGTATTTCTTACGGAATATGGTGGAAGATTGTGGGAGCTGTGGGATAAGAAAACAGGAAAGAATCTTCTTTACACGAATGATGTGCTCAGATTTAGCAACCTTGCTATTAGAAATGCATGGTTTTCCGGAGGTGTCGAGTGGAATCTTGGAATTATCGGTCATAATCCATTGACAACGGAGCCGCTTTATGTAGCAAAGACGCAGACAGATGAAGGTGATCCGGTACTTCGTATGTATGAATATGAACGAATCCGGGGAGTTATCTGGCAGATGGATTTCTGGCTGGAGGAGGCTTGTCCGTATCTGAACTGCAGAATGAGAATTGTTAATGACAGCAATCAGGTTATTCCGATGTACTGGTGGAGTAACATGGCAGTACCGGAGTATGAAGGGGGACGCCTTGTCGTACCGGCAAAGGAAGCATTTACAGCGGTAGGGACGAATGGTTTTAAAGTAGAGATTCCGTTTGTTAATGGAATTGATGTAACAGATTATAAGAAGATTCCGACCAGTATAGATTATTTCTTCCATATTCCGAAAGAAGAACCCAAATATATTGCCAATATTGCGCCAGATGGATATGGACTTTTACAATTTTCAACACCAAGACTACAGGGAAGAAAGTTATTCTCATGGGGAAATATTGATGCTTCCGACCGCTGGCAGGAATTTTTGACGGAAGATGCAGGACGTTATGTGGAGATCCAGGCAGGACTTGGAAAGACACAGTATGGCTGTATTCCGATGGCACCACACACTGCATGGGAATGGATGGAACGCTACGGAGCAGTGGATCTTGGTGCAGGTGCATGTGAACAGTCCCATGAATGGCGTTATGAGAAGGTGACAGAGGAACTGAAGGCAAATCAGGAGATTGAGAAACTTAAGAAACGTCTGGAAGAGACAAAAGGACTTGCAAAGAAGCAGGCAAAGCTAGTCCAGGCAGGAAGCGGATATGGAACATTTGCACCAAAAACAAAAAGAACTGGCCATCTGGAATTTGTGAATCAGTCAGAAACATTAAAGAAGTGGAAACATTTCTTTGAGACAGGCATTCTACACATGCCAAATCCAGAAGATGAGCCGGACGAGTTCTGGAATGGAGAGAAATTCCTGACATATCTGGAAGAGAAAACAGTCAGAAAAGATGCACCGAATGCCGCGAACTGGTATGCACATTATCAGCTTGGTATCAGCTATCTAATTGCAGGAAGAAATGAAGATGCAAGAGACGAATTTGCAAGATCTGTTGATCTTACATCCAATGCATGGGCATATCATGGACTGGCGTGTCTGTATCTGAAATCGGATCCTGAGAAGGCAAAACAGTTTATTATGGAAGGAATGGCGCTTCAAAGAGAGAGACTATCTTATCAGAAGGAAGGGTTTAAGATTCTGGAAAAATGTGGGGCTTACAAGGAAATTGATGAAGAATATAAAAAACAGACCGCAGAAAATCAGAAGAACGGACGAATTCAATATTATTATGTGGCAGCACTTGAAAAATTAGAAAGAAATGAAGAGGCGTATCATTTGCTGAATGACGGCGATGGAATTGATGTGTCAGATATCCGGGAAGGTGACAGCGATATCCAGTCAATCTGGGAGAGCCTTCACGAAAAAGTGTACGGGGAAAAAGGGCATTTGCCACACTACTATAATTTTAAAGTGAATTAAAAAAGTGTCTATAAAAATGGAGGAAATGTTATGAGAGTGTACAGAGCAAAAGATTACAAGGATATGAGCAGAAAAGCAGCCAATATAATTTCTGCGCAGATCATTTTGAAACCAAACAGTGTACTTGGACTGGCAACTGGCTCTACGCCAATAGGAACTTACAGTCAGCTGGTAGACTGGTACAAAAAAGGAGACTTGGATTTTTCAGAGGTGACAAGTGTCAATCTGGACGAATATAAAGGACTGCCGGGAAGCAATGAACAGAGCTATTATTACTTTATGCATCAGCATCTGTTCGATCAGGTGAATATTCAGGAGAGACACACACATTTGCCCAATGGAATGGAACCAGACAGTAAAAAAGAATGTGAACGTTATGAGGAACTAATCAGAAGCCTTGGAGGCGTAGATCTTCAGCTTCTTGGAATGGGACATAATGGACATATTGGATTTAATGAGCCAGAACAGGCATTTGAGACGGGGACACATTGTGTGGACCTTCAGGAGAGTACTATTGAGGCAAATAAAAGATTTTTTGCTTCGGAGGCGGATGTTCCAAGACAGGCATATACCATGGGGATAAAGACAATTATGCAGGCAAAGAAGATTCTTGTTGTAGTAAGTGGGGAAGACAAAGCAGAGATTGTAAAGAAAGCATTTTTCGGACCAGTAATTCCAGGTGTGCCGGCATCAATCCTTCAGATGCATAATGATGTTATTTTGGTGGGAGATGAAGCAGCATTATCTCTGATATAAAGAATCAGGGATAAAATAATCAGATGAAAATCGATAATAGGTCTTAATAATTTGTGTAATGTAGAATAAATAACAAGATTGTGAAAATATTAATTTATACAATGTGTACAAAAAACAGCCCGTTATTTTGCTGAAAACAGCATTTTAGAGCAGATTGTGCAAATTAATGAAACTTTAGGATAAAGATTATTGTGCAAAATTGTGACATAATGAATCCAACAAGAAAAGAGTAATTGCAAAATTACTAAAAACGATTTGCCAAAATGGTATAGGAGGAAAAAGAATGAAAAAGAAAGTAATCAGTGCACTTTTATGTGCGGCAATGGTTGCGACCATGTTAGTTGGATGTGGCGGAAGTTCCAACGATTCCAAGTCATCTGGAGGAGATGGCAAGAAACTTGTATACTGGGCTATGTGGAGTAAAGATGAGCCACAGGCGAAAGTAATCCAGGATGCGATTGCAAAGTATACAGAAGATACAGGTGTAGAAGTAGACGTTCAGTTCAAGGGACGTTCCGGACAGCGTGAAGGTCTTCAGCCTGCACTCGATGCAAAGCAGACCATCGACCTGTTCGATGAAGATGTAAACCGTGTAAACGGATCTTGGGGAAAATATCTGTTAGATCTCGAGGATGTGGCAAAAGATTACGAGTCAGAGCACGGAAACGAGACATTATTCAAAATTGCACGTGCGGCATATGAGGATGGAACACTTCATTCAATCCCATATCAGCCATCAATCTTCGGATTCTTTTACAATAAGACATTATTTGATAAAGCTGGTATCAAAGAAGTTCCTACAACATGGGATGAGTTAGATGCAGTATGCGCTAAATTAAAAGACGCTGGTATTACACCAATCACAGCAGACGATGCTTATATGACATCATTTATCGGATATCATCTTGCAAGATATATTGGACAGGATGGAGTAAAATCTCTTGTAACCGGAGAAGAAGTAAATGGTCAGAACGTAACATGGGATGATGAGAGAGTTCTTGCAGCAGCTCAGAGCTTTGCAGATTTCGCTAAAAAAGGTTACTTCTCAAAGAACATTGCGACAAATGTATATCCGGCAGGACAGAATCAGGAATTTGCTCCTGGAGATGCAGCAATTGTTATCTGTGGATCATGGCTTCCAAATGAAGCAAAAGCTTCTGTAGCTGATGATCTTGAGTGGGGATATTTCAACTATCCATCAGTTCCGAACGGAACAGATGACAATACAGCTAACAACATTGCTAATCAGGTATTTGCAATTAATAAAGATTCCAAGATGGCTGACGAAGCATTTGAGCTGATTACTTATATCACAACAGGTGATTATGACAAAGAGATGACAAAAGAAGCTCTTTGTATCCCAACTGACAAAGCAAATTCTGATGCATGGCCAACAGAGCTTGCAGAAGTAAAAGCTGGATTTGATGCAACAACCACATACTATGACTGGGCAGCAGGCGCAGAGAGCAACAATGACCTGACTGGTACATTAAAGACAAGCGCACTTGAGCTCGCAGCTGGTAAATTAGATGCAGCAGGATTCATTTCTGCAATGAAAAAAGCAGCAGGAAAATAAGTCATTTGAGATAATCAAATAAGATGCATATTATAATATGGTGGCGGGGCGGTTATGGCATCGCCGCCATATTTCTTTTAAGAAAACGGTCGCAGGACATCTGAAAAAAGAATGAGGCAGATGGCTGAGATTATGCGAGAAGGAGGAAATGAGATGAAAAATAATAAGAAAATGATCGTAGGCTTCCTGGCGCCGGCAGTTATCATCTTCCTCATTGTTTTTTTATACCCGATCGTCCGGACGATTATGATGAGTTTCTTCAAAATTGATTCCGTTACAGACACAACAGGTTTGTGGACATTTGTAGGTATACAGAACTATGAGAAATTATTTGCAACTGCAATTTTTAGAAAGTCTATGCTGAATCTGTTTAAAATCTGGGCAATCGGTGGAGCAATTGTACTTTCTGTTTCTCTGCTGTTTGGAGTTATCCTGACAAGTGGAATCCGCGGTAAGAAATTCTTTCGTGCGGTAATCTATCTTCCGAACCTTGTAAGTGCGGTAGCCCTTGCAACTATGTGGTTACAGTATGTATATAGTTCTAAGTTCGGATTACTAAAATCTATTCTTGATGCGGTCGGTATGCATAAACTGGCAGAGACAGCATGGCTGGATACAGGTCACAAATTCGGAGCATTGTTATTTGCATATTGCTTTGGAATGATTGGATATCACATGCTGATCTGGATGAGTGGAATTGAGAGAATCAGTCCGGAGCTATATGAAGCGGCAACCATTGATGGTGCAAACAGAAGACAAACTTTCTTCCATATTGTGTTGCCTCTGATTGCACCCACAGGAGGAATTATTGCAATATTATGTGCCATAAATTCTTTGAAGGTATTTGATATTGTGAAAACAATGACGGAAGGTGGCCCTTATTATGCAACAGATGTAATCGCAACGTATGTATATAGAACCGCATTTTCAAGTGAGATTGGAATGCCAAGACTTGGCTATGCGAGTGCAGCAGCTCTGTTCTTTGGAGGAGCCGTTATAATAATAGGAATACTTCTGAATGCAATGAAAGACCGTCTACAGAAGAATGTACAATAGGGGGTGGAACAGATGAGCAAAGAAAAAAAGATTCATATCGTTAAATCTGTGATTAAACATGGTTTGCTGCTTTGCGTTGGATTTTTCTGGATATATCCTTTTTTATGGATGATTTCCGCCTCGTTTAAGGGGCAGAATGAGTTCTTCCAAAACCGTATGGAGATCGGAAGAG
>OLND01004047.1_pt1 | contig 10653 bp, 9 predicted proteins | sample 1672031 | NCBI WGS metagenome assembly OLND01 (sample SAMEA3136638, study PRJEB25190) | human gut metagenome | biome: human gut; feature: human-associated habitat; material: faeces | place: Austria | collected 2013
CCTTGTCCTGTTTTGTTGTGCTTCTTTATTAACCATGAGCATTTGCGCCGGGGTTATCGTTGCCGTATCCCTCCAAGAGATTGACAACACCCCAAACCGCGAGGCCTGCGCCTAACGCGATTACAAGAGTTTTTAAAACATTGACCGCTTCTGTGAAAAATTGCATAAATAAAATCCTCCTAAATTTTAATCTGTCTTTTTTTCTTCGTCCGGCACATCTACATTGTAAAGGTCGAATTGTTCATTTTCCTTTACAACCGCCGGTCTGCGGTTCAAAAATCGTTCAATGTCAAACTCGTTTTTCTTGTCTGCGTCTGATAAATACTTATAGCGCGGGTGCGCCGTTATATCGTACTTTTCAGACAAAAACGGACGGACGCCCCTTAATTGCAAAATGCACTTGCCGCCGTCCATTACCGATAATTCGTCCTGCGTCATCAGCTCCTTTCCTAATTTTTGATAATTAAGTCCGTAAGATTTTTGATTACTTCGCGTTTCGGAAGTATTGTACATATCAATCGTTTCTTTGCCGAGCGTTTCGGAAATCTCTTTAAGAGTAGTTTTCTCTTTACCTCCGAGAAATAGGGTAGTATCGCAATTACCTATAATCGTGTCGGCGTTATCCTTGTAAATAGCTTTTAGCTGACTTTGCGCCTGCAAGATTATTGACGCCGATATTTCTCGGCTTCTTATTGTGGCAATCAGCTTTTCAAATTTTGGTATTTGTCCGATATTCGCCATTTCATCAAGCAGAAATCTAACGTGTACGGGAAGTCTGCCGCCGTAAACGTCGTCCGCCTTATCACAAAGCAGATTGAATAACTGCGTGTACATCATAGCGACTATGAAATTAAAAGTATCGTCCGTATCGGAAATGATAACGAACAACGCCGTTTTCCTGTCGCCGATTTTGTCGAGCTCCAATTCGTCATATTCCATTAAGTCCCTGAGTTCCTTAATGTCAAACGGCGCTAATCTCGCGCCGCACGAAATCAAAATACTTTTAGCAGTCTTGCCGGCTGCCATTTTGTATTTCTTATACTGCTTTACTGCGAAATGCTCCGGTTCCTTTTCTTCCAGACGGTCAAAGAGTAAATCAACGGGGCTTTTATAATTCTCGTCGTCCTCTTTTGCTTCCGACGCGTTTATCATATCCAAAAGAGTTATGATGTTCTTTTCCTCGTCGGGCGCTTCGTACCAAATATAGCCTATGAGGGCGCAATAATACAGGCGTTCAGCCTTAACCCAGAAATCCTCACTTGACTTTTCGCCCTCGCCTTTGGTATTCGCAATAAGGGTATTAACGAGCTTCAAAATATCCTTTTCGCTGCGTATGTACTCAAACGGATTATATTTCATACTCTTTTTGAAATTTATCGTATTAAATGTTTTTATGATATATCCGCCTTTTTGTAACAGCTTCCCGCACTCAATTAAAACCGTACCTTTCGGATCGGTTACAACATAGCTGCTGTGCATTTGCATTAAATTCGGTTTTATGAAAAACCTTGTCTTACCGCTGCCGCTGCCGCCGATTACAAGAACATTCTTATTTCTTGCGTACTTCGGCAGCTTCGGGCGGCTGTCCATTGTAAGCCGTTCCGTATTCGTGAGAAGAACATTATTATAGAAATTCTGTCCGTCAATATACGGGGCTATGTCTGACGCCGTACCCCAGCGCGCCGAACCGTATTCAATGCCGTTTCGGTATTTCTTAGCATTTTTACCCCTGACATAAACTGCGCACTTAATCAGAAGCGCGGCTATTACTCCGATTGATATATCGATTATGTGGAACGAAAAAAGCGGAGCTTTGTAAAACTCCGCAATTCCCTGAACCAACGCTATTATTTTATTACCCTCTGTTATCCTGTATATATAGCATATCTTATCAGCAATCCAAAAGAACAGAAGATACGGGATATTTAAAAGAATAAACCTTTTGTCTATCCTCATATATCGCGCTCCTGTTCTTTGCGGCGGGCGCGGTCTTTCGGATTGATAGTCTTTGCAAGCTCGCGCATTTGAGATAACATTTTACGGATTGACGGTTTTTCCCGTAACAGCTTTTGCGAATACTCCTGAAACGCCATATTTATGACATCAATATCCTTACCCTTGAAGAATACGAGGTACTTCGGCGGTTTCGTGGAATTATCCTTTTTCAAAGCATAGTCAAGTCCGTACTTTTTCGCCACCGGCTCAAAAGATTTTATATTTTTATTCGTTATCTCAATATTTGAAAGCGCCGCGCCTGACTCTACAAGCTGCTTAATCGTCTGTTTACCCTGATAGCCCTTGTTTTTATTTTTCTGCTGCTGTCTTAGGTATTCACGAATTGCCGCCTGCAATACGCGCCCCGTCATTTTGGAAGCGCTTATAACTAACGCAACTGTTTTTTTATTTATTTCTTCCTGTATAGACATCACTCCTTGCAACAAAAAAGCGGCTGTTTATTTTCAAACAACCGCTTATTGCTTAATATTCTCTGTATCTGATTTATGGATTATTTCTTCCGCCTTATCCAAACCGTTTATAATCCACTCGTCAAATTCAGTCTGTACCGTATTTGTCGGTTCTATGCGTTCCTCCACCGTTTACACCCCTTATGTATAATCCAATTATAATACCAATGCTTTTTTAGGACAGAAATTTGAACATTTACCGCACCCTATACACTTGTCATAATCTATTATCGGTGCTTCAAAATCTTTCTGACTTAACGCTCCAACAGGACAAACATTGACAGCGGGGCATTTATGATTTTGGGGACAGTTTTCTATAATTATTTTTAATTTTTTATCCATAATATTCTTTCCTTTCGATATAAAATATTATAAAGATTATATCATATCCGGTCAACAAACACAATACACAAATCAGACAATTATTTTACCCAAGTTTCGCCGCTCTTTCCGTCAACGGTATTATGCGTATTGCTTGCTTCAAGGATTTCATAAAACGCCCAATATGACTTGTCTTTGAGGTCTGTAAATTTATTTACGGCTGACATATTCTTATTGATGTATTCCGTATCGGCGGCGCGTCCTGTTACGCGGTTTACAATCGTTACAACCTCCGCGCGTGTGATGTTGCTGTCCGGCTTAAATGTGCTGTCGCTGTATCCGTTTATCCAGCCCATACCAACAGCGCTGTAAATATAACCTGACGCCCAATGTGATTTTGGTACATCATTAAAAATATTCTTCTTTGCCGCCACTGTCTTAGCGTCCAGCGCATAGAACCTCATACACATTGTTACAAATTCGGCTCTTGTAATATGTTCGTCCGGCTTAAATGTCTTATCGTCATAGCCGGATATTACCTTGTACTTTTCAAGATAGGCGATATAGTTATTAAACCAATCCTTGCTTGATACGTCCTTAAATGATGATTTACGGCTTGAAATATTTTCGCCCTTACGCTCTGCAATATTACGGGCGAATATGGCAGCTGCTTCTGCTCTTGTCATATTATTTTCAGGCTTAAAGGCTCCGTCCTCATATCCGACTACATAAGAATTATGCGTGTTTGTCGGCATAATAAGCTGACCGTTTGCGTCGGTTGCGCCGCTGACGGAATTATTCTTGTCTTTGAGCGTAACATCAATCCCCGCCGTTGTCTTGCCCTTGTTATCCGTTACGGTAATTGTATAATAATTATCGTCAAGAGTTTTGCCGCTCGGAAGCGTCAAAGTGATTTTATCGTCCTTGACGGTCTTATTGACATTGACGGTCTTTCCGTCCTTATCGACAACCTTTACAGTGTATGACGGCTTGACATATCCGCTACTGCCGCCGCTTCCTCCTGAAGAAGAACCGCCGCCACCGCCTGTTGAAGTCTTGACGGGTACAGTGATTTTACCGTTTGCGTCGGTTGATTTTGTCGCTGTCTTATTATCCTTATCGGTAACAGTTACGGAAATATCCTTGACCGCTGTATTATCCTTGCCGCTGACGGTTACAGTGGTTTGATTATCTGTATTGAGCTTGTTTCCGTCGGGAAGAATAACGCTGATTTTACCGTCCTTAACCTCAACGGCGGCATTTTCGATTTTTGCCTTTGTGTCCTCGACAATGACATTGTATGTCTTTTCTCCCTCAACAACCTGTGCATAGCCGTTTTTGTCTGTACGGTCTGTACTTGTCGGGGGAACAATCGCAATGCCCTCACTGTTTGTAAGGTCTTTTGCTTCCGTTCCGTCCTTTGCAATTACGGTAACAGGTACGCCGTTTACAGCTTTTCCGTCCTTGTCTGTAATTCCGATAATAATTCTGTTATCGGGAGTGATACCCTTTTCATCAGGGAGCTTAACCGTAACGCTGCCGTTGTCTTTATCAACACTGACGATTGCGCCGTTTACAGCGCCGTCATTGTCATTTACAGATACCTTATACGAATAATCGGGAGTAACAACCTCGCTTCCATTATCGGGATTTACGGTAGGCTTCGGCTTTTCCGTTTCGCTCGGCTGCTCTGTCGCGTCCGGCTTTTCTGTTTCTGACGGTTTATCCGTTGCGCTCGGTTCGTCTGTTGCGTCCGGCTTCTCTGACGGTTCGGGAGTTTCAAGTCCGGGTTTTGTTGTCAGAGTAGGCTCCGGCGTCGGTTTATTCTCGATTATATTTTCATTCAGCGGAGGAACAGTGATTTTTCCGTCCTTGTCTGTTATCTCGGTTCTGTCGCCGCCTGCATTGTCATAGACATTTACGCTTACGCCCTCAACCGCTTTTCCGTCATTCGTCTTTACAATTACAGATGTACGGTTATGGTAATCAATCTTTTTACCGTCGGGGAGGCATACCATAACGCCGTTATCGTCAACGGTTACAAGCGCCATATATACCGGTTCCGTTTCATCTTCGACAAGTACGATATATCCGTTTACATTCGCCGTACCGTTTTTGTCCGTGTACGCCTGATTTTTATTCGGTAATGTAGCCTGACCGTTTGCGTTTGTAACGCCCTTTTCTATATAGTCGCTGTCGCCTATGACAATCACGTTTACATTTTCCTTTGCTTCGCCGTTCTGGTCTTTGACCGTAACAGTAACGCGGTTGTCGCTGTTCATAGCCGTACCGTCGGGAAGTTTTACGACAATATCGTGGTTATCGCCTATGTGAATTTCACAATCGGGAATGACGGTATCGTTTTTGTCTGTAACGGTAACAACATAAGTATATTTTGTTTCGCCGTTATCGCCGCCGATAGTGCCGTTTTCATTACCCGTTGAGCTCTGATTATTCGGAACAATAAGCTGACCGCCTGCGTCCGTCTGACCTGTTGCGGCGTTGCCGCTCTTGTCTGAAATATTGATATTCAAGCCCTCTGCCGCTGCCTTTGTATCTGTACGAACAACCGTAATTGTCGTTCTGTCCTCATAGTCAAGCAATCTGCCCTCCGGCAGCTTAATTGTGATGTTATCGTCCTTGTCAATGCTGATTTCTGAATTGAAAACAGGCTTGCTGTCCTTATCGGTAATCAGAATACTATAATCACCGACTTTTGAATATCCGTCCTCGTCCGAATTGTCCTTATCGGTAAGCTGGGGGATTTCCTCAATTTTTAAAACTGTACCGCAATCCGTACATTCAATATGCCTGCTGCCCTCATTCTCAATCGTAGCGGGAACGTCAATAATCCAATCTGACATCTTGTGTCCTTTTGCCGATACCTCGTCGGCTCTATATGTTTCGCCGCAGTTTTTACAGGTGTATGTTGTATAGCCCAATTCTGTACAGGTAGGCGCGGTTACTGTTGTTTCGTAATCGTGAGCGGTCTTTGCCTGCTCGTTTCCGATATATGAAATTCCGCAGTCCTTACAAGTAAAGGTTGTATATCCTATACCCGTACAAGTGGAAGTTGTGATTTTTTCCTCATAGTTATGGCCTTTCGCGTCCGTGTAATCCGCGACATACGATTTTCCGCAATCCTCGCAAGTAAAAGTTGTATATCCCATTTCCGTACAAGTCGGCGCGGTTACAGTGGGAATATATTTATGCTCTGTCGGCTCCTGCTCGTCGCCGATATATTCCTTGCCGCAATCGGGGCAAGTGTAAATTGTATAGCCCTGTGATGTGCAAGTAGGCTTAATCGTCTGCTTATTGTAATTATGAGGAAGAACCTCCGTATAATCAGATTTATAGCTGTCGCCGCAATCCTCGCAAGTATATGTTGTATATCCCATTTCCGTACAAGTCGGGGAAGTTACAACAGCATTATATTTATGCTCTGTTTTATCCGTATAATCTGAAATGTAGCTGTCGCCGCAATCCTCGCAAGTATATGTTGTATATCCCATTTCCGTACAGGTCGGGGGAGTTACAACTGAATTATACTTGTGTTCGGTCTTATCCGTATAATTACCGATATATGAATGGTCGCAATTCTCACAATTATATGTGGTAAATCCCATAGCTGTACAAGTCGGCTCCGTTACTGTTTCGGAATAGGTGTGTCCTGTCGGCAGTTCAAGAATAGCGCCGCAGCTTTCGCACTTTTGCGGTTCGGTACAGGTAGCAGCCTTTCCGGGTGTATGTCCTGTCGCTGAAATTGCCTGTATCATCTTTTCATCACAATGTTTACAGTGGTATTCCATAACGCCCTCGCTCTCGCAGGTCGAATTAGTTACAGTGTGTCCCTCGTCCCATTTATGACCGCGCGGCTCGGTGTAATCGCCGACATAGGTATCATCACAATTTCTGCACTTGTATGTGGTAAAGCCTTTTGTTTTACAAGTGGGCGCGGTTACTGTCGGTCTGTAATCGTGTTTTGCAAGTGGCGTTAAATCCGTAATGTACTTATATCCGCAGTCGATACAAATATGTTCTGTATATCCGTTCTTTGTACAAGTGGAGGCAACAATATTTGTTTCATAACGGTGTCCCGTCATTGAGGTACTTTCTGTATAATAGCTGCCGCACTTTGTACAGGAATGTAATTCTAAACCGCCTTGCTGACAACTCGGCTCACGAATTACAACAGTATTGTAATCGTGCCCGCTTGCGGGAGTATAATTCGTTTTCTGCAAGGCTCCGCACTCGGCACACTGGAAACGGTCAAAACCTAACTCTGTACAAGTGGGGCGCACTGTTTCCAAAAATCTGAAATCGTGAGTATGAATACTGTTTGTATTTGAGGGCGGATTATCGCTTAAAAGCCATACATAGCTTACGCCGTTTTCCGTCATACTCTCGCCGCCGTAGGTATATTCTATCTCATAATATACGGGATAATAGCCCTCGTCGGTATAATTCGGCGCGCTTGTCTTGTTACACTTTTTCGCTTCCGTTCCGTAACGAATACTTGTATTTACGCCATTCTCCGATAAGTCATTGACGGTTACGGTATGAGGTTTTCCGTCAACCTTGCCATAATAGCTTTGTACAACAGACTTTGCCGCCGCGTATTCGTTTTTCTTATATCCGCAGTCCTCACAATCCGCTGTAATGTGAAAACGCTGATTTCCCAATTCGCCGTTTACATTTTCGGTGAAGTTGTGGTTTTCCTGTTTGTCCTGCACCCGCTCTTTCGTGCCTTTGCAGAATTGACAATACTTGCCCTTTTTTGCTTTTACCGTATGCGTCCTGCTGTTGTACGGTATGTATTCCGTACTGTCAAAATCCAAGAAAAAGTTGCTGTCGCAGGGGTTAAGGGAATATACATCTTTACCGCACGAATACGCGTTAATTCCGTCAACGGAATTTACCGTACCGCAATTCTGACAAACTGATTTTGTCCAATGATACCCCGTATAGAACGCGTCAACGCCGGGTGTTCCGTCGTCAAGATTGCCTTTGCCTTTTCCGTCAATAAGCGTACCGTCCGAATAGTAGACGCCGCGATTATATGCGGTTTCGCCAGTTCGTGTGTATTCGGGTACGCGGTAGGAAATGTTGCTTGTCGGCATATCGCAGACGGGGCAGAACATTGTACCCGTAGTTACTGTTGCATTGATGTCAAACTCGCTTGTGCGCCCGTTTGCTTCAATCCATACGTCCGCCGGATCGACATATTCGTTACTCTGCGCCGCATAAGTGGTGATTGAGGGAATAACGCTCAAAGTCATTCCCGCCGCCATTACAGCGGCTAAAATTCTTTTTATTTTGTTTCTCATTTCTAAAAATCCTCCTTGTCAAGATTTAAAATTTTGTATTAAAAAACACGCTCGCATAGGCGGGGCGCGTGATTTTGGGTTGTATGTAATTTTAATTACCTCCGTACATATCGTGATTTACTTTCAAGGTGTAATAGCTGTCAATAGTGGAGGGGGCATTGAATAACGCCGCAAGTAAATATTTTCTTGTATCGTGTACGTCTGTTGTGTTATTCTTCATACAGTCTATGACATATTCGATATGCTCGCTGTTTAGTTTCAGAAGTTTGGATTTTACCGTTTCCGCATTTCGTTCCTCGCTTGCAACGGTTAAGTATTCTCTTGTTGTACATACCGTTTCAGTGATAATATCAACAATTTCATTCAGAATACCGATATTGCCGTTTAGCTTTTGACATAAAATATCATACTCAATATTTTGTTTTATAAGCTGTCTGTATGCTAAAATCTTATCCATTCCTATCCGTTCAGGCTGTTGTGGTTTTACAGGTTCGCCGTTTTCCTCCGGCTCCGTAGAATTGATTGGATAAGTATTTAATAAATCAGTATTTGATATTTCAGTATTTGATTTATTAGTATTTAATTGCGTGGACTTGCCCTGTTCAGGTTCAGCCTGTACAGGATTATCCAATGTTGGATTTTCCAATGTAGGCTCGGTCTGTTTTGGTTCGGGCGATATAGGCAATTCGTGTATGATATATTCATTTTCGCCAAGCTGCCCTTTTTCGTTTCTGACGCGGGAACGCTCAATATATCCAAACGCTTCAAGCTCATTGATTGCCGAGCGTATGGCGTCAATGCCCTCTTTATTTAAAGTTGCTAAGCCTTTAAGGGAATAATCCCAATCTTCAGGCAAGCTAAGCATAAACGATAAAAGCCCTTTTGACCGCAGGGACAAATCTTTATTTTTTAAATGATGATTAGACATCACTGTAAAATCTTTTGTTTTCTGAACTCTGAATACTGTTGCCATAGCTGATATGCTCCTTTCCTAAATATCGACATCAAAAAAAGACATTGAGTGTTCCCAATGCCTTATATATAAAATATTCTGTTTTACTTCGGCAAAATAAAAATTTTGTCGTTCTTTTGTTTTTTAATTGACCGCCTTATGTATTTATGATATACTATCTGAGAATGTAAAGGTCGGTCTTTGGTGCAAAAGGGAAATAAAAAATACCGTAAATATGCAATTCACGATATTTTTTAAACATAAAATTATTTTATTTTAAGGTTAATACTGTTTATTGACCGCTCAAAACCCTTGTGTTTATGCGATTTTTCCATAAGTCCAATAAGGACAGTCGCACCACGTCAGAGTAAGCGATATATCGCTTACTCTGTTTTTTTTGCAAGCGTGCTCAAAACGGTGAGCAGTAGCTACCACATTTGTGCGAGTTAAGTACCTTCGGCACGTTTGAAAACATTGTATGAAAATCTTTGAGTGGATTTTATAACGAGAAACTTGACAGAGAAATGGGGAAAGAATATAATGAACTATAAGAAATGCAAGCTTGACTTTTAGAAACTTAGTTAATTGAAAATGAGGCTATAAAAACCGAATAAAATTGCAATAGATTTGAGGAATATTTATGAAAAGGTTAGATCTTTATTGGACAACTAATCCCGATTGGTGGGAAAGAAAAGAAAACTATGTAAAAGTATTAAAGCCTGATGCCCCTAAAGAGGCTCAAGAAAGTTACAAACATTATTTAGAACAAACATCCGGAGAACAAGGAAAATCATTATGATGAAATAAGAAGATAATTGGGGATAACATATATGATGTAAAAAATGAGTCGGAACAAAATAGACTGAAAATGGAACATGGTGACAAAGAGGCTATATTGAAAGGTCTAAAAGGCGGACTTTGTGATAATTATTGTGGCATTTGTTGTGCCGTTAAATATAATATGAAAGATGATGACATTATAGCGGCATTGAAAGAACTGCAAAAAGATACGTATGTATCTATGGGAATGTCAAATGCTCAATTTGCCTCTGTGGCATTAGATGTTTTGGGGATTGAACCTTATACAGGTTCGGATAAAAGAGTAAAGGATATGATTGACGCTAAATTTAGCTTTTTCGATGAATAGGAGGAGTTTTGAAGATGGCAGAAGATTGGGCAAGAGGAACGATTAAAGAAACACCGTTTTGGCGTGATGGAATGTCTGTTGAAGAATACGAAGAAGAAAGAAATTATCTTATGGAGCATTGGCAAGAATTGAGGCAAGGTACATATACCCCTTTATGGAAACAACGCGAAAAATAATCTGAGAGGTTTTGTTATGGCAAGTTTACCAAAGTGTGCAGGATGTGAATATAACAATTTCATGAAAGTAACATGTAAACTATATCCAAATGGTATACCCGATGATATTTTTGTGGAGATAAAGAAATGCGATTACTATAAAAAAAGAAAAGAAAAATATAACAAAAGTGATGAGGATTTGCCGGTAGCAAAAGGAAGATAAATGAGTCTGTCGATAAAATGTCGACAGACTCATTTTTTATCACAGCATTTTCACATAATCGCC
>OLND01004053.1_pt1 | contig 10640 bp, 6 predicted proteins | sample 1672031 | NCBI WGS metagenome assembly OLND01 (sample SAMEA3136638, study PRJEB25190) | human gut metagenome | biome: human gut; feature: human-associated habitat; material: faeces | place: Austria | collected 2013
AATCCGGAAATTGGAAGAAAACTGCTTTGAGAATTTCCGAAAAAAGGTGCGGGTGCGCATCAAAATAGCAAGTTGTTTTTCACGCAATTTTTCGGATTTAGAAGAATTGCACAAAAACAGAGGTTGCTTTTATTCGTGCTGTATAAAAATGTGTGGAAAATGAAAAAAACGCTTGCAAAAAATCTACAAATATGCTATGCTGGTATATGGAGAAGTAGGGTGCAGGAAAGCACTGGTATGGCTTCATGAAGATGTGCGCCGGCTGTGCAATTGGAAAGCGGAAAGCACGCAAATCAATTTTAAGAATGTCCCCCTTGAAAAGGGGGATGTCAGCGTAAGCTGACAGGGGGATAATCCCGACCCTTGCTCTTTACGGAGCATTCACCTCAGCACAAGGCACACTCTATGGGTGTCTTTGCAAGGGAAGTAATTAGAAAATTGATTTGTGTGAGCGGAAAGGGGGCAGCAGACGACTGGCACGGCGGAGGTACGGAAACCAAGGGGCAGAAAAGCTTCTCTGCACACAACCAAGGCGGCGCTATGCCGCAGAAAATCAAGAAAGGAAGAATGATAAACATGAAGATGAAGAAGTTTCTTTCATCTCTGACTGCTGGTGTAATGGCGGCAACCACCGTATTCACCAGTGCGCTGGTAACACCGGTTATGTCGTTTATTGCGACTGCGGCTGATGCTGACGCAATCGGTACAGCATCTTTGATCGGTACACTCGGTAGCAATGCCTATTGGGGCGAAGGCAATAGTTCCAATAATGGTAATGCGCCCAGTACAGTAAGCATTTCCGGTGATGGAGAGTTTTCTCTTTCCTGGGAACTGTCTGAAGGTTCCAGCACGATTATTGTAATCAACCCGGCAGGAGAATCGAAGACCTTTACAACTGATACATTTAAGGATTTGAAGGTTTCTCTGAGTTCTCTGAAAATTGACGGCGTTGAAGTTGCAGATGCAGCTAACAATGCAACTGTAAACACAAAATACTATGGCGAAGACGGCAAGGGTGTAAGCAGAATCGAATTCGGCGGTGACTGGTCTGGTGCAACTGCTGTTAGCAAGAACACCGAAGTAAAGGGTACAATTAGTGCAACCTTTACTGTAGAGGGCACCGGCAAGACCACCACAACCACTACCAGCGAGACCACTGCGGAAACCACAGAGACCACTGTTTCTTCCGCAGTTTCTTCCGATGTTTCCAGCGAGACATCTGAATCTGTTGTAACCACTGCATCTGCATCCTCTGCCGAGACTGTGACAACCACAACTGCTCCGGCAATTAAGGACGTAGAGGCAAAGATCACCACCGGCACCCAGAAGGGTAAAGACGGTGATATCCAGGCATATGCAGAATTTGACCCGAACGGCGCAAAGTCTGCAACACTGTATTATACCATAACTTCCAAGGATACCGAGTCCAGCGGTGCTTTCGGCACATACAACGGCGATTGGTTCCAGGAAGAATTTAAGGCAAGCGTTGGCGCAAATGGTGCCTGCACAGCAGATTACACCATCCCGTCCAATGTTGGCAAGACCGTAAAGGCAATGATCTTTTATCCGGATGCAAGCAGCGTCAAGATCGACAAGGTGGTTCTCCACTATGATTCCGCTGTTACCACATCCGCAACAACCACCAGTGTCACCACAACCACTGAGGCAGCAAAGTACACCAAGGTACTGACTCCGAAGGCTGAGGAAGACAAGGGTACTGACGGCAAGGCAAGCAACACCAAGGTTGAGTTCGACCCGATGGGCGCTTACAAGGCAATCGCTTACTACACCGTAAAGACAAATGACACCAACACCAGCGGCGCTTTCGGCACATGGAACGACAGCCTGCCGGAGGGTGAAGAGTGGCAGAGCGAGGAATTCAAGGATCTGGCCGTTCCGGCAAACAAGCAGGTCGTTGTTTCCTACAACATTCCGAAGACTGTCGGCGACACCGTACAGTTCATGGTTTATTACCCGAAGTTCGGTGATGTGACCATCGACAAGATTGTTCTGTGCTTTAACGAAGATCCGGATGCAACAACAACCTCCGTTTCTTCCACCACAGAGATCAAGACCACTGCATCCAGCGTGTCCTCTGAGACAGAGACCACTGCATCTGCAACCACCAAGGGAACAGAGTCCAGTGCATCTGAGACAACAAAGGCAACAGAGACCAGCGCAACCTCTGCAACTACCGAGACTGACAAGGCAACAGAGACCAGCGCATCTGCAACCACAAAGGATACAGAATCCAGCGCAACCTCTGCAACCACCAAGACTGACAAGGCAACAGAGACCAGCGCTACCGAAAAGGCAACCACTGTTACAAGCACCACCAAGCAGTCTGTAACAACAACTGCAACAGATGCACCGAAGGGCAAGGGCATTGTCATCGACATCGGCGAGGCTAACGCAGAGCCGGGCGAAGAGGGCGTTGAACTGCCGTTCTATCTGCAGAAGTATATTCCGTCTGAGGGCTTCAGCTTTGCAATTGATGTCCCGATGGTAACTGCAAAGATCCTGAGCATCAACAAGACCGAAGTTTCCAAGGACGGCGTGGATGAATATGTATCCGGTTCTGTCCGCAGAACTTCCAACACCGCAGGCTTTGAGGCATTCGGCGCTGACGAATCCGCAGCTCCGGAAGATCGCTGGATGTACTTCATGTGGACTGTTTCCGCCGGCACTGCAACCATCCCGGATGAAGAAAACGGCGCAAGCAACTTCATGAATATGTACTTCGACATCGCTGACAACGCAGCAGATGTTGCAGCAGAATACGGTCTGGAACTCCAGACAGATGCTGACGGCAATACCTACTACTTCTTCCCGGTCAACTTTGCACAGTACCAGAAGGTAAACTGGGACTTCTCCGGCACAGCAGGCAGCGCATACATCATGCCGAACCAGCAGTTCCTGGACGACAGCAGCAATGACCTGGCTACCACAGACGTTACTTACTACAACGGCGGTTTCCGTGTATACACCGACAAGAAGGATGTCACCACATCTTCTACCGCTGATACAACCACATCCATCACAACCACAAAGACAACCGCAACCGACGAAAAGGATATGCCGATCAATCTGGATATCGATGAGGTTTATGTATATCCGCAGCCGGCTGGCGAAAACCCGGATTATCTGGGCATTGAAGAAGAACTGGGCGTAAAGGTTATTGCCAAGGAAGGCGTAGACACCAAGAGCTATGGTATCAGCGGTGCAGTCGCATTCCCGGATGCAACCGCAAAGCTGTTCACCATTCCGGACGGCATGGAGAGCAAATTCGCAGTCAACGACTTCGGCTCCAGCGGCAGACCGAACATGATCGACTTTGCTGCTTATAAGAACGGCACATCCACCATCACCGACGGCAGCGACCGCTGGATCCGCTTCATCGAAGCATTCTCCAACGACGGTCCGCAGGATCCGGCTGAGCTGGATCGTATCTTCCACCTGGTATTCGATGTACCGGATGCAGATACCGTACAGGCAATCGCAGACGAATATGGTCTGACACTTCAGACCGGCGAGTATGACGGCAAGACTGTTCAGTACTACGAGTTCCCGGTAACCTGGGCTCCGGACGGCATTGACCAGATGCCCAGCGGCGGCACCATTGTTGATGTTGAGCGCTTTAAGTATCTGAACGGCGAGGGCGTGACCGGTGAGGATATCTTCGACGACCAGGTTGGTCTGAAGGATGGTGCGATCCGTGTTATCATGAAGGAAGTGGAAGATACCACAACCACAACCACAACTGTAACAACTACCACTACTACAAAGGCATCCACAACCACAACAAAGGCATCTGCTACAACAACCACAAAGGCATCCACAACTTCTACAACAAAGGCATCTGTTACAACAACGACAAAGGAATCCACTACGACAACAAAGGCGTCTGCTACAACAACTACAAAGGCATCTACGACAACAACAGAAGAAGCGACTTCTACAACAACAACCGAAAAGACAACCGTTTCCGAGACTTCCGGAACAACAACTACAAAGGCAACGGAATCCGAGGCTCCGGTAAGCACAACTACTGTAGAATCGACTACCACAGAGAGAGACACCTTCACCAAGAAGACTACAACTGTGACAACGACTACAGAAGATGCAAACTACACCAAGGGCTCCAGACCGACCGGAACAACCACAACAGAAACCACAACTTCTGCTGAGAATACCACAACTTCCAGCGAGACAACCACAAGCACTGGTTCTTCCAGCGACACCGTTACTTCTACCACAACAACCGAGACTCAGCCTGCCGGCAAGCCGGATGTTAAGGTAAAGGAAGATGCAAACTTCTACCTGTCTGAGGACACTCGTGCATTCGACCCGGCAGATCTGGTAGAGAGCGCAACTCTGGACGGCGAGGACATTCTGAGCCAGCTGACCTTCGAGTACGCTTCTCCGAAGGATATGTACGATGCACTGCACGGCGATATCGCTTATGTTGCATCTGACTTGAAGGTTCTGTACAACGGCGAAGAAGTCGGCACAGCTAAGGTTTACATTGGCATCAAGGGTGATACGGACTTGAACGGTAAGGTTGAGGCAACTGATATGTTCTACAATATGTACTATCAGGCAAGACTGGGTGCCGGCATCAAGGATGGCGTAACTCTGCTGGAGAACAACAAGGATGCAAACCTGGAGAAGCTGTCTTACTTCCTGACCGATATCGATACCGAGAGCAAGGAAGGCAAGAACACTGCTGACAAGTCCATCACTCCGACCGACCTGTTCTATCAGATGTACTACATCGCTCTGCAGGGTGCTGGTTACAAGGATACTACTTGGACCGACGTTTGCCCTGAGCTGAAGGAACTGAAGGGTTCCTGCTGGTACACCGGCAAGTAAGTTCTGCTTACAAAGAACGTGAAAACGTTTTTGACAACTCGGATATGACATCATAAGAAAAACCCGATGCGGGAGCGATCCCGTGTCGGGTTTTTTGCGTTCTGCCGCAGGAAACGGCTTGAAAAAAGGTTTGTCTTGACAAACCGCCGGTCAGTGTGCTATACTGAGTGGCAATCGCATAAAATACAACATACAAGAGAGCGGTTCCGTGACCGGTGGCGAATGCCGGCAGTGCGGCGACGGAAAGGAAGACGGATTATGGGATGGATAGAACTGCTGCTGACGGCGGTCGGGCTTTCGATGGATGCTTTTGCGGTGTCCGTCTGTAAGGGGCTTGGAATGCGCAAAATGCGGTACGACCAGGCGTTTGTGATCGGGTTGTACTTCGGCGTGTTCCAGGCGATCATGCCCCTGCTGGGCTGGTTGCTGGGGACCTCGTTTTCCCGGTACATCCAGGCGTTCGACCACTGGATCGCATTTATCCTGCTGGCGTTTATCGGCGGAAAGATGCTGTGGGATGTGTTCCACGAAAAAGAGGAGGAAACCACGGAAAAGGTGGATGCCCGGCTGGATCACAAGGAATTGTTCATGCTGGCGATCGCTACCTCCATTGACGCCCTTGCGGTGGGCATCGCTTTTGCCTGTCTGGATGTGCAGATCTGGAGTTCCATTTCCATCATCGGCTGCGTGACCCTGGCGCTTTCTTTCTGCGGCGTATGGATCGGCAATCGTTTCGGCAATCGCTTTGAGAAAAAGGCAGAGATTGCCGGCGGTCTGGTGCTGATCCTCATTGGCGTCAAAATCCTGGTGGAGCATCTGGTGCAGCACCAATAATATGCCAAAATTCCCCTTATTCTTTTCAAATTCATGTTTATATTTTTGTACGAATTTGTTACAATATATGTATGATTTTGTGCAAGGAATGAGGACTTTACATGGCACAGGAAAAACCAGAACATCATAGAAAGCGCAGACAGCTCGTCTGGATGATCGTCAGCCTGCTTTTGGCGGCGGCGGTGATCGTTTCGGCGATATGGCTGCGTTCCAACCGATATTTTTATTCCAGCGAGTCGCACTCCCTGGAGGCTTTTCGTGGGTTAGAAGGAAAGGGCGAGGTGCAGTCGCCGGAGGATTCAGCGAACCTGGCACGGCGGCAGGAACTGCTGCTGAACGGTCAGGCGGAGAACGATGCCATGATCGGCTGGCTGGTGCTGCCGGGAACGATGATTGATTATCCGGTCATGGGCGGCAAGGACAGCAGCCGCTATGCAGAACAGAACTATGACGGAAAGTACGATAAATACGGAACGCCTTACCTGGCGGAGACGTGCCGCACGGATTTCAGCGATTATTTTTCCGTGATCTATGGGCATGATATGAACAACAGCACCATGTTCGGCAGTCTGGAACGGTTTCAGAATGCAGATGTGTTTGCGGATGCCCAGGACGGTGTGCTGATTCTGGAGGACGGGCAGCATCGGCTGACGCTGACGGCGAGCATTTCGGCGACGGCGACGGTGCAGGCTCTGGTGGAAGATCTGACGGATACCGAACAGGCGCAACCCGAACAGCTGTCCCAGCTGCTGCAGCTGGCGGCGGTGCAGACCCCGGATGTTTCCGTGACAGAGGACGACCGCTGGGTGCTGCTCTCCACGCTGGACTATGCAGATGAAAAAAGCGAAAACGGCACGCCGTCTATGCTGCTGCTGAAATTACAACCGGCGTGAGCATATTGCAATGCGACAGGGCAGGGAAACTTGCCCTGTTTTTTGTCCCTTTCAGGGAAATTTTTCTCCCAATCTGCCGGGTTGACTTTGTTCCGGCAAATGTGCTATAATAAAAGTGTTGAGAAATTGGATAGATGGTTTCACGGGCTGAATTTGCCTGTGATATTGGAAACGTACATTCTCCGGAATGATTCACGAACAACACGCTATGCCAGAACGGCGGCACTGCACGGTTTCGGTGCAGGACTGCCGAAACCTGTCTGCATCGGTACGCAGACCGGAATGGCTGGGTGCAGGTGCGAAATTCATTCTAGGAGGATTTTTTTATGCCCAAAAACAAAGTGCAGGAAGTTATTTTTACCATTCTCATGGTGTTCGTGATGGTCTACGCCATGATCTGCTACAACATTGCCGTAGAGACCGGCGGCATGACGAATCTGGTCTTTCTCCATGCGTTCCAGGAACTGCTGATTATGGGACCCATCGCATTTCTGCTGGACTTTTTCCTGGTGGGCGGTCTGGCGAAGAAGGCGGCGTTCCGCATCGTCAACCCGGAAAAGGACAACCCCTTTCACCTGGTTCTGGCGATTTCAGCGGTGTCGGTGCTGCTGATGTGTCCGTTGATGAGCCTGGCGGCAACCCTGCTGTTCAAGCACGCCGGCGTGCAGATTGTCGCTGTCTGGTTTGAGACAACGGCAAAGAATTTCCCCATGGCACTGCTCTGGCAGCTGTTCTTTGCCGGTCCGCTGGTGCGGTTCGTGTTCCGGCATCTGATGGCACTGGTGCAGCCCCGGGAAAAGGCGGCTGTCACAGAAAAGGCTTGATGTAGAACGCAAAAATCCCGTTCCATTCTGCTGCACATACAGCAGTGTGGGACGGGATTTTGTTTGACATTTTTCGCAGAGTATGTTATACTAAAACTCTGAGGGCATACCTAAAAATAGTAAAAAGCATCACCATAAAAAAAAGAAATAACCGCCCACGCATCCAAACTGTGGCGGTTATTCTTTGACTTTCTGCAGTGGGAGCAGACCGTCTACTGGTATGCTCTCTTTACTTTTATTATACATCATTTTCGCCGAAATGTCAAGTGGTTTTTTCCACGTTCTTTCAAAATGCGGATGCCGCAGGGAAACGCTCAAAAAATCTGTGTAAAATTGTAAAAAAGTACTTGTATTTTGCTTGTTCCTATGCTATAATAAAAATACTAGCCAGGGATACGAGCCTGGCAAATCTTACTATTTTACGAAAAGGAGTTTCCCCATGAAATTTGGCTATTTTGATGACGCAAACAAGGAATACGTCATTCAGAATCCGAAGACCCCGTACCCGTGGATCAACTACCTCGGCACACAGGAGTTCTTCTCTCTGATTTCCAACACTGCCGGCGGCTATCACTTCTATAAGGATGCCCGTCTCCGCAGAATCACCCGTTATCGCTACAACAATGTACCGGTAGATATGGGCGGCCGTTACTTCTACATCAAGGACGGCGAGACCGTATGGTCTCCGGGCTGGTCTCCGGTAAAGACTGATCTGGATGCTTACACCTGCCGTCACGGCATGGGCTATACCGTAATCTCCGGCAAGAAGAACGACATCTCTGCTGAAGTGACTTTCTTCGTACCGCAGAACTACAACGGCGAGATCCAGAGCCTGGTTCTGAAGAACGAGGGCAGCGAGGCAAAGACCATCAAGCTGTTCTCCTTCATCGAGTGGTGTCTGTGGAATGCACAGGATGACTCCACCAACTTCCAGAGAAACTTCAACACCGGCGAAGTAGAGATCGAAGGCTCTACCATCTTCCACAAGACCGAGTATAAGGAACGCCGCAATCACTTCGCATTCTACACCGTAAATGATTCCATTGACGGTTATGACACCGATCGTGAAAGCTTCCTGGGTCTGTACAACGGCTTTGAGAATCCGCAGGTCGTTGCAGCCGGCAAGGCATCCAACTCCGTAGCAGACGGCTGGTCTCCGGTAGCATCACACTATAAGGAAATCACACTGGCTCCGGGCGAATCCAAGCAGCTGATCTTCATTCTGGGCTATGTAGAAAACCCGAAGGATCAGAAGTGGAACGCTGACGGCAGCATGAACAAGTCCCGTGCATACGAGATGATCGAACAGTACAACACACCGGAAAAGGTTGCTGCTGCACTGGCTGAACTGAAGGCAATGTGGGATGCACTGCTGTCCAAGTACAGCGTCAAGACTCCGGATGACAAGATGAACCGCATGGTCAACATCTGGAACCAGTATCAGTGCATGGTCACCTTTAATATGTCCCGTTCTGCATCTTACTTCGAGAGCGGTATCGGCCGTGGCATGGGATTCCGTGACTCCAACCAGGACCTGCTGGGCTTTGTACACCAGATTCCGGACAGAGCAAGAGAGCGTCTGATCGACCTGGCATCTACACAGCTGGAAGACGGCGGATGCTATCACCAGTATCAGCCTCTGACCAAGAAGGGCAACAACGAGATCGGCGGCGACTTCTCCGACGATCCGCTGTGGATGATCCTGTCTGTGGCTGCATACATCAAGGAATCCGGCGACTACACCATCCTGGACGCTATGGTACCGTATGACAACGACGAGTCCAAGGCAAAGACCATGATGGATCACCTGGAAAAGAGCTTCTTCCACGTGGTAGAAAACGTTGGCCCGCACGGACTGCCGCTGGCAATGCGTGCAGACTGGAACGACTGCATCAACCTGTCCTGTTTCTCTGACGAGCCGGGCGAATCCTTCCAGACCTCTACTTCTCCGAAGTACGGCGAGGATAAGTATTCCAAGGTTGCAGAGTCTGTAATGGTTGCTGCGCTGTTCACTTACGCTGGTCCGGAATATGTGGCTATGTGCAAGAAGAAGGGCGACGAGGCTGGTGCTGCAAAGGCACAGGCTGCCATCGACCAGATGAAGAAGAACATCATGGATTACGGCTGGGACGGCGAATGGTTCCTGCGTGCGTATGATGACTTCGGCAAGAAGATGGGCTCTCACGAGTGCGAAGAGGGCAAGATCTTCATCGAACCGCAGGGCTTTGCTGTTATGGGCGGCTGCGGCAAGGAGACCGGCGCAGACTTGAAGGCTCTGGAGAGCGTAGACAAGTATCTGAATTCTACACACGGTCTGGTTCTGAACCAGCCGGCATTCACCAAGTACTACATCGAGTACGGTGAAATTTCTACTTATCCGGGCGGCTATAAGGAAAATGCTGGTATCTTCTGCCACAACAACGCATGGATCATCTGTGCAGAGGCATTTGTTGGTCACGGCGACAAGGCATTCGAATACTACAGCAAGATTGCTCCGGCATATCGTGAAGAGAAGTACTCCGACCTGCACCGCACCGAGCCGTATGTATATGCGCAGATGATTGCAGGTAAGGATGCAAAGCGTCACGGCGAGGCAAAGAACAGCTGGCTGACCGGTACTGCTGCATGGAACTTCGTAGCTGTTTCCCAGTACATCCTGGGTGTAATCCCGGATTGGGATGGTCTGAAGATCGATCCGTCCATTCCGCACGAATGGGATGGCTTCACCATTTCCAGACAGTTCCGTGGTGCAACCTATGATGTCACCGTCAAGAACCCGAACCACGTTTGCAAGGGTGTTGTATCTGTTACAGTTGACGGCAAGGCAATCGAAGGCAACGTACTGCCGGTATTCAGCGATGGCAAGAACCACGCTGTAGAAGTTGTAATGGGCTAAGCTGAAACAGTTTTGAACAATAGAACGATTTGAGTAAATCGGAAAAATTTCCTTTCAAATCAGAAAAGGGACTGCCATACAAACGGCAGTCCCTTTTCGTTTTTGTGCGTATTTGCGGCGTGGATTGCATCTTCTCCTAGAGAAAATGCCTTGCCGGAAAAATCGTAGGGGCGAACATTGTTCGCCCGGGACTCCGACCGCACTGCGTGCCACCTCCTCTATGAGAGGAGGCTTTCCTAAATAGTCTCCTCTCATAGAGGAGATGCCCGACAGGGCAGAGGAGTCTTTGATCCCTTGAAAAGGTAAATCTGTAGGGGCGAA
>OLND01004062.1_pt1 | contig 10599 bp, 9 predicted proteins | sample 1672031 | NCBI WGS metagenome assembly OLND01 (sample SAMEA3136638, study PRJEB25190) | human gut metagenome | biome: human gut; feature: human-associated habitat; material: faeces | place: Austria | collected 2013
AAAAAATCGGTCCGAATTGCAACTTTTTTGCGATTGGCAATTGTTGCGAGCTCCCAATCGCGAATCGCGGCACAAAAACGCAGCAAAATGGCATATTTCAAGCCTGAAGGAACCGAGAAGAGCCCCTAATCGCAAAAAAGTTGCAAAGATACCGAGTTTTTTGTTTTTTGCAATGGGTCCGATCGCTGCAACAGGGCAAATCCCGCGAAAATGCGCGGAGCACCATGACCAGCAATCCAAAATCAGAAACAAGAAAGGCGCCCGCCATGCGGACGCCTCAAGAAAAACCAATTCGGCTGAAATCTACGCTTCCTTGGCACCATACTGCTCGTAATAAGCATCGAGTGCAGCCTTCAACGTATCGTCGATCACCACTTCGCCCTGAACTTCGTGGTTGTACAGGAGCTCGGTAACTTCAGCCATGCTTACGATGGAAGCTACAGGGAAGCCATACTTTTCCTGGACTTCCTTCTGCGCAGTCTTCACGCCGCCCTTGCCAACTTCCATACGGTTCAGGGAGACAATCAGACCCTTAACCTCAACATCAGCGGCACCCTTCAGAATGGGGTAGGTTTCATCGATGGACTTGCCCGACGTGGTAACGTCTTCAACCATGATCACGCGGTCGCCGTCATGAAGCGCCGAGCCCAGCAGGATGCCCGTGTCGCCGTGGTCCTTGACCTCCTTGCGGTTCGAGCAGTAGCGCGCCTCCTTGCCGTAGAGCTCCGAGAGCGCCATCGTGGTGATCACGGAAAGCGGGATGCCCTTGTACGCCGGGCCGAACACCACGTCGAAGTCCAGGCCGAACGCGTCGTGGATGGCGCGGGCGTAGAACTGGCCCAGGCGGTGGAGCTGCGAGCCCGTCACGTAGGCGCCCGCGTTCATGAAGAAGGGGGACTTCCGGCCGCTCTTCAGCGTGAAGTCGCCGAACTTCAGCACATCGCTCTCCACCATGAACTCGATGAACTCGCGCTTGTAAGCCTCCATAGCCGCCCTTTCATCCGTGAGGAGTTCCCTCATGTTTCCTATGGGCACCATGATACCCGATTTCCTCGTCGGTTTCCCCGAATCGATCAAAGTGCGGCTCCAGCACGGATGGCGCGGGGAACGAACCGGGACATTCCTGCGTCATTTCTGCGGTTCGGATCGCGTAGCATGGCACGATCCAAACCCCGGTGAAAGGACGGCCTAGATGTCGAGAAACCTTCTGTTCAGCGAGTACCCCATGTTTGACAGAATCATGGAGGAGCGCCCCGATCTGTGCCGCCGAGTGCTGGAAACGGCCCTCGGGGTACCCGTGGACGAGGTGCGCAACGTCGTCGCCGAGCGCACCCTGCAGCCCCGCGTCGGCTCCCACGGAGTGCGCCTCGACGCCTGGGTTCGCACCTCGGACGCGCTCTACGACGTGGAGATGCAGACCTACTCCCGCGAGGGCCTGGGTCGACGCATGCGCTACTACCAGAGCGCCATGGACACTGCGATGCTGCGCCCGGGAGCCACCTACGACAGTTTGCCCGAGAGCTTTATCGTTTTCATCTGCCTACACGACGAGTTCAAGGAGGGGCTCCCCGTCTACACCTTCGACATGATATGCGATGAGAGTGGATCCGTGGTACTTGGGCACGGCTTCAAATGGGTCGTGCTCAACGCTTCCGCTTGGGAGATGTTGCCAGATGGGCCGCTTCGTGGTTTACTTCGGTACGTCGCCACCGAGGAGGTCGGAGGCGACGGCCTTACCGCCGATCTCGCGGCCGCCGTGGAGGCCGCCAACGAGGACGCCCCATGGAGAGAGGAGTCTCTTGTCATGCTGACGCTGGAAGAGGATATGCGCGCCCAAGGCCGCCTCCTGCAGAAGAAGGGCCGTGAGGAGGGGCTTGCCGAGGGTAGAGCCGAGGGTAGAGCCGAGGGTAGAGCCGAGGGCAGGGCCGAGGGTAGGGCCGCGGGACGGGCGGAAGGAGCCGACCAACTTGGAAAGCTGATAGCTCAGCTTATGGATGCCGGTCGCTTCGAGGACGCCCGCCGTGCGGCGACCGATGCGGAATACCGTGAGGAATTGCTCGAGGAGCTTGACTCGTAAAAGCAGGAGCCATCGCGAACCGACGACAACGAAGTCTCCTCCTTCGCAAACCCCTCGCCGCCACACTCCTCTCCCGACCCCAGAAGGCATACGCCGCAAGCAAACCGGCGATGTTCAACCCATTGACACGCGAACATCTATTCGGGTAGTATAGCGTACATTCATTCGGGCGAACAAGTGTGCCCGTAAAGAGTTGCGGGCCGGAAGATGCTTGGCGACGGGAAGGGGTTGCGCGGTGAACGTCATCGAGAAGCTGGAGATTCTGGCCGATGCGGCGAAGTACGACGTAGCTTGCACCTCCTCCGGGGTTCAGCGCGCGGGCAAGGCCGGGCAGCTGGGCGCGGCCACCCAGGCGGGATGCTGCCATTCGTTCACGCCGGACGGGCGCTGCGTCACGCTGCTTAAGGTGCTCATGACCAACGTCTGCGTCTACGATTGCTGCTACTGCGTGAACCGCGCGAGCAACGCCGAGGCACCCCGAGCCGCATTTACGCCCCGCGAGTTGGCCGACCTCACCATCGGCTTTTACCGTCGCAACTATATCGAGGGGCTGTTCCTCTCCTCGGGCGTCGCCGGATGCCCCGACCGCACCACCGAGCTCATGATAGCGGCTCTGCGCATCCTGCGGGAGGAGTACGGCTTTCGCGGCTACATCCACACCAAGGCCATCCCCGGCACCTCGGTGGAGCTCATCGACGAGCTGGGGCGCCTGTCCGACCGCCTCTCGGTGAATCTGGAGCTGCCGAGCCGGCAGAGCCTGGGGCTTTTGGCCCCCAACAAGTCGCGTGCGTCCATCCTGGCCCCCATGCGGCATATCTGCGACTCCATCGCCGACGATGCGGAATCGCGCTCGCTGGCGAAGAAGCGCACCACGGTGTACCTCACCAAGAAGAACGCCCGGAAGGCACGGGCCTTCGCGCCGGCGGGCCAGTCCACCCAGATGATCGTCGGAGCCACTCCGGAAAGCGACTACCAGATCTTGAATCTGTCAGCGGCCCTCTACACCCACCTGTCGCTGAAGCGCGTGTTCTTCAGCGCCTACCTCCCCGTCGTGGCCGACCCGCTCCTGCCCGCCACCGACGCCGTGCAGCTGAACCGCGAGCACCGCCTCTACCAGGCCGACTGGCTCTTGCGCTTCTACGGCTTTAACGTGAGCGAGATCATCGACGAGGACAATCCCTTCCTCGCCCCCGATGTCGATCCGAAGGCGAACTGGGCCCTGAACCACCTGGACTTCTTCCCCGTGGAGGTGAACAGCGCGCCTTTGGAGGCGCTTCTGCGCGTGCCCGGCATCGGCGTGCGCGGCGCCAAGCTCATCTGTCGGGCACGACGGCAATCCACCCTCGGCGAGGCGGAGCTGAGAAAGCTCGGCATCGCCTATAAGCGCGCCCGCTACTTCATCACCATGAACGGCGCCTGGGGCGGATCGGGGATCGACTTCTCCCGCGAGGCCCTGCACGCGCGGCTTTCGGCCCCTATCGACGGCGGTCGCCACGGGCGCCGCGCCGACCGCGCCCCAGCCGGCCAGATGAGCCTCTTCGAAACCGTGGAGGCACCGCCCGTACTGCCCGAGACGAGCCCCGATGCGGCAACCGCCCGCGAGGTCGCCTTTGCCGCCCAGCGCCGGGCCCTCGAGACGACCGGGACGGCGGACGGACGGCAAGCGATCGCAACCGAGGCGGCATCGGCCACAGAACGCTCGATCGCCGACGGCCGCAAAACGCTCGACAGCCCGCTGCTCTCGGTGGCCTAGGTGGGCGCCATGGAGCATATCCCGAACGCATCCGCGGAAGACGCCCCTGCGACGCCCTCCCCTCCTCCCGACATCTACGACGAGGTGGCCTACGCCTACGACGGCTCCCTGGAAGGGCTGCTCTCGGCTGTCTTCGCCGCCTACGAGCGCCACGAGCATCCCACCGATATCGCGCCGGAAGAGCGTCTGCAGCTCCGTCTCGGCCAGCGCGTGTCGCTCATCCCCACCGACCAGGACCGGGCCCTGCGCGTCATGGGCACCCTGCGCCGCCAGTGCGGCCGCGCGGCAGCCCTGGCGGTGACCCGCGCCGCTTGCTCGGACGAGCCGGGTGCGGGCACGGCGGTCTACCGCTTCGTGCGCTATGCCATCGACGAGCAAAAGCATCGCGCATGCGAGCACTGTCGCAAGCGCGCCTCCTGCGCAGGCCGCGGCGGCATGGGGCCGTGCCCCAAGCAGCGGGGCCGCGCCTTCTCGGACATCACGCATCCGGCCGTGGAGCGGCTCTTCCGCATTTCGCGCTCGGTCGGTCAGGAATGCGAGCATATGCGCCAGTTCGTGCGCTTCCAGCACCTCGCCGGCGAAGGAGCCGATGTATGGTTCGCCCGCGTGAACCCGAAAGCCTCGGTGGTGCCGCTTATCATGGATCATTTCGTGGAACGTCTCGGCGTGCAGCCCTTCATCATCTACGACGAGGTGCACCATCTCGCCGGCGTCTACGACGGCGGCGACTGGCAGCTGGTGAACACCGAGGGCGCCGGCGACTTGGAACGAGCGCTGCCCGACCGCACCGCCGACGAGGCCCTCATGAGCGAGGCCTGGCGCACCTTCTACAAAAGCGTCTCCATCGACGCCCGCTACCACCCGGAGCTGCGCCGTCAATTCATGCCCAAGCGCTTCTGGAAGAACCTCACCGAGCTGCAGGAAAGCCCTGCCGCCCTGCGCCCGCGCTACGCTGAACGCGGGTGAGCCGCGGCCGCGCAAACATCCCCGCCGGTGCGACGACGGCCCTACAAGCTGAATACCAGCTCGCCGGTCGGGGCGGTCAGCTTGCCGGGCACGGGGCACTCGCACTCATAGGCAATCCCTACGGCCGGCCCCACGTGAACGCCGATGACCGGACTGACGGGCAGCACCTCCACCGCGTGTCCCACCGCCGGCTCGATAGCCTCGCGCGCCCATTTGATGGCGGGGGCCGCCGATCCGATGTAGTGCACCACCACGCGCTTGAGCCCAAAGGCCTCGATCTCCTCTTTGAAGACGTCTGCCATGCGAGCAAGCGTCTTCTTCCACGTGCGCACTTTCGCCAACGTGGATGTCTCCCAATCGGCCACCGTGAGCACGGGGGAGATTTGCAGCAGACCGCCGAGCAACGCCGACGCACCTCCAATGCGACCGCCCGCCTTCAAAAAAGCAAGGCTCTCCGGAGCGAAGATGAACCGCGACGAGACGACCGAATCAATCGCCGCCTGCGCGCACCGCGTCAGATCGCCGCCCGCATCGCGCGCATCGCATGCATCGAGCACCGCGAACATCTCATCGCCGCAGTTCGACGTCGAGTCGATCAGCGTGCAGCGGAACTGCTTGTAGCGCTCCTTGCAGGCCCGAGCGCTGCGCACCGCCCCTTCGAACGTTCCGGACATCTTCGACGAGATGAAAACCCCGAGCACCTCATCGGCCGCCTGCGCCGCCTTTTCGAAAATCGTCTCCATCGCATGCTGCGAGGGCTGGCTCGACGTAGGCGGATTGTCGATCATGTCGGCGATATCCTCATAGAATGCATCGACGTCCATGTCGGCCTCGCGGTACTCACGACCATCCCGATTCACGAACAGCGAGACGACTTCGATATCGCGCTCCCGCACCACCTCGGCGGGGATAGAGGCGACCGAATCGGTGACGATCTTGACCACGACTTCTCCTTTCAGCGAGGCACCCGAAGGCATCCGCGCCGCACGCGACGGCGTATCGCGACGCTGCGGCCGCGATGGGCATTTTTGCTATCGTACACCATGTGCACGCTCGAAAACGCGCGCAGAGGAGAAGTTCATGCGACCGTTGAGCCAAAAGTCGGCTAATACTCTCGCATACCGCTGGCAGCTAGGCGCTACACGCCCGTGAAGTCGAAGGCCGGGATGAAGCTCTCCTCAGCGGCTCCCCCTTCTTGCCAGAAGTAGTCCTCCACTCCCAGCGCATCGGCGAAATCGAGCAGCTGCTCGTACTCGGAATCGGGTACCGTGGTCGCAAGCTCGGGACTCGCCGCCAGGGCCGCGGCCGCCCGCCTGTCGCCGGCTGCAGCGGCCTGAGCGATCACCGGCGTGTACTGGTTCATGAGCGAGAGCCGGACATCGCTCCCGAAGCGCTCGTGCAGAAGCCGCACCACGGCCTTGGAGTTATCCAGGGCCCCGGGCAGCATGAGATGGCGCACCACCACGCCGGAGACGAGGCGCTCCTGGCCGCGGAACTCGTCATAGCACGGGGCGCCAACGACCTCTACCATGGTCTGAAGCGCCGCGAGGGCCACCTCGGGGTAGTCGGCAGCATGGGAGTAGCGAGCCGCCAGCGCCGCATCGGCGTACTTGAAGTCGGTGAGGTAGGCGTCCACGAAGCCGACGTTGCCGCGCACCGCCTCCACGGTCTCGTAGCCGCCCGTGTTCCACAACACCGGCAGCGCCATGCCCTGCTCGCGCGCCAAGGCAACCGCCGCGCGGATCTGCGGCGCGAAGTGCGTCGGCGTCACGCAGTTGATGTTCAGCGCCCCGGCCGCCTCAAGCTCGCCCATGATGGCGGCCAAGCGCTCGACAGTGATTGCCCGGGCCGCCTCGCCCAGAGCGATAGAGGCGTTCTGGCAATAAACACAACGCAGAGGGCAGCCGGAGAAGAAGATGGTGCCGCTGCCGTCCTCGCCGGAGATCGGCGGCTCCTCCCAGAAGTGCAGCGCCGCCCGGGCCACGAGCACCTCGCCCGCAGCTCCGCAAACCCCGCGCTCCCCCGCCGCCCGATCAACGCCACACCTCCGGGGGCACAGCTCGCACGACAACGGCAACGCGTAGAGGGGATGCGGGATGCCTTGACCGAGCGAGTTCCGTAGCGAACGGAAATGCCCTGTGGGCATTTCCGCCGAGCGAGGACTGTCTGAGCGAATCAAGGTATCGCGCAGCTCTGATTCCGGCGAGTCACAACTAGTTGTTCGAGTAGTCGAAGTCGTCGTTATAGGGAGCGAAGTCGTCATAGTCGTCGTAGTCGTGATCCTCGCGGAAGTGGTCGTGGCCGCAACCGTCCTCGTCGTCGTAGGCGCTCCAGTCCTCGTCCTCCTCGGAGGCAGGGTGCCCATAGGCCTGCTCGGCGCGCGTCCAGTCGAGCCCGGCCCGGGCTCCGGCCGCCTCGTCCTGATACACCAGAGACAGCGCCGCCGGCGCCATATCGGCGCCTCCGATGACCACCAGAAGCTCCAGCAAGTGCATGGTCGCCTCCACTCCGGGCAAAATCACCTCGGCGTCGTCGGCGGCCATGAGCGCCGCGGACAGCTCGGCCAGGAGCATCTCGGCCGTGTAGTCGCCGGTGTAGCGCTGCTGGCGCACGGCCTGTACCACAGGATCGGCGGAGACGGGGCTGAACAGCGGAATCTGGTCGGCGTCCAGCGCTCCCACCGAACGGGCCGAGGCATCGTCCAAGGCCACGGCCTCGATGGCGCTCACCAGATCGGCGGCCAAGGGCAGCGTGTGGGTATTGCGCAGAAGCTGCGCGCGGCCCGGTGCCCCCACTTCCACCACTTCTCCGAAGATGGCGTCCAGAAGCCGGCGGACATCGTCGGTCAGCTCGGCTTCGGTGGCCACCGGCCCCAGAAGGTTCTCGCGGGCGAATGCATCGGCGGCCACAAGCGAGCGTACCGTCGCCGGTGCCTCCACCATGATCAGGTCGTTCACCGTCGCCACGGCGTTGATCTCGCGGGCGAAGTTCGGCGTGGCGGCCGACAGATCGACCAGCGTGGAGCCCGGGGCCGCCGTCGTGACGAGCCCCTCGTCGCCGAAGTACAAGTCCTCCAGCGCCGAGCCGGAGGTGGTAAACGTCACCACGATGTCCGCCGAGGCGACATCGGAGGCTCGGGAGAAGCCGGCGTCAGCCAGGCGTCCCTCCACGGCCCCGATGAACGACGGGGCTCCCACGTAGGCGTACGACTTCGCCATTACTTGTCTCCCTTCACCTTGCGGGCGATGCGATCGGCCACGGACAGGTTCTCGCGCTTGTCGTGGCCCCAGAACACCACGGCCAGCATATCGGCGCCCACATGAGACCCGATGACCGGACCGATGTTGCACACCAGGCACAAAAGCCCGGGCGCCTCCTTTTCCAAGGCCTCCTTCAGACGCGCGGCATCTTTGGGGCAGTCGGCGTGGCCCACAATGGCGACATGGGCCTGACCGGCGTCGTCGACGTTCTTCTTGTAGTATTCCGCCAGCTGCTTGATGCCCTTCTTGCGCCCCCGGGCCACGCCGACCAGCGACAGCGTCCCGTCCTCGGCGATGACGAGCAGCGGCTTCACATCCAGGGCGGCACCGGCCACGGCAACCGAGGCGGGAATGCGGCCGCCGCGGCGCAGGGCCTCCAGATCGTCCACCATGAACTCCTCGTTCACGAAGCAGCGGGCCTCCTCGGCCCAAGCGGCCAGCTCGGCGGCCGACATGCCCTTCTCGTGCTGCACCAGCGCCTCGTAGACGAGCAGACCCTCGGCCACGCTGGCCAAATGGGTGTCCACGATATGCAGCTCGAAGTCCGGGTGCTCGGCAAGGACTTGATCGCGCACGACGCAGGCGGCGTCGAAAGAGGCGGACAGACCGCTGGAGAACGCCAGGTACACCGCCGGCGTCCCCTCCTCGGCCGCCGCCGTGAACGTGTCGGTGAGCGTCTGCAGCGTCACCTGGGCCGTCGAGGGCTCGGCGCCCTTGCGCATGGCCCCGTAGAAGGCCTCGGCCGACACGGACTCGAACAGGTCGTCCTCGAAGGTGCCCCCCCCGTCGACGGTGTAGGGGAACTTCATGAGCGTGACGCCTGGGCGCCGCACCACCGAGGCGGGCAGATCGCAGCAGGAATCGATGATCAGGTGGCATTTCGCCATAGAGCGTCCTCTCTATAGAATATGTCGCAGCTCGGCCACCAGCACCCGGCGGCGCTCGTTGAGGCCCAGCTCCAGACCAACAGGATAGGTGTGGGGGTTCAGCATGCGCAACTGAGTTTCATCAAGGGTTTCCAAACCAACACAAGCGCGGGCGCGGGCGGCCATGGCGCTGCGGTCCTCCGGCGCGAGCACCACCTTGCCGACGCGGGCCAGCGGGCGCAGCAGCGTCTCGAAGCGCAGGCCCGAGAGGTTCTTCTGGCGCAAATCGTCCATGGGGTCCACGATGACCTCCCGCGCATCCGGCGTCTCGTTCACGTCGAAGACCATATCGCCGGCGATGCGGCCGTCGGACTGGTAGTACCGCCGCACGTCGAGCACGCCCGGGGTGGTGAGCTTGGCGGCCGATTCGGAGATCTTCAGCCGCGCCGTCCAGGGAGCGCCCTCGCCCGCGCGGACGGCGGCCAGCTTGTAGACGCCGCCCAAGGTGGGCTGGTCGTAGGCGCTCGCGAGCTTCGTGCCCACGCCGAAGGACATGACGTCGGCGCCTTCCTCCAGCATCGACTGGATGGTGTACTCGTCCAGATCGTTCGAGAGCACGATGCCGCAATCGGTAAGCCCCGCCTCATCCAGCATGCGCCGGGCCATCTTCGAGAGCCACGACAGGTCGCCCGAGTCGATGCGGATGCCGGCCAGACGCTCGCCGCGCTCGCGCATTTCCAGGCCCACGGTGATGGCGTTTCTGATGCCCTGCTCCACATCGTAGGTATCCACCAGAAGGATGCAGTTGTTCGGGAAGATGCGGGCGTACTCGCGGAAGGCGGTGAGCTCGTCGTCGAAGGACATGACCCAGGAATGGGCGTGGGTGCCCGAGACCGGGATGTCGAAGAGCTTGCCGGCCAGCACGTTCGAGGTGGAGGCGCAGCCGCCCACCACCGCCGCGCGCGATGCCCACACGCCGCCTAGGCCCTGGGCCCGGCGCAGGCCGAACTCCGCCACGGGGCGCCCCTTGGCGGCGCGGCACACACGGGCGGCCTTGGTGGCGATGAGCGTCTGGAAGTTCACCATGTTCAACAGCGCCGTCTCGATAAGCTGGCACTGCATGATGGGGCCGGTGACCCGCACGAGCGGCTCGTGGGGGAACACGATCGTACCCTCGGGCACCGCGTCGATATCCACCGACAGGCGCAGATCGCGCAGATACTCCAGGAAGGCCGGATCGAACAAGGGGCCGCCGGCCGGAGCGTCCAGCGAGGCCAAATAGGCGATATCCTCCTCGCTGAAGCGGAACGTCTCCACCAGGTCGGCCAGCTGGGCCATGCCGCAGGCCACCGCGTAGCCTCCCTTGAAGGGATAGTCGCGGAAGTACATGGTGAAGCAGGCCTCCTCGCCCGCTTTCTCGGCGTCCCAGTAGCCCTGGGCCATGGTGATCTGGTACAGATCGGTGAGCAGCGCGTAGTCCACGTTCATGAGTGAGGTGCCTCCCTAGTTTCCGGTGCCGTTGCCACCGTTGCCGCTCTGCGGGCCCGAGCCCGCACCCGAGCCGCCGTCGGCCTTGGGCTTGCGGGAGCGGCGCCGGCGCCGAGGCTTGGAAGCGCCCGTGTCCGCCTTAGCCCCGTCGCTGCGGGACGCGCCGCCCTGCTCGGCCCGCAGCCCCGA
>OLND01004063.1_pt1 | contig 10599 bp, 10 predicted proteins | sample 1672031 | NCBI WGS metagenome assembly OLND01 (sample SAMEA3136638, study PRJEB25190) | human gut metagenome | biome: human gut; feature: human-associated habitat; material: faeces | place: Austria | collected 2013
GGCTCCGGGTGTGTTGGGGTGCTTGCGTGGCCGTCGGCAAGGCGCAACTATCGCGCAGTTGGCTCCGGGCGTGTCGGCGTGCTCGCGTGACGCCGTCACCGTGTGGCCGGCCCCAGGTGTGCCAGATTAGCTTCGGGCACGTTCCTCTCGCTAGAGCAAGAGCGTCGGCGCATGAGGCTATTCGCCCTTTTCGGCCTTGGCCTTGCGAGCCTTTTCCATGATCTCGGTTGGCGAATCGAAGTCGTCGGTGCTGGCGCTACCAGGCGCTACCCATTCGTCGAGATGCTTAACCACCATGCCGATGTTTTCTACATAGGCGTAGATCTCGAACTCGCGCTTGCAGCGGAAGGTGCACTGCACGCAGGGGTTCTTGTCGCAGTAGGCAAACGCGTCTTCATCTGCCAGAGCGAACACCACGGGCGGCCACTTCTTGGGTGTGACGTACTTGTGCTGCATGCCAGTGAACGTTTTGAGGCCGAACCAGCGGGGCTTGCATGTGGAGTCGATGGAACGCCAGTTCACGTTGATGCAGTTGTTGTTCATGCCGCCAAGAATCTGATAGGTCAGCTTGAAGCGGTCTTCGACGTCGGCGGCGTCTACGAGTTCGATACGCTCCATAGGTTTGCCGCAGCAGTTCGGCTTGAAATCGACATGGCCGTACGGCGGTTCGAACAGAAGCGAACGCTCACCGTCGTTGGTGCACGTGATTTCGACGTTGCCGTCGATGCCGGCAAGAATGGCGCCGCATTCGCTGCAGCGGTAATAGGGAAGGTGCGCTGAGCTGACGCGCGGCTTCCAGGTTGCATGGGTTCGGGTCGGGCTAAATTCTGCCATTGTTCCCCCTTCTTTCGGCAGTATGAGCCAGTAAATACGAAGCTGAAAGCCCCTTGCTGTCCTTGACAAGGGACGCTTTAAAAAACTACGATTTATCTATCTTATACGAGATTTCCAATATGGAAGGGGAAGTGCGCATGAGCGTATATCAGGAGGCATACAAGTTGCCCGAATTCAAGTATGAGTATGAGCGCCTCAAGGTTGACGTCCGTGGCCCGATCCACGTTGTTTCCTTCGACGATGCTGCTAACTTGAATGCAATGTCTTACCAGCAGATGGCCGACTTCAACGACTATCTGAAGAAGGTCCGTATGGACCCCGAATGCCGCGTAATCGTTCTCACCGGCGAGGGCAAATCCTTCTGCGCAGGCTTCAACCTCAACGAGCTCAACTTCGAGCCCCCCGCAGACATGGGCCGCGCTCAGCGCGATCACTGCATCATGCAGACCATCTGCTCCGACCAGGCTGTTAACATGCGTAACGCTATGCAGCCCATCATCGGTGCTCTCAAGGGCCATGCAGTAGGCGGCGGTCTTTCCCTGGCTTGCGCTTGCGACCTGCGCGTTTGCGGCGAATCCTTCAAGATGCAGGCAGGCTACCTGAACATCGGCCTTACCGGTACCGACATGTCCGGTTCTTACTACCTTCCCCGCATCGTGGGCTACGCTCGCGCTGCTGAGGCTCTGATGACTGCTCGCCGCATTGGCGCAGAAGAGCTGAAGGAATGGGGCTTCGCCAATAAGGTTGTTGCTGACGAAGATGTCGTAGAAGAGGCCGTAAAGATGGCAGAGGCCATGGTTAAGAACTCTGCTCCTCTGGGTCTTCGCCTTACCAAGGAATCCCTGCAGGTTTCTCTTGACAACTCTTTCGAGTCTCAGATCAAGATGGAGAACCGCAACCAGGTTCTGGCTTCTCAGACTGAGGACAACCGTCGTGGCGTTCGCAAGATGAATCCGAAACTGCGCGACGAGGTTAAGGCTCATCCCGAGAACTTCGCCTTCTCCAACATGTAAGTTTTCTTCCGAAGGTGCTGCTACAGGAACGGCACCGAACGAAAGATCGCTAGCGGAGCGGCACCCAATTGGGTGCCGCTTTTTTGTTGGGGGGGGCATGGCGGCGCCCACGGGAGCCACTGCGAAGCTGCTCACGATGCTATGCTGGGTCAGCGTTGTAGCGCAGATTGAGGTGCTGCAAAGGCTCGCCCTGACCAAATCACTGTGTCAAAGCTATTCCAAGAGTCCGGAAACAAAAAATCGGTCCGAATTGCAACTTTTTTGCGATTGGCAATTGTTGCGAGCTCCCCAATCGCGAATCGCGGCACAAAACGCAGGTAATTTGCCGTGTGAAGGCCCCTTTTCGCTTTGCGGGGACAGGGAAGAGTTCGCAATCGCAAAAAAGTTGCAGAGATGCCGAGATTTTTGTTTTCACGATGGGTGGATTGTCCCAACAGGTAGATTTCGCAATGGGCGGATCACCGCAACGGGGCAAATCACGCAGATGTGCGTATTCTCGGTGGCAGCGCGGGTAGCAACGTCTAGGGCCACTGATCGGACGAAGCGGCCCCCCGTGCCTTGCCGGATTGGGTTGGGCGGCAGCCCGTGTGCAGAGGGGTTTGCTGCGGATTGGACGGAGCGGCAGCCCCTAGGTCTTGGGGCGGCGGGAAGTGAAGAATTCCATGTTTTGGGCAGAACCTCCCGTAAGGTAAGATGAATTTGTTCAGACATGATTGATAAATGCAATAACCCCTGTTAATTAGATTATTTTTGGCAAACAGTACATATTCTCAAAGACTATTTGACAAAAGTGCTTTTCGGCGCTGAAATAGACAAACTTAGTCGTTTTGGAGTAGAGAAGAGGACATTCTATGGCCCGGAGGTACGATAGCGAAGCAGTTCGTAATCGCGTGCTTTCGACGAGCGTTCGCCTGTTCCTGGAGCGGGGATACCACGGCACCACCATGGCGGCCATTCTAAAAGAAGCCGATGTGTCCTCGAGCTCGTTCCAGAATGTCTTCGGAAACAAAGACGGAGTGATGTATGAGCTGATGAAGCTCATGTTTTCGGAGCAGTTTTCGGCAGCGGATTCAGCCGCCGCGCTGCTGGGACCTAATGCTAGCCCGGCTTTTGCGTATGCGCTCGAGACGTCCGTCCAGCTCACCATTGCCGAATTAAGTGAAATCATTCGCGATTTGTATTTGCAGGCATATGCCAGCGAACGTTCCCTGGAGTACATTCGCCGCAATACCGCGAAGCATCTTCAGAAATTCTTCCAACAGTACAACCCTTCATTCGATGAAGAGGATTTCTACCAGATGGACATCGGAACATCGGGCTTGATACTTGGCTTCATGTTGCGCCCGTGCGACGACGATTTTCCCCTTGACGTGAAAATCGAGCGCTATCTGCAGATGAGCCTTTCTGCGCTGAATGTGCCGGCAGAAGAGCGCACAACCATCATCGAGGGCATAAAACAGCAAGATTTGCGTTCCATTGCAAAGGCTGCCGTGAAACAGCTTTTCGATGTGCTGTCCGACACTTTCGATCTTGAGCTTCAAGCACAAATATTCGGCGAGGAAGAATGCGACAAGGAAGAGTCCGCCGAATAACAGCCCGAAAGACGCAGGCTTATTGTCTTCCTGCGGGGCGGCAGTGTCGCCACGCGGCGGCTTGCGGGTATCGGATACCAATTACCCCCTCCAGCGGGATGGCAGAACCAGATGGGCCATCCGTATCGCTTAATGGCGTAGGTGTTGCTCTCCTGTGGTGCGACGGAACCAGATTGACCTCTGTGCCATTAATAGCGCAGTTGCCCCTCCCTGCAGCGTGACGGAATAGACGTTTGCTGGTTGCCCTACAATAACGAAGAGGAACGCGCCGTTCGTTGGGCCGGCTTGTGCAACTGCTGGTGCGATGGCGGCAAAAGTGATCTGCTGATCTTGGGGATAGGAGCTCGCATGGGTGTTTTCGCAGGTGATTCCAAAACGGCGAAGGTGGGTTTGCTGTGCGCGGCGTCTGTCGGTGCGGTAGCCGCGGTTGCGACTGGGGCGTTGGCCGCTTCACGTATTAAGACACTTTGCTCGCTGAAGAAGTTGTCCAGTTTTGCCGGTGCGTACAATCTATACGAAAGCACGGTTGCGTATCGTTACGACCTTGACGCCATTATCAAGTCAGGGGTTGAAGACGACCAAACCTATATCGACGCGGTGTGCAAGCAGGTATTCCCTGGGATTCCCGTAAAGGTCGAGGCACCGAAGTTCGCCTGCAGTGCGTTTTGCGCCGAAGCCCCAAGCAGCGTTTTGATGGGTCGCAACTACGATTTCAAAGACGATACCTCTGCGCTTTTGGTTCGCACGCATCCGAAGGACGGGTATGCGTCCATTTCTTTTTCGGCGCTGAACAATTTGGGCGCTAACATGCCCGAGGAAAGCCTGAAAAGTAAAGTTGCGGCGATGTTGGGGCCCTTCGCGAGTCTTGATGGCATCAACGAAAAGGGCGTATCCATCGCGGTGCTTACCCTTGATAGCCTACCTACCAGGCAAAACAGCGGCAAGCCGAAAATCAATACCTCACTGGCCATTCGTTTGGTGCTTGATAGGGCGGCAAGCACGCAGGAAGCGGTAGACTTGCTGGGCTCGTACGATATGGTTGCCATGGCTGGCCGCGACTACCATTTCTTCATCAACGATGCTTCTGGAGACAGCCGCGTTGTTGAGTACGACCCGCAAAATCCTGCGCGCCCTATGGTCGTTACGCATGCGCGTGAAATTACCAACTATTACGCGTGCTATGCCAACGAGGTTCTGCCGAATCAGAAGAACGGTGCTTTAGGGCATGGTAAAGAACGCGCGCTCGCCATTGCCGAGGTGCTTGATGGCGTGCAGCTGCAAACGAAGGAAGTTGCCTGGAAGGCGCTGCGCTGTTCTTCGCAGGAGCCAAACCCAGAAGACATCACCAGCAATACGCAATGGTCCATCGTGTATGACAACATCAACTGCACTGCCGATTTTGTCTTGCGGCGAAACTGGGGCGAAGTGTTCAGCTTTGTCGTGTAGCTGCTAAGGTGGCGTGCATTGGCGGCGGACTCCGGCGAACGGGCATGCTTGGCTCGGTTGGCCAGTGCCCCAATTTGGCGAACCGGTTGTCCAGTTCTCTGCATCACACGAGGCTTGTTGATGTTGGTTGCCTCGCATCCTGATTCTGGCGCAAGACCAGCGCGCACCGTATCATAGAAAGCGAACGACGCGCCGCAACGGGAAGCGGCGAAAAGGAGGGTGCTATGCGAGTTGATTTGCAGGGTGGTTCGGTCGAGTTCAAGGCGAGGGAAAGCGTGCTTTCGAAGATCGAGGCTTCGCTTCAGCCAGGGTTTGAGCCGGTGCAGCCCAAATATGCGGCAACGGTAATGCTGGTGCGTGATTCGGCTCCGTTCCAGACGGAATATCGCATCGAAAGCGATCATTTTCCGCTCGATTTCCCAACCGGCCAGGAACTGGAAGTGTTTATGCTTCGTCGCGTAAAAACGATGGAGTTCGTTCCCGATGCCGTTGTTTTTCCTGGTGGCAGGGTCGATGATCGAGATTCGAACCCTAATCTCCCGTGGTGCGGGCCCGCTCCTGCCGAATGGGCTGAGCTCATGGGCTGCACCGAGGATGTGGCGCGACGCGTGGTTGTTGCTGCTGCGCGCGAGGTGTTCGAGGAGTGCGGCGTTTTGCTGGCGGGCCCCGACGAGCATTCGGTGGTACAGGACCTGAGCGACCCTTCCTGGCAGGAAGATCGTACCGCTCTGGAAAACCACGAGATTGCCTTTGCCGACATGCTCATCCTGCGTGGATTGGTTTTGCGCACCGACTTGCTGGGCCTTATTTCAAACTTCTGCACGCCTGAATTTGAAACGAAGCGATACGACACATTCTTCTTTTCTGCCCTTATGCCAGAAGGCCAGGTGGCCGATGGCGAGACAAGCGAAGCGCAGATTGCCGACTGGGTAACTCCCGCGTACGCAATGCGTGCAGGTGACGCAGGCAATTGGCTGGTGCTGGCGCCAACCGTTTACAACCTTACTTGCATCGCTTCGGCTCAAAACGCGAAAGAATTTGTCGAAACACGCCGCCGACTTACGCGCTTCATGTCGTACCCCATCAAAAAGGAAGACGGCACGTTTATGCTGCATTGCGATTTTCCGAAGCGCAAATAGGCAACGCGGCAAGGCGGGCGCTTTCTTGCCGGCTTGCGAGAAAAGGAGTTGAGCGGTGGGTTTCGTAGAGGATGAAACGCCCTGGTGCGGTGGGCATGTAAGCGCGCGCGTTCGGTGCGTGCGCGCGAACAACCCCAGCCCCATGACGTATGTGGGAACCAATTCGTGGATTGTGGCCGAGCCGGGTGCCAAGGAATGCGTGGTGATAGACCCCGCTCCTGCCGGCGAGCAGGTTCAGCGCATCCTGGCGACATGCGGTGAGGCAGGGCTACGCATCGGAGCCATTGTTGCCACGCACGACCACCCCGATCATATCGAGGGAATTCCCGAACTTGTTGCGGCAACGGGCGCTCCGGTGTACGCGCCGCGCACGAGCCGTATCGAGCAGCTGCTGCAGAAGCACGGCTTCGCGAAGTGCGGCGGCTCGAAGCGTACGTGCTCTGAGGGTGCCGAGGATGTAGGTGCGGTCGAAGCTGGGGCTGCAGGCGAATTGGATTTGGGGGGCTTGTCTCGTTCTTGCGAGGAAAAAGCTGGCTGGAGCGCTGATGTCCAAGCTCTTCCGAAGGGCGCATTTCGCCCCTTTGAAGGAGCGCCGGAGTTTGAGGTGATCGCTCTTCCTGGCCATTCGGAAGATTCGGTGGGCTTGCTTCTTCCCGTAGAGCAGTCTCTGTTCACGGGGGATGTGTTGTTCCGCCATGGGCCTACGGTGGTGTTTCATCCCGATGGGGTGCTTGCCAGTTATTTTGCCAGCCTTGATACGCTTGAGCGGCTGGTTCGTGAAGGCAGGGTGCGGCGTTTCTATCCTGGGCATGGGTATCCCATCGACGACCCGCTGCCCATTATTGAAGCCACGCGAAAGCATCGCGTCGACCGCCTTAACCAGGTGAAAGAAGCGCTGAATGCGGGCACGCTCGCCGAACCTGATGCGTTGTTCGACGCGGTGTATCAAGGCGTGAACCCTGCTTTGCGTATGCCTTCCATTCGAAGCATCCGCGCGCAGTTGAAGTTTCTGGGGATATAGGGACAGGTCCCATTTTTCCACTTAGCCATAGCGCATAAAGAAAGGGCCTTGCTTGCGAATCCAATCGCAAGCAAGGCCCTGTTTGTTAGACGGGAAAATGGGACCTGCCCTATATTCCTAGTTTGCGTCGTTATTCTGCAGCAGCCTTCTTCTTGCCGAAGATGGTCTTAGCGCCTTTAACAGCCAAGATAACAGCCAGTACGAAGAGCACAGCGGCAAGTGCTGCCTGAACGCCGGCGGCGAACGGATCGCCGGCACCAGCCATAAGTGCGGTGCACTTGGCTTGCAGCGTCATGACCAGCGAAGTGAGCGTAACAACCAGCATGAACACCATGGGGATGTAGAACATCTTGTTGTTGCGGCCTGCGTTGCCCAGCCATGCGCATACTGCCAGAAGGGCAAGAGCGGCAAGCAGCTGGTTGGCGGCGCCGAACAGAGGCCAGATGATGGTGTAGCCGGTCATACCGAGGCCAACGCCCAGAACTACGGTAACGAGGGTTGCAACGTAGGGGTTTGTCAGAACCTTGCGAGCACCGGTGGCTTCGTCCATGGACTTACCAGCGGGAACCCACAGCTCCTGGAACATGTAGCGGCCCAGGCGGGTTGCCGTGTCGAGTGAAGTGAGACAGAAGGCGGAAACAGCCAGGATCAGCAGGGTGTAGGCAATGCCCTCAATGTTTTCGAGACCAGGGATGCAAGCCAGCATCTGGGAAAGGCCACCTGCGAAAACGGCGGTCGGGGATGCGTAGCCGCCTGCGCAGTACTTCGTCCAAACGAAACCAACGGCGCAGAGGGAGATGATTGCCAGCAGGCATTCGATCAGCATGCCGCCGTAAGCGATGGGGCGAGCGTTCTTTTCGTTATCCAGCTGCTTGGAAGTGGTGCCTGAGGCAACCAGGCTGTGGAAACCGGAGATAGCACCGCAAGCGATGGTGATGAACAGGGCGGGGAACAGGAAGCCGGATGCGGCAGCCTTATTTATCACGGCCTTGCCGGTAGCAGGGTCGATGATGGCGTTGCCGTTTGCGTCAACTGCAGCATTCGTTGCGTAGAAGTCGGTGAATGCGGGGATTTGCAGATTGGCAGCATCGCCGGTGATGGAAGCGCCCACAATGCCGATGAGCGAAAGGGCGATCATGCCGTACAGCAAGAACGAGCTCAGGAAGTCGCGGGGCTGAAGCAGAATCCAAACGGGGGCAACGGCAGCAACCATGATATATACGCCCAGTAGGATCATCCACGTGGTGTAATCGAGCGAGATCAGGGGGAAGTTGTAGCCGGCGGCAACCAGAACAACGATGATTGCGATGGCGATGATGATATTGGCGACGGTGGGGATCTCGCGGCCGCGGGTGGCCAGGCCGTATACGATTGCTACAACGATGAACAGCACAGAAATCATCGCGGTGCGCTGGTTTGCCAGGTTAGAAGCCTCGGTTGCGTTTGCCAAGTTTACGGCGAAGGTGTTGGCAACGATGGAAGCGAACGCGGCAACAACCAGGACCAGGGTCAGGTAAGCAAAGATGCAGAACAGCTTCTTCGCAGTATCATCGATGTTCTCGGCAATAACCGTTGCGATGGTCTGGCCCTTATGGCGCAAGGATGCGAACAGAGCACCGAAATCGTGCACAGCGCCGAAGAAGATACCGCCAATCAGTACCCACAGCAGAACGGGAACCCAGCCAAATACGGCAGCCTGAATGGGGCCGTTGATGGGGCCAGCGCCAGCAATCGAGGAAAAGTGGTGGCCAAGCAAGATGTAGGGCTTGGTGGGCACGTAGTCTACGCCGTCGTGCATTTCTTGCGCGGGGGTAGGGCGACTGGGGTCAACACCCCACTGCTTTGCCAGCCATCCGCCGTACAGCACGTAGTCGATTACGAGGATGGCAAGGCCGCCCAGAAGGACGATCATTGCGTTCATCTCTGAACCTTTCTTGTTTTGGGACCTTACTTGATCAATGCCAAGTTGCTGGAAAGTACTTCTTTCAGCTGCTTTCCAGCGTTGTTGACAACCACGCTTTTATCCGTAGGCAGGGAAAGGTCTACTACGGCTAGGCGGAGGTCGGTCCAACCGCGGAACCCGAAGCGGTATTCCTTGTGGAAGCGCGTTCTCTTCGCGAGTTTGCGCGCTGCTTCAGTTGTGCGGTTGGCGATGATCACGAGCGAAAGGGCAGAGGACATATGGTTCGGTCCGGCATCAACTTTTCGAAGGGCTTTTTCCTGCATGAAGGAAATCTCTTCAGCAAGCTGTGTTTCGTCGAGCTCGTCAACGCATTCGAAGAACATGAAATCGTGTGTGTTCACTTCCCAGAGCTTTGCGCGTTTTACCAGCACGTATTTTTCGCCGTAGGTGTGGTATTCCGCGAAGGCGGGGAAGGTTCGACCTTCAAAAAGATAGTCTCTCCTGATGTCGTAAAAAGACTTGTGAGCTGCAAGGACGCGTTCCAACAGGTCTGTGCGCATGTCTTTTGCCGTCACAGCAAGCCTCCTTCCGCATCACGAGGGGCCATCAATTCTCCGAAAGAATCGATCTCCTCTACTTTTTCACAAGTGGGTTGATTCTAAAACTATTTATTTGTTGCGTAACAAATAAATTCGATATCAGTACCGCAACGGGAAAATGTTGGAGTGAACGGGTTCATTGGTGCTCTTGCAGCGCGGTTGGCCCTGAAGCCGGTATCGCCCGCAGCCGACGGCATTGCCTCGCGCCCGCGAAGGCCCGTGGCCGAATGCCTCCGCGCTCAACGGACGGCGCGCGCGAAGCTGACGGCTCCGTCCCGACGTGCATACCTGCAGCAGCTCCGGCGCGTCTGGTGGGCGGACGGTGCGGCGGTGCGTATGCGCGTCCGAGTTGCAGCCGCACGCTCGCGTCCTAGTAGGTCCCGCGCCCGAGCCGTGACCACGCTCCGGCGGGTTGCGAGCCAGCAGCCGATGGCCCCCGCACTCCAGGTAGGCTGTGCGTCAATGCACCTCGCACCCAGCGGATGGCGCGCGCCGATGCCCCTCCCGTGCTCCAGGTAGGCGGCGCGCATCAATGTCCCTCCCGCGCCCCCCCAGTAGGCCGCGCGCGCCAATGTCCCGGCTCTTTCATCGCGGCGGCGCCCACCGCCGCAGCTGGGCACCGCCGCATCCCGCGGATGGGCTCGGGCGGGGTACGGTGGGAACGAGCATGCTGCCCCTTGCGTAGCCGAAGGGTGGCTTTGCTGGCGATATGCTGCCGCGGTGCGTCATCGGGCGGTCGGGCATGGCGGCATATGCCCGCGAATTGTATTCCCAGGAGGCCGGCGCATAGCAACGTGTGCTCGCAATGCGCTCTCGGCCGTTCGGCGACGGCAAGGTGCCCGCGAAATGCATTCCCAAGCGCCTGGCGGTGGCGATATGTTGACGTTATGCGTTCCCGGGTGTCTGACGATGACAATATTTTGCCCCGGTGTATCCCAAAAAAGGCCTCGGACGGGAAAAGGGCCCCTTCGTGGCAATATATCGCCGCCGTGTATTCAAAATGAGCTGGCTTTGGCAAGATATGCGCGCCATGCATCCGAAATGCCCCGCAA
>OLND01004065.1_pt1 | contig 10596 bp, 10 predicted proteins | sample 1672031 | NCBI WGS metagenome assembly OLND01 (sample SAMEA3136638, study PRJEB25190) | human gut metagenome | biome: human gut; feature: human-associated habitat; material: faeces | place: Austria | collected 2013
ATTCTTTTTAAAATTATTTTTTACATACTTCTTTCCACTTATTTTTAACAATATGTGGAAGAAATTGTTGACTATTGGATTGCTTTCCAATTATTCAAAATTTTTATTTATATATTTTTATAAACATAAAAAAACAATCCATGTAGTAAATTTGTAGTGAGACAAGGTCTTACTACAAATTTACTACATGGATTGTTTAAATATTTTACTCTTAGTTAATTACATTTTTTTCCTAAGTTTATAAAAAATTATTTGTATTAATTTCCACTTTTTATAATGTTTTTGCTTCCGAAGTAAGTTGCTAAGAAATAACCTCCATATATTGTTACAATAAGTATTGCTGTAGTTATTATTCCTCCTACAACATCTTGCTTACCAAATACTGCTAGTATTTTTCCTGCTGTAATTATTCCAAAAATCGAATGAATTATAGCTAAAGCTAGTGGTATCATATAAAATATCGCAATTTGTTTAAATAATGCTCCATTTATCATTTTTTCGTCAGCACCTATTTTCCTTAATATGTCATATCTTTCTTTATTATCTGCACTTTCTGAAAGTTGTTTAAGTGCAAGTATTGCTGCACATGATATTAAAAATATTACGCCTAAATATAGTCCTATAAATATAACTATACTTCCTATTCCTTTACTAGCTTCATAATTTGTTAATTTACTTAATGCCATCATATCTCCTACATTTGAGGCATTTATTGTTTCATCATCTGATAAATTTACAATTTTCTCTTCTACTATTTGCTTTTCTTCTTCAGTTTCGCCAATATAATTTGCATTTAAGTAATTAAATTTTCTCCATTCTTCTTTTACTGCACTATCTGGTACTATAAATATTCCTGTTTCCATATGTTGAGTTGAATCACTTATAAATCCATATACACATTCATTATATGCTGGCTTGTATGTCTTTCCATCTAAAACGATTTCATGTCCTATTGATAATGATTTGTTTCTAATCTCAACAACTGCATCATAGTCTCCTATAATCGCATATTCATTACTGTCTATATTTATTTCTTGCTCTCCAAACATTCTTGCAATTTTATTATAGTCAGATACTTTCATAATTCTTTCTAATTGATCATCTCTTATTCCAGAAAATTCTAGTTTAGCACTGTTAAATATTTCTTCTCCTAATCCTTTTCCAATAGTTAACTCTTCTGTTACATATACTGGTGTTTCTATATATTCACTAAAATATTTTTCTGGATCTATTCCTACTAATTTCAATGTTTCTGCTACTGTTTTTGGTTTTCCATTATCACTCATATGATTAGCACTTCTATATACTGTAATATCTACTGGATTACATTCTTCTAGTTGTTGTGTCATTGTATTATTAAGTGATATTGCTGATGAAAATATGCAAATTGTTAAAAATAGCAAAATTGATATTATTGTCATAGAAAATGTTGTTGTATTTACTTGGCTGTTTACTTGTTTTAATACAAAAATATTTAAGTTTTTCATATATATCTTTTTGCTTGTTTGTATAAACTTTAATAAAAATCCTGATAGAGAATAGAAAAACAAAAATGTTCCTATACATCCTAGTGCAATTGCTATCATAACTCCTGTTGCTTCTACACTAACTATTTCTGTAATTGCTAAATAATAAGCTATTCCTAATACTACAACAGATACTATAAATATAAGTACAGATAATACTGGATTTCTAAATTTTACTTTTTCATTCTTTTTGTTTGCTGTTAATAAATCTATTAATTTATATTTTGATGTTGTAAATAAATTTAATAACATAACAATTACATAAATTATTGCAAAATAGATAATTGTTTTAATTAAAGCAGACTGTGAAAATACAAATTGATATTCCATCATATCTGCTTCAAATAAATTTGCAACTAATACTGACATGAATTGAGATGCAAAAACACCTATTAATAAACCAATTGCTAAAGAAAATGCTCCTATTAATAAAGTTTCAATTAATAAGATTTTAGAAATTCCGCCTTTTCCCATCCCTAAAAGCATGTATAACCCAAATTCTTTTTTCCTTCTTTTTATTAAAAAGTTATTTGCAAATACAATTAAAAATCCTAATACAAATGATACAAAAACTGAAACTCCTCCAAGCATTTGTATCATTAAATCTATAATATGTCTTTTAGACTCAGACATTTCTAACATTGCTTGTTGTGCATCTAAGCTATTAAATATGTAAAATATTGCTACTCCTAAAACTAATGTTAAAAAATATATAACATAGTCTTTCATATTTTTCTTCATACTTTTAAAGGCAAGTTTAAATGACATCATTTAAATCACCTCCAAGAAGAGTTACAACTTCAATAATCTTCTCAAAGAATTGTTTTCTGGTATCATTTCCTTTTACTAATTCATTAAATATTTTTCCATCTTTAATAAATAAAATTCTATTAGCATAACTTGCTGTAAATGCATCATGTGTTACCATTAAAATTGTAGCATTCATTACTTTATTTAAATATTCAAAGTTTTCTAATAGCATCCTTGCTGCTTTTGAGTCTAACGCTCCTGTTGGTTCATCTGCTAAAATAAGTTTTGGATTTGTTATTATAGCTCTTGCAGATGCAACCCTTTGCTTTTGTCCACCAGAAACTTGATAAGGATATTTTTTTAATATTTCTGTAATTCCTAACTTTTCTGCTACATCATTTACTCTTTTTTGAATTTCCTTTGCAGGAACCTTTTGAATAGTTAATGCTAGCGCTATATTTTCATAACAGCTCAATGTGTCTAATAAGTTAAAATCTTGAAATATAAAGCCTAGCTCTTCTCTTCTAAACTTGTTTAATTTATTTCCTTTTAACTTTGTAATTTCTTCTCCATTTACTTTAATATTCCCTGACGTTACTCTGTCTATTGTTGAAATACAATTTAAAAGTGTACTTTTTCCGCTTCCACTTGCTCCCATTATTCCAACAAATTCTCCTTTTGCAATGTTAAAACTAATATTGTCTATTGCCTTTGTTAAATTTCCTTTGTTTCCATAGTATTTTTCAATATTTTTTACTTCCAATACTTCTTGCATAATTTTCCTCCTTGTATATTTATTAAAAATTTAATTCTTAATCAAAACTATTTTTGTTTTTTTATCATATATTAATGTTTAAAACATTCCTTTAATAACATCTCATATCAATATTTTTAATAGTTTCTAAAAAATAAATTTCTTAATTTAATATTATTATAACTTTTATTTTTCTGAATTACCATCGATTTAGCTTTCAATAATATTACAAAATCGTAAGATATACAAATGTAATATTATCTACATTTACAAAAATAAGAAGCAAATCTACTGTTGTACCAAACCCAAAAGTTATGCAATTTTGGTCCAGTCCACTGTTAGATTAGCTTCTTTTTTCTTAAAATTACTTTTTAATGTGTATGATACAATTCTCTTAAACTATACCATACACATTCTTAAACTATATAATCATATTTTCTTAAATTACTCAATCAAGTTATAATCATATTTTCTTAAATTACTCAATCAAGTTATAATCGTTTTTCGGAAATACTAGTTTTACATCTGTTCCAATATTTTCTTCTGAATTAAGTTCTATTCCAATTCCCAATTTTCCACATAATTTTCTGCATAAATATAGCCCTATACCTGTAGATTTTTTCCCTTCTTTTCTTCCGTTACTTCCTGTAAATCCCTTTTCAAATACTTTTGTTATTTCACCTTTTCTTATTCCTATTCCATTATCTTTAATATCTAATATTACCCTTGCTTTTTTTATTTCTACATTTATATTAATTTCTGCATTTTCTGTTTTAGAATATTTTATACAATTTGTTATAATTTGATTTAATATAAATTCCAGCCATTTTTTATCACTATATACTTGAATATTTAAATAAACATTTTCATTAATATCTTCTATATTTATTTTAATTTTATTATTAATTAAATCGTCTTTGTTCTTTTTTATAACTGTATTTACAATATCTTGTAAGTTACACTTTGTAATACAGTAATCTTTTTCTACAGTATTGCTTCTTGCATAATATAAAGCTTGTTCTACATAATATTCTATTTTATCTAATTCCTCATCTATACTTTTCGTAACTTCATTTTTATTATTTTGCACTATTAACTTTCCTGCTGCAATTGGTGTTTTAATCTCGTGTATCCACAATTCTATGTACTCTTTATATTCTTCTTGTAAATATTTATACTTATTAACATGTTCTATCATAGACTTATCTGTTTCTATTAAAATATTTTTTAGCAATTTTCCATCTAAGAAAGATGGATTTTCTATAGTCTCTGCTATTAAATATTTTTCATCTAATTCTATCAAACTTTCTTTTACTACATTATAAAACTTCTTCTTTTTTATATATTCTACTGTTAATACAATTATAAAAAATAATAATATTGCTATTGGAATATACATTTTAATAAATAAGTCAACCTGTGTAACTGAAAGAAAAGCAATTATTGTAATAATTAAAAATATCGCAAAAATTATTTCTAATGTTTTATCTTTTAAAAATTCACTTATTTTCATATAAACTTCCTTTCTTCAATCTTCATTATAGATACCATATATAACACTGACTTTATTTCTTGTAAAACATATATAGTAAAATATTTATCCTTGTCTTTACTGTTATTTATTATTTATTATTTGTTTTTTGTTTTTTAATTTTTTATTTTAATCTTAATATAAAAATTCTTCTTATATTTTCTAAATTAATATATATCCCTGTCCTCTTCTTGTTTCTAATATATCTTTTAAATTAATTTCTTCTAATTTATTTCTAATTCTTGTAATATTTACTGTTAATGTATTATCATCAACAAACATCTCGCTATCCCATAAATAGCTCATTATCTCTTCCCTAGGAACAATTTTACCTCTATTTTGCACTAAATAGTATATTATTTTAAATTCATTTTTTGTAAGCTCAATTTCCTTTTCTTCTTTTTCTATAGTACTTTTGGATAAATTTAAAATAAAATCTTTACAGTCTATTTTTGATTGATCTTTATTATTAGAATTAGTTCTTTTCAAAATTGTAGCAATCTTAGCAAGTAATATTTGAATGTTAAAAGGTTTCGTAATATAATCATCTGCACCATAATTTAAACTTATTAACTGGTCTAATTCACTATCTACACTTGTTATCATAACAATTGGTACTTCTGAAATTTTTCTCACTTCTTTGCATATATATTCTCCATTATTTCCTGGTAAATTTATATCTAATAATACCATATTGCATTTACTATTTAATATATCATTAATTATATTTTCAAAACTAGTAATTCTACTAATCTCATATCCATTTTGCGATAAAAATTTTTCTAATTCTTTTGATAATTTCTTGTCATCTTCTACTATTAAAATTTTCTGCATAACTACCTCCAGTTTAAAACAAAAACTAATTTGAACTATTCCCTTTAAGAAAATTAATACTATGTTGAATTATTCCAATTGAAGAAAATTAAGATAATCCTATATATAGTCATATACATATTTTATAGTTAATTGCAAAACTAAATTACATTTTTAAAACAAATATAAAATAATTTACTAATAAATTATTTTATAAAAATTTATTAGTATTTAATATTTATTACTAATATATCATATAAAATATCTTTTTTCTACTTTTCTTCAAATTAAACATTTATAGTGTCAAAAAAAACTGGCAGCCGACTTATTATAGTCTGGCCGCCAGATTTTCCTTAGCGATACTTCAAATCACTGAACCTCTTAATAGCCGGGGTGATGTCTTTAATCTCGTAGATGTTGTTGCGCACCTTACGCCCGCCGTTCTTCAAGATGGTCTTAATAACCTTCTCGATAATAGCATCACTCTCTTCGAGAGTAACATCCGAATTGCCTAAAGACCTTACAATGATTTTTCTCCGCTGATTCATAAAATCAGTCCTTTCTCTGTAGATAAAGAATATTATAACATACTCTTATTACAATTGCAACTAATATTGTTTATAAATTCGCTTTTCTCTAATATTACATTTACTTTTTCAAAATTGCATTCAACTTTTCAATTGACCTTTTTTCTAATATTATTTATTTATAAATCCTCTTTTCCAAATGGATATGGGCAAAGTTGTTCTACTTTATATTTTTTAACATTTCCATTTGTGTCATAACAATATACATTATTATCTTTTTCAAACATTTCACTTATTACCTGTCTACATATAAAACAAGGCATTCCTATCTTTCCGCTTCCGACCATAACATGTAATTCTTTAAAATCTCCTATTTTATATCCTGCACTTACAGCGCTAACAATAGCACTACGCTCTGCACAAATTACAGCTCCATAACTTGCATTTTCTACATTAACACCCTTAAATTCACTTCCATCCTTCATTACAACAATTGCCGCTACTTTAAAATTTGAATATGGACTATAACTATTTTTCAATATCTCTCTTAACTTTTCTTGCATATTATAATTCCTTCCTTATATAGCTTATTAATATCCAAATATATGTTTTGAATTAATTATTATTTGATTATATTACTAAATTGCTATTTTTCTAAACATATATTAAATATTTTTTCTAAATGATTAGTGTCCACAATAGACTCTATACTAGCATTTAAGACCTCTTCTGGCATTACTTTTTTTAAATTTAATTTATATCCATTTTTTAATGCTAATTGCCTTATAAATTCTCTCGTCGTTCTTCCATTTCCTTCTCTAAAAGGATGTAAAACGTTTAACTCAGATAAATAATATGCTAATCTTTTTGCTAATTCTTCCTTATTTAATCCTTTTAAGTAATTTTCATTTTTTAATTCTCTCATAAGTCTATTTAATTCTGGTTCTATATATTCAAAACTCGCAAATCTAAATTCACCTTTGCAAATATTTTCATCTCTTAAAATTCCAGCAAATAAATAAATATCTTCAAATAAAAATTTATGTATTGATTTAAAATGTTCAACATCGAAATTTCCAGTAATACCTTTTTGCCTTAATGCTAAGGATTTTGCTGCTGTTATTTTAGCTTCGTATTTAAGCAATTTGTTTCCATCTTTTATGTTTAACTTATTTATTAATATATTTGTCCCTGGATAGCAATGTATAGAACCAATATCTTTATATATTTCTTCCATCTTTACCTCATTTGGTCACATTTTACACTTAATATAATAAAATGTAAATTTTTATATAAGTTATAAATTTTATTATAGTGATTCTTGCTTTATCATTTCTATTAAATCTGGCATTGTTATTTCATTATTTGCATACATTTTATACATATCTATGTCATTTTGTGAAATGTCCATTCCTTCTATTGCTAAGTCATTTTTTATATTATCTATATTAAATTTAAATTCATTTTCATTAAACATATAAATTACCTCCACAATAAACTTTTTCTATAAACACCACACAATATTATTATACCACAAAACAGCTAAAAAGTCCAGTATTTTAGCTGTTTTGCCGCATTTTTCTTGATTTATTTTAGCTCTACAAACTATATTTTACTTTTAGAATTTACCTTTTTCTTAATCTTTGTAATTAATTTTATTATGTGTATTTTTTATAATATTTATATTTTTTTAACATTAATCAAAATATTTACTAATTTGCTCTAAATTATCAAATCCAACTTGTCTACATATTTCATACGCTACTATCGCAACAGAATTAGATAAATTTAATGAACGCAAATGTTCTCTCATAGGAATTCTTATTGTATTAGTTATATATTTCTGCAGTAAGTCTTCTGGAAGCCCTTTTGTCTCTTTTCCAAATAAAATAAATACTTCTTCTAAATTAGAGTAATCTACATCTGAATAACAATGTTTTCCCTTAGTTGTGGAAAAATACATATTATTTTCTTCTGGCTTATATTTATTTAAAAATTTTTCTAGTGAACTATGCATTTCTATATCTAATTTATCCCAATAGTCTAAACCTGCCCTTTTTAAATATTTATCCGTTATTTTAAATCCTAATGGCTCTACTAAATGCAATTTAGCGCCAATTGCTGCACATGTTCTTGCTATATTACCTGTATTCTGTGGTATTTCTGGTTCTACCATTACAATATTTAGTTTCATATTATCTCCTCGTTTTGTTTATTAATTTTATATATAATACTCCATAATTACTAGATTTTCAATAATTTATTGTGATTATTAGATTTTTTATGTTTAGTATGTTATAATATGCATAAGCAGCAATGCTATTTTTATTTTGAGGAGTGAACATCATGAAAAAACGGAATTTCAAGGAACGCCTTGGAGACCTTATGCTTTTAGGTTTCCTCATTTGTACGGTATACACCTTAATGTTTGCTTTCATTTATTCCTATAATGGAATTGATGGAACTGAAGTTAAGTGCATCTTGATTTTAATAACCTTCGTGATTTTATTCCTCACAGGATTTATTTTTTCCATTGATAGAAAAAGATAATCAATCCTAAAACGGTAACCACAGATTCAAATTATAGAATCTGTGGTTATCGTTTTGGTATTACTGCATTTTATTAAACTTCCATTATAATTGGTAAAATCATAGGATTTCTTTTTGTTTTCTTAAAAATATAATCTCTTAATGTATCTTTTATATTAGACTTAATAGTACTCCAATCTCTTATACTATTTTCCTCACATTTTCTAACTTCCTCTGAAATAACTTGCTTTACTTCATCCATTAAGTTTTCAGATTCTCTTACATAAACAAATCCTCTTGAAACTACATCTGGTCCTGATATTACTTCTCCTGTATTAGAGTCCATTGTCATAACTATTACTATTAATCCATCTTGTGATAAATGTTGTCTATCTCTTAAAACTATATTTCCTACGTCTCCTACACCAAGTCCATCTACTAAAATTTTTCCAGATTGAATAGTTCCATTAAACTTAGCTTCGTTTTCGTTTAGTTCCAACACTTTACCATTTTCTAATATAAAAATATTTTCTTGTTCTATTCCCATTTGTTTTGCTGTTTCCATATGAGCTTTTAGCTGTCTATATTCACCATGAACAGGAATAAAATATTTAGGTTTAGCTAATGCTAAAATTAATTTTTGTTCTTCTTGGCAAGCATGTCCTGAAACATGTATAGCTTCCAATGAACTATATATTACCTCTACTCCACTTTTCATTAATTCATTAATAACTCTTGATACACCCTTTTCATTTCCTGGAATAGGTGTAGCAGATATTATTACCATATCGTTTGGAGTTAAAGTTACCTTTTTGTGTTCTCCATTTGCCATTCTTGTAAGTGCAGACATTGTTTCTCCTTGGCTTCCTGTAGTAATTATAACCAATTGGTCATCTGTATAATTTTTAATCATATCTATGTCTATAAATACATTATCTGGAACTTCAATATATCCAAGTCTTCTTGCTGCATCTATCATATTTATCATACTTCTACCACAAACTGCTATTTTTCTTCCATATTTAACAGCTGAATTCACAATTTGTTGAACTCTGTGGACATTTGAAGCAAATGTTGCAACAACTATTCTCTTTTTATTTCCTTGAAATAATCTATCAAATACATCTCCTATACTACTTTCTGACATAGTAAAACCTTTCTTTTCTGAGTTTGTACTATCTGAAAGTAAAGCAAGTATACCATTATTTCCTAGTTCTGCAATTCTACCTAAGTCCATTATTTTATCATCTATTGGTGTATAGTCAACCTTAAAGTCACCAGTATGAAGTACAACACCTACTGGAGTATGCATTGCTATCATAACAGCATCTGGAATACTATGTGAACTTCTAATAAATTCTGCTTTAATTTTTCCAAAATTAACTGTTTTGCCAGCTTCTACTACATGTAATTTAGTACTATTCAAAAGATGATGTTCTTCTAACTTATTTTTTATTAATTCTATTGTTAACTTTGTTGCATAAATAGGTAAATTTATCTGTTTTAAAATATATGGAATAGCTCCTATATGGTCTTCATGTCCATGAGTTATAACTATTCCTTTAACTCTATCTTTATTTTTTATCAAATATGTTACATCTGGTATAACCAAATCCACACCAAGCATATCATCTTCTGGAAACTCTAAACCACAATCTACTACTACTATTTCGTCTTCATATTCAAATATAGTAATATTCTTTCCTATCTCCCCTAGTCCTCCTAGAGGTGCAATTTTTAAACGCGATTTTTTAAAAGAAAAGTCTAATTCTCTTTTGTTAGTTTTTACTTTCTTTATCTCATTTTTTCTAGCTCTAGTCTCAGATGTATTACTTATATTTCTATTTTCTCTTCCTTTTCTTTGTTTTGTACTTTCTAATATTTCTTTCTCATCATTTATTTTTGAAACTCTTGTTTTTTTCGTATCTTTTAATTCATTTTGTTCTTCTTTATTTATATTAGTATTCTTTCTTTGTGTTCTATGAACATTTTTTCTTGCTAGGTTATTTTCATTTTTTTTCTTCATCCTAGCTTCATTTGTATTTAACTCATTTGTCATATATTTTCTCTCCTTCTTCTTTCTTAAGGTCTATATAGTAAGTTTTAAAATTGGAAAAAATATACAGTTAGCTAATAATATTTTAAAATTATTTACTATAAAATATT
>OLND01004067.1_pt1 | contig 10595 bp, 10 predicted proteins | sample 1672031 | NCBI WGS metagenome assembly OLND01 (sample SAMEA3136638, study PRJEB25190) | human gut metagenome | biome: human gut; feature: human-associated habitat; material: faeces | place: Austria | collected 2013
GCGGGGAGAGTGGAGTCCAGAGGTAGGGAGGGGGGATTCGAAACACCCCTCCCTATCTCTGGCCCGCGCGGAGCGCAAGCCACTTGACCAAAAGAAAAAACCAGCCCCGCGCCACCAGCGCGAGAACCAGCTTAAAGAAAAAAACAGCTCTGTCTCTGGCCCGCGCGGAGCGCAAAGCCATTTGACCGAAAAAGAAAACCAAATCCGCGCCACAGGCGCGTGATTTTACTTAAAAGAAACCTCGACCCGATGGAAGAAGCATCTTCCCTCTATCAAAGGAGAACCAAAAATGAAAGTCTTTGATCTACATTGTGACACCCTGAGTGAGCTGCGCTACGCCGAAAAGGCGGGTACGCCCAAGAGCTTTGCGCAGAATGATTTGCATATCGACTTGCAGAAACTGAAAAAGGGCGACTATATGCTGCAGTGCTTCGCCGCCTTTGTCAATCTGGGCGACAAGACCCCCGGTGCCGACCCGCTGGTGACGGCGCTGGAAGAAATCGACGTCTTCAAACGCATCATGGAAAAATACCCGGAGGATATTGCTCCGGTATATCAACCCTCTGACATCCGAAAAAACGCCGCCGAGGGCAAGATCAGCGGAATGCTCACCATCGAAGAGGGCGGCTGCTGCAAGGGCAGCATCGGCGTGCTGCGCCGGATGTACGAGCTGGGCGTCCGCATGATGACCCTGACCTGGAACCACGAGAACGAGCTTGCCAGCCCCAACGTCGTCCCCGGCGGGGGCCACAACATCTGGCCCTGCGCCCCCAACACCGAGACGGGCTTGAAAGAAAAGGGCTTCGAGTTCCTGGCTGAGATGGAGCGTCTGCACATCATCGCAGACGTGAGCCACCTGTCCGACAAGGGCTTCTGGGACATTGTGGAGCACTCCACCCGCCCCTTTGCGGCCAGCCACTCCAACTGCCGCGCCCTGGCACCCCACTGCCGCAACCTCACCGACGAGATGATCCGCGCCCTCGCCAACAAGGGCGGTCTCGTGGGTCTGAACTACTGCAGCGGCTTCCTCGACAACCAGCCCGAAGAAAAGCTCTGCCGCAGCACCACGGCCCTGATGGCAAAGCACGCGGCCCACTTCAAGCAGGTGGGCGGTATTGAGATCATCGGTCTGGGCAGTGACTTCGACGGCATCGGCGGAAAGCTGGAAATGGACGACTGTTCCAAGCTCCCGCTGCTGGCCGACGCACTCCGCCGCGAGGGCTTCACCGAGGACGAGGTGGAGGCCGTCTTCTACCGCAACGCCCGGCGGTTCTTCGAAGAAAACCTCTAAATAATGTATAAAACGACAGGGAGATTCCAAAATGGATAAAAACATGACGCTGGAAAAGCGTATTGCCGCCGAGCTGTATTCCTATCAGGGCAAGATGAGCGTCTTTGTGGACGATTTGCACGGCCACACGGTCGAAATCGGCGCTGACGAGGAATTTGAGACGGCTTCCACCATCAAGGCATATATCCTCGCAGCCCTGTATCTGCAGGCCAGCCGGGGCAAAGCCAGCCTCGAGGAAAAAATCGCTTACAAGCCCGAGCACTTTGTGGACGGTTCCGGTATGCTCCGGGCGCTGGGCGTGGGCGCAAGTCTGAAAGTTAAAGACGCCGCCACCATGATGATCATCTGCTCCGACAACATCGCCACCAACATGGTCATCGACTATCTGGGGCTGGACACCATCAACGCCTGCATCCGGGAGATGGGCTTTGCCCACACCGTCCTGCAAAATCCGCTCCACTTTGATATTTACAACGACCTCGGCACCACGACGCCCCGGGACTACGCCTCGCTGTTTGCGCAGGTGGCAAAGGGAACGCTCGTCAGCGCTGAGGCCAGCGCTGAGATGCTGGCCATCTTCCGTCAGCAGCATTACAATACCATGCTGACCCACGACTTTCCGCAGTTCTATCTCGACTGCGAGGAGACCGGCGAGCCGGAACTCATCTGGGTGGCCAGCAAGAGCGGCAGCATGAACGCCTGCCGCAACGACGGCGGCATCGTCCACACCCCCTACGGCGAGTATGTCATCGTCCTGATGAACAAGGACTTCCACGACATCATCGAGTACAATGACCATCCCTCCATGGTCTACGGCGCCCGGGTGTCCCGGATGATACTCGACCAGATTTTGGCCTGCGAGGGTGAGCTGTACAAGTAAAATCGTGGAAGAAATAGGAATATTAAGGGGAATCATAACAATGGGTATTCAAATCAGCCTGCCGATGATGGCATTTCTGGTGTTCATGACCGGCTTTGCGGGCTTTATCGATTCGGCAGCGGGCGGCGGCGGACTCATCAGCCTGCCGGCCTATCTCTTCGCGGGCCTGCCGCCTCACTATACTTACGCCACCAACAAATTCAGCGCCGCCTGCGGCACGACGTTCGCCACGGCCAGTTTCTTCAAGAACGGCGCGATGAACATCAAGGTGGGCATCCTCGCCGCCATCGGCAGCTTTGCGGGCAGTGCCTTAGGCGCACACATCGTCCTGATGCTCAGCGATGAGGTGCTGCAGATGATGATGTTCATCATCCTGCCCATCGCGGCAGTCGTCATCCTGTGGCGGCGCAACCTCCCGGACGAGAACCGGGACGACGGCACCCTGAATTTGAAAAAGGCCCTGCTGGCCCTGGGCATCGGCCTCGGCATCGGTCTGTACGACGGCATGGTGGGGCCTGGCACCGGGACCTTTGCCATCATCGCTTTCACCAGCCTGATGGGCTTTGACCTGCGCACCGCCAACGGCAACGCCAAGGTGCTCAACCTCGCCAGCAACTACGCCAGCCTCTTCACCTATCTGAGCAGCGGGCTGGTGGTCTTTCCGGTGGGCATCCCCTGCGCCATCAGCAACATCGTCGGCAACATCATCGGCTCCCACTTCGCCCTGAGAAAGGGCGCAAAGTTCATCCGCCCCATGATGCTCGTGGTGCTGGTGCTTTTGCTGGGCAAGCTCATCACGGATATGCTGTAAGGAAAAACGAAAAGAGGCTGCCGTGCAGATGCACAGCAGCCTCTTCCTATATACTTTTAGTCGATGACCAGCCCGTTATCAAAGAAGGCCAGACCAAACGCACCGGGACCGGCGTGGGTGCCGATGACGCAGCCAATCTGGCGCACCAGCGGCTCGGGAAGGCCGAGATTGTCCACCAGATAGGTCTGGATGGGGTTCACCTCGCGGGGGCTGATGGTGTAACCGGCCAGAGAGGGGAAACGGGGATTGACGCCGCCCAGCTCCTCTATCTTCTTGAAGAGGGCGACGTATGCGCCGGGCAGACCCCGGGCCTTACCGGCCATGGCGACTTTGCCCTCCTTGATGGTGATGAGGGGCTTGATGCCCAGCATCCCGCCGGCCACGGCGACGGCGGCGGGCAGACGGCCGCCCTTGCGCAGATACTTCAGGTCGTCGATGGCGGCGACGAGGTGCAGGTGCTCCTTGGCGTGCTCGAGGGTGGCGGCGATCTGGACGGCAGACTTGCCTTCATCCCGCAGGTGTGCGGCCAGACGCACCAGCAGACCCTCGCCGAGGCAGACATTGGTGCTGTCCACGAAGAGGACGTTGTCCACGTTGGCCAGGTCTGCGGCCAGCTTCGCACACTGATAGGTGCCGGACAGCTCATGGGACAGGAAGATGCCCACGACCTCGTCTCCGGCGGCAGCAGCCTCGGCGTAGAACTTTTCGAACAGCTCAGGGCTGGGCTGGCTGGTGGTGGGCAGCTTTTTGCAGCCGGCCATGTGCTCGTAGTACTCGCTGGGAGTCAGGTCCACGCCGTCCCGGATGACGGTGCCGTCCTCGAGGGTGACGTTGAGGGGGATAATGTCCACACCCAGCTGCGCGGCCTCGGCGGGCAGGATGTCGGATGCGGAATCGGTAAGAATGCGTATCATATAGTTCGTACCTCCATGGGTGCGTTCATCGTGTGTCTTTGGTAAAACGACAAATCTATAAAAAAGTCGTACAAAGTATACCAGAACGCCGGGCGGAATGTCAATCTTTTGAGTGAAATTTCTTCGAATGAACGAAAAACTGCTTGCAAAACGGGGCGGCAGTATGGTACAATGTCCGCCGACAGGAGGGTGCGCCGTGAAAAGACTGATAAGGGAAACGGAAAAGCCGTCTTTTCCGGCTCAGTGCCGGGTCCTGGCCGAGGCGGCAGTGCTCTGGGCGCTGCTGGCGGCGGGAGCACAGCTGCTGCTCCCGGCGGAAAAGACGGCTCTGCCCGAGGGCGCGGCCCTCGCGTGGGCTGCGCTGCGCATCTGCCTTGTGACCCCTCTGGCAGAAGAGCTTGCCTTTCGGGGCGGGGCGCTCTATCTTTTGCAGCCGCTGGGCGGCGCGGGGGCTGTGGTAGTGCAGGCGGTGATTTTTGCGGCTCTGCACGGCAGCTGGACGGCCCGGGCCTATGCGCTGGGCATGGGGCTCATCTTCGGCTGGGCGGCCCAGAAAGCGAAGAGCGTATGGCCCGGCAGCGCGTTACATATTATAAATAACTGCCTCGTGTTTGCCGCACGGCTGGCAGAAAGGGGAATGGGATGACCGATTTTGAGCTGATGGGCGCGGCGCTGGAAGAGGCCCGAAAGGCCGCTGCGCTGGGCGAAGTGCCGGTGGGCGCGGTAGTGGCGAAGGACGGAGAGATCATCTCTGCCGCCCACAACACCCGCGAGACGGAGAAAAACGCTCTCCACCACGCTGAGCTGCTGGCCATCGACGCGGCCTGCAAAAAGCTGGGCGGCTGGCGGCTGTGGCAGTGTGAGCTGTTCGTTACGCTGGAGCCCTGCCCCATGTGCAGCGGCGGCATCATCAACAGCCGGATCAGGCGGGTGGTGTACGGCGCGGCGGATACCAAGGCCGGGTGCTGCGGCAGCGTGACCGACCTGTTCGCCCTGCCCTTCAACCACCATCCGGTGGTGGAACGCGGCCTGCGGGCGGAGGAGGCGCAGGCGCTGCTGCAGGCGTTTTTCCTCCGGCTGCGGGAGCAGCGGGCCGCAAAGCCCCGCTGGAAACCGCCCGTGACCCCCTGAGAACGTGAAAAAAAGTGGGAACTGCGTGAAAAGACGGCGGTTCCCACTTTCTTTTTTCGCCGAATTGTGTTATATTATTTAATGGTAACTTGTCGAAACCACTCGCACAGACCAGCGGGCTCGCCGCAGGACCGGCCTTGACCGGAAAGAGGAGCAGAGCGCAGCCCATGGGTGCGGTGGAGGGCGGGACCTTCCTGCCTGCGGGATTTTTTGCAGGCAGAGAACAAACGGCAGGAGGGCTGACTCTTGTACGATGATGAATTTGAATTGACCTTTGACCTGAGCGATGAGGACGAGGCATCCCGGGCCCCTGAGCCGGAACAGGAGCCGGTGCAGGAAGCTGCGCCGGAACCGGCCGCGGAAACAGAACCGCCGGTGGAGGCTGTACCGGAACCGGCAGTCCCTGCGGCCAACGGGCGCTGCGTGCTGATCTCGGGCGGCGACCGGGGCATCGGAGCCGCGGCGGCCCGCGCCTTCTGGCAGGCGGGGTACCGGGTGGCGGTGCTCTACCACACCCACGCCGAGGCGGCGGCGGCGCTGGAAAAGGCGCTGCCGGGCCTGCTGGCGGTCCAGTGCGACGTGGCCTCCCGCGCCAGCTGTGAGGTGGCGTTCCACACCGTGGAGCAGGCCGTGGGCCATGTGGATGTGCTGGTGAGCAACGCGGGCATTGCCCAGCAGAAGCTGTTCACCGATATCACCCCGGAGGAGTGGCAGCACATGCTGGACGTGAACCTGAGCGGCGCGTTCCACCTGTGCCAGCTGGCTCTGCCGGGCATGATCCGCCGCAAGGCGGGCCGCATCCTGACCGTGAGCAGCATGTGGGGCCAGACCGGCGGCAGCTGCGAGGTGCATTACTCCGCTGCCAAGGCGGGCCTGATCGGCCTGACCAAGGCCCTTGCCAAAGAGGAGGGGCCCAGCGGCATCACCGTGAACTGCGTGGCTCCGGGTGTCATCGACACCGATATGATGGCTGCCTTTACGGCAGAGGATAAGGCTGCGCTGGCCGAGGAGACCCCCGTGGGCCGCCTGGGCAGCGCGGACGAGGTGGCGCAGCTGCTGGTGTTCCTGGCAGGCGAAAGCGCCGGTTACATCACCGGGCAGGTGTTCGGTGTGAACGGCGGCCTGGTGATTTGAACCATCCCGCAGCGGCAAAACTTATGATACGATATCACTTACGGCGCAGCCAGCGCCGCGGTGAAAAGGAGAGAGCGAAATGGGCATGACTTTGAAGGAACTGTTGACGAAGGGCGAAGGCACCCTGACGGCGGGCGAGGCCAAGACACTGGCTTCCCAGTGCCGGATGGATGTGGAAACGCTTTACACGCTTCTGGAGGAGCGCGGCATCAAAATTCTGGATGACGAGGCCGACGGTGACACCAGCCTGGATGTGGAAGGCATCATGGCAGAGGTGGAAAGTGCCGAGGCAAACAGCGATGAGCTGGGCCTGGGCGATGAAAATGAGGACGACACGATGTATACAAGTGGAATGAGAATAATAACCAGCATGAACCAAAGTATTACTTCGGTTATCACAATGTACACCATGTCGGCAGTGGAGTTTTTCCGGATCTTATTGGTCTGTTTCACAGTCATCGCTCGCATCCTCCATTACCAAAGGCTTGTCTCGTTTACGCGGCGCGCAATAGCATTTGCGCTGCACAGCAGTATCAGGTTTACGACCGAATTGAACAGACCCACAGCCGTGGAATACGAATACTGTATGTCCTGCAATCCGCGCTTGTACACATACGTCGATATTATCTCGGATTGAGACAGGTTCAACGTCTTTTGCATCAGGTATACCTTTTCATAGCCTACGCTAAGCAGCGAACCCAGTGACAATATCATCTGAATTATTATCGTAGGCATTATGCTGGGCAGGTCTACATGGTACACCCGCTGAAACCTGTTCGCACCGTCGATTATTGCAGCTTCCTGAAGCGATGGATCTATACCTGCGAGCGCCGCAAGGTATATTACGGCAGAATAGCCCGCGCCCTGCCATACGCCTGACCATACGTATATACTGCGAAACGCGTCGGGATTGCCCATAAAGTCCTGCACGGGAAGCCCAACAAGTCGGAGCACATTATTTACAAGGCCGGTACGCACATGCAGGAATTGCGTGATAATCGACACCATGACCACGGTGGATATAAAGTAAGGCGCGTATGTAACCATCTGAACCACTTTTTTAAAGTGATTATGTTTACATTCATTGAGCGCCAGCGCCAATACTATCGGCGCCGGAAAACCGGCTATGAAGCCGTACACGCTGAGAGCCAACGTATTTCCTATCAGTTGCTTAAACACCGGCGTACCGAAGAAGTCGCGAAAGTGCTTTAGTCCCACCCACGGACTGCCCCATACGCCCTTGCGAAGCGAATAATCCTCAAATGCGATCAGTACTCCGCTCATCGGCACATAGCAGAATATTATGATGTACGCCATCGGTATAAGTAGCATCAGATACAGTCTGCCGTGGCGCTTAAGCTCGCGTATTACGCCATTCATGCCACTGCGCTTGGTTTTGGATACTGCCGCATTCATATGGATTCGTTTCCCTCCGCTCATACGCTATTGCCATTTACAACTTAAATTGTATATTACGCGTCGCTTTACTTCAAGCCAAAATGTTTTTTCATCCGATTCCACTTTACTTTTACATGCAAAAATCCTTGCCAAAGCGCAAGGATTTTGATAATTTAAGGCATAGGCGCCTTATTTTGGGTTTTGTGCGTCTTTATCGCCCTTTGCACGCTTTCGATATTCGCTCGGCGTCACTCCCAAATTGCGTTTGAATGCGCTTCTAAGGTTATACACATGCTCAAATCCGGTTAGCGATGCGATCTCATCCAACGACAGCGGTCGGTCTATCAGCTTAAGCGCATGGTCTATGCGCAAGCGCTCGATATATGCCGAGAAGTTTACTCCAGTGCAATCTTTGAACGCACGGCTAAGATATGCGTCGGCTATCGAAAAATGCGTTGCCGCGCTTGATAGCGTCAGTTCGGGATCGGTATAATTCCCGTCTACATATTCCCGCACTGAATTTATAAGGGCGTCGGTGCGCCCGGATTGGCGCTTCTGAACTCTTGATACAAACTCGTCCAGGCATTCCAATATGCCGTCAAGCGCATGTGAAGCGTTGTCCATCGTCATTATCCGCTGCACGGCATTTTCCATATGTTTCTGCTCGCCGTTTCCGTCGTTGCCCAGCATTTGGCCAATGCGCATTATTGTGGCGCACATGCCGTTTATGAGCAGGCTTTGCGACTGCGACATATGACCGCTAAGTCTTTCCGCACCGAACACGCTCAAAACCAGTTCATGCACCTTGCCGCCGTTTCCGGCTATGGTAAAGTTGATAAGCTGATTCTCCACGTCCAGCGAATATGAATAGGCTCGTACGGGCATATTTCGCTGATATTCGATCGATACCCCCTGCCTTTCGGGATATAGATACAGCATATCCGCACAACGCGCGTATGCGTAACTAATATCTGTAAAACGCTCTATCGGCACTGATATTGCGCACTTTATACACATATCGCGGCCATCCGAATCCTCGGATATGCGTTTAAGTGCGTTCCTAAGCTGCGTTTCAATATCATCCATTTCGCTTGCGGTTATGCTGAATATAAGCACGCAGCCGTTCAGCGACGTTTCGAACAGGTCGTATTCCGCGCCGATCGTTTCAGAAAAGGCCTTGGTGCGTATTGCGCTCATGGTACTGGCTTCCGCTATGCTGAGTTCTGTGCCTATGCGTTCAAACCTTACAAGAGCCAGCATAAATGGGCCGCTGAGTTTGGGCTGATTTATGTACTCCAGCATATCCGTCGCTTCTTTATCGTCGCTGAAATAACCGCCCAATAGCTTTTCAAAGAATAGCTGGTCGATTACATTTATCTGGCGCGATACGTACTGCTTCATCTGATTGTGTTTGACTATCAGCTCGTTTACATTGTTGCTGAACTGCTGCATGGTATTTAGCGCCATAATGTAGTTGTCAGGCTTGACCTGCTTGATCTCCGACGCATACATTTGTTTCAGGTTATACGATATTCTGTCCAGCGGCATACCTAGTCTGCGCGCAAAATAGACAGCCGCTATCGTGCCGAATATTACCGACAGTATTACTACCCATATAATCACGTTCCTGAGCCACGATACCTTGGACGTTATTGCAGCTGTGGGTATAAGTACGTTGTACTCAAGCTGATTATACTTTGACCGCATAGACACTTTTACCATATTATGGCCTTCTTCCGTCGGCACAGCCTCTATTGCCGGACATGCCATTATTATCTCGCCGCCCGAGGTCTGCGCCCATGCCACCGCGCCCGTCTCAGTCTCTATCGCCATTTCCATATCGCTTATGAATTTACTCGCATTTATGATAAACACAACGCTTCCACGCGACAGGCCATCTTTGTATAGAGGCCATACCATCAGCCCAAGCTGACAGCTTTGCTTATTGCCGCCGCTATACCCTTCCAATGTAGCCTGACGCGCAGGTATGAAGTAGCAATTTCTGCTATCGTTGATTATTTTATTCCACCCCTTCTCATCTATACCTTCCATACTCAAAAAGTGCGGATAATATATCGATGAGCGCATGAAGCTATACCCGCTTTTCGCCTCATAAAGCGTATCAGGAGTTTTAAGGTATACCAAAAAGTCATATATTATTGTGCCGCCAGTATAAAGCTGCTTAAGCTCGTTGCGAAACTGCATCGACTGCATTACCGTGTTTGGATCATCATATGGCGATTTGCTGGTCAAAAGCGAGTTCATATACGTTGATTCAAGCAGCTGGGACATTATGTCACGTATTCTGCGAAAGTCTGCGTCCATATTCTCGACATTCATGCTGAGCATCGCACGCGTTTTACTATACTCGTTCTCGGATACGACTCTAATCGTATATGTATAAAAAATGCTGCCAATAAGCACCGGTATCATCGCTACTATCAAAAAAGTTGCAAGGAATGAATACATGATTCGCTTGGCATACTTATTTTGCGTCGCATTTGCAGCCATACGCTCTGCTCCTTTACATAGTTTGATGTTAAATGCATGTGTTTTAAGTATACATTGCGTCTATCATTTTGTCAATTATACCGTCTGGCATCATTTTTATCCGGATAGCGCAATACATTTTTACTCAATATAAAATATCTCCGCGCCTTTTGATTCAGGCGCGGAGACACAATACAGATTGGGTTTTATGCGGCACGATTATCGCTTTTCCTCGCGCATATCCACATAATCTCTCCTATCGATTTTTGCCCCGCCGAACGACACCATGCTGTTCATTGTATACAGCGCGTCGTCCATTATCTGCATCATTATCGGGCATCCGCTTCCCTCGCCCAGGCGCATGTCCAGATTAAGCCGGGGGTCAAGCCCCGCCTCTTTCGCGGCCAGCAGAAACGCCGGCTCAGCCGATACGTGCGAGCCGAACAGATACCCGCGTACATCGGGCTGAATGCGCGTCGCGCACACGGCCGCGATCATGCCTATAAAGCCGTCCACAATCGCCGCGATATGCGACTGCGCCGCGCC
>OLND01004070.1_pt1 | contig 10593 bp, 8 predicted proteins | sample 1672031 | NCBI WGS metagenome assembly OLND01 (sample SAMEA3136638, study PRJEB25190) | human gut metagenome | biome: human gut; feature: human-associated habitat; material: faeces | place: Austria | collected 2013
TCTACTATCGGCCTGAATCTAAGCATTCCTTTGTTCAAAGGAAGTAATTTTACTCAATTGAAACAGACCCGTATCCAGATGAAACAACTGGAAGAGAACCGTATCAATACAGAGCGGCAACTCACTATGCAAGCTACCGGTTATTTGGATAATATGGCCGCTAGTACGGAACAGGTGGTAAGTAATAAAGAAGCTGTCTTTCAGGCGGAGAAAGGGCGTACTATTGCCGAAAAAAGATATGAAGTTGGAAAAGGAACTATCTTGGAATTGAATAGTTCGGAAGTGGCTTTAACAGAGGCCCAACTGACTTATAACCAGTCCATCTATGACTATCTGGTAGCTAAAGCTGATTTGGATTTAGTCTTAGGCATTGATGAAGTAACGGAACAATAACACATTAACATAAAGATAACAGTATGAGAAAATATTTTCAATTCGCAGCTTGGCTGGTGGTAACTATGCTGGGGGCATGTTCAGGTGGAACGGAGAGTAAGGAAGCTGCTGATACCGCTATGGAGGACAAACCGGTAGTCCGGCTTGCTTCCGTAACTTCCCGCGATGTAGATCAGATAGAGGAATATACTGCCACTGTTGAAGCGGAAGCGAAAAATAATATAGCTCCGACCTCTCCCGGGCGTATAGACCGTATTTTTGTTGAAGTGGGAGACCATGTATCCAAAGGACAGAAATTAGTACAGATGGATGCGGCAAATCTGAAACAAATGAAATTGCAATTAGAAAATGAAGAAACGGAATTCAGACGTATGGATGAACTGTACAAAGTGGGTGGAGCTTCCAAATCTGAATGGGATGCAGCAAAAACAGCTTTAGATGTACGTCGTACTTCCTATAATAATTTGTTGGAGAATACGCAGTTGTTAAGCCCTATTCATGGAGTGGTTACAGCACGTAATTTTGATAACGGTGATTTATATTCTTCCGCTTCCACTCCTGTGTTGGTCATTGAACAGATCACTCCGGTTAAACTGTTGATCAATGTATCCGAACCTTATTTCCCGAAAGTGACTAAAGGTATGATCGTAAAGGTGAAATTTGATGTGTATGGTGATGAGGAATTCGAAGGGAAAGTTAGTTTGGTGTATCCTACTATTGATGCTGCTACTCATACTTTTCCTGTAGAGGTAAAATTGGCTAATACCCGTCAGCGTATACGTCCGGGAATGTTTGGCCGTGTGACTGTGAGCTTTGGTACATTGCGGCATGTGGTGGTTCCTGATCAGGCTATTGTGAAACGTGCCGGTTCGGGCGACCGTTATGTATATGTCTACAAAGACGGTAAGGTTTCTTATAATAAAGTAGAATTGGGACGTCGGATGGGAACCGAATATGAATTGATTTCCGGGGTGGAGGATAATTCGCAGGTGGTGGTTGCCGGTCAGACCCGTTTGGCCGATGGTGTGGAAGTGGCAGTAAATTAAAAATTGAGAATTAGTTGATAATACTCCATATTTATTTACCTATATATGATTTTTTAGTTCTTAATTTTTAATTTAACAAACATGAGTTTATACGAAGGAGCGGTTAAAAAACCGATTATGACCTCGTTATGCTTTTTGGCCGTAGCGATCTTTGGTCTGTTCTCATTGTCGAAACTTCCGGTAGACTTGTATCCCGATATTGATACCAATACCATTATGGTTATGACATCTTATCAGGGTGCCAGTGCTTCCGATATAGAGAACAACGTAACCCGTCCGTTGGAAAATACGTTGAACTCGGTTAGTAATTTGAAACATATTACATCCAAGTCTTCAGAAAATATATCAGTTATCACTTTGGAATTCGAATATGGCTATGATATTGATGTGTTGACTAATGATGTGCGTGATAAATTGGATATGGTGAGTTCGGAGCTTCCCGATGAAGTCAATACTCCGATTATCTTTAAGTTCAGTACGGATATGATTCCTATCCTGCTGTTGTCCGTTCAGGCAGAAGAAAGTCAGCCGGCTCTGTATAAGATATTGGATGATAATGTAGTAAATCCTTTGGCTCGTGTTCCCGGTGTGGGAACGGTGTCCATTGCCGGTGCGCCGAAGCGTGAGGTGAATATTTATTGTGATCCCAACAAACTGGAAGCATATGATCTGACGATTGAGACCATCAGTTCCATTGTCGGGGCTGAAAATAAGAATACTCCGGGTGGAACTTTCGATGTGGGCAGTAATACCTATTCCTTGCGTGTGGAAGGAGAATTCAAGGACCCGAAAGAAATGGAGAATATCGTAGTGGGTATACGCAATGGTGCTTCGGTGTATTTGCGTGACGTGGCAACGGTAGTCGATTCTGTAGAAGAACGTGCTCAGGAAACCTATAATAACGGGGTGCAGGGAGCCATGATTGTTGTACAGAAACAATCGGGAGCAAACTCAGTGAACATTTCCCGGAAAGTAATGGAGCAGTTGCCTAAGTTACAGAAGTCACTGCCCAGTGATGTGAAACTGGGGGTTATTGTGAACACTTCGGATAATATTTTGAATACCATCGACAGTTTGACGGAAACTATTATGTATGCCATTCTGTTTGTGGTCTTGGTGGTATTTGTTTTCTTAGGTCGTTGGCGTGCTACGGTGATTATCTGTATCACTATCCCCATGTCATTGATTGCCTCCTTTATTTATTTGGCTATCACGGATGGGGGATCTCTGAATATTATTTCTTTGTCGTGCCTTTCTATTGCGATTGGTAATGTGGTGGATGACGCTATTGTTGTTTTGGAAAACGTAACGACCCATATCGAGCGTGGCTCCGAGCCGAAACAGGCGGCTATCCATGGAACAAATGAGGTGGCAATTTCTGTTATCGCATCCACATTGACCATGATTGCGGTATTCTTCCCGTTGACGATGGTCAGTGGTATGTCGGGAGTTTTGTTCCGTCAGTTGGGCTGGATGATGTGTGTCATTATGACTATTTCTACTATCTCGGCTCTGTCATTTACTCCGATGATGTGTGCGCAGATGCTTCGCTTGCAAAAAAAACAAAGTAAGTGGTTTGTCACATTCTACAAACCGATAGAACGTGCGTTGGATGGATTGGATAACTGGTATCAGAAACGTTTGAACTGGGCTGTCCGTCACCGCAAGACCATTATTGCCGGTTGTTTCGGGTTCTTTCTGCTGAGTCTGATTTGTGCGAAAGGAATTGGTACAGAGTTTTTTCCGTCACAAGACAACAGTCGTATTTCTGTTCAATTACAATTGCCTATCGGAGCTCGCGTAGAGCGTGCCCAGGCATTGGCCCAGGAGCTGACCGAAAGGTGGCTGAAGAAATATGAAGGGGTGATGCGTATCTGTAACTATACTGTGGGACAGGCTGATGCGGATAATACTTGGGCTTCTATTCAGGATAATGGTAGCCATATCATTTCATTCAATATCAACCTTTATAATCCCGATCAGCGTTCTGTTACGTTGGCAGAAGTCTGCGATGGTATGCGTGAGGATCTGAAAGCCTATCCCGAACTGGATAAAGCCCAGGTTATCCTGGGTGGTAGCAGTGGAGGCATGGGTGGACAGGCCACTGCCGATTTTGAAATCTATGGATATGATTTTACAGAAACAGATAAGGCAGCCGCTGAATTGAAAGAAGCTTTATTGAAAGTGAACGGTGTGTCTGAGGTGAATATCAGCCGTCAGGATTATCAGCCGGAATATCAGGTGGATTTTGATCGTGAAAAACTGGCTTTACACGGTTTGAATCTTTCTACAGCAGCTTTGTATCTGCGTAACCGTGTTAATGGTGCTTTATCTTCTTACTATCGGGAAGATGGTGACGAATATGATATCAAGGTGCGTTATGCTCCCCAGTTCCGTACCAGTATTGAAAGTTTGGAGAATATTCTGATTTATACCAATGAAGGTAAAGCGATTCGGGTGAAAGATATCGGCACGGTAGTGGAGCGTTCAGCTCCTCCTACTATTGAACGTAAAGACCGTGAACGTATTGTAACAGTATCTGCTGTGATTTCAGGTGCGCCTTTAGGTAGTGTGGTGGCAGCGGGTGAGTCTATTATTGATAAGATGGATTTACCTGGCGGTATCAGTATCCAGGTGGCAGGGTCTTATGAGGATCAGCAGGATTCATTCAGCGATCTGGGAACTTTGGCTGTTTTGATTATTATATTGGTATTTATTGTAATGGCTGCCCAGTTTGAGTCTCTGACCTATCCGTTTATCATTATGTTCTCTATTCCGTTTGCATTCAGTGGGGTATTGATGGCATTGTATGGAACGGGGACTACATTGAATGTCATGAGTTTGTTGGGAGGTATCATGTTGATTGGTATCGTAGTGAAGAATGGTATCGTGCTTATTGATTACATTACCTTATGTCGTGAGCGGGGTATGTCTGTTATTCATTCGGTCGTTGTTTCGGGCCGTAGTCGTTTACGTCCGGTTTTAATGACCACTTTGACCACTATTCTGGGCATGGTGCCGATGGCGATAGGAGGAGGGGAAGGTTCTGAAATGTGGCAGCCTTTAGGGGTGTCCGTAATCGGTGGTTTGACTGTATCTACCGTGCTCACCTTGATTTTGGTTCCGGTGCTCTACTGTTCATTTGCGGGTACAGGTATCAAGCGTAACCGTAAGAAGATGAAAGCTTCCCGTGAACTGAATGACTATTATCAAGCACATAAGACGGAGATGACCAAAGGCAAAAAAGAATAATTAATATAGTTGTTATCCGGATTGAAATGAATAGGAGACCGGATGACAGAACTTAAAATAAAAAATGGAATAATGAAATCAGTTTTCATCACTTTCGACCAAGCTTTTTACGAACGTATTCTGGCGTTGTTGGACCGTCAGAATTGTCGTGGATTCAGTTATTGGCAGCAGTTGCAGGGGCGCGGCTCTGTAAAAGGAGAACCGCATTATGGCAGTCACGCGTGGCCCAGTATGTGCTCGGCCATTATGACAGTGGTAGATGATACTAAAGTGGAGCCTTTATTGGACGCTTTGCATAAAATGGATAAGGAAACCGAACAATTGGGATTACGTGCTTTTGTGTGGAACATAGAAAAGACGATTTGAATCTGTCTTTTCATCATTAAAGAAAAAGACTGTTGCCCTCTTTCTGGCGCAGTCTTTTTTCTTTTTTTAGCCTCTATCATGAAGTACTCCGTCTAAAAAATCACTACTTTTGCGGTTAATTTACAAATATAGCAATATGAAAAACTATATACCGGCCACTTTTCTTCTCACTCTTATTGTAGTAGGAGTGTTAATGGGGCTGTATTTCCTCCCCTCCATGTCGGTGGGCGGCAAACCGTTGCGCAAGGTGGACCTGCTGGCTGATATCCGTCCGGATGTGGAAGAAGAAGTATGTGATTCCGACACCATTGTCCTTCCTCCTCCTGTAAAACCTATTTTTGTGGATACATGTAAAACGGGTATTACCTGTATTGAGGATTATTCGGATTCCACCATGCGGGGAATGAAACATTTTTATGAGGCACTTTCCAAAGTGAAAACCATGAAACGCCCTGTGCGTATCGCTTACTTCGGTGATTCTTTTATAGAAGCTGATATTTTTACTGCCGATTTGCGCGAAATGCTTCAACAAGAATTTGGTGGTTGCGGAGTGGGATATGTTCCTGTAACCTCTTCCATCAGCGGTTACCGTCCTACGGTACGCCATACTTTTGGGGGATGGAGCAGTCATTCATCCAATGACTCCGTTGGTTTTGATAAAATGCAGCAAGATATTTCCGGACATTATTTTTTTCCTCGTGAAGGTGCTTATGTACAGTTGAAAGGACAGAGTAAATACGCTTCCCGACTGGATACCTGTGAGGTTTCTACTTTTTATTTCCTGAATAAAGGTTTTGCCGCTGTCCGTTCTAAAGTGAATAATGCTGCGGAAGGAGAGTTACATGAGGAAGTAGGAACAGGAGGTGTGCAGGCTGTTTCGGTGAGAGGAAGGATAGGACAAGTACGGTGGAGTGTGGAACAAGCTGATTCTGTTACTTTCTATGGAGTGGCTATGGACGGCAGGCAGGGAATATCTTTGGATAATTTTAGCGTACGTGGTAGCAGTGGGCTTCATTTACGTAGTATTCCTTTACATACGCTTTGCGATTTCCAACGTCTTCGTCCATACGATTTGATTGTGGTCCAATATGGTTTGAATGTGGCTACGGAACGGGGAGTAAAATACGATGGCTATAAGAAAGGGATGCTTTCGGTGATAGAACATTTGAAGACAGCTTTTCCTGAAACCAGCATTTTACTGGTCAGTGTGGGTGACCGTGAATATAAAAACGAGAATGGAGATCTCCGCACCATGCCCGGAGTCAAGAATCTTATCCGTTATCAACAGTCCATTGCGGCTGATAGCCATATCGCTTTTTGGAATATGTATGAGGCAATGGGAGGTCAAGGAAGCATTGTCGATATGATCGGGCAAAAAATGGCGAATCTTGATTATACCCATATCAATTTTAAGGGAGGCAAGCATTTGGCAGGTATCTTATTTGAAACATTGATGTATGGCAAAGAGCAATATGAAAGACGGAAAGCCTATGAGGAGGAATAACAGATTTCCTGGTCTGTCCGGTATAGCAATGGTATTGTTCCTGTTCTTGCTGTTTCCATGTCTTTATGCTCAGGATGCTATTCCGGCATTGTCCCGGCCGTTGGAGCCGCTTCGCATACCCGGTGAAACAAAGGAAATGCATCGGGGCATGCGGCTGATAACAGTACATGATTCACTTCCGGCGAGTTTTACTCATTCTTTGGATAATGTGATAGAAGATGAGAACCGTTCGCTTTCTCCTTTCTTTCAAAAGTTGAATGATATGACAGGACCGGTACGGATAGTCCATATAGGTGATTCTCATGTGCGGGGGCATCTTTATCCATTAATAACCCGTCGTCGTCTGGAACATGATTTTGGTGCTGAGGCTGTTTATCCTGATGTTATTTCATATCGTACCGGTGGGTTGGCACATGAAACGGGCGAACCGGGTATTGTTTATCATATGATTGGCATTAATGGAGCTACTTCTGTTACTTTTTCTGATGATGAAAAAATAAAAGAAATAGCTTCTTTGCATCCCGATCTGATTATTGTTTCTTTTGGAACCAATGAGGCACATAGCCGCCGTTATCTGGCTCAGGCTCACAAAATGCAGATAGGCAGACTGTTGGGTATGTTGAAAGCAGCCTGTCCTGAAGCGGCTTTTTTACTGACTACACCTCCCGGAGCATACGTGGGACGTCGTCGTGCACGTACCATTAATCCGAGAACCGTAACGGCGGCGCGTATTATAAAGGAGTATGCACAAGAGAATAAAATGGCAGTTTGGGATATGTATAATATAGTAGGAGGAAAGACAGATGCTTGTCGTAACTGGACGAAGCACCACATGCTTCGTGCGGATGGCATTCATTTCACTCCCGATGGATATCGTTTACAAGGTAATTTATTACATCAGGCACTGATTAAAGCGTATAATGAATATGTGGCAACTGGATTGGAGTAAACTGGCTGAGGTATTGACTTATAATGCCAAGCAACCGATGATTTTTAGCAGCGGCTTGTTTTTGTTTCTGTTTTTAGGCTTTAGCCTGATTTATATGTTATTGCAGAAGAAGGATACGGCACGCATCCTGTTTGTAACGCTGTTTTCTTATTATTTTTATTATAAGAGTAGCGGTTTTTATTTTTTCTTGCTGGGGGTGGTGACAGTGACGGATTTCTTGCTGGCAGGGCGTATGGCGAATACCGAAACTCAATGGAAACGGAGGGTTTTGCTGCTGGCAAGTCTGGGAATAAATTTAGGATTGCTCTGTTATTTCAAGTACACCAATTTCTTTTATCAGATACTGGCTCCTTTGTGGAATGGGAAATTCCAGCCGTTGGATATTTTCTTGCCGGTGGGAATATCGTTCTTCACTTTCCAGTCTTTAAGTTATACCATAGATGTTTACCGTCGTGAGCTGGTTCCTTTGAACAGGTTGCTGGATTATACATTTTATGTGTCTTTTTTTCCGCAGCTGGTAGCGGGGCCTATTGTACGTGCCCGCGATTTTATTCCTCAAATCAGGCAACCGCTGTTTGTTTCCTCGGAGATGTTTGGCACTGGTGTTTTCTTTATCATCAGCGGATTATTCAAGAAAGCTGTAATCTCCGATTATATCAGTGTAAATTTTGTGGAACGTATTTTTGATAATCCGGCGTTGAGAATTTGTTTGGTGTATATGGGTATGCTTTACAGATTTATTGTGACTTTTCCGGATATAGTGATATGGCTATCGGGTTTGCTTTGCTGTTGGGTTTCCGTTTCCCTATGAACTTTAATTCGCCTTATAAAGCCGATAGTATAACCGATTTCTGGCATCGTTGGCATATCTCTCTTTCTACATGGTTGCGAGATTACCTTTATATCTCATTGGGGGGAAACCGCAAGGGGAAGGTCCGTACTTATATTAATTTGTGCCTTACTATGTTGTTAGGTGGTTTGTGGCATGGTGCATCTTGGAATTTTGTGATATGGGGGGGATTTCATGGAATAGCACTGGCTGCACAGAAATTCTGGCGTAACTTGCTGCATAAGCCTAAGACGGCTGGCAGTAAGGGCATTCGTAAATTTTTTGCAGTTCTTGTTACTTTCAATTTTGTTTGTTTCTGCTGGATATTTTTCCGTAATACGACTTTTGAAGCTTCGGTTGTTATGTTGAAGCAGATATGTACAGCTTTCCATCCCGAGGTATTCATGCAGCTGATAGAAGGTTATTGGAAAGTGTTTGTTTTGATGGGAATAGGGTATTTGCTGCATTTTGCTCCTGATAGTTGGCAGAATGCGTGTTGTCGTGGAGTGGTAAAATTACCTTTATTGGGAAAGGCATTATTGTTGGTAGTACTGATTTATTTGGTTATCCAGATAAAGAGCAGTGATATTCAGCCGTTTATTTATTTCCAGTTCTAACGGAATAGTTATCAAATCGGGGGTCTGACTAGCTATCTTTTCAGACACCCTAAATACTATTCTAGTAAGTATTTATTAATGCATCTACGATCCCAATTTATACCTCTCTTTACAATTTTTGCAGGGATGCCTGCTAATATTATATTCGGTTCGTTGAATACTTTGGTTACAATACTTCCCCAACCCACAATACTGTTATCGGGTATTTTTGTATTTTTACCAATCTTTACATCTTTCCCTACCCATGCATGCTTGCCTATTTCTATACTTTGAGCAAAATTAATCGGTTCTCTCTTTAAATTTGTTATAGTATGTGCGTCGGTACACCAAATATCAATGCCCCAGCTTAATTGACTGTCTTCTCCTATGCTAACATTTGATTTATCTTCTTGTAAATATAAAGTAACTCCATTGATAACTACACGATTACCTATATCAACTCTACAATTATTGGCAACTCTTGAAACACCAGTTCCCAAACCGGGCAACTGGCCGATGATGAGTTTTAGTCCACTCATCCCTAGTATGTTGGAATAGCGTAAAATGATTGTTCCTAAATTAACCGTGTTATCGTTTCCCTTGATAATCAATAGAAAGCCTTCGTTAAGAAGTAGCTTTTCAACATTCTCTTCTGAATCGAAATGCATGGAAACATGATTGTTGTTTCCTGTAATTATGATATGGGATTGATGGATGATTTGATTGAATTGTTCATGATGGGAGGATATACAATCTATTTTCTTATGTGGTAAAATAATTGTAATTTCATTGCCTTGACCGTTGATGTTTTTCATCTCATCCTAATTTAATGGATTGTACAACTTTTTTTATTTTATATTTGAAGAGTATTCTTGTATTATCGCGTTGGTTAGTTTAGAGAATATTTCCGGAGATAGTAAATAAAAAGGAGTGTCTTCTTTTTCTTTTTCAAAGCGTATAAATAGATGTTTGATGTCTCGAACTTCCGGATATTCATAAGCTTCTATTCTTTCTATATGTATTCCTTCTTGTTTCAATTGTTTTAATATGTGTTTCCATTGCTGCTTGGATAGGAACCGGCATACATCATATAAGGAGAGGGGTGTTCCGTCCGAAGCTGTTATGATAGTAGAAGTTATATTCATTTTGATGATTTGATGAGGACAAATATAGCAATAAAAAATTATATAGTTTATGGGGGCATTGACTAAATGCCAGAATATTATTTATTTTCAGTTCCCTTTATGATATAAAGTGGGGATGAAACTTGCAAACTTGCAAAACTTGCAGCACTTCCACACCCACACACGTGCGCGTACATTATAATGCAACAAAATAATATGTTCCAGAATTCCACTCTATTTCTTTATTGTGATCTGTGAATGATCTGATCTCCTCCTGTTTTCTTGTTCACGTTTTTTCTCTTTTGCGAAATATATGCGTCTTGATGAGGAGATTTCTTTAAAAGACCATTACTACAGCCAGTGCCGGCTGAAGAACAGCAGCTGGCAGGTCTTCTGGCAGGACAGTGCCTCGGAACAGGATGCCATGCCGTGCGTCTTCATACAGTTCATATGTTCCGAAAGGTTAGTAACATGTGTTCCGTAAAGTTAGTAACGTGTGGCCCTATACGTTACTAACATACAGGCCTGCACGTT
>OLND01004071.1_pt1 | contig 10586 bp, 8 predicted proteins | sample 1672031 | NCBI WGS metagenome assembly OLND01 (sample SAMEA3136638, study PRJEB25190) | human gut metagenome | biome: human gut; feature: human-associated habitat; material: faeces | place: Austria | collected 2013
ATCGACAAGTTAAAGGAAATTGCAGCGGCAATGGGACAGACACTTGTGTAACATATGATTTTATAGGAAGAGGCTGTCCTGAAAACGTAGTTCAGCGATAACCTATAAACAAGCATTCTAAATAAGCTCGCCTTTTGGCGGGCTTATTTCCTTCTCTTAATTATACAGTTAAAGAGATTCATTTCGGCTGAATCATTACATTTACCCCTAACTTTTCTAATGTACGAATATTCCTATTGATTATCTTTTCTTGATTGATAACGGAGTAGTAGTCCGCTCCAAGGTCATGATAAGGAACTTTCTCTTTTAGTATATGATAGATCGCGATTAACATGGTATGGGCTACTGCAATTAAAGCCCTTTTCCCACCTCTGCGCGCGGCAATTCTTTGATAACGGGAGTAGAGATAACTTTGCTTGTTTCGTATTCCAGCACGAGCACATTCCACCAACGTTGCTTTCAAATATTTATTTCCTTTCCGTATTCGTGTACTCATCTTTTTTCCGGCGCTTTCCTTACACTCAGGCACAAGCCCCGCCCATGAGCTGAAACGGGATTCATTTTGAAAGTGCTCCATTTCCACACCAGTTTCCGCTAAAATTCGTTCTGCACTTTTTCTTCCAATCCCAGGCATATCATCCAAAGCTTCGATTGCCCAATTTATGGATTCTGTTTTTTTTTAATATCTGCATCTAAATCCATAATTAAAGCGGTTAGGCTTTCAATATGCCCAAGTTGATGTTTCAACATTTTTTGCTGATGTTCTGATATCCGTCCTTGTAGGGATTTCTGCATTTCTGGAATTTTATCTCTGGCTCTTCCTTCGGCAAGTTCACTTAAAACAACCGGATCTGTTTCTCCAGATACAATTGCCTTTAAAATTGTCATACCGCTTTTTCCGCTGATATCGGTAATTACACTGCTCAATTTAACATTGCAGCCTTCTAACACAGCCTGGATTCGATTTAATTCACGAGCACGTTCTTCAATTACCTCCTGGCGGTAACGGGTTATTTCTCGCAGTTCTCTTTGATCCCTATTTGGTATGTAACTTGCTTTTACTAATCCATGGCGTACCAGATCGGCAATCCACTCTGCATCTTTTACATCCGTCTTACGTCCGGGAACTCCTTTGATATGCTGCGCATTCACAACCATGATCGGTATCTGTTCTTCTTCAAATATATTATATACAGGTTTCCAATAAGAGCCCGTACTTTCCATGGCAGCCATCTCACAATCTGTTTCTTTCAGCCACGAAACTAATTGGAGAATATCTTCCGTTATTGTTGAAAACTGACGGATTTCTTTTTTTCTGACACTCGTAAAAATACAGGCTACCATCATATTTTTATGAATGTCAATCCCACAACACCGCTTATACAATACTTCCATAAAGCAAACCTCCTTCGCATAAGCCGATGCAGCTCCTTGCTTAATTGTTGGCTGTCCTGCGTCCTCATCAAAAACCGATGGAAACAAAAAGTGGTACACCTAAGGAGCTGAAAATCAGTCTGTCGGACGGGCTTGTAAGCACCAATCCCCTTCCGATCTTATTCGGCACCTTAAGTATACCACTACATAACGTATAGCTAGTATCCAGTTTTCATTTATTGTGGTGAGATTTTCTCATGATTGTCTGTCGGGAAATAGACAGTTCTAAGAGAGGGAGGGTGTGACTCATATAAACACAATTAACAAAATGAAATCAAAAATGTAGTGGGATTTGAGGAATCAAAACGACTTCCAGATGGATCGTTCTTGATTCCTTTTTCTTTACAAATCGGTTACGTTCGCAGTACTGAAATTAGTGTATAATTGTAATAGTAAAAATCACGCACAATAAAGAAATAATCGGGTTTGTGTAAAATGAAAGGAACATTATTATGAAAGCAAGAATACTGGTGATAGAAGATGAAATGGCAATCAATGATCTGCTTTGTATGAATCTGGAAGCTGCTGGTTATGAAACAGTAGGTTATCTGGATGGAAATGATGCAAGTGAAGGCGTCGTACAGGACCATGAATTTCAGTGCGCACTTGTGGATATTATGCTTCCGGGAAAGGATGGTTATACCCTTTTACCGGAATTAAAAAAGTTTGGTATTCCGGTTATATTTCTTACGGCAAAGGCTGATGTTACAAGTAAAGTAAAAGGGTTAAAAGACGGAGCCGAGGACTATATAGTAAAGCCTTTTGAAATGCTGGAGGTAATGGTGCGTTTGGAAAAAGTGTTAGATCGTTATGGAACGGCACCGAAACAGATTCAGATAGACGATGTCATAATTGATACCGTAAGTCACATAGTTACGAAAAATGGAGAAGAAATATATTTAAAACCTATGGAATATAACTGCCTTATGGTGTTCGTAAAAAACCCAAATAAAGCACTTACCAGAAGCCAGATCTTGCAGGAACTGTGGAAGGAGGAATTCTGCGGAGAAACAAGAACTGTGGATGCACACGTTGGACGCATCAGAAAAAAACTAAGCTGGCAGGATAAAATCAAAACCATTCCTAGAATTGGTTATCGACTTGAGGTGGATTTATGAAGCTATTTACAAAAATTTTTTTACAGGTAATCTGCGTGGTGCTTCTGCTGTCATCTGGAATTTTTTTCTATACAACTTACAGGTGGAAAAATCAGAGCATAGAAAATATCAACAGTTATGAAAATAGCAGGTTTCAAACAAATATTTCTAAGTTTGAAAACATGTTAATGCGGATTAAAAGCAAAACACAGGACTCTGATGATAAAATCTGGGAAAAAATGATTATTTATGCTTTTCGTCAGGTATTCCACGACAGCGCCGTTTTATATCAGGATGGAAAAGAACAATATAATGGGACAAAATATGAGTTTGATCTGCAAAATATCAGAAACCTAACAAAAAACAAACATGATGGATTCGAAAATGACATCTATTGTGATAAACCACTGCTCAGCAAAACAAATGGCAACGTATTTTTGCTCTTTTATTCTTCCAGCTACAGTTCTACAGACATGAACTATCAGATCGTCACCTACAAAGATATTACCAGTGTACAAAAACAGAGTCAGACACTGTTTTATCAGGCAGGAGGGTTTACCTTGTTTCTGGTTCTGTTTGTTGGCTTTTTCCTGTTTTTGACTTTGCGGAAAATTATGGAACCGCTCACAAGGCTAAAAGAAGCGGCTGTTTCTGTAGCAAATGGAAATTATGAGATAAAAGTGCCATCAGAGGGAAAGACGGAACTGGCACAGGTTGGGAAAAGCTTTAATCTTATGACAGGTAAAGTAAGGGAGCAGATTGAAAAGCTTTCTTCCGTAAACCAGGCACAGAGACAGCTGCTTGGAAGTTTGGCCCATGAATTAAAGACACCGATGACTGCAATCATAGGATATGCAGATACACTTCTAACGGTACGCCTATCTCCCAAGAGGCAGGAGATAGCGCTTGATTATATTAGAAATGAATGCCGAAGGCTTTCCAGGCTTTCAGTGAAAATGCTGGAACTTACCGGATTATATGAAACAGGTGAAGCAGAATTTGTTCCAGTGGAAGTTCAGATGAATCAATTTCTGGAAGATGTAAAAAAACTTGTTACTTACAGGCTTCAGGAGAAAAAAATTTGTCTTGAAATACATTGTAATCCAGAGGAGCTTAGAAAAACATTTGATCCGGACCTTATGATGAGTGCAGTGACAAATTTTATTGATAATGCAGTCAAGGCTTCCGATGAGAATTCAAAAATCGTACTGGAGGCAACCCAAAATCATTTATCCGTTCAGGATTATGGGAAGGGAATTCCAGAGGAGGATCTGAAAAGAGTAACAGAAGCTTTTTATATGGTCGATAAATCACGTTCCAGAGTAAAGGGAAGTGTTGGGCTTGGTCTTGCGCTATGCCAGAAAATTGCAGATATACATGGATTTCAGCTGGAAATTACAAGCCATCTGGGAAAAGGAACAATCGTATCTGTTTTATGGTAAATAATTGGAATTTACAGAACAGTTACAACTTGCGGAAGATTTGGTGCAATGAAAGATGCTATACTTGTGGACATAAACAGGAAGGAGAATTTATTCAACATGAGAAAAAACATAAATAAAATTGTAGGATTAACACTTTGTATAGGAATGCTCACAGGATGTGCCCAGACCCCGGAATCTTCCCTTGTAAAACCAAAAGGGAGCAAGGTAGAAAATGCTTATACAGAAACTGAAGGCGTAGATATGGTGAACGAGGACTCTTCTGAAAATACAAAGGATAAGAACACAGCGGTAAGAACAACTATTCGAGACCTGCTCAATGCTCCGGAAACCTATAAAAGTCAGACTACAGATGACAGTGCAAAACTTGTAGTGAACACGGATGCCACTGTAGAAATACCGGATGTAGAAAAGATATCCGCAATTTCTGTCACGCCTGCAGAAGTTACACAGGATCTTCTTGACCGTATTACAGATGCCTTTTTCTCAGAGGCAAAGCTGTATACATCGGATAGCTATTATACCCAGACAAAGGATGAAATCAAAAAAACGTTGGATGAACTAAAAGAAGATGTAGCAAACGGAAATCTGGATCCCTATAATTGGGGTACGGATGAAGATGGTAACCTTTACTATAATATTTATGATGATATTGAATACTGGGAAGAGCAGTATCAATCAGCCCCGGAGACGAAGACCCTGGCAGAAGGAAGACCTGTTGCAGGCTCCCAGGAGACAGAAAATGGTACTGCGGAAAATGAATTCTCCGGTGTTGCACAGATGCCGGATGGATCAGAATATTTTTACATGACATCTTCCTACGGATCCGATACCTTATCTGTCAAAATCAGAAAATTGGCAAAATCTGGCGGGGAAAAGCTGCCTGTGGACACGACCTGGTCTGATTATACTTCTTCCAGTGAAGGGGAAAAACCTACTGAGGAGTCCATTGGGATTTCATTAGATGAAGCAAAAAAAATGGTACAGGAAAAAGTAGATAAAATGGGGATTACAGATCTGCAGTTTTCAGACTGGAGTTATGCATTGTGCAATAATCTTGAAAAGGATAATAGTTTAAGTAATCTTGGAAGCGGATATGCGATTTATTACACACGTACTATAAACGGTGTTCCGATTACTCGGACAATGGCAGATGGCGGTGCTTTGGAAGATATGGACAGCACTATGGAAACCTGGTCTTATGAAAGTCTTTATTTCTTTGTCGATAAAGATGGAATTGAAAGCATGTATTATTCAAACCCTTATACCATAGGAGAGACAAAAACAGAAAATTTAAACCTTCTTCCATTTTCTGAGATTATGAAAACATATGAAAAAATGATGGTAGTGACCAATGCAGATAATATGGAATATGAAAAATCAAGAGTTTATGATGTTGACCGGATTGTTCTGGGCTATGCAAGAATTTATGAACCATCCACAGATCCGCATACAGGTCTTCTGGTTCCCGTTTGGGATTTCTTTGGAAGCAGAAAAGTGGAAGGTGACTATGATGGGAATAGTTACTCGGACATCACAGACTATCCAAACTGGAGCTTCCTTACCATTAACGCCGTGGATGGCAGTATTATAGACAGGGATCTGGGCTACTGATATGAAGCAGGTACTTGGAATTGTACATTACAATTTCTTTGGCTATTTTCGAAATCCCAAAGTCATTTTTACCTTCCTTCTGGAATTTGTACTTAGCTTTCTTCTCACTGGAAGAATCATGGTTGTTATGGAAAACTATGATACACCGGTACAGGCTGTAGAGCCATTTCTTTGGACCTTTGGGGATGGAACAGCAGTACTGCTCAGTTCTCTTCTGTTGCTTCTGTTGTTCTCAGACCTGCCAAAGATGACACCAGTTACTCCATATCAGTTAATTCGAACAACAAAGAAAAAATGGCTTTTGGGACAGTTTATTTATATTATTCTTGTGACTGCTCTTTATACAGTATTGATGCTGCTATTTACATCTGTACTGTGTATGAAGGACAGTTATCCGGGCAACCTGTGGAGCGAGACTGCTGCCATGCTCGGATATTCTGAACTGGGGAAAAACTTGCAGGTCCCCTCTACAGTAAGAGTCATGGAGAGTATCTCTCCGTATGGCTGTATGCTGCAGGTTTTTCTCCTGTTATTCTGCTATTCCCTGACACTTGGTTTTGTAATCCTTGTTGGAAATCTTTATAAAGGAAAAACAAAAGGCATGGTGTTTGGACTACTTTATAGTGTATTTGGATTTTTACTGGAACCCAGTGTGGTAGCCGCAATTTTGCATAAGGAAAAATATGAAATGTATCAGGTGAATGTACTGATCTGCTGGATCAGTCCTTTGAACCAGGCTGTATATGGAAAACATAACTTTGGCTATGATCCATTACTTCCGACCATCTGGCAGTCCTGTATGTTCTTCGCAGGTATTTTATTTGTTCTTATGGTTCTGGCACTTCGCAGGATGAAAAAATATCCCTTTGAATTTCTGGGAGAAAAAACATAATCAGAAGGGGAAATATCTATGCGGGTAGAAACAAAACGTATGCTTCTTGGCAGGAGTTTCCTGGCGGCATGGCTGATTGCCTGCTTTTCTATCGCAGCAGGTCAGACTTATCCAAGTTTGAAAAAAGCATTAACATGTGGAACTTTTATCAGCCTGCTGGATGGTTCATTGAAAAGTCAGATGGTATCTTTTGCCATCCCTGTAGCTGCGGTACTGCCGTGGAGTGATTCTTTTTTACAGGAGTATAAAAGTGGATTTTTAAAAGCTGCATTTCCCAGGACAAACCGCAGGCTATATGTGGAAGGAAAAGTCTTTTCTGTTATGACATCTGGATTTTTAGTCTGGATATTTGCTATAAGCACCATACTTCTTGTTAATTTTGTTATATTTTATCCTATGGAAATAAAAGGTAGCTTTCCAAAGGAACAGTTTCTGGAGCTGCTTATGAAAGCTCTTAGGATGGGACTGACCGGAAGTATTCTAAGCACTTTTGGTGGAATCTGTGGTACCTTATGGAATTCAGCTTATATGGCATATGGAATTCCTTTTGTCAGCTATTATTTTGGAATTATACTTCATGAACGTTATTTCAAAGATCAGATCTGGTTTTACCCAGTGGAATGGATTCTGGCAGATGGAAACTGGGGAACGGATAAAGCTGGATTGTGGTTATTCCTGCTATCATTTTTATTGGTTTTAATGGGAATTTTTGGAGGTGTTTTAAATGGAAAAGTGGAAGAAATCTGAATTTCAAAATACCTGTGTGAAAATAGAACACGTAACCAAAAGGTTCGGGGAAGATCTGGTATTAAAAGAAGTAAATCTTACCTTAAAGGTGGGACAGGTTTACGGCGTTGTAGGAAATAATGGCTCTGGCAAAACAGTACTTATGAAATGTATCTGCGGATTCCTTCCTGTTACCACAGGCACCATCCGTGTTTTCGGAAAAGAAATTGGTCGTGATGTAGATTTTCCAGAAAGCCTTGGTGTCATCATTGAGACGCCTGGCTTTCTTACCCAGTATACCGGTGTAAAGAACCTGGAAATACTGGCAGATATGAAAAGAATGATTTCAAAGGCAGATATCCGCCTGATCCTAAAAAAAGTAGGACTGGATCCTGATATGAAAAAGCCGGTTGGAAAGTACTCTCTTGGAATGCGGCAACGCCTTGGAATTGCACAGGCCATTATGGAAGATCCTCGCTTCCTGATTCTGGATGAACCATTTAACGGTCTGGATAAACACGGCGTGGCAGAGATCAGGGAACTTTTGCTTGATTTAAAGGCAGCTGGAAAAACCATTTTATTGGCAAGCCATAATGATGAGGATATCCGGATTTTATGTGATCACGTATATGAGATGGATGGCGGAGTTTTAAGAGAAAGGACAGCCTGAAAATGGGAAAAAAATTTGTGAAAACCACATTCGCAATATTAAGTTTCATGATGCTTCTGCCGACATCTGTTTTTGCAGAAGATGCAGGGAATATGGAAGCTGCTTTTGTGGGAGAGTCTGTTCTGGAAGCAGATCAGTCAGCTTCTTATAGTGATGCAGACAGTACATTGCCTTTTGAAGAGGAAAAAAACAATCCTACAGATGAGAAGATTCCGGAAACTGAGGAACAGACTCCTGAAAAAACGGATTCGGAAAATCAAAATTCTGACCTGGATGGATTTATATCAGGAGACGCTTCTGCTGAGGACGAAAAGAAGACAATCCATGTCATAATAGAAAATGGAAATACTGATACAGATAATGGAACACAGATTACAGATCCTGTTATAGATAGTGGGGATTATTCTGCTGGAGAGTATAGTGGAGGCGGTTCTTCTGCCAGCTCGTCTGGTGAGAAAATACTACATAAACCGCAGGTTCTTTTAGAGGATAACAATCTTTCCGGACAAAATCTAAAAGCAGGCTCTGTCACAGAAATGTCACTGACATTCCGGAATAAAAGCCGTAGCCAGAATGTATTTGGTCTAAAGATTTCTATTTCTGCGGATACAAAGGGAATTGAATTTGAGAGAAACTCTTTTTATGTTCAGAGACTGACTCCAGGAGAAGCAATTACCCTGAAGCAAAAGGTCACTATAGCAGAGGACTGTACTCCAGGTCAGGCAACAGTTTCTTTTTCTCTGGATTACGAAGATTCAAAAGCGACGGGAGCGACAGGTACAGAAACGCTGTCCTTTCAGATCACTCAGCCGGCGCGTGCAAAACTGGAAGCTTCTGATATTCCTTCCGTTTTATATACCATGGATACGGTAGAAATTCCGGTGAAAGCAATGAATCTTGGAAGGGATAAGATATATAATGCAAGTGTCCGGCTGGAAGCAGACGGATTGAACCCAAAAGAGTCCGCTTTTTTAGGAACATTAGAAGCTGGAACCGCAGTACAGGGAAGTCTCCGTGTGTATGTAAAAGGAAAATCAGAAGAAGATGACGGTTCTTTTCCTGGCAGGATTACCGGAAAACTGATTCTTACTTATGAGGATGCAGCCGGCAATTCCTATGAGGAAAGTACAGAGTTTGAGTCTGAGATTAAAGAAGCTAAAATCCAGTCTTTAAAAATAGAGGATGACCAGGAAGAAACAAACAGCTGGTGGTATTCCGTTATTGCAGTTATTGCAGTACTGCTTGTTTCTGTGATTCTACTTCTTTTGGGTAAGCTTCATAAGAAAAACATACTTCTGGAAGAAACCAGAAAGGTGGATGCCCATTGAAAAAGAATAGAATAGACAGTTTTACCTGTTTTGTAGGTTTTCTTCTGATATTGGCATTATTTTTCTCTATAAAGCTTTTTTCAGGAATACAGGACGGGAAAAAACAATACTCGGCACTGGTTTCCCTTGGAGATCTTACTTATGATGATGATTTTTTGAAAAAGGCAAAAAAAATAGAAGGGATAAAAGAGATATGGCCCGTTGTGGAAATTCCAGTAACCATCAAGATTGAAGATTATACGGAAACAGCCACCTTTTTAGGAATAGATCTGAATGCGTTTGGAGAAAATCCAGAGCAGAATGATTTAGGAAATACACCGGTGTTGTTGCTTGGAAGTAAAGCATTGCAAAACATGAAAGACTCAAATAATCATTCCATTTCAAAAAAACAACAGGAAAAATTCCTGCAAATGGGAGAAAATCTAACCATTTCTTATGCACTTGCTGGAAATACAAAAGAGCTTTCTGGCGCGGCAGATCATCTGGTATCCTTGACTGGGCACGAAGAAAATGAACAGCAAACTGTTTATCTTCCATGTAAAGTAACTGCCGTAACGGAAAATGAAGATATCTATATTCCTTTATCACAGGCGCAGGAGCTTTGCAGTGAGATGGGTGAGCCGCTTAAAATTACAAAAATTTATTTGAAAGTGAATGGAAAAATGAATCTGGAGAAGGCAAAAAAATTATTTGAATAAGGTATTCTTGCAAAATTAATTTGTATCAATCTCTGGTATTCATTTGACTAACTATTGTATTTTGTGCATGTTTTATGTAATTTTATCCATGTACTTATTTAAAAGAAAAGTATATACTTTATTCTTGTAAATAAAAGTATTTTATTCCCCTAAGGCTTGCTCCATTGTCTGCATGACAGGCAATGGAGGCCTTCTTCCAACGTATTAATCATAATAAATTGGTATTTTTGTAAATTGTACCATATAATGGAAAACTGTTAGATTGTGATCTTTTAGATACAATTTAGCAGTTTTTTATATGATGGAAATCCAATACAAAAAACCACTTTTTCATGCTATACTTCATTTATGAATTATAGCAAGAGCAACACCAATAAAAAGGTCTGGGCAGGTTTCCGTTTTGGGAAAGAATGTAATTTATAGTAAATGAGTAGAAATTGCGATTGTTTTTTGGTACAATATATTGATTAGTAGTGAAATAGCTGGCGGGATTTATGCGTAAGAGTGAAACTTTTATCCTGCCTTAGCCGAAGATATCCCAGACTTTGTTCGGGAAAAGGGTGTGAATATATGGTAAAAATTATTTCAGACAGTACCTGCGACCTTTCACAGGAATTATTGCGAAAATATGAGATTGACATTCTTCCGCTTCATATTCTTCTGGGTGATAAAGAATATGAAGATG
>OLND01004082.1_pt1 | contig 10552 bp, 9 predicted proteins | sample 1672031 | NCBI WGS metagenome assembly OLND01 (sample SAMEA3136638, study PRJEB25190) | human gut metagenome | biome: human gut; feature: human-associated habitat; material: faeces | place: Austria | collected 2013
TTTGAAAGTATGTAACATAAGAGCCAGAACAGTTACCGTGTGTGGTGCCTGTTCTGGCTCTTATTAACATACTGAACAAAGTGTATTCGGAACGCTCCTGCCTTACATGTGCTCGTGGCAACAGCAGGACTGTCCTTGCTTACATATTCCAAACGGGATATTTAATTCCAATCAGACAAATCCAAGTTCAACAAATTACAACCCCCCTATAAAACGATGGAATGCCTCCAGTCCTTTTTCATCACACTTATAAACTCCGGCATCTTCGAGTACTTCGCAGAATACTTTTCCGACTTCCTGCTGAAGGATCTCTTCAACATTCTCCTCTGTGATGGATGTGTAATTCGGAAGGAATTCATCTACCCAGTCAGCGTGTTTTGCAATCTGTTCATTGCTGCGGATATCTTTTCCTGTCAGGATGTAATCTTTCAGAAGTTCCATCTCTCCTTTTAATCTTGCAGGGAGAACAGCAAGTCCCATTACTTCGATAAGACCGATGTTTTCTTTCTTAATATGGTGCAGTTTAGCATGTGGATGGTAGACACCAAGCGGGTGTTCTTCTGTGGTGATATTATTTCTCAATGTCAGGTCGAGTTCGTAGAGATCTCCACGCTTTCTTGCAATCGGTGTGATCGTGTTGTGCGGTGCACCGTCTGTCTCAGCGAAGATGAAAGCATCTTCATCTGTATAAGATCTCCATGCATTTAAAATGTGTTCAGCCAGATCAATCAGAGGTTTTACTTCTTTGCTCTGAAGACGGATAACAGACAGAGGCCATTTTACGATACCGGCAGTTACATCTTCGTAACCTTTCACAGTGAAGTGTTCAATGATCGGAGCTTTAGCCATTGCGAAAGTATAATTTCCACCCTGGAAATGATCGTGGCTTAAGATAGAACCGCCAACGATCGGAAGGTCTGCATTGGATCCCAGGAAGTAGTGTGGGAAAAGTTTGATGAAATCAAAAAGCTTTTCGAAAGCATTGCGGTCGATCTTCATTGGAACATGCTGTCCGTTGAATACGATGCAGTGCTCGTTATAGTATACATAAGGGGAGTACTGGAATCCCCAAGGGTTATCCTGAATTGTGATCGGGATGATTCTGTGGTTCTCACGAGCCGGATGATCAAGGCGTCCTGCATATCCTTCGTTTTCCATACAGAGCTGACATTTTGGATAGGAAGAGGATTTTGCTTTTCCTGCTGCTGCAATCGCTTTTGGATCTTTCTCTGGTTTGGAAAGATTGATCGTAATGTCAAGAGTGCCGTATTTTGTGTCAACCGTCCATTTGCGATCCTTAGCAATACGGTATCTGCGGATATAATCACTGTCCTGGCTTAATTTGTAATAATAATCAGTAGCTGTCTCCGGAGAAACTTTGTATTTTTCCCAAAAAGTCTGCTGGATCTGTGATGGGCGTGGCATCAGAGTATTCATCAGTTTTGTGTCAAATAAATCACGGTAGCCGATGCTGTTTTCAATGATTCCGCGTTCTGCGGCGATATCTAAAAGTTCTGCAAGAATGTCTTCCAGAACAAGATTGTTCAGATCACAGTCAACATCTTCATAGTTATCCTCGTGGAACAGATCCAGAAGAAGATTCGTTGTATAAATTCTTTCGGATTCCGGAGTGATTCCGGTATTGATTCCGTACTGTACTAATTTTTTGATCGCATCATAAAGCATATGTCAAGGACCTCCTTAAATTAAGGAATGCCAATGGCATTCCTATAACAAAATATACGTTATTTCATATCTGATCTCAGTAGAGACGAGTATTAGTCGAGACGAGAAGCACCGTCTCCGATATCTACTGTGTAGAACTCGGCTTCATGTCCTACTTTTTCAAGATATGTTTTTCCGATTGTTTCGATAAATGTATCTATGGATTCATCTTTTACGATGCTGACTGTGCAACCGCCAAATCCGCCGCCTGTGATACGGGAACCAAGAACACCAGGAATCTTCCATGCAAGGTCTACAAGGATATCAATCTCTTCACAGGATACATCATAATCATCACGCAGTGAAATGTGAGACTGATTCATTAATTTTCCGAAGCTTTCAATGTCTCCGGCTTTCAGTGCTGTAACAGCATCGATTGTACGCTGGTTTTCGTATACAGCATGTTTTGCACGCTGTAACTGGATTTCATCTTTGATCAAGGATTTGTGTGCCTCGAATTCTTCAGGAGTAAGATCGCCAAGTGCCTGAATGTCAAGTTCGCTCTGAAGTGCTTTCAGTGCAGCAGCACATTCGTTTCTTCTGTCGTTATAAGCAGAATCAACAAGACTATGCTTTACTTTACTGTTTGTGATCACAATCTTGGCACCATCAAGAACGCAAGGTGCATATTCGTAGCTTAAATCACTTGTGTCAAGGAAAATTGCGTGGTCTTTTTTACCCATGGCAACAGCAAACTGATCCATGATACCACAGTTGCATCCATTGAAGTTATTCTCAGAATACTGGCCGATCAGTGCAAGATCTGTCATGGAAAGATCTTTGATCTCGAACAGGTCTGTCAGGATCACACCAGTGAGAACTTCAAGGGAAGCAGAAGAGGAAAGTCCGGAACCGTTCGGGATGTTTCCCCAGATTACCATATCAAAACCACTTGTGATTGTATGTCCTTTTTCTTTGAATGCCCAGACTACACCAAGCGGATAGTTTGCCCAGTTGTATTCTTTTTTATTTGTCAGATCATCAAGAGATGCTTCTACAACACCAAAGGAGTCCAGATTCATGGAATAAAGATGGATCTTGTTATCCTCTCTTTTGCGTGCGGCACCGTAAGTACCAAGTGTCAGTGCACATGGAAATACATGTCCACCGTTATAATCTGTGTGTTCACCAATCAGATTCACGCGTCCAGGAGAAAAGTAAAAACGAGCTCCTTCGGAATCACCAAAAAGTTCTGCAAACATATCAAACAATTTTTTCTTCATCATTATTTACCTCCATTTAAAGTAATCGTATCGATCTGATTTATTTATATTTATTATAACGTTAACGAGTGGAAACGTCTATAAAAAATACGTGCTGTGGCATGTAATAATGTTGCATTAAAAAGACGAGGTGTTATAATAGATCACAGGATACGGGAAAGGAGCCGGAAGATGGCAGAGACTTACAAACATTCGTATAAGTCAGGAGAAATTCTGATGACTTCGTTGTCTGTATATAACACGGGATATCAAAGGTGTGAAGCAGGATATCAGTGGGGACCCGGAGTCAGGGATCATTATTGTATCCATCATATTTTGTCAGGAACAGGATACTATACAGTTGGAGAAAAGACATGGAAATTAGAAGCCGGAGATACTTTTATCTTATATCCGGGCGTGGAAGTAAAGTATTATGCCGATCAGCAGGAGCCATGGGAATATGCCTGGGCAGGATTCATGGGGACGGATGCGGCATCGATCATTCGAAATACAGGTTTTTTGAAAGAACGTCCTTTTTTAAAAAGAGGAAATGTGCCGGATGACCAGATTCGGAATGGATTGGAACAGATTTATAATGCAAAGGGCAATGGGTATGAAGAAGCGGTTGCCATGACAGGAGCACTTTACAGTCTTCTGTCAGTCTTTATGCACTATCATGAAGGGGAAGATCAGGAAAGAGATGCAAAGCTTTTGTATGTAGAAAAGGCAGAAAACTATATAGAAACCAATTATTCTTATCCCGTGACGGTGGAAGATATTGCAGACTATGTAGGAATCAGCAGAAGTCATCTGTTCCGCTCTTTTCAGACCTATATGAATTGTTCGCCAAAAGAATATCTGACAGAATATAGAATCCAGCAGGCTTGCCGTCTGTTGAAAGAGACGGGGCTGTCGGTTTCGGCGATTGCATATTCTGTTGGTTTTGAGAATAATCTTTATTTTTCGAAGGCATTCCGGAAAGTGAAGAAGACAAGTCCGACGGAATACAGAGAAAAGCATAGAAAAAAGAAGGAATGATGCCGAGGTGCAGGACATAAGAATAGAGTAAGAATGTCAAAGGCGGGAAGCTGTCATGATGTCTGGAAAAAGATGGGGTTATGTAGTACAGTTTTTCTGTCTTCTGGTGTTTTTGGGTATGTCCCCATTTCTGATAAAGATGGAGGGGAGAAAAACAATGAGTGTTTCATCTGATTCAGTGCGAAGTCAGAATGTATCAGATGAGGTAAAACCGGTTGTTGCGCTTACATTTGATGACGGGCCAAATGCATCCTCGACCCCGATTCTACTGGATGGATTGAAGGAACGTAAAGTGCGGGCAACCTTTTTCCTGATCGGCGAAAATGTAGAAAAAGACGAGAATGAAAAAATTGTGAAAAGAATGTATGAGGAAGGTCATTTGATCGGAAATCATACTTATACGCATTGCAATCTGTCAAAGCTGGAAACGGGAGAAGCAAAGAAAGAACTGGAACAGACAGATACAGTGATTGAAAAGATAACGGGAAAACAACCGGTGTTCGTAAGAGCACCTTACGGGGAACTCCCGGTGGACAGCGAACAAGATCTGAACAGAATATATATCGGATGGACGGTGGATCCGCTGGACTGGATGACCGAAGATACAGGGGCGGTTGTAAAAACAGTTGTGGAAGAGATAAATCCGGGAGATGTTATTTTATTACATGATTGTTATCCTTCTTCTGTGCAGGCGGCTATACGGATTGTAGATCTGCTGCAGGGAAAAGGCTATGAGTTTGTGACAGTAGATCATCTGATTATGGATTGAAGATGTGAATATAAGATTGAAAACAGGAGAGAAAGATGGATTTATTTGATTATATGAGAGAGACAAATAAAGAGAAGGAATCCCCGCTTGCATCCAGGATGCGTCCGGTGACACTGGATGAAGTAGTGGGACAGAAGCATATCATAGGGAAAGATAAATTGCTTTACCGGGCAATTAAGGCAGATAAGCTGAGTTCTTTGATTTTTTACGGACCTCCGGGAACGGGAAAGACAACACTGGCAAAGGTGATCGCACATACAACCAGTGCAGAGTTCAAACAGATCAATGCGACAGTTGCCGGAAAGAAAGATATGGAAGAAGTAGTGAAAGAGGCAAAAGATCTGCAGGGAATGTATGGAAAGAAGACGATTCTTTTTATTGATGAGATTCATCGCTTTAATAAAGGGCAGCAGGATTATCTGCTTCCATTTGTGGAAGATGGAACGTTGATCCTGATTGGCGCAACAACGGAGAATCCTTATTTTGAGGTAAATGGAGCTTTGATTTCGAGATCAAGTATTTTTGAATTGCGTCCATTGGAGAAGACAGATATTAAGGAACTGCTTCTCCGTGCAGTGAATGATACTGAGAAAGGTCTTGGAAGCTTTCATGCAGTGATAGAAGATGATGCACTTGAATTTTTGGCAGATGTGTCAGGTGGAGATGCAAGAAACGCACTGAATGCGATTGAACTGGGTGTACTGACAACGGACAGAAGCGAAGATGGACAAATTCATATTACTCTGGATGTTGCGTCAGAATGCATCCAGAAACGAGTGGTGAATTATGACAAAAAAGGAGATAACCATTACGATATTATCTCTGCATTTATTAAGAGCATGCGCGGCTCAGATCCGGATGCAGCGGTCTTTTATCTTGCAAAGATGTTGTATGCAGGAGAAGATGTGAAGTTTATAGCGAGAAGAATTATGATCTGTGCATCTGAAGATGTTGGAAATGCGGATCCGATGGCACTTACTGTTGCGGTTGCGGCTGCACAGGCAGTTGAGCGGATCGGAATGCCGGAATCTCAGATCATTCTTTCGCAGGCGGTGACTTATGTGGCGTCTGCGCCAAAGAGCAATTCTGCCGTTAATGCAATATTTGCAGCGAATGATGCAGTACGGAACAATAAAACAACTGTTCCGACACACCTTCAGGATGCACATTATAAAGGTGCACAGAAATTAGGACACGGAATAGGATATAAGTACGCACATGATTATCCAGATCATTATGTGGATCAGCAGTATCTTCCGGATGAAATAAAAGACGCCAGGTTCTATGAACCCGGCGACCTTGGTTATGAAAAACAGATCAAGGAGCGTTTACAGAAGCTGCGAGAGCAGTAAAGCGTAAATCTCCTGATTCTTTCGATTCCAGTTATTTACAATGGCTTCTGCCTCAGTCTGAGTTGGCACAGTGAGTGTCATATCAATGAGGTGGGAGCCATTTTCTAAAATCTGGCATTTTACTTCATATTCATGGTTTGTATTCAGATAGTAATCTGATTTAACAGAAACCTCTTCTTTCAGATCATATTTTTTCTCATTGATAAAATTATCAATTTCCTGACGAATCTCAGGAGAAATTTTATTTCTGAAATAGTTGATCGTAGCAGCCCCTTCTTCTGTGAGATTATAAAGCGTACGATTATGTGTCAGCTCAATTTTCAGAAGTCCGGAATCCGTTAATTCTGCAAGCGCAGACTGAAGACGGAAATAAGTTGTATACCCTTTATCTAGAATGAATTCTGATATCTGGGAAGTTGTAAGCGGAAAATCGACTCTATCCAACATGTACAACACGATCAGTTTATATAATGTAAATGTTTCAGCCATAATACTCCTTTCCCTGGTACAAGTCATGATCTTTCATATATTTGTGGATCTGATTTAAAACAGTTCGTTTTGCGCCTGTCCACAGAGGTGCGATCAAGAGATCCTTCGGTCCGTCACCGGTCAGTCGGTGAATGACAATTTCCGGACGTAAATGCTGGACACATTCAGTGAGCAGACGGATGTATTCGTCCGCATCCGGGATATGAAAAGCAGGACCGGTATAGGCAGGATCTGAGAGACTTTTCTGATACTCAACTGCAAGATCAGTTCCTTTCAAAATGTGGAGAAGCTGTAGCTTGATTCCGTCAATATTTGAATGATTTAAATATTCGATTGTCTCAAGCATCATTTCGTGAGTCTCTCCGGGCAGAAATAAAATGACATGTACGATAACAGTCAGATTCCGGCGTTTCAGTTCATGCACAGCAGTATCAAATACCTCTAAAGGATAGCCTCTGCGAATGTATCTGGCGGATTCTGGGTGAATGGTTTGAAGACCAAGTTCAACCCAGACAGGCTTAATCTGATTCAATTCATCTAAAAGTTCCAGAACATCAGAATCTAAACAGTCAGGGCGGGTTGCGATTGCAAGTACTTTCACATCGGGGTCCTCAATTGCTTCTGTAAAAACTTTCCGCAAATATTCTATGGGGGCATAGGTACTCGTAAAGGCCTGGAAATATGCGATATAAGCATGCACCGGACGCTTTCTGGCAAGAATGGCTTTCCCTTCTGCAAGCTGTTCTGTAATCGTTTTGCAGGCAGAACCGGCAAAATCTCCAGAACCCATACCACTGCAGAAAATACAGCCACCATATCCGATCTTACCATCACGGTTCGGACAAGTCATACCGCCGTTCAATGCAATGCGATATACTTTCTCTCCAAACTGGGATTTCAATGCATAGTCAAGAGAGTGGTAGCGCTTCTCTCCCCACATATTAGATTAAATCCTTAATTGCTTTGCTTACTGTGTCTGCTACACGAGGATCAAAGGCTTCCGGAAGAATGTTGTTTTCATTCAATTCTTCTTCCGGAACAAGACCTGCGATTGCATTGGCAGCGGCAAGTTTCATTTCTTCTGTAATCTGTGTGGCACGTCCTTCTAATGCACCTTTGAAAATACCAGGGAATGCAACAACATTGTTTACCTGGTTCGGGAAGTCAGAACGTCCTGTTCCGACAACTTTGGCACCTGCTTCTTTTGCAAGGTCAGGCATGATCTCCGGTACAGGGTTCGCCATGGCGAACAGAATCGCATCCTTATTCATGGAAGCAACCATCTCTTTAGAAACAATATTCGGAGCAGAAACACCAACGAAAATATCAGCACCTTTTAATGCATCGGCAAGTGTTCCTGTGCGTTCTTCCAGATTTGTAACTTCAGTCATCTGCTGCTGCATCCAGTTCAGGTTCGGTGAGTTCTTGGAAATGATTCCGTTGATGTCACACATTGTAATATGAGGGAAACCATAAGTGAGAAGCAGCTTTGTGATAGCAACTCCGGCAGATCCGGCTCCATTCACTACAACACGGCAATCTTCCTTTTTCTTTCCAGTTACTTTCAGGGCATTGATGATTCCGGCGAGGACAACGATAGCTGTTCCGTGCTGGTCATCATGGAAAACCGGAATGTTCAGAAGTTCTTTCAGGCGTGTTTCGATTTCGAAACAGCGTGGAGCTGAAATATCTTCCAGGTTGATTCCGCCGAAAGCCGGTGCGATGTTGACTACAGATTTAATGATCTCTTCTGTGTCCTGTGTATCCAGACAGATCGGAACTGCATTGACACCACCGAATTCCTTGAACAGGACTGCTTTCCCCTCCATAACCGGCATAGCAGCAAGTGCACCGATGTTTCCAAGACCAAGAACAGCGCTTCCGTCAGATACAACAGCAACTGTATTGGCTTTCATAGTGTATTTATATGCGGCTTCAGGATCCTGTGCGATTACCTTACAAGGTTCAGCAACACCCGGAGTATAAGCGATGGCAAGATCTTCTCTTGAATTGACATGCGCCTTTGCGGTTGTCTCTATTTTACCATTCCATTCTTCATGCATTTTTAAAGCTTTTTCATTGTTTGTCATGATTTTATACCTCTCTGATTTGATTGAATTAATGATACCACTGAAAAAGGAAACACGCAAGTACAGGAAAACAGAGAAAAGTTCAAAAAGTTCTTTCTTTTTAGAAAAATATACGGTATAATAACACCATATTTAAAGCAAATTTCCATTAAAGTCGAATCAGACTTGTATTCCCGAAGTATGAATGAATAATCCAGTATGTGAAAAGGGCACATGTGAAGTGGATTGACAGAACAAATTTACCTGAAAAGAAAGGAAAAGGATATGACACGAGAAAAATATGAATCATTGCCGCTGGCAACATTGAAAGAACTTGCAAAAGCAAGAAAGATGAGAGGTGTTTCTACATTAAAGAAAGGCGATCTGATCGATGCAATGCTTGAGCTGGATGAGCAGGAAGAGCAGAAAGAGGCAGCAGAAGAAGCGAGAGAAGAAGTAAAAGAAGAGAAAAAAGAAGAAACAGATATTGAACAGCTGGACAGTGGTTTTACAGCAAACGGAATCCTTGAGGTGCTTCAGGATGGATATGGATTCATTCGTTCTGACAATTATCTTCCGGGAGATGGAGATGTCTATGTTGCTCCTTCCCAGATTCGCAGATTCGGACTTAAAACAGGCGATATCCTGACAGGAAATACAAGAGTTAAGACGCAGGGAGAAAAGTTCAGTGCACTTCTTTATGTGTCTACGATCAATGGACTGCGCCCGGCAGAGGCAATGAAGAGAAAGAACTTTGAAGACCTGACTCCGATTTTCCCGAATCAGAGAATCCGTCTGGAGAATCCGGGCTGTACAACAGCAATGCGTATTGTTGATCTTGTTTCCCCTATTGGAAAGGGACAGAGAGGTATGATTGTATCTCCACCGAAAGCAGGAAAAACTACATTATTAAAAGAAGTTGCATTATCTGTACAGAAGACAGAACCGAATATGCATCTTCTGATTCTGTTGATCGATGAACGTCCGGAAGAGGTAACTGATATTCGTGAGGCAATTGAAGGTCCGAATGTAGAGGTGATTCATTCTACATTTGATGAACTTCCGGAGCATCACAAACGAGTATCAGAAATGGTTATCTCAAGAGCAAAACGTCTGGTAGAGCATGGAAAAGACGTTATGATTCTCCTTGACAGCATCACAAGACTTTCAAGAGCATATAACCTGATCGTTCCACCATCAGGAAGAACACTTTCCGGTGGTCTTGATCCAGCAGCACTTTACAGTCCAAAGCGTTTCTTCGGAGCAGCAAGAAATATGAGAGAAGGTGGAAGCCTTACGATTCTTGCAACAGCACTGGTTGATACAGGAAGCAAGATGGATGATGTTGTTTATGAAGAATTTAAGGGGACAGGTAACATGGAACTGATGCTTGACAGAAAGCTTCAGGAGAAAAGAGTGTTCCCGGCAATTGATATTCCAAAATCAGGAACAAGAAGAGAAGATCTTCTTCTTACAAAGGAAGAACAGGATGCAGTTTATATTATGAGAAAAGCAATGAACGGCATGAAATCAGAAGAGGCAGTGGACAATCTTTTGAATATGTTTTCCCGTACAAAAACAAACGAAGAGCTTGTTCAGCAGATTATCCGTCAGAAATTTATCTAAAAAGGTGTTGCATTATTAAAAAATGTGTGATACAATTAGAAAGCTGTTTAGAGAAAATAATAAGTAATTTAAAAATAGAGAGGTGAAAATCATGCGCGAAGGTATCCATCCTAATTATTATCAGGCAACTGTAACATGCAACTGTGGAAACACATTTGTTACAGGATCTACAAAGGAGAACATCCACGTAGAAATCTGCTCCAAGTGTCATCCATTCTACACAGGTCAGCAGAAAGCAACACAGGCTCGTGGCCGTGTTGATAAGTTCAATAAGAAATACGG
>OLND01004083.1_pt1 | contig 10550 bp, 9 predicted proteins | sample 1672031 | NCBI WGS metagenome assembly OLND01 (sample SAMEA3136638, study PRJEB25190) | human gut metagenome | biome: human gut; feature: human-associated habitat; material: faeces | place: Austria | collected 2013
AAACCATTTTCTTTGTAGCCTTGCTCAATGATATCATAATACTCCGCCGTTGGAGATTCCAGCGGCCTGTCGCCGTTCATGATGTAAACCATGGCTTCAACAGATTCTCCGTTCAGTTCAAGAGTAATGCCTTCCTTGCGATAATATTTTGGAAAACCCTCGTATCTGTCCAAAAAACGTTCATCCAGTGCCTCTAATTCCCAAAGCAAAATTGGAACTTCGCTTTCTGCATTCGGTGCAACGGTAGCATGATACCGGAACTGCAATTCATAGCCTTTCAGCATTGCAGTTCCAGCTACTGTCGAATTCGGACAGCGATACGCCATTTGTTCCAGATTGATGTTGCTACCATATGCAGCGTATAAAATTTTCTTATCCATAAATACTCCTTTACATCAACATTGAAAATCCCATGCTTTCTTCTTCCTCGTATTCCTCTTCAAAATCGTTCGTAACGGCTTCATCCGGCTCACCGGGTACGTTTTCGCATTGTTCCTGAACCTCGCTTACAGGCTCGACACGCTGCTCACGGGCGGCGATACGCTCCTGCTTTAATCTTTCACGCTGAGCAATTGCATCTTCGGGATGCCGCCACGAAATGCAGCCGTCCAGATGGGAAATCAGATGCTTGCGGCAATTTTTGAATTCGTCGCCATTTAAACCTAACGAGATCAGCCAGACCCTTGCACTGTAACGGAGATTATCACTTTCCGAAATGTGCGGAGAACAAAACTTTTTTGTCAGCGCAGCATTAGAAATGGCAAGCGCAAGAGTCACGTAAGATCTGATCACACCGGCGTGCAAAGAACTGTTGCACGCTCTCATCTCCCAATGCCCATTGGCGAAAAAACTATGCAAATTACAAGCTTTATAGCGAGTTGAACTGTAGTGATGATGCACCTCATCCATATCGCCTCTATACCACAATTTCTGGATTGCTTCGATAGTTTTAGGTTTCTCTTTGTTCAATTTTTCCAGAAAATCTCTGTCCACCTTTTGGCAGTAAGTTTCTCTCATAGGCGATACCTGAAGCATATCAAACAAGAAGTTTTCCTTGCTGGCAAAAATGTTCACCAAGTTTCGCAAACTCTGCGCCGTATAAGGCGCACCGTCTACATGAATGTGAATACCGCAATTGTACTGTGCTCCGGTCACACCGCCAGCACTTCTGACCGCCCGGACAATTTCCTGCAACAGTGGAATATCGCTATATTCCAGCACCGGTGTGACGATTTCCACGGCATACTCTCTTGACGCATTACCGCCGTTTTTGTCCACACGCCGAATGCTGGAATCATAAACAACTGCCCATTTTCTGTCCTTGCTATCACAAATATGATACTTATCGTAACTGCCGCCAAAGTGCTCCGGCACGCTGTCAAATACTCTGCCGATTGCCCTTGCGGCTGCGTTTCTCGTCAATCCGGTACACTCAATTTCCACGCCAAATTTTTGCGTTTTAATCCCGTCAAAATTTCCTGACAAATTCTCATCTCCCATGAAAAAACGACCTGCAATGCAAGCCGTTTTTCTTGATATTTCGTTATTTTTCCATCTGTGCTTTTACTTCCACGCCGCCCTTGAAAACGATCAGTAATTTCTCTTTCGACAGCACTTTCACGCAATCAATCAGCTTGCGGACAATCACATTGTCAAACACTTCAACCTGAAAGTTTTCATGTGCCAGCATTTCCATGGCAGAATCGATTTTATTCTGCGTATCCGCTGAAATCGACCCATTCTTTCGCAGTTCCGTCAGCTGCTCGTTAATTTTTTGTTCTTCTGCATGAATTTTTTCAAACTCGCAGTCCAGCTTATTCTCATCACATCCGCCGCCAGTAATCAGCGATATCAAGTCGTTTCGGGCTTTATCTAAATCCTTCAGCCGCTGTTCCAGATTCAAAATTTCCTGTTGGTTTTTGCACTCCAGAACCGAGCCGATATTTGCTTTCAAAATTTTAGCAATCTCATCTCCACAGCCGAGATATTCGTTCACTGCTTTCAGAATCGCTCTATGCAGCTTGTCCTCATGAATGGTCGGCGATTCGGAACAATACTTTTTCCCATGATCCAGACGGCTGATACATCGCCAGACAATCTGCTTTTTACCGCCAGCCGTCCATGTACACCGACGATATGGCGTGCCGCAATTGCCACATATCAAAAGTTCGGAAAGCGCGTATTTACTGGAATATTTTCCTTGCTCGGTAGTCGTTTTATCGCTGATTTTACGCTTACTGGAACGCCTTGCAAGTTCTTGTTGAACACGGTTGAACGTGTCCCTATCAATGATTGGCGCATGATGGTTTGTCACCAGATACATGGGACGTTCGCCATTGTTTTTCACAACCTTTTTGGTAATGCAGTCAGCAGTAAATGTTTTTTGCAGAAGCACATCGCCCACATATTTTTCATTTTTCAGAATGCTTTTGATGTTGGATTCGCTCCAGATCTGATTGCCCATGGCAGTCAGTTTCCCTTTAGATTCAAGAGCATTCTTTATCCTTGTGAAGCTCAATCCGTCCAGAAATAATTCGTATATCAAATGGACTGTTTCCGCTTCATCAGGAACAATTTCCGGCTTGCCATCTGCACCTTTCTGATATCCCAGAAGCTTGGAATATTGAAACGCCACCTTGCCTTCTGCATAAGCTTTTTGCTTGCCCCAGCTGACATTCTTACTGATGGACTCACTCTCCGCCTGAGCAAATGAGCCGTACAGAGCAATCATAAATTCACTTGTCATGGTCATTGTGTTGATGTTTTCCTTCTCGAAGATGACGCCGATTCCAAGGTCTTTTAATTGCCGCACATACTCCAAGCAATCCACAGTGTTTCGGGCGAATCTTGATATTGACTTGGTAATCACAATGTCAATTTTCTGCTTTTTACACAGCCGTATCATTTTCAAAAATTCCGGTCTTTTCTTTGCTTGAGTGCCGGAAATTCCTTCGTCGGCAAATATGCCAGCCAGTGTCCATTCCTTTTTGCGATTGATCAAATCCGTATAATATGCGATCTGAACCTGGTAGCTGTTTTGCTGCTCCTCCTGTTCCGTCGATACACGACAGTATGCCGCCACTCTAAGCTGATGGTATTTATCCCTGTTTTCCGTAGTTTGCGGCTTTGCAGGAATTACCCTGACATTGGGCGCTGTGGTCATTTTGCATCTTCCTTTCTATGATATTTTTGATGACAACGCCATTGATAAATTCGATTTCAACGGTGCAAAAATGGCTTACCAGAATCCGTGAAATACAGGATTGCAGTAAGCCAATGTCAAGCGTATTCAGTTGTTCATGACTTGCAAGAACTTCTCGCAACTGCGTTGTTTTCTGCGGTTTATTGCTGTAGGTACAGCAGTCATATTTCAGTTCTGCAAGCTTGCATATTTCTTCTTTCGCACTTTCAAAATCAACATCAGGAGTTTCCATCAAGCGGCTGATTTCATTCTGCTGACGGGTTATCTCAATACTCGGCGTATATCTGCTGATTTCTGCATCAGCATCAAGCAAATTGGGATTTGCAATCACTGTATTCAGAACAGCGACGATTATTCCAATCAGCATCTGATCTGTAATTCTGTGGCTGAATCGTGAGCATTCCGGATTGCGGCAGTCCCATCTTTCAGAGTGCGTATTGCCGCCGATTCTTGAAATCCGACGACCGCATTCCGCACAATATGTAAGACTGCGGATTGCCTGAAGCTCCTCAGAAATCTCGACGACTGTAGTCGATTTAATTTTCTTCCGCATATTTGCTCTGCAAAACATATCTTCATCAATGATTGCAGGATAGCCGTTTCTGCCCAGATACTTTTCATTTTCCAGAATCCGCTTTATCATGTTTTTGTTCCACACAAAATCGATGCCATTGTAAGGAATGCCTTGACTACTCATCCAATTTGCAATGGCAAGCAGGGAACTGCCGTTCAAGTAAGCCTGAAATATATTCTGCACGGCTTTACTTTCCGTTGGCTTTGGCTGAATTTCTCCGTTCCGCATCATGTAGCCAAATGGGATTGTTCTGTTTTTCATATATTTTACACCAGCCTTTCAGTAAATTTCAGACCGCCGTACAGATGGAATTCCAGTTCATTCTGGTTAATCACAATAATTTTCTCAACCAGACTTTCGAACATGATCTCATTGAATTCCGTCATCAGCTCCATGCCGTTTTCAATGATTGAAGCGATATCCTTGATTTGATCTATCATATCGTCCTCATCATCGGAGCGCACGATTTTATGCTGTTCACGGCTGAGTTTGTTAATCTTGGAATTGAGTTCAGCAATTTGCTCAAGGTACTTTGCTTCGTCCAGAAATCCTTTTGTTTTCAGCCGGGCAAGTACGTGATTCTGCTCCTTAAGTTTGGCGATTTCCTTTGCAATCTCCATGTACTGCTGATTGCCGCTGAATTTGCGGTTTTTCAGCTCCTGAAGCTGTGAAATTATAGGAGGAAAAATCATGCTGTATTGCGATTTCAGCTTATTGTAAACCCGCATAAACATTTCATAAATTTTTGATTCTGGCAACCGCTGTCCGCCGCACTTTTCCGCATTCTCATTGTGCGTTCTACATACCCAGTAATATTTTTCACGACAGCGTTTCCTTTTAAAAGTTGCACCGCAAAAAACGCAGATAAGCTTTCTGGACAGCGGATGTTCACAGCATGCAGATTGTGCTTTTTGTCCCCGAATCGCCAGCAATTCCCGCACTTTTTCAAAATCTAACTTATCCACAATGGCGTCATTGATTCCAGAAACATAATATTTTTCATACTCTCCATGATTTATTTTCTTCATATATGGCAAAGTTGTCGTTTTATACGTCTTCTGAAAAACCGCATCGCCAATGTATCTCTCGTTCGTCAAAATATATTTCACGCTGAAAAATGACCACGCCGATTTACTGATACTGCTTGGAATTTTCAAATCATTCAGTATATTTGCGATTTTCGTAATTCCATAGCCGCTTAAGTACCATGTGAAAATATTTCTGACAATTCTTGCTTCTGTTTCATTGATTTCCAATCGTCCATTGCAGATGGAAAAACCATAGGGCGGACAGGAGATTTTATAACTTCCATCTGCCATGCGTTTTCGATTTGCCCACCGCATATTCTGGGAAATCGACACCGACTCTTCCTGTGCTAATCCGCCCATCAGCGTGATCATCATTTCATCTGAAATGTTCGCCGTATCGATATTTTCTTTCTCAAAAAGTACCGTAATTCCAAGTGATTTTAGTTCCCGCAGAACGGTCAGACATTCCTTGGTATTCCGTGCGAAACGACTTATTGATTTTGCTATGATACGATCAATTTTACCTCTGCGGCAGTCTTTGAGCATCCGCTGAAACTCCTCACGTTTATCCATACAAGTTCCGGTTATACCTTCATCAGCGTATACCGAAATCAATGTTTCCGTTTTACTATCAGCAAGGAAATTTTCATAGTACCGCATCTGCGTCATGAACGAGTTCAACTGATCAGCGGAATCAGAACTGACTCTGCAATATGCTGCAACCCGAATTTTCTGTTTCTGTTTCGCTGTAATTGTCGGCTGAATTACTGTTACATTCGGATTCAAGTTAGCACCTCCATCTGATTTTTACACTACATACACAATACCACTTTTTCCTGAAAAATGGTATCACCAAATCCAACGAAATCACGCCGCCAAAGCTGTGCAGAACTGACGAAAGCAGCCCTCTTTGTTTAGCGCATTCAGCTGTTTCAGTTGTTCTTCTGTCAGAATTCCCTCGGCAAGCAGTTTCTCTGAAATCTGTCGGAGAATCCCATAGGCATATTCGGCTTGTCCGTACTTGTTCATTTTCCTCTTTCCTTTACACATTTGTACCTGGAACATAAAATTTTTCCCGATCTTGTATCTGCCCAGATACATTTTCGGCAATTTTCGCCGTAATGAAATTTTTTTCTTCTATGCAAAATCAGATTTCTGATTTCGTTCCAGCTTAACTTCTCTTTCAACTTACCACACTCCAATTCATTATATATAACGCAAATGCAGGAAAAAATGCTCCTGCACTTGCGTTATATCCGCACTGATAGATTTGATTTGCCTTAGCAAAAAAGCAGTGCGGTATAACTTTAATGTTTTGCCTTCGTCCGATTTCTCAGACGATTTCCCGTGATATTTGTCCTTAACACCCGTCACGGCAGAACATCGGAAACGACTGACAGCGTATCAGTCTCATGGAAATTTCATCCCTTCGAGGATCTCCCGAAGCTGCCCTCATTGCCTGATTCCCCGACCAAGGGGTGCTGTGACTGGACGGAAGTAGCATTATCCTCCTGCGTTTCATCGCCGTTCCGAAAAGCTATTCCGGATTTGGAAGCTGCATATTTCTCGCTCGCTCTTTTGAGGTCGTGGCGTATGGCTTCTGCGGCTGACGAGGTTTATTCCGCCCGCAGGATTCATGTATTCCCGATGCTGTGTATTCAATTTTCAAGATACATGAAATTCGATTTTTATCTCCTTTCGCTTGTATAGGGGAAGAAGTCGGGAATTTGATACCCCTTTATTTTATACTTTCTAAAAGTTTGTGCAGATTGCACAAAATTCTCTTTTTCTTTTTGTTGATATTTTTCTGGCTAATGCCATAGTATGCTGCGCATTCTCGTTCTGTTTTCCCCTCAAAAAACAGCATCTCTATCAGTTGACGATCTGATGCTGATAATAAATTGAGACATTCATAAAGCTTTTCCGTGAAAAGCTTACTTATCACCTCTTTTTCAACGCTGTTTTCAATTCTAAATTCTCTGAAATTCTCAAACGTACCATCATTGCCGCCAATTAACGCTGAAAACTGAATTTCATGCTTATAGAACGAATCATCATTGTCATCCATATTCCATTGTGACCTGTTGTAATATGTATAGACTTCCTCACTGACTTCAATGTCAACATATTCTTTTGAAATTGTATCATAAACACGAACTGTGCTTTTCTTCATTTTCTCACCTCCGTTTGATATATAAGGTTTTAAATCAAACGAAGGCTATGGATACTTGGCAATGCTGCACTGCCATACTTGAAAAAAGGGCATAAAAAACTCCATCCCGCTTTTAAAGCGGAACGGAGTTTTCCCGAAAACAAAAAAGAGTAGGAATCGACAATAGCTTCAAAAGCTGCTTGTCAAACTCCTACTCTATATTTTATATACGTGGTGTCTGTACTAAGTCAGAATATATGATTTTGATTTCTTGACGGCACTTCCAGCATTTGATTACAACCATGCAGGACACATAGTGCTGTGTCAAATTTTCATCTGTCACAATATCAAATAATCTGCCTTTACAGAATGGACAGCGTACCTGATGCTGTGATTTATATTGCCTTTCTTTCACATTTGTTCGTTCACCTCGATTTTAACTGTCCAGCTAAAACAACCGCAATAATTTTGCGGATTGCTCCGCAAAATTATTGTTCATTTGTTCAGCTGTTCTATGAATTGTTTCCAATCTTCCTCTGTTGCATTGGCATCATGGGCAGTCCGCAGTGCTTGCCGCACTGTTTCACTGGAGGAAACATATACGGCAAGATCAGGACTAATTTGCCCGCTTACCTTTGCATACAGATCGTACAACGTTTCTGTTTCAATTTTGTTCAGACACAAAACCATTGCGATTTTGTCCAGAAGCTCTGTGCTGGGATTCGTCCGGACACCTCGTTCCAATTGAGAAAGATAGGCACCCGAAATCCCAAGCGCTTTTGCAAGCTCCTGACTTTCCATAGAATGCTTTTGTCTTTGTTCGGAAATGAACTGACCGAAGGTTAGGTCGTTGGTCATGTTTTTCCTTTTGGGTAGATTCAATCGGTAGAATTCGCTTGAAGAAGCTGATCTTTCACTTCAGATTTGCGGCTAACTTGCGCTTATTGAACAAGTCACCGCACACATATTGTGAATCAACATGCCCCTTTTGACGTTTTCAGCAATTGTCCAGATAACCTCAGAATTGGAAGGCCGACCGAAGGAATGTGGAAAGAAGTGATTCAATTTGTTTTTGTCATAGGTGATTTCAATGGCATAACGTATGGTGTGTTCGATGCTGGCAACACTTTTGTTGTGCTTTTCTGCTATGGTTTGATACATCTGCATTACAAAAATGCTTGAATCTTGAAGTGCCAAAGCGACAGCTTCTTCTATGTAGTGACTGCCTTTCAGGTGCATGGAGATTCCGAAGTCTTGGGTTATGACTTTTGTGATTCGTTGTTTTTCAACTTCTTTCATAGACTTCAACTCCTCTCTTAGAGTGTTTTATTCTTTGGTCCATTGGGGTTAGGGATAGTTCATAATATTTGCTGTATGGATTCGCTGGAGAAAACTATAATATCAATCCTTTTTGCTTATCTTTGTTCGGAAATGAATTGACCGAAATTGAGATTGTTGGTCATGCTTTTTCCTTACAAGTGAATGCCTTATGAATAAAGCAATTAGCAAGTCTAATAAAGCTATCCTATGAAATGCTTTTTAAGTATCTGTATATTTCGTTGGTATCCGTAACAATGCTGTAATCTGAATTAAAAACATAATATGTAGTAAAATTGGAATCATCAGAATCTTTAGGCCAGATTTTTATATAATTACCTGCCACACCAATAACGTCAATATTCTCATCATTCAAATAAATATAAGCGTATTTACTATGTTCTATGTTGATGTCGGGAGATTTCTTCATCAAGCTTAATGAATTTATTAAGGAAACTAATTCCTGTTTTTGTTCTTCATTTTCAATTTGCACTACATCGCTTCTATATTCGCCATCAATGACAAGCACCTCAAAAGTAGATGAATTAGAAAGATTGATCTTATCTACATCATAACATTGAATCAAGATACCATCGTATATATGTCGATAATTCAAAATTAATAATAATGTTATTATAGCAACAATAAATTTAATGTATTTTTTGAATTCTATTTTTCTATTCATATTAATTAAGCATCCTACCTACAGCACCACTAAGATTATCTGTACTTACATATGTTCGCTTTCCAGGTTTCCTTTTGTCATCTTTGCTCCTAAAGTAATCAAATGTTGGCTGATCATCTTTTCCCATAGCTTCATCCCAATTGGCTGTGAAAAATTTAAGGTATGTACGTCTAAAATATACACCTCCATCCCAACCAGAAACTAATGAATCCGGATTTTTATGTGCAAACTCTTGTGCTATATTGGTTTTAAAGTCAGGATTAGCCGTATTACAAGCACTAAAATAAATCTTCCCAACATTTTTTTGATGGACATTTGCCATTGTTCTATCATTCAATCCACATGCCCGTCTTGATCTGTCAAAAGATTGACCACCATTGTTATCAGAAAAATACGAAGATGAATATAATCTTGAGCCATCTCCAAAATAGAGATATCCAATTCCATAATCAGGACCACTTCTTGAAACAGAGCCATGACCAATATATTCAATTTCATCTATCCCATTTGAATCGTCTAATGAATTCCATGTGTCAACAAACTCTTGTGCTGTATTAACGGGATAAACCTCACATTCTCCGTACTTTTCAATAAACTCTGCCTGTATTATTTCTGCCTGAGATTTATTATCTTCTGTTGAACCAGATTCATTAGGGTAAGTACCATATATTACAACACCATAATTTCCACAAGGATCAACATAGAAAACAGGGTTATTAGAACAATATGTATATCTATTCAAAGACAGAGGATCAGAACTCTTACCGGCATAACTATCTCGTGAAATAAACCTACCAATACTCGGATTGTAGTATCTCGCTCTCAGATAAACCGTACCCGTTTCAGAGTCGTAGTATTCTCCACAATACCGGAACGCATTCGTATCTGCATCGTCGATATTCTGTTCCACGCCAAACGCATCATACGTATACGATTTCGTTATCGCACCATCAGCATCCGTCAGATTAACCACATCACCGTGTGCATTCTGCGTATAATACTGATAATCCGTCTTGACATTACCGCTCTGCTTGCTGAACTTCGCCAACAGATTTGTTCCACGAACATAGACTTCGGCACTGTACCAGTCACTATCGTCCATGTCTGCCACAATCTGCTTGTTTGCATCCCAGATGTGGTTGGTCGTTTTGCCGTTTACTGTCTTACTTTGCCGCAGACCGTCTGCATCATAGATATAACTCGCTGTTGTCTCCCCATCGGTAAAGCCAATCAGTTGATTCAAGCCATCATAGGTGTTTTTTTCTGTCTTACCCTCTACAGTCTTGCTGATTTGATTTCCGTTGGCATCATAGGAATATACCGTTTCTTTTGTACCGGTGTCTGCGATAGAATTTGTAATCAGCTCTGTGGGACTGGTTGCCAATCCATTGGCTGTTGTGGCACCGGAAGTTTCCTCGACTGTTTTGGTTTCCTTTTGCAGCAATGCAGTATAATTACCGTTTACTGTATAATCATAAACAGTCTCATATTCTTCCGTACCAGTAGCCGTCATCTTGGAACGGTTGCCGTAGTCATCATACTCATACGCATAGGTGTCCATTGTTGTGCCATTGGAAACTGATTCTTCCGTC
>OLND01004089.1_pt1 | contig 10535 bp, 7 predicted proteins | sample 1672031 | NCBI WGS metagenome assembly OLND01 (sample SAMEA3136638, study PRJEB25190) | human gut metagenome | biome: human gut; feature: human-associated habitat; material: faeces | place: Austria | collected 2013
TCTGCATTCTTTGATTTCAGTTCAAAACCGTTTTCTGTACCGGTCTTTGCTGAACTTACAAATAATCTGCCGTTTTTCTCATCAAAGCTGGCTTTCACACCTGCGTCTGACAGGGATTTCACAAAGTCGCTGATCTTTGTGTCACCGGTCACGCTGATGCTTGTTGTCTTTCCGGTTTCTTTATTGGTAACTTCGATCGTACCGGTTCCGGTATATCCCAGTTCGCTTAAAGTGGATGCCGATGAAACGGTTTTTGTCTTATCTTCCGCACCGGATGCGTCTTTGATCGAAATCTTTCCGCCGGTAAGATAATCACTTTTGGCAACCTCTAAGACCTCCAGAGACTGTACGCCGTTGGTCGCACCGCTTGCTGCACTCACTTTCGCTTTTGTGCTGTCGGATACGCTTGCCGTACGCATATTGTAGGCAGATGACAGTTTTAATTTACCAACATTGTTGTAGAAACTGTACACCTTGGAGTTTAAGGTACTCCATGCCTCCTGCTTCCATGATAATTTTGTCTGTGCTTTTTTATACTTGCTCGTCTTGTAACTATAAGAAGATACAAGCGCTGAGATAATGGACTCGGTATCTAATCCTGAGTTCAAACCTGTGATTCTGATTGGCATAATCCTGCTCCTTTCAGTTTTGTAACTTATTTATATCATTTTCTGTTTGCATCTGTCACTTGTCTATTGCTGTTCCTGTCTTTTGGACAGTGATCTACAGTTTCTTATCCACTAATAATCCTGCCATCTCCCAGACTTTTGCGATCATGTCCAGAGTTTTCTCCGGCGGATATTCTTTCAGGACTTTCTTCGTGTCTTTGTCAACGATCTTGATGGTGACACGGTTGGTTGCTTCATGGATTCCGAAGACTGCCTCGGAATTGTGCGCCTTCTTATTGATCTCGTCAACTGCTTTCCTGATCTGGGAATTCTCGGAGATCGTCTGCTTTGCCTGACTGTCATCCCGGTTTCCGTCTTTGCCGTTTTTGTCAGTTTCTTTCGTGTCGATCTGAATGGTTTTCTTCATGAGATCGTCAGAAGCTGCTGCGTTGGATGCAGTTTCCACTTTTGCCTGACTCTCTGCTTTTACATCTGATGCGGATGAACTTCCCGCGTAGGACATTCCTGCCCCTTTCATAGCCTCTATTGCCATTGTTCTACACCTCCGTGTGCATAAGCCTGTGTTCTTCCATGGTTGCGGTCCGGATCTCTGCAAATGCCGGAACGCTTATTTTTCTAACTCATATATCGGTAGTTTTCCTGTAAAATTAATAGCTGTCATGCAATTTCCTGCGTTGTGCCGGTGCTGTTTTCTGATCAGGGTTTCATTTTAACAAAATATAGGATATAATTCAATCGCACCGGGAATTGAGTCGGCAATGCGTTTATGATTTTTACTATTATAAGAGGAAAGGATATTGTTTATTATGTTATATATCATGAGACACGGAAAAACTGACTGGAATGCAGTCCACCGCCTGCAGGGAAGCGAAGATATTCCTTTGAATGAAGAAGGCCGCCAGATGGTGAGAGACGCGCGGAAAAAGTATGGGGATCTGCGATTTGATATCTGCTATTGTTCTCCCTTACAGCGTGCGCAGGAGACTGCTGAAATTTTTCTGGAAGGGAGCGGCACGCCGATCCTGACGGACGACCGTCTCCGCGAGATGGGATTTGGCATGTATGAAGGAACAGAACATGTCACACAGAAACCGGATTGTCCGGTATATACGCTGTTCCATGATCCTGTCCATTATCATGCTGTAGATGGTGCGGAAAGTCTTGAGCATTTGTATGCCCGCAGCGGCTCTTTTATCCACGATGTTTTAACGCCGGAAGTTGTTTCCGGAAAAAATGTACTGATCGTTGCCCATGGAGCCTTAGACTGCAGCCTGATCTGCCAGTATGAAGAGATTCCTCTTGAATATTTCTGGGATCAGCTGCTCGGAAACTGCGAGCTTAGAAGATTGGTTTCATCAGCCAATGTGTGAAAACAGATACTGCAGAACGTCATCTGTAAATTTTATCGCATGCACACCAATGAATGTGGAGCCGTCTTCCTGCTTTTCTTCGCGGGAAACCTCCGCATACATGATCAGTGTTTCCGCCACAACGATCACCTGTTTTCCGAGAAGGCCTTCATGCCCCTCCGGCACACAGATTCCCATGCCTAACGGACTGATGTCTTTCACGTCCACGTAAATTTTTTCCTGTGTATCGCAGATTACGACAACACCATTTGTCTTGTATTCTACCCTCGATATTTCTCTTCTTTCTTCCATGAGTACCCCCTGTTTTTATCATTTCTGTCCTGACTGCCCTGTGCAGGCAGAATTGTCTGTATCAGATCGTCTGCATTATTCAAAAATCTCCTGTACATCATCCAGATTTCCGTCTCCGGTGAGAAGCAATGTCACTCCGCTCTCCGCCTGACTGATATCCGTGGTAGCCTCAACGCAAAGTTCGCCGTTCTGATTATAAAGTGCCCACTGAAAATCTGTGATCTCCACCGGCCACTCTACCGGCATGGAAACAGACTGTCCATCTGCGATCGCACTGATATTGTATTGTTCGCCGCTGATCGGATCGATCACAGAAAACATCCCAATGTCGATGCCGCACTCGTTTGTGGCTGTGATGATGATGCTTTTACGTTCTGCATATTCAGAAGATTCTGTGCTTTCCACGGCTTCTACTGCCGCTTGGGCTGTCCCGGCTGCTTCCGTTGACTCTTCCGATCCGCCGACGGTTTCCGCAGGTTCTTCTGTCACTTGCCGGCTGTCTCCTGTCGCCTGATCCTGATGATCTTTTTTTCCGCAGGATGTCAGGAGCATTATGCCAAGAAGTATGCAGATTATGAGTGTTTTCTTTTTTTTCATAGATTTTGTTTCCTTGTATACAAATTACGGATCATATTTTTCCTGTTTTCAGAATACTCCGTATTTTATTTTTTTGCAATGGATGTTTTAGAAAAGGCGCACCTTTTGGATGCGCCTTATTGTTAAAATTTATTTCTCATCTTTCTGAGCTGCTTCTGCTTTTTTCTTTTTATTTCTGCGGTACATTTCCTCGCCGGTTACACCAAGAAGTGCAATGATGAGTAACCACCACCAGGACATTTTCTCCTGCTGCATGTTTTCCACTGCGCCAGCCTCTGCTGCAAGTGGAGTTTCCTCATCAGCAATTGTCGTGCTCTCCTGTGCTCCGTTCGCTGCAAGAGGTGTCTCCTCGTCCGCAATTGTCACATCTGTATCAGCGTCTGCATCTGTGTCAGCATCAGCTGCGGCATTTGCATTTGCAACCGCTGCTGTTCTCGTTACTGCCGCCGGTGTTGCAGCTGCTGCAAGCGCTACCGGTGTCTCTGCGATCTCAACCGGTGCTGCTTCTGCTGTGACCATTGTAACGGTTGTGGCTGCACTAGCCGGAGCCGCTGCTGCAGGTGTTGTGGCTGCGCCGCCCGGTGTGGTCTCAGTGCCGGATGGGGTAGTTGTACCGCCCGGTGTCGTTGTGGAACCGCCTTCGCCCGGAGCCGGTGCAGGGGTGAGTTCTGTGATCTTATCAGCCAGTGTTTCTCCTGCAATTCCTAACTTATCTGTCAGGTCTTTTGCCATGTCCTCTGCCTCTTTTAATTTTATCTCTGCCGCGCTGATCTGTCCCTCTAACTCTTTTACCTGATCTGCTGTGTAGTTCTGGCTTGCAAGAAGTGCTGTAAGCTTATCCTTTAAGCTGTCCGCATCTGCTTTTGCTTTATCAACTTTTTCCACCGCATTCTTTGCTACGTCAATGATCGCATCCGCTTTTGCTACTTTCTCTGCTCTTTCAGCCTCCGCTTTTAATGCTGCATCTTTGAAATCATAGAAGCTCTTTAAGCTTTCATGTCCCGGGAAACGATTATCATCTTTTCCGGTGAGCCAGATTCCTTCATTGATTTCTCCTGTTTTCTTATATTCATCATAATATTTGTTGCTTGTATAAGCTGTTTTTTCCTCTGCCTTGGCAGTCTGATTGTATTTCTGTGTTTCCACGGTCTGCGCACCAAGATCTTTGGAATTTTTCTGCTGATAAGTTCCGGTGTAGGAAACGGATAAGGTTGTGGAGCTGTTCTTCTCGTCAACAACTGCCTGATCCGTTGTCTTCTCTCCCTCTGTGAATGTGTCATCGGCATAATGGATTTTGATTGCTACGTTGGAGTTATGTTTTCCATTCCAGCCTTCATAACCGTTAATATGCAGATCTCCAGTTTTCAGGTTGTCTTTAATCTTCTTATTCTGGGAAACTGCATCTCCAAGAAGTTTTTCTGCATCTGCTTTTGCAGCATCATATGCCTGATCCTTTAACGCTTCCAGATTCGTATTGTCTGCTGCATTTACAGCATTTGTCTTGGATTCCACAGCGTTTGCTTTTGCAGTCACTGTCTGCGAATAAGCAATAACGATCGTGCCTGAAAATACGTTTTTATAAGCAGCAGAATCTGCACCCCAGTCTACCCATCTGCCGGAAGTATTTTTGTACTTATCTACAGCATTCACTTTTGCATTATCTGTATTAATACTTTCGATCTTATAATCGCCGCCAAGCAGGTTCTCTAACGCCTCTTTGTTGGTGAATTTAGCAAAAAGTTCCTTTGCTGCAATCTCGGCATTTTTCTTCTCGTATTTATCGTTATCATTATTGATTTTTTTCATTTCAACAACAATTTTCGATAAATCAATAGTTGTCGTAAATGTAGTTTTCTGGCTTACGGTCACATCTGCAGTCGCTGTTGCGCTCATGGACGTCTCGACATCTTTATCTCCGTCTTTCAATGCTGCTTTTTTATCGGCCAGATCCTTTTCTGCTGCCTCGACATTGTCATATGTCTTATCAGAAGATAATTTAGTTTCCGTGTATGTGATCTCGGAAACGTTTTGTTTTACCGTTTTGACCAGTTTGCCATTTTCATCCACTGAATAGGTGGTCTTTTTCTCACCGGAAGTTTCATATTGTTCACTGTTATAGTTATCGTTCACCTCAACGTCCTTAGAAGCTGAGTCGACCACATAGAACTGTCCACCTATATTTACGATTGTGTATACCACTCCGTTATTCTCATAAACTGCGGTATCCTGATCATTCTGAAGCTTATCTGCCGGGAAGTTCTCTGCATTGATATTGAATGCAAGGCTTCCGTCTGTGCCCTTCACATCATAGGAAACCACTTCTTCTGCCTTCTCGAAAATAACAAGATCATCGCGGGTATCGTTGAGCTTGTAGTTCAGATATACGGTTTGTGTGTCACCTGCCACATCTTTGTAAGTCACCTCACAATAGTTTTTGTTATCATTCCGATTCCAGGTCCACTTGCAGTCAACAAGTTCTCCCTTGGCAAGTTCCGGAATGTAGTAATTCTTAAGGATCACTTTGAACAGCTCATCTTCTTTTCTCCAGTTTGTGGAGGTATCCCCTGCACGTTCTTTTTCCAGAGCGATGATCTCAAGTGCTGCTTTCTGTGCATCGGTAAGCTCCGGAATTGCTGTTTTTGCTTCCTCTGCTGCCTCCTGAAGAGCCTTCGCTTTCTCCTGAACTGCTGCAAGATTTGCTGCGGCTGCCGCTGCCTCGGTACTTGCTTCGGCAACTGCTGTATCATAAGCTGCCTGTGCCGCCTTAAGCTCGTCTAACGCTGTATTGTATTCGGCTACTTTGCTGTCATAAGCTGCTTTGGCAGTCTCATACGCTTTCTGTGCATCGCCTACAATACTAGCTGCCTGATTGTAAGCATTCTTCGCCTCCTCAATGTCTGTTGCAGAATCAATTCCGGCTTGTGCTTTATCAAATGCGTCTTGTGCTTCCTGCTGCTCTTTCTTTGCATCATCCGCAATTGTATTTGCCTCATCTGCTTTTTTATCTGCCTTATCAAGAGCTGCGTCGGTATCTGCTGCGGCATCTGACGCATCTTTTATGCGATCCATTGTTTTGTCAACTATTTCTTCTGCCACATTCACATCTGTACCGCCTTCGAATGTTCCGTTTGCGGTAGCATCCAATACGCCTGCTGCATCTTTTGTTGTCTGGTCTGCGCCACTGTCATCCGCAATTGTTGTATCAACTGCTGCATTTACCGCATCCTTTGCTGCTTCTGTTGTTTTGCTCGTTTCTTCAGCGGCTTTCTGAACTTCTCCCACCTGTTCTGCTACAGATTTCTGTGTTGTTACAGTTGTTGTACTCTCTTCCGGTGTTGTTTCACTGCTATTCTGTCCATCTGCATCCTCAGCAAATGCTGCAATCGGAGTAGATAATGCCATCATTGCTGCCAGTCCGACCGATAATGATCTGATCACGTTTTTGCTGGCTTTTTTGGTTAATTTTACGCCTGTAGCGTTTTCCATCATTTCCTTTTTCATCTGTATAAACCTCTTCCTTCCATTTTAATGTTTATCTCGCTGCACTTTTGCCAAGGCTGCAAAAAAACATATTTATCCTTTTTGTTATACTAACTATAACATTCAGGGCGTTACATAAAGTGTTATAAAAAGAACTAATTTTTGAAAAATCAGAGGTTTTATAGTAGTTCTTCTAATAAACGACGCAGCATTTATAATTTAGCAGCGCTGCTCGGTCTCTTTTGTGTAAGTTGCAAGATATTCCCGGGCTTGCTGCGGAGTTATTGCAAGTTTTTTCTGTAAACGTTCTAAAATGGTTTTCTCCGAAAGACCAAATTCGTATCCTGCCGCAATGATTTCTTCCGCTCTTCCTTCCGCTCTTCCTGCCTGTTCTCCCTCTTTCCATGTCTCTTCAAATACGGTAAACATTTCATTTTCTCCTTTCCGCTCCAATAATTGATAATCCAGTTTACTGTTCATTACACTTGTCACTGTCCTGATCACAGTTATATCGACATGATTCTTTTTAACATAATGAATCGCCTGCTCTTTTCTTTTTCCAGGTGTCTCCCTTTTATCGATCAACATTCCCACTAAGTTGAACAAGTCTCTGTTGTTGACATTATGTAACTTTAAATTATTATTTCCAGCCTCGATCAATATCATTTTATAATCATTTACATAACGACTGAATTGCTTGGGAATATCTAACATCCCATGTAATGATACTGCGCCATCCCACGGTCGTTCACCATAATAAATAACAGCCGTGATCACTGGTATAAATTTGTCTGTTTTTCTCATTTTAGACAAAAATTCATCCGAAGATAATCCCTTGCCATTCTTATACTTTACTGCATTATTATCATACTGCTTTTTGTATGCTCCATAGTCATAACCCATTATTCTCATAGGCATTGCATAATGAATATGTTCCTGACTCTCCATCCCAAGCATCACAAAATTAATCCCATATCTGGTAGATTTCTTGCAAATTGCAATATTATCCCGTGAAGCTTTCAGTGTTTCTGCATAATTTTTATGCTCTAATATGGAAGATTCATCCGTATCTAAATCTTCTAATTCTTCCGGTCTGATAACCGTTTTTCCATCAAACAGAACCGCATTAAAAAAATCTGAAAACCGTTCCTTGTTTTCCCAATACTTTTTCAATACTACATCTGGTTTGTTATTTCTTTTTTCTTCTAACAATAATATTCTCCTTCTATTATACTATGTACTGCATTTTTCTTTCAATAATAAACTCATGTTCACTTACCATTTGCTATATAGTTGTGGATATTGGGAATCCATGCCGATCCAGCATATATGATTTCACTCATTTGATAAAAAAAGATTTTTGCTTTACGCATTTTTAGAGTAACGGATTGCTTATATTCTGTCAAGGGATTTAAAAAATTAAGCCAGAGGAATTTTCATGTTTTTCCTCTGGCTTAGTTTTTGATTTGTTTAATCTGTCAGATTTTCTTTCAAAGTCTTGCGCACTGCGCCCGGGCCTGCGATTTCTTTTACAAATAATTCTTCAATTTTCTCTCCGATACCGGCTTTGTAAAGATCGATGCCGAAAATATTTTCATTGGATAAAATACTCTTTAACTGTCCTGTATAGGATTCTTTCTCACCAAATTTTACATCTTTTAAGGCAGCTGTTAATTCTGCAAGCATTGGATCAGAAGATAATTCAAACTTTTCTCCCTTATCATCGATGCCAAGCAGATATCTGCACCATCCTGCAATTGCAAGTGGAATTGCTTTTAGCTTCTTCGCATCCCCATACTGAGCCACATAGGCTTTGATCGTTTCGCCATAGCGAATGCCCACTTTCTGGGAGGTATCTGTTGCGATACGCTGCGGTGTATCCGGCATAAACGGATTTGGAATACGCACATTGATAACTTCATCCACAAAAGCTTCCGGCGATAAGATACCCGGATCTGTAACCACCGGCATTCCCTCTACAGGACCGATTTCATGGACAAGCCTGTTCAGTTCCTCATCTTTCATTTCGTCTGCGATCAGGGTATAACCTAAAACGCATCCGTAGACTGCAAGTGCTGTATGCAGTGGATTTAAGCAGGTTGTAACTTTCATGCGCTCTACTTTATTTACAGTATCCCGGTCTGTCATATAGACGCCTGCCTTTTCCAATGCAGGTCTGCCATTCGGAAAATGATCTTCGATCACAAGATACTGTGGTCCCTCTGCGTTTACAAACGGCGCTATGTATGTATTTTTTGAAGTGATGACCGGTGCAATATCCTCAATGCCAAGTTCCTCCAAAGATCTGCAGACGGATTCTGCCGGTCTTGGGGTGATCTTATCGATCATTGACCATGGGAATGACACCTGATCTTCATCTGAAATGTAATTTACAAACTCGCCTGTTACATATCCTTTTTTCTCCCACTCTTTTGCCATAGTCAGAATGGAATTTCTTAATTTTTCTCCATTGTGAGAGCAGTTATCCATGGAAACTACTGCAAGAGGAGCCTTTCCTGCCTGAAAACGCTCGTACAGCAATGCGCAGACAACCGCCATTGCAGACACCGGTTTTTCAGGTCCGTTGTCAATATCTTTCTGAATAAATGGAAAATAATTTCCATCCACTCCCTTCAACGCATATCCTTTCTCCGTGATGGTAAATGAGATCATCTGGAGATTTTTATCGGAAAAGATTTCTTTTAACCGATCCCACTCCTCCGGCACTTCTGACTGCGCTTTGATTGCCTCTGCCAGAGAACCTAGCACCTTTTTATCCGTTGAGCCGTCGGCTTTTAATGTCACAGCTAAAACGAGGTTATCATACGGTCTGTATATTTTATCTACCACATCGAAATCAAACGTTTCCACACAGGTAATCCCTTTTTTCATCTCTCCGGAAGATATCAGTGTATCTGCGATCCCTCCGATAAAAATACGAAAAATATTTCCGGCTCCAAAATGTACCCACACCGGGTTTTTCTTCGTCTCTTCCGCCACTTTTTCGATATCATAAGAAGGAAGTCCGATTCCTGCGTTTTTCCACTGTTCTTTTTCCTGTAAACCCTGTAATGTCAGTTTCATCTCTGCTCTCCTTCCTTTTTTGCAGCTTCCCACAATCCGCGAAGATATGCTGCGCCTAATGCACGGTCATAAAGTCCATACCCCGGCATTGCTTTTTCTCCCCAGATCATTCTTCCGTGATCCGGACGGATCGGTCCATCAAATCCATCTTCATAAAGTGCTTTGATAACAGCATACATATCAAATGTGCCATCCTCGCTGAGATGTGCGCTCTCCTCAAAGTCTCTCATTCCATCGTTAAATCTCAGGTTTCTGATATGTGCAAAATGGATTCTGCCTTTTAACATATGAATGGTTGCGATCAGGTCGTTATTTAAGTTTGTTCCATACGAGCCCATGCAGAATGTCACACCGTTATGTTTATTTGGCACCATATCCATCATTCGTTTTAATTTTTCCTGTGATGAAATGATTCTCGGCAGACCGAACACACTCCAGCCCGGATCATCTGGGTGAATTGCCATATTTATATCATATTTGTCGCAGACCGGCATGATTGCTTCCAGAAAATATTTCAGATTCTCAAAAAGCTGATCCTCATCGATTCCTTTATATAATGCAAATAAATCCTTGATTTTTGCCATTCGCTCCGGCTCCCAGCCCGGCATGACTGTTCCATTCATGTCATCTTTGATCGCATCAAACATTTTCTCCGGGTCCATTTTATCAATTGCATCCTGATTATATGCCATTACCGTAGAACCATCTTCTCTCACACGGTCAAGTTCTGTTCTTGTCCAGTCAAATACCGGCATGAAGTTATAGCAAACCATATGGATATCTGCTTTTCCGAGATTTTCTAATGTCTCAATATATGCCTGGATATCATGGTCTCTGCCCGCTCCGCCTGTCTTGATCGCATCGCTGACATTGACACTCTCAATTCCTGCCAGATGAAGGCCTGCGTCCTCAACCTCTTTTTTCATTGCAAGAATTTCATCCAGATTCCACACTTCTCCCGGCATTTTATTATATAATGTAGTAATGATCCCGGTTGCATAGCGTGTCTGTTTTATCTGTTCCAAGGTGACGGTATCATAATCTTTTCCGAACCATCTCATTGTCATTTCCATTTTTCTGATCT
>OLND01004098.1_pt1 | contig 10506 bp, 8 predicted proteins | sample 1672031 | NCBI WGS metagenome assembly OLND01 (sample SAMEA3136638, study PRJEB25190) | human gut metagenome | biome: human gut; feature: human-associated habitat; material: faeces | place: Austria | collected 2013
TTGAGAGCAAGATTAACGAGGCATAAAAAGGGGAGTGAATCCCTGATATAAATAATATGTACTCATGGAGTCTTTTGTGCATTTACCCTTGCAAAAGATTTCGTGGGTATATAGCATAATTGGGAGGATACCGATGGGAAATTATACAAAGCAGGATATTATTCAGCTTGTGGAAGAAAAAGACGTACAGTTTATAAGACTTCAGTTTACAGATGTATCGGGAAATTTAAAAAATGTAGCGATTACAGCCAGCCAGCTTGAAAGAGCATTAGATAATAAATGTATGTTTGACGGCTCTGCAATCGAAGGTTTCGTCCGTATTGAGGAATCTGATATGTATCTGTATCCGGATCTTAACACATTTGAGATTCTTCCATGGCGTCCGCAGCATGGAAAGGTTGCCCGCTTTATGTGTGATGTGTATCGTCCGGAGGGGGTACCTTTTGAGGGAGATAGCCGGTATGTCCTGAAAAATGTATTAAAAAGAGCTGCAAAGATGGGATATACTTTTGATGTCGGACCGGAGTGTGAATTCTTCCTTTTTCATACCGATGACAATGGACAGCCAACAAACATTACACATGAAAAGGCAAGTTATTTTGACGTAACTCCGTTAGATTTGGGTGAGAATGCAAGAAGAGATATCGTTCTTACATTAGAGAGTATGGGTTTTGAAATTGAAGCATCCCATCATGAAGTTGCTCCGGCACAGCACGAAATTGATTTCAAATATGATAATGCTCTGATAACTGCTGACAATATCATGACATTTAAAATGGTAGTAAAGACAATTGCAAAAAGACATGGATTATATGCAACATTTATGCCAAAGCCGATTACCGATATTGATGGTTCTGGAATGCATATCAATATGTCGCTTGAAAAGGATGGAAAGAACCTTTTCTTTGATAAGAAAGATCCACTGGGACTAAGCAAAGACTGTTATCATTTTATTGCAGGGCTTATTAAGCATGCCAGAGGAATGTCCTGTATTTGTAATCCCCTTGTAAACTCCTACAAGAGACTCGTTCCCGGTTACGAAGCGCCGGTAGCAATTTGCTGGTCTTCTATTAACAGAAGTCCGCTGATTCGTATACCGGCTTCAAGAGGAGCCGGCACAAGAATCGAATTCAGAAGTCCAGATCCCGCAGCAAATCCATATCTTGTCATGGCACTTTGTCTTGCAGCAGGACTGGATGGAATCGAGAATCAGTTAGAAGCGCCAGAACCGATTGGTAAAAATATGTATTTACTGACAGAAGAGCAAATCGCAGATATGAATATTGATGTTTTGCCAGCTACGCTTGGCGAAGCATGTGACGCTTTTGAACAGGATACGTATATTCAGGAGGTCCTTGGAGAGCATATAAGTAAAAAATATCTGGAAGCAAAGAGAAAAGAATGGCATGAATATTGTAGACATGTTTCTGACTGGGAAACGGAATCATATCTTTATAAATACTAAACTACAGTCTTTTAATATACCGACTGTAGATGGAAACGACTGGATGGCTTATGAGGATGAGTGAGAATTGTTGAATATCGTTGTTGTATTTCCGAAAAAGGAAATTGTATTAAAAATGAAAAACGTCCTGATAAAGAATGGATATGATGTATCGGCCGTCTGTGTTACCGGGGCCCAGGCTATTCAGGCAGTGGAAAGACTAGAGGCGGGTGTTGTTGTATGCGGCATCCGCTTTGCTGATATGATTTATTACGAATTAAAAGATTGTCTTCCGGATACTTTTGAAATGGTAGTCATCGCGAGTAATGCACAGTGGCAGCAATACGGAGATGATGATGTTATTTATCTGCCATTACCGTTAAAAGCCTATGATCTGGTCGATACAGTGTCTGATCTGCTGACAGATATACATAGAAAGTTAAAGCAGGAAAAAGAAAAGCCGGATAAGCGTTCTGCAGATGAACAGGGAGTTATTAATCAGGCTAAGTCCTTATTAATAGAAAAGAACGGAATGACAGAGGAAGAAGCACATCGTTATCTTCAGAAAAGAAGTATGGATAATGGAACGAATATGGTAGAAACATCGTATATGGTTTTACAGGTTTTTGATTTGAAATGATTTTTATATTTCGCGGGTCCCAAAGTCAAAAACTTTATCGTGTAAGGACGAACGGAGTTTTGAGCTGTTAATCCTGAAACATCATTTAATTTAATAAATAAAACAGATATCGTAGATATAATTTTGCAAAGTAATTCTGAAGAATCACAGAAATTTTATTAAAAATAGCGAGAACCCTTGTTAATTAAGAAAGAATATCGTATATTTTAAATGTTGTATCAGATGTGAAATGCGACAGAAGGGAGAAGCCTATGAAGTTTACAAAGATGCACGGAATAGGAAATGACTACGTTTATGTGAATTGTTTTGAGGAGTCTGTAAAGAATCCGGCAGAAGTATCCAAGTTTGTAAGTGATCGTCATTTCGGAATCGGTTCAGATGGATTAATTCTTATTAGTCCGTCAGCAATAGCGGATTTTCGTATGAATATTTACAATGCCGATGGTTCTCAGGCAGAAATGTGTGGAAACGGTATTCGCTGCGTAGCAAAATATGTGTATGATTATGGTCTGACAGATAAGACAGAGATTTCAGTAGAAACATTAGCAGGAATCAAATATCTTCGGTTGCAGGTAGAGAATGGAAAGGTTGCAAGTGTTGAGGTAAATATGGGTGCGCCTATTCTTGAACCAAAAGAAATTCCGGTTGCAGTAGAAGAAAGTCCTGTTGTCAACGTACCTGTTGAGGTAAAAGGAAAAATCTATCATATGACCTGTGTATCTATGGGAAACCCGCATGCCATTATTTTTATGAACAATGTAAAAGATTTGGATATTGCAGCAATCGGTCCATATTTTGAAAATCATACGGTATTTCCTAAAAGAACAAATACAGAATTTGTAGAAGTACTTGATCGAAATACTGTGAATATGAGAGTATGGGAGAGAGGTAGTGATGAAACACTTGCCTGTGGAACCGGTGCCTGTGCAACAACAGTGGCCTGCATATTAAATGATAAGACAGAAAATGAAGTTACAGTACATTTACTCGGAGGAGATTTGAAAATCCGCTGGGATCGAGAAGCCAACCAGGTTTATATGACTGGCCCGGCAACCGTTGTATTTGACGGAGAGATTACCCTTCCGGATGGTATTGCATAATATTTTTGAGCAATGAATTGTAAGAGACGTAAAGAGGCAAAAGCCAGATTGGAGTAACTATGTTTAAAGTAAATGAGAACTATTTAAAACTGCCGGGAAGTTATCTTTTTTCTACGATTGGAAAGAAAGTAGCTGCATACAAAGAGGCAAATCCAGATAAATCTATCATCAGTTTAGGTATTGGTGATGTAACACAGCCATTAGCACCAAAGATTATCGAAAGTCTTCATAGTGCAGTAGACGAGATGGGAAAGGCAGAAACTTTTCATGGATACGCTCCAGATTTAGGATATGAATTTTTAAGAAATGCAATTGCAGATGGTGACTATAAGAGCCATGGCTGCGATATTCATGCAGATGAGATTTTTGTCAGCGATGGAGCAAAATGTGACTCAGGAAATATTCAGGAAATATTCAGTACAGATAACAAAATTGCTGTATGTGACCCAGTATATCCGGTTTATGTTGATACGAATGTTATGGCAGGAAGAACAGGAACATACGACCCTTCCACAGAAATCTGGAGTGATGTCATCTATATGCCATGCACCGCAGAGAATGATTTTGTACCAGACTTTCCAAAAGAAGAGCCGGACATTATCTATCTTTGCTTCCCAAATAATCCTACCGGAACAACGATTACAAAAGCACAGCTTCAGGACTGGGTTGATTATGCTAATAAAATAGGCGCAGTAATTATTTATGATGCTGCTTACGAAGCATATATCAGCGAAGACGATGTCGCACACAGTATTTATGAATGTGAAGGAGCAAGAACCTGTGCGATCGAACTTCGAAGCTTTTCAAAGAATGCAGGATTTACAGGAACAAGACTTGGATTTACTGTAGTTCCTAAAGACTTAAAAGCCGGAGATGTTACTTTACATTCCTTATGGGCAAGAAGACATGGAACAAAGTACAACGGTGCTCCATACATCATTCAGAGAGCAGGAGAAGCCTGCTACAGTGCAGAAGGAAAAGCACAGTTAAAAGAGCAGGTTGCTTTCTATATGAATAATGCGAAAATTATCAAAGAAGGCTTAAAAGATGCAGGATACACCGTATTTGGTGGAGTAAACGCACCATATATCTGGTTACAGACTCCAGATAAAATGCCATCCTGGGACTTCTTTGACTTCCTGTTAAAGAATGCAAACGTAGTAGGAACACCAGGCTCAGGATTTGGACCAAGCGGAGAAGGATATTTCCGACTCACAGCATTCGGTTCCCATGAAAATACATTAAAAGCCATCGAAAGAATCAAAGCACTTTAATATTAATTTGCTGAGCAAAAGAAACGAAAACCAGAAATAAATATAAAATAAAATGTGAAGATAGTCGCGGTGCAGAAAATGCCTGACCGGCATTTTTACTTGCTCCGACATCATATTTTATTTTATATTTATTTCTGGTTTTCTGTTTATTGGTGCCAGATAGAAATTAATATTTTAATCTGGAGAAAAAGGAGCTTGCCAAGAAGTATGTGAGAATGGGGATTTTCCAGAAGGCTTTGGCTTTCACTGCTATTTTCTTATGGAGAATTTTTCTCTGGTTAACTCTCATAATCTTCTGGGCAATCCCCTTATCCACATCCAAAATTTAAATACTAATTTCTGCTTTTCGTCTCTTTAATCCATAAAATTAGTATTTAAAACGTAATGCTTCTTCGCTGGTCTGGGAGAGGATTTTCATTGCTTCTTCCGGATAAGCGCCCATAGCAGTTTCTCCTGTCAGCATTAATGAGGAGGCTCCATCTAAAACGGCCTGAAAGATGTCCATTACTTCAGCCCTGGTTGGTACAGGGTTTTCTTCCATGGAGGCGAGCATCTGTGTGACGACCATAAAAGGTTTTTTTGCATGGAGGCATGTTGTGGAGATTCTTTTTTGCACAGCGGGAAGTTTTGGCAGTGGAATAGCATTTCCAAGATCGCCTCGTGCAATTACAATCTCGTCGCAGAAAGGAAGAAGAGAAGGCAGGTGTTCAACACCTTCTATGGATTCTATCTTGGCGAAGATGCGAATATAGTCCATATTATCTGCCATCAGCTCTTTTCGGAGTGTGATCAGATCATCTGCGTTTCTTACAAAAGGAAGCATGACACCGGTAACGTGATATTTCCGAAGTAGTTTAAGATTTTCCTTGTCGGTTTTTGTAAGAACAGGGAGTGGAACAGTAAGATCTTTGATTGCGATACTTTTTCTGGAAGTTAATTCGCCGCCCTTGATTACTTCTGCGCAAAAAATATCTGATTCTAGAGGAGCGGATATTTTTAAAACAATTTTTCCATCATTAAGGCGGACTTCCTGCTCTTCATCAAAATAAGAGAAGAGAATTTCCGGACATGGGATAATAAAAAATTCATCTTTGCCATTAAGAATACGGGAAAAAATATCCGAATTTTCTTTTTTTTCCTGGAAGGATTTTTCTGATATAAGGAAAACGATATCTTCGGAAGAAAGTGATAGAGGAGTATCTAATGTTCCTATACGAAGTTCCGGCCCCTGGAGATCAACAAGAAGTTCCGGAATGATATGCAGACGTTCAGAAACTTCGTGGTACTGCTGCAGCCAGTCTTCACAGTCATCAAGATTACTGTGGGAAAGATTGAGCCGCATTCCGGTCATCCCCGCTAAAAACATTGCCTGTATTTTTTCTTTTGAAGCGCAGGCAGGACCGAGTGTTCCGTATAAGTGAAGAGAATGTTTCATGATAAAAGCCTCCTGTCATGACATACTGACTACTCAAAGCCAGCTTATTTTTTAACTTCTCAAAAATATGAATTTATTGTATCATATTTTATAGGAGATGGAGGCGTTTTTATGGAATGGAAATTAACAACATTGATTGAAAATCATGAAGATACAGAAGAAAAATATGTATGTGAGCATGGCTTTTCTATTTTAATTGAAAAAATGGATTCCAAACCACCGATTCGGCTATTGATGGATACAGGACAAAGCGGGGCATTTTTTGATAATGTAGAAAAAATGGGTGTTTCTTTAGATAAGCTGGATGCGCTATTGCTTAGTCATGCACATTATGACCATGTGGGTGGTGTGGAAAGATTATTGGAAAATATTCCGATAGAAAAAATGTATGTGGGGAAGAGTTTTTTTCGGGAAAAATATCATGAGAAAAAAGATGGAACAATAAAAAATATAGGAATTTCATTTTCCAGGAACGATGTGGAAAGGTATGGAGTAAAAATCTGTGAAATAGAAGAAGATAGCCGGGAAATTTTTCCGGGTATAACGATTCATCGGAATTTTGAACGTATTACAGATTATGAGCAGGGAAATCCTCATTTTTTTGTAAAAGAGAAAGGCGTATATAAAAAAGATGATTTTACGGATGAGATTGCAATAGCTCTTGAAATAAAAGACGGAATTGTTGTAATTACAGGCTGCTCACATCCTGGAATTATGAATATAATTTATACGATTCAAAAAAGAAGTAAAAAAAAGATTTGTGGTATTGTTGGCGGAACGCATTTGGTAGAAGCAGATGAGAGTCGGCTTAAAAAGACAATAGTGGCTCTAAAAGAAATCAATATAGAGTTTATTGCAGTTTCGCATTGTACCGGAGATGAAAATTTAGAAATTATAAAAAATGCATTTGGGAAAAAATTTATTTTTAATTGTACAGGGAATGTGATTAAAATTTTGTGATAAAAATATATCAGCTTTAGAAAAGTGTAAAATTAAAAAATACCTATTGACAATTGAGTACCTGTTCAACTATAATGATAACAGTTGAACAGATATTCAATTATCTGTTTGATGAAGGAGGAAGTTATGGGAACGAAAAAGAGCGATTGTGTGGCAATGTTTCCTGAAAGTATTGAGAAAGTACAAAAGAGTATGCCTAAAGAGACCGAACTTGATAAGGTAGTATCTTTTTTTAAGGTTTTAGCAGATGATACAAGGATACGGATTTTGTACGCATTAAAAGAACAGGAGATGTGTGCCGGTGATATTGCCGTTTTCCTTGACATGACTAAGTCTGCAGTTTCTCATCAGCTTGCTGTGATGCGTAAGATGCATCAGGTGCGGGCAAGAAGAGAAGGGAAGAATGTTTTTTATTCACTGGATGACCAGCATATTGTAGATATTATGGAAGAGGCATTGATTCATATGACACATACCGATTCCTGATATCGAGAAGAGAGGTATCGCAATGCAGAGAAAGGTATATATTCTGGAGAATCTTGATTGTGCGAACTGTGCAGCCAAGATTGAAAGAAAGTTAAGCAAGCTGCCGGAGTTAAACGATGTATCAGTTACATTTGCAACAAAGCAGCTTCGATTTGAAGCAGAAGACCCAGAGGCAGTTTTGCCCAAAATCAGAGAGACAGTTCAGTCTATGGAACCAGATGTTGAGGTTGTAGAAAGAACTCGCGGTAAGCGCAAAACAGCAGAGCATCACCATGAGCATCATGACCACGAACATGGCCATGAAGACGGCTGCGGATGTGGACATGAACATCATGAGCATCATGATCACGAGCATGGTCACGAAGAGAGCTGTGGATGTGGCCATGAACATCATGATCACGAGCATGGCCATGAAGACGGCTGTGGATGTGGCCACGAGCATCACCATGAACATCATGAACATCATGATCACGAGCATGGTCATGAAGACGGCTGCGGCTGCGGACATGATCATCATCATGAACCATCCAAACCACAGGCGACGCGATCTCATACGCATTTTGAAGTGGAATATCATCACGTAGCCGGACATCCGGACCACTGTGATTGCAGTCAGTGTAATTCTTATGTAGAATACTGTGACGTATGTGGAGAAAGTCTTGCAAAGTGTACTTGCCATATGCCGGATGAGGATTTAGAGAAAAAGGTATATATTTTAGAAGGAATTGATTGTGCGAATTGTGCGGCTAAGATTGAGGCAAAAATCCGCCAGATGCCGGAGGTAGGATTTGCTTCCGTAGCATTTGCAACAAAGCAGCTTCGTGTCTCAGCAAATAATCAGGCAGAGTTATTGCCTAAAATGCAGGCTGTTGTAGATTCTATTGAAGACGGCGTGACAATTGTTCCAAGACAGAGAAAGAGACCAACAGGTATTTCTAATACAAAGATATATATTTTGGAAGGACTTGACTGTGCAAACTGTGCAGCTAAGATTGAAGCAAAGTTAAGAACACTCAATGGTGTAGATGATCTGACAATTACTTATGCTACAAAGCAGATGAAGCTTTCTGCAAAGAATCCGGATCAGATGATTCCATTGATTAAAGAAACAATTGATTCTATGGAAGATGGAATTACAATTGTGCCAAAAGATAATAAAGTAGCAAAATCAACAGAAAAAGAAGAGAAGAAATTCTCATTTAATAATCCATTAGTAAGTATCGGTATTGGAGCAGTAATATTTATTATTGGTGAGGTACTTGAACATATTGGGAATGTACCGGCAATTCCAATGTTTGCCCTGTTCCTGATTGCATATTTAGTTCTCGGCGGCAAAGTATTAGTTACAGCCGGGAAGAATATCATGAAAGGTCAGGTATTTGATGAAAACTTCCTGATGTGTATCGCAACAATTGGTGCGTTCTGTATTCAGGAATTTCCGGAAGCAGTAGGTGTAATGCTTTTCTATCGTATCGGTGAATATTTTGAAGAAAAAGCAACGGAGCAGAGTCGTACACAGATTATGGAAGCAGTTGACTTAAGACCGGAAGTTGTTAATCTTATTGTTGGAGAAGATATTCGTGTCATTGATGCAGAAGAAGCTAATGTAGGAGATATCCTTTTAGTACGTCCCGGTGACCGTATTCCATTAGATGGTGTTATCATTGATGGAGAGAGCCGTATTGATACTTCACCTGTCACCGGTGAACCAGTACCGGTTATGGCAAAAACAGGAGATAATATTGTTTCCGGATGTGTCAATACATCAGGACAGTTAAAAATTCGTGTCGAGAAAATTCTTGAGGAATCTATGGTAACAAGAATTCTTGATTCGGTGGAAAATGCAGCAGCAAGTAAGCCGAATATTGACAAGTTTATTACTCGTTTTGCAAGAGTGTATACACCGTTTGTTGTATTTTTTGCATTATTTGTAGCGATTGTTCTTCCATTTATTTTACCTGATTCTCTGAACTGGCATCTTTTTGTAGATAGTGCATACACAGGAACAGTAAATACCATTCATGGAACAAGCGGAACAGCATCAATTTATACAGCATTGACATTCCTTGTTATCAGTTGCCCTTGTGCATTAGTATTAAGTGTTCCTCTGGCATTCTTTTCAGGAATTGGAGCAGGCTCTAAAAAAGGTATCCTCTTTAAAGGAGGAATTGCTATTGAAGGGCTTAAAAATGTCAAAGCAATTGTAATGGATAAAACAGGAACAATCACAAAAGGTAACTTTGTAGTTCAGAAAGCAAATCCGGCAGGAAATGCGATGACTGCAAATGATTTATTAGCAATTAGTGCAAGTTGTGAATTGTCTTCTACACATCCGATTGGAAATAGTATTGTAGATGCAGCAAAAGAAAAGGGACTTTCCATTGAGCGGCCTTCTAAAGTAGAAGAAATCGCAGGACATGGTATACGTGCAGAACTTAGTAAAGGTGTAGTTCTTTGTGGTAACAGAAAGCTTATGGATGAACAGAATGTTGATCTTAGCTCCTATCAGAAAGAAGACTTTGGCACAGAAGTCCTCGTTGCATTAAACGGTAAATTTGTTGGAAACATTGTTATTTCTGATACAGTAAAGGAAGATGCGAAAGAAGCAATCGCAGCGGTAAAGAAGCAGGGAATCATTACTGCAATGCTTACAGGCGATGCGCAGGAGAGCGCAGATGCTGTTGCAAAAGAAACAGGAATCGACGAAGTACATGCAAAATTGCTTCCACAGGATAAGTTATCCGAGCTGAAGAAAATCAGAGAAAGTCATGGAGCAGTTATGTTTGTCGGAGATGGTATCAACGATGCACCGGTACTCGCTGGCGCAGATGTTGGTGCGGCAATGGGGAGCGGCGCAGATGCAGCAATTGAAGCAGCAGATGTCGTATTTATGAATTCTGAAATGAAAGCGATTCCGGAAGCAGTCAGCATTGCAAAGATGACAAACAGCATTTCATGGCAAAACGTTGTATTTGCACTTGCGATTAAAATTATTGTTATGATCATGGGACTTTTCGGATTTGCAAATATGTGGATCGCAGTATTTGCAGATACAGGAGTATCCGTACTCTGCCTTCTGAATTCCATTAGAATTCTTCATAGAAAATAATAGTTTGTAGATTTCGTATAGACGAAAAAAGAAATACTGCCCTATCCCATCTGCTCTG
>OLND01004105.1_pt1 | contig 10493 bp, 9 predicted proteins | sample 1672031 | NCBI WGS metagenome assembly OLND01 (sample SAMEA3136638, study PRJEB25190) | human gut metagenome | biome: human gut; feature: human-associated habitat; material: faeces | place: Austria | collected 2013
TTCTCCAAAATCTGCTTTGGTCCGTCAGCAACTGTAAGCCAATAATCCATCTGCTTAGTGGAACGTGCAATCCATTCAGTATAGTTCTTTCCGAATGTAACCTGTCCAACAGCTGGATTGTTCCACAGCATACCATAGCCGAGATTTGATACAGCAAAAGGAACACTTATCTGGGAATTTCTCTGAGCAAGCTCAAGGGTACATCCCTTTAGATCCATATATGGCTGCTGATATTGTCCCATACCGAAGATCTTCTCACCGTCATTGCTGTCAAATTTTAAATTCAGGCTGACCTCGCTTCCGCCGATGATGCCCTTCCACTCGCGGTTTACAGTTTTTAAGCAGCGGCTTTCGCGGCTTAATGTGCCATCGTAGCTGCGATAATACTCGCGTAAAAACTGTCTGCCGTCACGGTAAAATGTGATAACACCTGCAAAGTTAACAACTGCGCATATGCGTCCATTTGTGATAGAGGCAGACTCACGCTTATCAATAGTGCCGTCACCAACCCAGTGGTCCTCCTCGCCGATCTCAACGACTGCCTGACATTTTTCCGGTGTCTCTATAAGCGCCCAGTCCTGATCGGTAAATTTTGAAAATCTCGTTGCCCGCACACGGAGGGAATCTTTTCCCCAGGGCTCAATACGCAGTATCTCACCGCCCAGACGGGCAGTCAGAATGCCATTTTCTCCACAAAACTGCATAGTGTCCTCCTTTTCCTCCGGAAAGCCTTCCGGAACACTTTCATTTTCCTGATAGTTGTATTATACTAATCCCAGAATGAAAATACTTGACGTTTTTTCACTATTTCTAACACAGATTTGACATAATAGTTCAGAGCATCAGCAAAATGAAAAATCAGACTATGCAAACTTGTTTGCAATAGGATGGATTTTCATTTTGAAATGGGCGGAACGCCCATCAGCCTCAGGCAAAAGCTGCGAATGCAGCGATAGCACATGCAATGTACGGGGTGCTGAGTCCCAGTGGGACTCGTTTAGCACCGACCGAAGCAGCGCGTAGACCTGTGGCCTGTTGCTTTGAACGGCCTGAATAATTAAGGAGGCTTCCATGAAAACACCGGACATCAGCACGATCCACGAAACCGTCCTCCACGGCGACATGCGCTTTCATCTCATGGTCCACGAATTTGCCTCAGACCCTTCCCGTTCGGAGCGCGTGACTTCCCACTGGCACGAAGAATATGAGCTGCTTTTTCTCACGGAAGGAAACGGAACTGCCCACGTCAACGGCCGGGCACTCCCGATTTCTGCCGGCGATATCCTGTTTTTCAATTCCGGCGAAGTCCACTCCATCTCTGCCCCTCCCGGCGTTCCCCTGACCTTCTACGCCGTGGTCTTCGGTCTGGATCTCATCAGCAGCTACGGAAACGACGACATCCAGCAGAAATACATCCACCGGCAAACCTCCGGCGAGTTGCTTTTTCAGACGGTCTTTCACCTCGTCCCAGAGGGCAGCACCCCGCAGGGAGCTTTCCACCAGCTCATCCAGCTCCGCCTTATTGCGGACGCCGTGGAGCTTGGGGCCGTAAGTAATATTGTCGTAGATGCTCATGGGGAAGGGGTTCGCCTTCTGGAAGACCATGCCCACGCGGCGGCGCAGGTCGGTCAGCTGCATCTCCTTTGAGAAAATATCCTCGCCCCGGAGCCGGACGTCGCCCTCGATGCGGACGTTCGGCACAAGGTCGTTCATCCGGTTCAGGGTCTTGAGAAAGGTGGATTTGCCGCAGCCCGAGGGGCCGATGAGGGCAGTGATCTCCTGTTCGCCCACGTCCAGCGAGATGCCCTTGAGGGCCTTGAAGTCGCCGTACCAGAGGTTCAGATTTTTTGCCGAGATGACCGGCATATTGTTATCCATAAAATACCCCTTACTGTTTCTGTTTGAGCTTTGTTTTTGCCAGACGGGCTGCGAGGTCGATGAGAAGCACCAGAACCAGCAGCACTGCGCCGATGCCCCAGGCGGAGGCGAAGTCGCCGTCCTCGAAGGCCCGCAGATAGAGCAGGACGGAGAGGGTCGCGCCGTTGGATGCGTAAGCCTTGGCGATGTTGCCTGCAATAACTTCCGCCGCACCGGCGGTGAAGAGCAGGGCCGCGCTCTCACCCACGATACGGCCCACGGCCAGGATGCAGCCGGTGACGATGCCGTCGATGCTGCAGGGCAGCACGATGGTGCGGATGATGTGCCACTTGCCCGCGCCGAGGCCCAGAGCGCCCTCCCGGTAGCCCTGCGGCACCGTTTTGAGGGACTCCTGCGTGGTACGGATGATGGTGGGCAGGTTCATGACCACCAGCGTCAGGCTGCCGGAGAGCAGGCAGGTCTTAAAGCCCATTGTCTGGGCGAAGACCAGCATACCCACGAGGCCGTAGATGATGCTGGGGATGCCCGCCAGCGTCTCATTCGTGAACTCGATGACCTCAATGAGCTTCCGGTTGGAGGCGTACTCCGTGAGGTAAACTGCCGCGCCCACGCCCAGCGGAAGGACGATGAGCAGGGTGAGCAGGATGACATATAACGTGTTGAGGATGGCGGGCAGGATGCCGTCCGTGCCTTTCAGGACGCTGGCGGTGGTGGAAAGGAATTCCCAGCTGACGTGGGGGATGCCCCGCACCAGTACCAGCCCGATAACGCCCACCGTGAGGGCGATGACCAGCACTGCCGCTGCCCAGACCAGCGCGGTCATGATGACGTTCCATGCGCGGCGGGAGGGGGAGAAGTCACTTTTCATCCTTGTTTCCTCCCTTCAGCACAGCGTTGAGCAGCACATTGATGACCATGATGAAGACGAACAGCACCAGCGCGATGCTGAACAGCGCCTGCTTCTGCAGGCCGCTGGCGTAGCTCATCTCCTTGGCGATGGCCGTGGTCAGGAAGGTGACGCTGCGGAAGAGGCTGTCCGGCATATTGGGGCTGTTGCCTGCCACCATCATGACGGCCATTGCCTCGCCGATGGCGCGGCCAATGCCCAGAACGATACCGGCTGCAATGCCGCTCCTGGCCGCCGGGATGCTGATCTTGAACCACGTTTCCGTATCGGTCGCACCCAGTGCCAGACTGCCCTGCTCATACTCGGGCGGCACGGCGTTGAGGGCCGTCACCGACACGGACACGATGCTGGGCAGTATCATGATGGACAGCACCACGATGGCCGACAGCAGGCAGGCGCCCGACGCCTTGCCAAACACCTTCGCCACCGCAGGCACCAGCACCTGCATACCCAGCAGACCGAACACCACGCTGGGGATGCCGCTCAGCAGCTCCACCGCCGTGACGACCACATTGCGCACGCCGGGAGCTGCCGCTTTCGAGAGGAACACTGCTGTCAGCAGGCCCACCGGCACGCCGATGAGGGACGCGCCCAGGGTACCATAAATACTCGAAAGCACGAAGGGCAGGATGCCGTACTTCGGCTCGGACGCCGTGGAGGCCCACTCGGTGCCGAAGAGGAATTTCAGCGGGCCGATCTTTCCGATGGCGGGCAGGCCCGACAGGAACATATAGATGGTAATGACAGCCACGCAGCCCACAGCGAGGATGCCGCAGAGGAAGAAGATGGCGTTCATGACAGCTTCCAGCCATTGGGCCGGGGTGCGGGGCAGCTCGAATTTTTTCATAAAAACACCTGAGGGATCCCTCACAAAGTTACTCGTTCACCGGCACAGCGCCTGCGGTGCGGATGAGGTCGGCAGCGTCGGTGCTGGCAGCAAAGTCGAAGAACGCCTGAGCCTGAGCGGAGAGTGTGACGGAGTCGTTGGTGACGAACACGAAGGGACGCTGCACCTCATAGCTGCCGTCCTTGACGGTCTCCTCGCTGCACTCCACGCCGCCGACGGTCACAGCCTTGACGGTGTCACCCACAGCAGACAGGGAAGCGTAGCCAATGGCCAGAGGATTGGCCTCCACAGCGCTGATGACAGCGCCGGTAGCCGTCAGCTCCTGAGCGTACTTGCAGGAATCCTTGACGTCCACGATGCTCTCGAAGCCATCGCGGGTGCCGGAGCCAGCCTCGCGGCCCACCAGAACGATTTCGCCGTCGTCGCCGCCGACCTCGGACCAGTTGGTGATCTCGCCGGTGAACATCTGCTTGAGCTGGTCAACGGTCAGGTCCTCGACCTTGCTGTCCTTGTTGACGATGATGGCGATGCCGTCCAGAGCTACGATGGTGCCGGTGACGCCGGTCTCGTCATCCTTCAGGGCGCGGGAAGAAAGACCGATGTCCAGAGTCTTATCGGTAGCGCCGGTGATGCCTGCGCCGGAACCGGTGGGGTCATAGCTGATGGTGACATCCGGCTCGATCTCAGCGAAGCCCTCGGTCAGGGCGGCGATGACGTTCTTCATTGAGGTGGAACCGCCGGTGGCGACATTGCCGGACAGCGCAGCCGTAGAAGAAGCGGAAGCTGCGGTGCTGGATGCGGCGGCAGAAGAGGCAGCAGTGGAAGAAGCTGCACCGCCGCAGGCGGTCAGGGCAGCAGCAGCGGCAGCAGCGCCGCAGATGGACAGGAACGAACGACGAGTGATCTTTTTCATAATAATATCTCCTTCAACTGGGCCGGCCCTTTTGTTCTGGCCGGGCTGTTTTCCTTTTCCTTGTTGTTTCTCTCTTAGGACGCCTTTATTGTAGCGCACCGCCCATCCAGCTGCGACCATGGCGGCGCAAAATGCAGGTAAAGCTTTGTGTGGTGTTTTTGCGCTGCTGTCATCCTCTGGTAAATCCGGTGTGGAAAACAGGACACTCGATTTTACATTTCCGGTCAAACTGTCAAAAATCCGCACGTTCGTTTGTGCATCCCGCCCGCTGAAGGGTGCAAAAAAGGCTGCTTCACAGAACGTAAAGCAGCCTTTCAGACCCTATGATCGAATTAGAATTTCTCTTCCGTGCCGTCCGGGCGGTAGAGCTGGACATATCTGCGCCACTTGTCCGTGCCCATCACCCGGCTGTAGCAGTCGGCCAGCTCTTTGTTGGCCGTCTCCGCATCCAGTGTCTCCCCCTCGGCAGGCAGGACCAGCACCCGGAACCATGCGTCGAAAAGATGCTCCGTCCAGCCGGTGTCAACGGCCCCGCAGCGGGCATAAAAGCCCAGACGCCGGGCGGCCATGGCCTCGTCGTCAGCCTTCTCGGGACACTCGGCCTCGATGAGGATGGCTTTTGCGCCCTCCTCGTGGGCGGGCAGAGCGGCCAGCAGCTTTGCGCCAATGCCGGTGCTGCGGTAGGCGGGCAGGACGGAGAAATAGTCCAGCTGGCTCACTTCACAGCCCATAGGCCGCACCATCAGCAGATAGGACACCATCGTCTCCCCCTCGAACACGCCCCAGGTGTGGGCCATGCCGACGGCTTCACTGTTCAGTATCATGCTCAGGGGTTTCAGCTCGCTGGGCGGGAAGTCGCGGCGCATCTCGTCCAGATACACCCGCGTCAACTCGTCGGCGGTGAGTTTCTTCCACGTAAAGGTCTGGGGCTTCATATCAAAATTCCTTTCCGATAAAAATACCGCCGGGCCGGGCGCAGCGGCCCGTTCCCGGCGGTGTTCGAGAAGCTGTTTGCGTGAGAAAACGGCTTCTTAGTTACAGCTGCTTGCGCAGGGCATCGTACACGGCCTGCACATCGCCCTTGATGACCACCTGGCAGGCGTTCTTGGCCGGGCGGATGACGCCCTCTGCGCCTGCGGCCTTGGCAGCGGCCTCGTCCACGGAGGCGTAGCTGTGTACCTCAAAGCGGAGGCGGGTGGCGCAGTAGTCCACCTTGACGATATTATTCTTGCCGCCGAGGGCTTTCAGGATACCGGAGGCCAGTGCCTCGCTCTCGGCAGAGCTCATGCTGGGCGTCTCGGCCCCGCCGTTCTTATGGTTGTGATAATACTTGCGTCCAAAGTAAAAGCAGGCCATGGCTACCATGGCGAGAACGATCTTGAACGGCAGCATGATCGGAAGGAATGTGACGATGAGTGCGATGACGATAGCAGCGATCCAGCTGTAAATATCCATTCCCAAAAACATACGATAATTCCTCCTTTGGGGAACGATGCGGCGGGCGCTTCCGGCAGGAAGCCGCCCGGACCCAGTCCGGGTACAACACCATATTAACATACTGCCGGGAAAAAAGAAAGCCTTTTCGGGTATCTTTCGGCCCGAGAGCTTGCATCCCGGGCCGGAATCGGGTACTATAAAGACAGTATATCCCCAATACACGGAAGGAGCATCCTTATGGAATGGACTGATATTCGCCTGACCGTATCCAAAGCTGACGCCGAGGCCGCAGAGGCCGTGGCCACCATGATCGCGGAGGGCGGCATTTATATCGAAGACTACAGCGACATCGAGGAACAGGTGGAGCAGATCGCCCACGTGGACCTCATCGAGCAGGAGCTGCTGGACAAGCCCCGGGACACCGTCATCATCCACATGTATCTCGAGCCGGGCGCTTCGCCGGTGGAGACGCTGGCCCTCATCGCGGCCCGGATGGAGGCCGCAGGCATCCCCTACACCTCCGAGACCGAGGGCGTGGAGCAGGAGGACTGGCAGAACGGCTGGCGCAAGTATTACCACCCGATGGACGTGGGCCAGCGCCTCGCCATCGTGCCGTCCTGGCAGGACTACGACACCGACCGCGTCAAGCTCATCCTCGACCCGGGCCTTGCCTTCGGCACCGGCGGCCATGAGACCACCAACCTCTGCCTCGAAGTGCTGGACGAGCGGGTCAAGGGCGGCGAGCGGGTGCTGGACATCGGCACCGGCAGCGGCATCCTGGCCATTGCCGCCCTGAAGCTGGGTGCCGCCGTGGCCGAGGGCGTGGACATCGACCCCGTAGCCGTGCGCACCGCCGGGGAGAACGCTGCCCTGAACGGCGTGCAGGATAAGCTGACCGTGCTGGTGGGCGACCTGTCCGACAAGGCCAGCGGCAAATACGACATCATCACCGCCAACATCGTGGCCAACGCCATCCTCAGCCTGGCCCCCGCCGTGCCCGGCCTGATGGCCGACGGTGCCACCTTCATTGCCAGCGGCATCATTGACAGCCGCAAGGACGAGGTGATCGCCGGGCTGGAAAAGGCCGGCCTTGCCGTTGTGGAAGTGAAGGAGAAGCGCGGCTGGGAGTGCATCGTCTGCAAGAAGGCATAAGGAGGAACTATGCCGCACCGTTATTTTACCACCGAGATCGCCGACGGCACGGCTGTGCTGCGCGGCACCGATGCCCATCATCTGGCCCGCGTGATGCGGGCCCGCATGGGCGATACTGTCATTCTATGCGACGGCAGCGCCGTGGAATACACCGCCACCATCACCGGCTTCGGGGATGACTGCGTGGAATTCTCGGTAGAGCCGGGCTACCCCAGCGCCGCCGAGCCCAGCGTGGAGGTCACCCTGCTGGCCGGTTACCCCAAACAGGACAAGCTGGAGCAGATCATCAAGCACGGCGTGGAACTGGGGGCCGCCCATGTGGTGCCCTTTTTCAGCCGGTACTGCGTGGCCGCCCCCAAAAAAGAGGAGCAGAAGAACGAGCGCTACAACCGCATCGCGCTGGAAGCCGCCAAGCAGTGCGGCCGGGGCGTGCTGCCGGATGTGGCCCTGCCGCTGCCCAACTTCGGGGCCGTGTGCCGCACCTTTGACCAGTACGACCTGGTGCTGTTCTGCTACGAGTGCGGCGGCGCGCCGGTGCGCCAGCTGCTGGCCGAGGCCGCACCCGCCGACGGCAAAAAACTGAAGATCGCCATCGTGACCGGTGCAGAGGGCGGCTTTGCCGCCGAGGAGGCCGAAATGGCCGCCAAAGCCGGAGCCAAAACGGTTGGCCTTGGCCCCCGCATCCTGCGGTGCGAGACCGCCCCGCTGGCCGTGCTTGCGTCCGTCATGACCCTGACCGGCAATCTGGAATAACCGGGGCTCCGGCGGGCGGCGCACCTTCCATCCAAGAAAAATTCCGACCCACGGGTCCGGGAAAGTCTGGGGGCTTTCCCGGGCCCATTTTTTATTTTTTGCCCCGTATAAAGATCTCCCGGATTTTTGTGCAGGTTTGCCCTGTTATTCTGTCGCAAATTTTCGGCTCATTTTGTGCTCGTTCCACAAAATTACATACCCCCCCCCCGAAAATTCAGCATTTTGCCTTGACATTCTCCACGGCACAGTACTATACTTGCGCTACAAAGAGACGCCGGGCATGAAAGTGCACGGCTATGTGTTTTTCTGCCCCGAAGCTCCGGTTTTTGCCGGTTTTCGGTATCGTTCCCGGCAACGTTCACGGTAACGTTCACGTCTCTGTAAGTTTTTTTGTTTGGAGGGTTTTGCAATGCGGAAAAACGTGAAACAACAGCTTGCCTTGCGGGTGCTGTCCACAGCGGCTCTGATGGCCATGGTCTCGTCCATCGCCACAGCGGCGTTTGCGGACACTTACGATTTGAACAAGGGCAGTGTGACGGTAAAGACCAAAGATGACGGCATCACCTATGTGACGCAGAAGAACACAGAGATAAACGAGCACCCAGACGATACCGGCGTCACCATTACCAGCGGCGGCGAAAAGACTTCAAATACCATCACGGTGGAGACGGCAAAAGATCAGACCACCGATGTGACCCTGGAGAATGTGCACATTGAAGTTGATACCACCGATGCCAAGTCCGGTGCGATCGAAATAAAGGGCGACGGCAATACCAACCTTGAGCTGAACGGCGATAATACCGTTTTGGTTAAGAACGGGTGGGAGGAAGAACACGCCGCCATCGAAAAAGCGGACAAATACGGCACCGGCACCCTGACCATCAAGGACGATTTGAACGATGACGGTACTCCCAAAGACAAGGACGAAAACGGAAATGCCGCTGGCGGGGACACCGGCAAGCTGCTGGCAGGCGGCTTCCATCAGGCCGCCGCGATCGGCGGCGGTGGAACCGATGACACTGCCTGCACTTCCAATATCACGATCACCGGTGGCGATATCACTGCCAGCGGCGGTTCTTACGGTGCCGGTATCGGCGGCGGTGCCTATGGAGCAGGTACGAATATCCGCATTGAGGGCAATGCAGATGTTACCGCCTTTGCAGGAGGTGGTGCTGCCATTGGATCCGGTTATCAATCGGCAGGCAACAGTGATATTACCATCACCGATCATGCCACTGTGGAGGCTGCTAGCGAAAATGGCTGTGGCATCGGTCAAGGTCTTAATGCTTCTGGTAAAGCCACTATCACAATTTCTGGTAATGCATCGGTAAACGCCGAAGTCTTCAACATGCCAGCAGCCATTGGCAGTCACTCGTCTTCTGCTACGGTTAACATCGAAGATCATGCTGACGTTACTGCCGTTGGGTTTGGTGTTGCCATCGGCACCGGTTCTGGCCATGGAGGCACCTCCACTGTGATCAATATTACCGGTGGAACAGTAAATGCTGTCACCTGTGACGACTCCAGACCCGCTATTGGCACAGTTGATGGCAATTTGGACCTTACGATCAACAGCTCTACCGGAAAAACGACCGTAAATACCTACACGACCAGCAGTGACCCCCTATCTTTAAATATCGGCACCGGTCATTTCGACTCTTCTTCATGGAAATATAGAACCAGCCCATCTGAGGGCGCAGAATACAACGAGGATGGCTCTTCCCATCTGGGCGAAGACAATGCCGCTATCATCAATTTCTACCGCAACACTACTTTGAGCACTGGCACTTATGATGCGCCCAAAACACTTGATGATTATGCATTTCATGCCACTTCTGAATTTCAGGGCACTATCTACAATGCGAAGTACATCCTCTCTGACAAAGACAAAGACAAAGGTGACCTCTACAAGGTCGTCCACAACCGCAAGTACATGGAAGAGCACCCCGAAGAAATTGTTGACATCACCAAGCTGAAGGACGAGGACCTGCACGACTGGAAGCTGGTGGGCAAGGTCGTGGAGCCTACGCTGGAAAAGGACGGCTATGCAGACTACGTCTGCAGCATTGACAAGTGCGGCCAGACCAAGCATGTGGTGCTGCCCAAACTGACCCCGGAACCCAGTGAACCGGACACCACCGAACCGGACGTGCCGGGCGACAATACCCCGAATACGCCCAACAAGCCGGACACCCCCAAACAGCCGGACGGCACCACCCCGGCCCCTGTGACCCCGGATGCCCCTGTGCAGGACAGCACTGCACCGGCTGACACGCTCGCCGCAGACACCACCGCTGACGCTGCTGCCGTACCGGCAGATGCCGCTGTGACCCCTGCGGCTGCCCAGAACGTGGTGCAGGATGCAAAGCCGGAAGCCGCTGCTGCTGCTCCTGCCGCCGCTCTGCCCCAGACCGGTGCAAACTGGCTGGCGGTGGTGGGCACTGCCCTCAGCGGCCTGTTCCTGCTGGCCGCAGGCTTTGTGCTGGACCGCAAGAACCGCCGCATGAACTGAGGAACCATTTTTATAAAAGCCATCTCCCCCTGCTGTGCATACCGCAAGATGCACGGCAGGTTCCCCAAACAAAGGGGGCTGCTGCACAGCGTGC
>OLND01004106.1_pt1 | contig 10490 bp, 6 predicted proteins | sample 1672031 | NCBI WGS metagenome assembly OLND01 (sample SAMEA3136638, study PRJEB25190) | human gut metagenome | biome: human gut; feature: human-associated habitat; material: faeces | place: Austria | collected 2013
GGTGCTCATGCCGCTGCTCAAGCCCATAATCGCGGTTATGGTAATCTACTATGGCGTGGGTCACTGGAACAGCTACTTTGACGCTCTGGTATACGTATCGGACAATAACCTCAAGCCCCTGACGCTGATACTGCGCGACATACTCGTCACCAACACCACCACGGCTTCCGAAATGAAGTCGGGCGGCGCGGGCGAGAGCGAGGCCGAGCTTAAGAAGATGGCCGAGGCCATAAAGTACGCGGTAATAATCGTATCCACGCTGCCCATGCTGTGCCTGTACCCGTTCGCCCAGAAGTACTTCGCAAAGGGCGTCATGCTGGGCGCAATAAAGGGCTAAGGCGCATGGAACCTATCGAGGTTGCGACAGGCTGGACCTGTTAATATAGCAACAAGTACAAAGGGAGGAATTTTTCATGAAGAAACTGCTGACGCTCATGCTGACGCTGTGCATCGCGCTGACCATGTGCTCCGGCGCGCTCGCCAGCCGCGGCACCTACACCAGCGGCGGAGTTGAATTTGAACTGACCGACGAAGGCTACCCGGTAATGTCCGAGCCTGTTACCGTGTCCGTGGTTTCCTTCTGCACCACGCCCGAAGGCGCAGGCGCGTGGGAGACCCCCAACGAGATCGCCTTCTTCAAGAACATGAAGGCCAAGACCAACATCGACTTCACCTGGGAGACCCTGACCCGCTCCGCGTGGACCGAGCGCGTACAGCTGCTGATCGCGGGCGACACGCTGCCGGACGTATTCCTCAAGAGCCGCTTCAGCGCTTCCCAGCTGACCAAGTACGGCAGCGACGGCTCGCTGTACAACATGCTGCCCGCGTTTGAGACCTACGCGCCCGACTTCTACGCGTACATGACCGAGCACGACCTGCTCAAGTACATCACCACCAACGACGGCGTTTACGGCATGCCCTACATCTACGACTCCGAGGGCGTGCGCCTGAACAAGCTGTACATCAACACCGAGTGGCTCAAGAACGTGGGCAAGGAAATGCCCACCAGCTTCGATGAGCTGCACGACGTCATGGTTGCCTTCCGCGACAACGACGCCAACGGCAACGGCGACGCTACCGACGAGGTGCCCGCCGGCTTCAGCGGCTTGGACGACATGCTGGTCACCTTCAGCAACGCCTACGGCCTTATGAACCGCGGCGCCGCTATGGGCCAGTCCTACTACATAGACGCCGATCCCGCCGACGAGACCGGCAACACCCTGCGCTTCTGGTACACCGCTGACGAGATGAAGGACGTGCTGCGCATGGCCAAGCAGTACTACGAGGAGGGCCTGGTTCCTTCCACCTTCTTCGATGCCGACTACTACGATCAGTGGTCCACCAACATCGGCCAGAACGTATACGGTATGCACGACGCGTGGGCGACCGCTGCGGGCGATCAGGTCGATAACTTCATCGCGATGGATCGCGCTCCCTCCGACACCTGGAACTACTGCTACGGCTATGTAGGCACCAAGGGCGGTCTGGTAATCACCAAGGAGTGCAAGTACCCCGAGGCCATGGTCGCGTGGGGCAACTACATGTACACCATTCAGGGCGCTTACGACTACTTCCTGGGCGAAGAGGGCGTTTCCTACACCGTTGACGAGGACGGCCATACCCAGCTGACCGACCTGATACTGCACAACCCCGACGGTCTGAGCAGCGAGCAGGCCCTGCTGCGCTACAGCTTCTACTCCGGCGGCGCGAACCCCGGCCTGTGCACCGACGATACCTTCAAGGGCGGCGAGACCTACTGGACCTCCCTTGACGGTAACAAGAAGTTCGATCCCTACCTCATCGACACCGTTTGGGAGGTGTTCCCGCTGTCCGACGAGGGCACCGAGATCATCAATAACACCCTGGCCGACATAAGCGCGGTCGTGGGCGAGTACACCGCCAAGTTCGTAAGCGGCAAGCTCGACATCGACGAGAACTGGGAAGAGTACAAGTCCCAGCTGCAGCAGGCTGGCCTGGAAGACTACATGTGGGCTTTCCAGGAAGCTTACAACGCTGTAAACGGCCTGAACTAATCCTAAATTTCAAAAGTAAGTCCTGCTTCGTTATGAAGCGGGGCTTCTTTTTTTGCGTGTTACGGTGGACGTGCTCTCTCTTTTCGGAAGAAAAGAAAGAACACGTAACCCCATCCCCGCACCCACACCGAACGTCGTGTTAAAAGTCGTTTGCGAACACACGTACGCCTTTGCAGGGAGGGCAGGTTTGCTGTATAATAGGTAGGTACATAAAACATGGGAACGCGGGGCGTTTCCGCTGCGGAGGTCGGCATGGCGAAGAAGAAGAACCAGGCTGCCCGCGGAGGCAGGGCAAAACCTAAGACAACTAATAATAGTAAGCAGAGTAAGGCCGGAGCGCCGTCCGGGAATGGACGCGCTTCGCAGGCGATAGGCGTTGTGTTTATGGCACTGGGTGTGCTGGCCGGGTATTTGATGTGGGCAAAGGGCGGGGTGGAAAGTCGGACGCTCGATAATCTGCGCGCAGTGCTGCGTGGACTGGCGGGCATGATTAGCTATGCTATGCCCGTGCTGCTCGTGGGGCTGGGGACGGTTATTATGTTCGTGGGACGTAAACGGATTCGGCCCGCGCGCGCATTGCTCGCGGTGCTGTGGACCGTCGTGTTCTGCGGCGTATGGCATACGTTCTCGGCCGACGCGGTTGAACAGACTATGCTGACTGACTCGTATAGAGAGTTCATCCGCGCATCCTACCGCGAGGGCGTGAATACCTGCGCCGGCGCTGGTGCAATCGGCGCAGTCGCCTGCTGGTATCCGTATGTGTGGCTGGATAAGTGGGGCGCGGCTATCGCGCTCACTGCGGTGCTGGCCGTGATCGCAATTTGCCTTAGCCGTACATCCATGCGCGAGGTCGGCGAACGCATATCCGAACATATCGCGGGCGGCATGGACGATTATAGACAGCGCAGACAGGTGCGCGGCCGCGAAAAGGCTGAACTGCGCGCACAGTCGCTCGAACGCAGAGTCGCGCGCGAGGAACGCGAACGCGAACGCAGAGAGCAGCACGAGCGCCTTATGCAGGACGAACGCATCCGTCAGGAGGACGCGCGCAGCCGCGTGAGCGACCTCGAACGCCGCTGCCGTGAGCTGGCCGATAAGCGCATTAACGTTGAGGATTACGGCGATTATTCAGATGAGCGGCGCGAGGCTGACGCACCGGTCAATCATCAGCCGCCCGCGCATACGGACGCGGCAGTCGGCGATGAGCAGTCCGCGCCGGCCGAAAGTCCCCGGCCCGAAGCCCGCCCGGTGATGGAGGACGATCTGGAAGCCGTTAAGTCGCGCAGCCGCGGCGATCAGCAGGCATATTTTGATGAAATGAAAAGGCGCATGGCGCAGGAAGGTGTTCCAATGTTTCTTGACAAAAGAGTGCCCGGCAGGGTGTTGACAAAGACTGGCACGGCTCCCGCGCAGGAATCGGAAAAACAGCCTAAGCAGGACGGCGCGCCGCAATTGGTGTTCAGCGGCTATGACGAGCCGGGCAGCACACCTGCACCCGACGACGCGTCATATGCGCCCCAAGGGTACGCCGTGTCGCCGCTTCCCGACGCGCCCCGCAGTGTGCTGGAGCTGGACGAGGTAAGCGTGCCGCCCGCCAACGACGCGCCCGCGCACGATTCGCCCGCGCCCGCGCCCTCGCTGGACGAAATCAGCATACGTCCGCTGCGCGGCGGCCGCAGCTACGACGCGGACGAACACCTGAGCCACGCCAGCGCGTCCGTGCGCCGCATAGCCGAGTCGCACATGCGCGCCGAGGCCGCCCGCATGGAACAGCCCACTGCAAACGCCGCCTATACAAACGATAACTATGACGCGGAATACGACGCGCCGTATGAGCCGCTGGACGATGAGCCGCGCGCGACCGCACAGTCTGCCGCGCGCAACTCTGCGCCGGTGTTCGCCAATGCGCCCGCGCCCGGCAGCGCCTATGCCGCCGGTACGGACTATGAGGACGGTATGCCGTTCGAGCGCTACACCGAACCGGGTGCGCTGACCGCAGATGCGCCCGCGGCAGAACCGGACGACGAACTCGCCGATTATAAGGCCCCTGAACAGCCGGTTAAGGCATATGGCAAGGCGCCCGCTCAAACGCAGCCTTTACAGCCTAAGCCGGTGTCCGCGCCCAGTCAGCCGGAACAGCTCGCCGAGTACGAGCCGCTGGCTGAACCGACCTACACAGCGCCCGCTCAGCCCGCGCGCCCCGCAATGGCTGTGCCCGCGATGAGCGCGGAGCTTGCAAATGCGACTGAAAACGCTCAGGCGGATGAGCTGGACGAACTGCCTGAATTTGATAGCCAGCCTGAAAACATATCCTTCGACGGCTACACCGGCGAGGGCGGCGTGAACGAGGAAATAGCGGTGCAGCATACGCCCGAAATCGTGCCCGAAACCGCAACGCGCGTGGCGATGTACACGCCCGTGAGCGCCGATCTGGAGCGCGGCGTGGGCAGCGGCACTCGCCCCGACGGCACGCCCATACGTATGCCCAAGGCGATGGAGGAGATTCCGCAGGACAAGCCGTATTTCTACCCGCCGATCGATCTGCTTCAGTTCTCCCAGCAGGGCAGCGTGTCGCTCAAGGAGCAGCAGCAGCTCGACGCGGAAAAGGCGCAGAAGCTGGAGGACACCCTTCAGTCGTTCGGCATACAGGCCAAGGTCGTGGGCGTGAGTCGCGGCCCTGCGATAACCCGGTTCGAGATGACCCCCGCGCCCGGCGTGCGCGTGAGCAAGATCTCGGGTCTGGCCGACGACATAGCGCTGAATCTGGCCGCGACTACCGTGCGAATCGAAGCGCCCATACCCGGCAAGTCCGCCGTGGGTATCGAACTGCCTAACGAGCATCGCGAAATGGTCACGCTGCGCGACGTGCTGGACAGCCCCGAGGCGCGCAAGGCGCAGAGCAAGCTGGCCGTGGCGCTGGGCAAGGATAACGCCGGTAAGCTGGTTATCGCCGACATAGCCAAGATGCCCCACGTACTTATCGCGGGCGCAACCGGTTCGGGTAAGTCGGTGTGCATAAATACGATAATCATGTCGATAATCTATCGCGCCACGCCCGACGAGGTGAGGCTGATACTGATCGACCCCAAGGTCGTGGAGCTGAGCGTGTATAACGGCGTGCCGCACCTGCTGGTGCCGGTCGTGACCGATCCCAAGAAGGCCGCCAGCGCGCTCAACTGGGCCGTGCTGGAGATGACCGAGCGCTATCAGAAGTTCGCCGAACGCGGCGTGCGCGACATACGCGGCTATAACAATAACCTCAAAGACGGCGAAAAGCCGCTGCCGCAGATAGTCGTAATAATCGACGAGCTGGCCGACCTTATGATGGTCGCGCCGGGCGAGGTGGAGGACGCCATATGCCGCCTGGCGCAGCTGGCGCGCGCGGCGGGCATACACCTTGTCATCGCGACGCAGCGCCCCTCGGTAAACGTAATCACCGGCGTCATAAAGGCCAACATACCCTCGCGCATAGCATTTACCGTCGCGTCGCAGGTGGACTCGCGCACGATACTCGACGGCGCGGGCGCGGAAAAGCTGCTGGGACGCGGCGACATGCTGTTCTTCCCGCAGGGCGTAAGCAAGCCCCAGCGCGTGCAGGGCGCGAACGTCACCGACGAGGAAGTAACCGCCGTGACCGAGTTCATAAAGAGCCAGCACGAGGCCGTGTATAACCCCGACATACTCGAGCAGATGGAAAGCGCCGAGCAGTCCGACGCGGAAAAGGAAGACAAAAAGGACGACGAGTGTGACCCGCTGCTGAGCCAGGCAATAGGCATAGCGGTGGAGCTGGGGCAGGTGTCCATATCCATGCTCCAGCGCCGCATGAGGATAGGCTACGCGCGCGCCGGCCGCATAGTAGACGACATGACCGCGCGCGGCATAATCGGCGCTGCCGACGGCGCAAAACCGCGCATGGTGCTGATATCGCGCGAAGAATACAAGCGGCTGTACGAAGACGCGGGCGAATGACCCGCGCCGCCGCCCCTTAAAACGGAAAGGATATGATCGAATTGATAAAGACGGTTGGCATGGTGTCGCTGGGCTGTTCCAAGAACCGCGTGGACAGCGAGCTTATGTTGGGCAAACTCGCGGACGCGGGATATGAAATAACGCCCGATCCCGCGGACGCCGACGCGATAATAGTAAACACCTGCGGCTTCATTGACCCCGCTAAGGAGGAGTCCATAGATACGCTGCTGGAAATGGCCGGGTATAAAAAGAGCGGCAGGTGCCGGCTCGTGATCGCGACCGGCTGTCTTGTGCAGCGGTATTCCGCCGAGCTCAAGGCCGAAATGCCCGAAATAGACGCGTTCGTGGGCGTAAGGGACTTTGACGCGCTGGTTGACGTAATGCGCCGCGCCGACGGCGGCCATCAGCATCCCGTCGAGGTAAGCGGGCGCTGCGGCGCGACCGGCTGCGGACGGCGCGTGCTGACCACGCCATCGTATAGCGCCTATGTGCGCATATCCGAGGGCTGCGACAACCGCTGTACCTACTGCGCGATACCGCTGATACGCGGCGGCTATCACTCGCGCCCGTATGATGAAGTCATGGACGAGTGCCGCCAGCTCGCCGCGCAGGGCGTGACTGAAATAACGCTGATCGCGCAGGATACCTCGCGCTACGGCAACGATTTTGAGGGCGGAAAGACGCTGCTTGCCAGCCTGCTGCACGACGTGGCTCAGATAGAGGGCGTGTACTGGGTGCGCGTTTTGTATACCTATCCCGATACCGTGGACGAGCATCTTATCGAGACGCTGCGCAATGAACCCAAGGTGTGCGAATACCTCGACCTGCCGCTTCAGCACATAAACGCGCGCCTGCTAAAGCGCATGAACCGCCGCGGCAACCCGGATACCGTCCGCGAGCTGCTCCGCAATTGCCGCAAGAACGGTATGTTCCTGCGCACTACATTCATAGTGGGCTTCCCGGGCGAAACCGAGGAAGAGTTTGAGGAACTGAAGGAGTTTGTAAAGGAGATTCAGTTCGACCGCATGGGCGCGTTTACCTACTCGCCCGAGGAGGGCACGCCCGCCGCGTTGATGCCTGACCAGATTCCCGAGGAGATCAAGCAGCGCCGGCTGGACGAGCTGATGACTATTCAGCAGCAGATTTCGCTCGAGCGCAATAAGATGCGCGTGGGCAAGACGTACGAGGTGCTGGTTGAGGGCTTTGAGGGGCTGACCTACTATGGCCGCTCCATGCTGGAGGCGCCCGAAATCGACGGCAAGATCTTCTTTATAAGCGATAAAGAGCTGAAGCCCGGCGACTATGTAAAAGTCAAAATCACCGGCGCGGAGGAGTACGACCTGCAGGGGGTGTGCGAGTGAACCTGCCCAACCGGCTGACAATGATGCGCGTGTGCATGATACCCGTTATCGTCGCGCTTATGATGGCGGGCGGGCGCGCGTGCGGGCTTATCGCGGTGCTGCTGTTTGCGGCCGCATCGTTTACCGACTTTTTGGACGGGCATATCGCGCGCTCGCGCGGGCTGGTCACGGATTTCGGCAAGTTCATGGATCCAATCGCGGATAAGCTGCTTGTGACCGCCGTCATGATTATGATGGTGGAGCGCGGGCTTATGGCGGGCTGGATACTGGTGATATTCGTGGCGCGCGAATTTATTGTATCGGGGCTCAGGCTGGTCGCCGCCGGAAAGGGCACCGTGCTCGCGGCGGGCAAGCTGGGCAAGCTCAAGACCGCCACGCAGATGGCCGCGCTGATAGTGTCGCTTACGTGCTATTACGCGATGGACGGCGCGCCGCTTGAGTGGATGCAGATCCTATCAAACGCGCTGATATACCTTGCGCTTATATTCTCGGTGTGGTCGGGCACGGATTACCTCGTGCGCAACCGCAGTGTGATTGCCGATATGTAATGTCGGCGGGAGGTGTTTCATATGGTAGCTGAGATACTTTGCGTGGGCACGGAACTGCTGCTGGGGCAGGTGCTCAATACCGACGCGCAGTTTTTGTCGCGCCAATTGTCCGAAATGGGCATAGAGCTTTATCGAATCGAGACCGTGGGCGACAACCCCGGCCGCGTGCGTCAGTCGGTGCGCGCGGCGCTGGAACGCTGCGACCTGCTGATAACCACCGGCGGCCTTGGCCCCACCGAGGACGACCTGACCAAGGAGATGGTCGCCGAGGAGCTGGGACTGGAAATGGAGGAGGACGCGGCCTCGATGGCGCGCCTTAACGAAATGTACGCCGCTTGGGGCCGCAAGATGCCCGAAAACAACGTAAAGCAGGCCTGGTTCCCGCGCGGCGCGCACATACTCAAAAACGCGCGCGGCACCGCGCCCGGCTGCGCGGTCGAGGTGGACGGCAAAATCGTGATAGTGCTGCCCGGCCCGCCGTATGAATTGACCCATATGTTCGCCGAGGAGGCCGTGCCTTACCTGCGCAATAAGCTGGGGTACAAGATCGAATCCCGCTTCATACGCACCATCGAGATCGGCGAAAGCGACCTCGAGATGCAATTGCGCGACATGATCGACAGGCAGACCAACGTGACTATCGCCACGTACTGTTCGCTGGGCGAGGCGCAGGTAAGGCTGACCGTCAAGTGCCCCGTGGGCGACGACCCGGCCAAGTACCTCGACCCGGTTGAAGCCGAGATTCGCGAGCGCCTGGGCAAATACATATACGCGATAGGCGAAACCGATATGCCGCATGTGGTCGTGGGACTGCTGAGGCGCGCCGGGCGTTCGGCAGCGTTGGCCGAAAGCTGCACCGGCGGCAAGATCGCCGACTGGCTGGTGGACGTGCCGGGCGTGTCCGAGGTGCTGATCGAGGGGCATGTGACCTATTCCAACATATCCAAGGAGCGCACTCTGGGCGTGCGCCACGATACGCTGGAAAAGTACACCGCGGTGAGCGAGCAGGTTGCGCGCGAGATGGCCGAGGGGCTGCATGAGCTTTCGGGCGCGGACTATTGCCTGTCCGTTACCGGCATCGCCGGGCCGGGCGGCGGCACGCCCGAAACGCCGGTGGGGCTGGTGTACATCGGCCTCAAGACCCCGCGCGGCACGCAGGTGGAGAAGTTCAACTTCACCGGTGACAGGTACCGCGTGCGTTCGCTGGCGGCGCTGAGGGCGCTCAACATGCTGCGCAAGGCGCTGACCGACATAGACGAAGTGACGATAAGCGACTGACAAAAGCAATGAAGGAGGCGCGGGCGAGACTCGCGGTTTAATAGATGGCAAAAAAGTCAACGGGCAAGGCAAAGGCGCAGACCGCCGCCGAGGTGGGCAAGGAAAAAGCGCTGGAGATGGCGCTGCAGCAGATTCGCAAGGACTTTGGCGAAAGCGCCCTGATGAAGCTGGGCGACAAGAAGTGTATGCAGGTGGACGCGGTATCCACCGGCAATATCGCAATCGACGCGGCGCTGGGCGTGGGCGGACTGCCGCGCGGCCGCATCACCGAGATATACGGCCCCGAATCCTCGGGTAAGACCACGCTGGCGCTGCACTGCGTGGCCGAGGTACAGAAGGCGGGCGGCACGGCGGCGTACATCGACGCGGAGCACGCGCTCGACCCGATATACGCGCAGAAGCTGGGCGTAAACATAGACGAGCTGTTCGTAAGCCAACCCGACAGCGGCGAACAGGCGCTGGACATAACCGAAGCGCTGGTGCGCTCGGGCGCGATCGACATTGTGGTAATCGACTCGGTTGCGGCGCTGGTGCCCAAGGCTGAAATCGAGGGCGATATGGGCGATAGCCACGTCGGCCTGCAGGCGCGCCTTATGTCCCAGGCGCTGCGCAAGCTGACCGGCGTAATCGCACGCACCAACGCAATCGCGATATTCATTAACCAGCTGCGCGAAAAGGTGGGGCAGATGGGCTACGGCTCGCCCGAAACCACCACGGGCGGCAAGGCGCTCAAGTTCTATGCCTCCGTAAGAATCGACGTGCGCAAGATCGAGACGCTGAAGGGCTCGGACGGTACGCCCATTGGCAGCCGCACGCGCGTAAAGATAGTCAAGAACAAGGTCGCCCCGCCGTTCAGGCAGGTCGAGGTGGACATGATGTACGGCGAGGGCATATCCAACGTCGGCTCCATAATGGACATGGCCATCGAGCGCGACATGATAAAGAAGAGCGGCGCATGGTTCTCATATAATGATATGCGCATAGGTCAGGGCCGTGAAAACGCCAAGAAGTACCTAAAGGAAAACCCGGAGATCTGCGGCGCGATAGAGGAAGAACTGCGCAAGGAGCTGAGCGCGGCATTGGCCGAAAACTCGGTGCCCGCAGGCATGTCGGTGGGCGACGAGACCGACGACGAGGACGATGTGGAACAGATCATGGACGAGACCAACATCTCGGATGACGATCTGGAGGACGACATTGGGTTCTGATATCTGACGCGAAATACAAAATCGATTGAATACAGCCGCGGCGGAGTTACTCTGCCGCGGCGGTTTGCGTTATTGCGTTTACAGCAACAGCGG
>OLND01004114.1_pt1 | contig 10478 bp, 3 predicted proteins | sample 1672031 | NCBI WGS metagenome assembly OLND01 (sample SAMEA3136638, study PRJEB25190) | human gut metagenome | biome: human gut; feature: human-associated habitat; material: faeces | place: Austria | collected 2013
GTTTGGTCGGGGTTACCGCCAAACAGTTAAATTAAGCGACTTCGTGTCGCACCCACATATATGCATCAAAAGTATTTTCCACAATATAACGGAATATTTTGACTTTTTTATTTTTATTACCCTGACGTAAGATACGACCTTCCTGCTGTTCGATGTCCGCAGGTCTCCACGGAACATCTAAATGGTGCAAAGCTATCAGTCTGTCCTGTACATTTGTACCAGCACCCATTTTTGATGTGGAGCCAAATAGAAAACGTATCTGTCCCGAACGGACTTTGGAGAACAGTACTGCCTTCTGCCTATCTGTATTGGCATCATGGATAAATGCAATCTCCTCCTCCGGGACACCTTTTTCTATTAATTTTTGCTCTAATGCATCATACACATTAAAAGAACCATCTTTTTTGGGTGTAGAAGTATCGCAAAAGACAAGCTGTGCGGATTTCTGTTCTTTTGTTTCCTGCCAAACCTTAAAACATCTTTCTGCACATGCAGAAACTTTATTGTTTGCTGTATCTGGCAGCATATCATTAATGAGACGCTGATCTAGTGCAAGCTTACGTCCATCTGTTGTGTCGGGTAGGATACCGGCGAGGTAGCAATAGCTCCTTTTCCGTTATCCCCCCTCAGAACCGGACGTGATACTTTCGCATCATCCGGCTCCCCAGTAATTCCATTTCAAGAACTTTTGGTTATATTACCATTGTGGATTGCTACATGGCATTCCCGACATACCACAAGCGTTTTTCTTTTTCTGGCAGACATTATCTGTACCCATTTAGGTACTTCTGCCTGTCCTTTCTTCTTTAAATCTGCAAGTTTTCTTATATGATGTACCTCTATATTTTCAGTACTTCCACATAATTCACACTTCTCTGCCAACAGTCTTTTAACTAATTCTGTTCGCCCACCATATACCTTGTATGGTATATCCTCTATAACAGCTTTTCGTTTATGCACAAGAGAAATTCCTCCCCATGTCGCAACTAATGGCTTTTTATTAGGACGTTCTACTACAACTTGCAGACACGGAACTGTTTTTCCACTTGTACTTGTTGTGGTTGTTCTATACTTAGCCTTTTGCTTATTGATAGATGACCTGTGTTTACACGCAAGAGTTTTCAATAATGAAGTTTCCATATACCAGTACAACTTCGAGAACCAAGACAAATTTTGTGCGAGAATATAATACTGCACCAGTCCTCTGTACTCTTGCTGATATGTCTGTACAATAGAAAAATCATCATCTTGCAGAAGATTATTCCTGTGAGTTGCTTTTCCACGTTTCATATATTTCTTGCATTTTTCTTCAATTACTTTTGCAGGGACTAATAGTGCGATTGCTCCATTTGCTCCTCTACGCCCCTTTGGGTCAATATAGTCATTGACCCTTTGTGCTTTGATTTCATATCCAAGAAACTTTGCCGCCTGACTGCCTGCATTTGTTATTAGAGTCTTTTCTTCTGACATTATCAGATTTAATTTCTCTTTTAGAAATCTTCCTATTTCTGCTTTTATTTCTTCTGCATCTGCTTTAGAGCCAGTGAATCCAAGTAGAAAATCATCCGCATATCTCACATAGCGCAATCTGCGATAATTCTCATCTTGCGTATTAACAAAAGGTATTTTTCTGCGTTCAACCACAAGCTGATGGGCTGTCTTTGCATCTCCCTCCTTTCTGAGTTTTTGGATTTCAGCGGTCAACTTGTTATATTCTGGATTAGATTTCTGCCTTTTTCCTTTTGTGTATTTTGGGATTAAGACTTCTTCAATCCAATTATCAAATTCGTTGAGATAAATATTAGCCAGTATCGGACTGATAACTCCGCCCTGAGGCACACCGCTGATTGTCTGATTGAATTTCCATTCTTCCAAGTATCCAGCTTCTAACATATTCGATACCAGACGGATAAATCTTCCATCATGAATATTTCTTGCAAGTATTTCCAGTAAAATTTTATGGTCGATTGTATCAAAGTATTGAGAAATGTCTCCCTCAATAAACCAGCGAGTTCCTTTCCATACCTGTATTTCTTGTAGTGCTGTATGACATCCTCTGTTTGGACGAAAACCATGGGAATGTTCACTAAACTGTGGCTCATAATACGCTTCTAAAATCTGACGCATTACTTCCTGCAATACTTTATCTCCCCATACAGGAATCCCCAGCGGACGCTTCTTACCATTTTTCTTTTTGATATATTCCCGTCTTGCTGGTTTCCATTGATATTTCTCCTCACGGAGTATTTCAATCATTCTGTCTATTTTCTGAATGGACATTCCATCTACCGTTTCATCTGTAACACCCTTTGTCATTGCTCCGTTATTCGGGTATAACTTAGCATAGGCATTCAGATATAATTCACGGTTAAATAAGAGCTTGTAAACTCTTTCAATAGGTTTCTTTTGTTTTCCACGTTCTTGAATGACCGTTAAAACAGTTTTGGCTGTACGCATCTCACGCACCTACTCCTTTCTAACTAATCGAAATTACCTGTCACCCTTCGCCATGTACAAGGCTTTCCCTTGCTCGGACTACTATGGTGACTCCGTTACCATGGGGGTCTCCCCCTTTAGGCAATCCTGCTATTCGTCAAAAGTATACGTATCGAGTATCCCTTAGGTTCCTTGTTCGTCCCTTTATTCGCACTCACTGTGCGCTCTTTCATTGCAAAAAGTTACTCGTCCAAAATCAACAACAACGAGCATACAATGACATCGGTATCAATCGCTTTCCGATGGGCGATGCTTTGCACCAAGTCGGAACTAAGGTTCAGGCAGTATAGCTTTAACCATAGGATACGGAACTTGCGGAGCATCGAAGTATTGCGATTAACTCCTTATCCGCTTTACCAACATGCGATTGTCCCCTTTGAGTTTCCTCTCCAGGTAGGTTGGTTGTTCCCATTATTTACTTTTAATAATGTCCCCCTGCGGGGGAGATATACTTTTGCGCTTAGCAGCGCACGATTTTAAGCATATTATCTTCTGACGGGTCTACTTCCCTGTTCCTTACCCTGTCTGCCCTTTCTGAGATAGACTGTAGTATTTCTTTTTGTTCTTCGCTGGCAGGTAGTACGACATTTTCATACTCTGCTTCTGGCACAGGTAACTGCAGCATATCCGATGTCTGTATATCAGCTACTTCTTGGAAAACAGACATTAATTCTGGTAAATTAAAAAAGTTTGCAAAACGGGTCTTCATACGGTATCCATTCCCTTCTGGAGATAATTCCATCGCTGTCACAGTTTCTCCAAAGATGGATGCCCAGCTATCAAACATTCCAAGATTCATTTCTTGTAGACGGTCATACTGCAGGTATCTCTGGATAGTGTATAATTCTGTCATACTATTGCTCACAGGGGTACCTGTTGCAAATGTGATACCTTTACCGCCAGTAATCTCATCCATATACCGGCACTTATTATACATATCCATTGCTTTTTGTGACTCACTTTGTGCCACTCCGGCAACATTTCTCATTTTTGTATACAAAAACAAGTTCTTAAAACCATGCGATTCGTCTACAAACAACCTGTCAACACCCAGTTCTTCAAAAGTAACTACATCATCTTTTTTCTTCTCGTTCAGTTTTTCCAGTCTTACCTCTAAATTCTTTCTGCTTTTCACCATCTGTTTAACAGTGTAGTTTTCTCCTTGTGCTTCTTTTGCAAGAGCGATTGCTTTTTCAATCTCATCAATCTGGCTTTCTAATACAGCACGTTGCCTTTCCGCAGAAAGAGGTATTTTTTCAAATTGAGAATGCCCAATAATGACGGCATCGTAATCACCAGTCGCAATCCTCGCACAGAATCGTTTTCGGTTTGCAGGCTGAAAATCTTTCTTTGTTGCGACAAGGATATTTGCAGCCGGATATAACGTGAGAAATTCTGCTCCCCATTGTTCTGTTAGATGGTTTGGTACCACAAACAGTGATTTATGAGCAAGTCCAATACGTTTTGCTTCCATTGCCGCAGCCGCCATCTCAAATGTTTTTCCTGCCCCAACGCAATGTGCAAGTAAAGTATTATTTCCGTATAATTGGTGTGCTACAGCATTCTTCTGATGAGGTTTCAATGTGATTTCTGGATTCATGCCCGGAAATTCTAAATGACTGCCGTCAAATTGTCTTGGGCGAATCGAATTAAATTTTTCATTATACAGAGAAACCAACATTTCCCGTCGTTCTCTATCCTTGAAAACCCAGTCTTTGAATTTTTCTTTTATCATGTCTTGCTTCTGGCTGGCTAATATAGTTTCTTTTTTGTTTAATTCCCTATGTTCTTTTCCCTCCTCATCCGTGTATGTATCAAAAATTTGTATGTTTTTCAGATTTAAAGAACTTTCAAGTAAACGGTATGCCGTTGCCCGTTTTGTTCCATATGTGTTTGTTGAGAGGATACTGCCATCTACATTTTTCCCTTCGATGTTCCATTCCCCTGTATATTCAGAATATCGTAACTTAATTATATTTTTGATATACTGCGATGGCTGGAAAGTTTCCCTCATGAACTGATCATACACTTCCAATGGAATCCACATCGTTCCTAATCGTATCTCAATCTCTGAAGCATCTAATTTTTTAGGCTGTACGTTCTCTAATGCTTCTGCATTATTTTTATAAATATCTTCACTTTCTGCAGCTTTTTCTGCTATACGCAGTTTTTCACGTACATTGCCTGACAGATATTCATCTGCTGTTTCCCATTCCTGCGTATCTGGATTTTTAAAGATAACCCCAGTCAATTCTTCAGTGATCTTTTCAGCAGATTTTCCACACAGATTTGACATGAAAGTAATATCAACTTTTCCATATTCCTCCATTGATACGGCAAGTGCTTCATTTGCCGTATCTACATGGGTAATAACTTCTTTCCTGCGGATAGTCCGTTTCGTGAACATATCTGCTTTTCCAGCAAGATTTCCATCCTCGTCTAATCTTTCTAAAGAACATAGAAGTGGATAAGAAGAATCTTCCGAAAAAGCTCTCCTATTCGCAACACTATTTAACAGTCCCCATTTTGCAGTATAGGAATCATATAACCTGTCCAGCTTCACCTGTTCTGCAGAAATCTTTGCCTCTACATCTTCCGTTTCTTCCATCTGCAGACGGATTAATTCCCGGACACAATCCCGGATAGCAGTCATGCCGGTGATACGTGTTTTTGCTGTGTTGGATACCTCTTTTTGTTCCAGACCGGTTTCATTTTTATAGTAGATCTCCCCAGTATCAGATAGGACATAACTATATATCCTCTCTTTAGAAGCATCAAGAGTATCTGCCATCTGCTCTATTTCGTACCGAAATTCGGCACGTTCTTCTTGTGTTCTTTCAGGTATGTATCCTGTAATATTTGATACAGCAGCCTGTAACTGTTCTTCTAAAGAACTTCCTTCTTTTTCTATGCAGGCTGTTTCTAATCCATATGGTCCTGTTACTTCCTGCATCGTACCTAATACCATTTCTGGATGTGCTGCAAAATAACTGTTTACACGGATGCCATCTTCATTATTCACGATAGAAATCCACTCTGGATTCTCTCTTTCTTTTTCCCTTTTCTGCAGGAATAGAATATCCGCAGTTACTTTTGTCCCTGCGTTTTTAAATGCAGTATTTGGCAGTCGGATTGCTCCCAGCAGGTCTGCCCTTTTAAAAAGATATTCTCTGACTTTACTGCTTTCTTTGTCCATTGTGCCTTTTGTTGTGATGAAAACAGCCACACCATCAGGACGGAGCTTATCCAGTGTCTTTGCAATAAAATAGTCATGGATCAAAAATCCATGACTGTTATAAGCAGGGTCATTTACCCGATAATCCCCAAATGGGACATTACCGATTGCAACATCAAAATATCCATCTGGATAATTTGTCCGTTCAAATCCTGTATTCTGAATATTTGCTTCTGGATAAAGATAACCTGCTATCTTTGAACTCATGGTGTCTAGTTCAACACCATATAAAGTAGAGTTACTCATACTTTGGGGAACAAGTCCAAAGAAATTTCCAACCCCACAGGAAGGCTCTAATATTCTTCCTTTGTTAAATCCCATATTCTCCAGCACTTGATACATAGATTTAATAATAACGGGCTGTGTAAAATGGGCATTTAACACGGAGTCTTCTGCAGAACGGTATTCCTCTGGAGTAAGGGCAGTCTGTATCCGTTCCCGTTCTTCCTGCCACTGTGGTTTCTTCACATCAAAGACATCTGCGATCCCGCCCCATCCAACGTAATCTGATAGTATGTTCTGTTCCTCTTTTGTTGCCTGCCGTTGTTCCTTTTCTAACTGTTTTACCGTTTCGATCGCAAGGATATTCTTCCAGCATTTTTCACGGATTGTTCCTGTTCCCAGTTCTTCTTTTGAAATATGATAATTCTGCCCCATGTTTTCAGAGACAGGGGTAATCGCTATATTGTCCGTATCTAAGATTTCTTCCTGCAGTTCTGCCGCCGCAATGCTGTCTTTTCTTATCTCTGCTGCCCAGTCTATTATATCATCATATCGGATTTCTCTTATCTTATCTGCATGATTTTTGATATATGTCCTTGCTTCATTTTCACTATGAAAGAGTATCATTTCTGAAAGATATGTCTCCAATCCATTATTACCCTTGCGTAACAAACGGTAAACAGGCTGCCGGTTTCCGTCTGTATCAATCGCTGTGACAAAAGAAACCGTTAAATCTTCATAATCCTCACTGCTTTCTATAGCTACTTCAATGAGATTTGATTCTTTTTGTTGTTCTTCTATCCAATCATCAGCTTCTTTTCTAGTTTTACAGAACTTACTACGTCCTGAGAGAACAAAATCATCATTCTCTCTTGTCAATTCCTGTGCGTGGAATGGGAAATCTATTCTTCCAGTATCAGCAATCTCATATTTTTTATCCTGTAAAGCCTGCGGTTCCTCTTTCTGCATTAATCCATCAAGCTGTTTCTGTTCTGCAGGTGTTAAGTCTGTATGTTCTTCAAGATATGGCAAAAAGTTTTCACTATACTTTGTAATCTGTTCTATCTTTTCATCCAGCACTCCATCCTGTTCCCAGTATTGTCTATACATACAGTCGGAAGATAAACAGTAATCATAATATTCCCGGATATGTTCTAAAAGGGATTTCCCTTCTGAACCTATGTCATATCTGCCCTTGAAAGAATATTCTTCACTATCTATGACCGCATAGATAGAAAATGCTGTCTTATAATAAGAATATCCTTCTTCTTCATTCTCCTGCTTCTCCATCTCTTGTTTATCTAATACTGTAAATAGTTTATTTGCTACAGCAAAAGACATTTTCCGAACAGTAAAATCACCTTTTTCTCTATCATAAGGGCTTATAACATCATGCTCTGAAAAATCTATCTGGAATAATAATTCATCTGGCTTTGATTCTTGTGTACCGAAATTCGGCACATTTTCTCTCTCCCTTTCTTTATTTTTTGTCTGTTTATTCTCTGTTTCTATATTTTCCTGCTGCTGTGAATAAGGATATTCTTTATTTTCTATCAACGTGCGGATACGTTTTTCTGCCTCTTTCCATGTCAGGTTTTTCTGTATATTCCCTTTTTTCAAAAGAAATCCTCTTGCATCATGCCATTCATCTGAATGAAATGCTCCTGATATAGAAGCAGAGTGTCCGCCAGTACCATATTCTTCTTTTAAAAAAGCAATCGCTGTTTTTGCATCTGGTACAGGGTCTTGCTGATAAAAAGAAAGTATTCGGCTCTTTCCGCCTTGAACGATACCGCCTTCCTGCAACAATTTATCTATCTCATCTGCTGTGATAAATGCTATGTGTACTGGTTCTGTTCCATTTTGTGAAACAGGTATAAATGCCTGATTCAGTTTTTTAAGATGTTCTTTTGCTGTTTCAAAATTCCTTTTCTGCCAGCCAGTTTCAAAATCTACACGTTTTTCAAATGATAGAAGTTCTTCATATATGGTATTTACACCTATAGGATCTCTTAGCTCCCCAGTAATCTTCTCAACAGCTTCAATATAAACTGAACCCCACCGTGATTCCAGCCTGCTGTCTCTGTAAAAGAAAAAAACATATTCTGCTATTCTCGTCCGTATCGTATCAAATGCTTTTTCCTGTAATTCTTTTGTAGTAAATTGTCCATTTTGATAAAGACTTTCAATCCGTTCTGCAGCTTCAACCCATGATATTGTCTTTTCGGGATTCTTTCTTGCACCATTTCCACGGTGGAAAGAAATACCATCCTCGCTATACCAGACACTTACTTTTACCCCATCTGACATTGCAAGCCCTTTACCGCCTACCCACATCTTTTTTAAATATCCTGTGAGCAATTCGCTTGGATTTTCCTGTACTAAATCAAATAAGATATATTCTAAAGAATCTTGATTATTTCCACCTGTACGCAGGCATTCATCAATATAACTGTCTGGAAATTCAAAAACAGCAGCAGGTGTATCACCTGCTGCTGTTCCATAATCAGCCTGTTCTTGCGGACTTTCGGGGAAAAGACTTAGCTGAATATAATCTCCTCTTTGATCATCTCCTCTGCCTGCTGTTTGCAGTTGTTCACTATTCCGACCCACTTCATCTGGTCGGCTGCTTTCAGTTCTTCTGTCGCTCCTGCTGTTTTCATCAGCTCCGGAAGCAGTTCGTCCATTCTCTCCTCGGCTCTCCGCTGAATCTCTATCATATGTCCTTCGTAATCTCCCATTTTGAGAACCTGATATGTTGACTTCTTGTGTTCCTTCAGATACTTCTCTCTCATCAGGCTGTATTTCCCGATGTATCCTTCCGTCTGTTTTCTCAATCCTAAATCTGGATACATCAGTCCGTCCTCGCCTTTCGTGTATGTTAATTTCATTTCTGTTCACCCCATTCTTTTCTTTTATTATTTCGTTGACTCTATTATATTCCTCCTGTCTTCCTTGTACAATATCTTTTGCCCTGTTTTTTTGTAAATTTTTCCGCCAGAGAAAGGCTCCTACATCTTTTAAAATAGCAGAACAATTTTCACTTATAAGACTTCCCAATCTTGTAAGCACTTCTGCACTATTAAAATCCGTGATTGCTCGAAAATCTTCAATATACATATATTCACCGGGATTTATTCCACATCGTCTTAACAGTATGTACCACGTGGTCGATATAAATAATTCTCGATATTCTACACGGATAGTATCATAATCTAATTCTTCTAAATAAGACCCCTCTTTATTTTGAAAAATTAAAGGCAGTTCATCACTGATACCATCCTCCGCAAGATCTTCCGCAAGTTTTTTCAATATTGTAACAAGGTCTGTGTCTTTTCCTTCAATACTATACTTTGCCTTTAAATAATCGGATAAACTTTGAGCATCCTCTTTCTCCATCTCCCATATATAAGGTTTTCTTATCTCAGTAACCGGGATATTTTGTACAGCCCCTGTATCTTTATAATCATAAACATATCTTAACTTTTTTCGTGAATCCACAGTCTGGATAAGAGCAATTCCTTCTGTACCCCGTTTTACATAGTGATTCATTTCTTTCCACTTTTCAAAACTTGTACAACCTACCGCATTGGGACGCTGTGCATAAATCATAAGCTGGTCATCAAAATCATACTGATAGACACGGGATGCTGTATTTAAAAATTTTAACCATTCCTCTGGGGAAGAAGAAACCTTTTGTACTGTTTCCTCAAACATTTCCTCTGCAGTTGGTAACTTCATTGCCATACATCATTCCCCCTTTATAATCTTGGAGCCTGTTCTGGTTTTTTAGGTTTCATCAACGATTTTTCTTTTTTATTAAAATGATTCTCTAAATAATTTACTGCTTTTTGAACTTCCTTGTTTTCTTTGTAAAAAGGTACTATATCAAGAAATTCCCTACAAATCTCTCCGCCTTCAAACAAGCTACATTTTCCCGGATATAAATTTTCTTCTGGAAAATGTAAGTCAATACCAATTCCTTTTCTGCCATGCATCCTTTCTTCTGGTATCTTTTCATATATTTTTATTGCTTCATCGAGTGTTAATCCCTCATGGTATTCACCTAATGATGGAAATTCCGAACATTCCGCAACATAAAAATCAACTTTTACTATATACTCTGCTTCTTCAATGTCCTGTTCTAGCTGCTCATAATCCGTCTCACGAATATTTTCAATAGTTATTCCTTCATCATTTAAAATATCTTCTGTCGCTTCTGCAATCGAAACCTCTGGATTATCATAAACCCCTCCATCCAATTCTTTAAACTCATGATTGTAAAATGTGTAATCATATCCTCCGTCTGTTTCATGAATCATAAAATAACCGTTATCTGGCAAGAGATATGCAGCTTCTTTCTTCTGATATAGAGATTTGCTTAATAAATATTCTCCAATTAATTTCATTGCTTCAGGACTAAAGCCATGCCATAAATCTTCTGCAATAACCTGTCCTTGTTCATTTACGATAATATCTGCAACCTGTTCTCCAAATTCATCATGCCGCATCTGAAAAAATTTCT
>OLND01004127.1_pt1 | contig 10448 bp, 9 predicted proteins | sample 1672031 | NCBI WGS metagenome assembly OLND01 (sample SAMEA3136638, study PRJEB25190) | human gut metagenome | biome: human gut; feature: human-associated habitat; material: faeces | place: Austria | collected 2013
GAGCCCGGGAGGCGTCTGCTGTCAAGTAGGCGCGGAAGAAGCTAAGAAACGGAAAGGGCCCGACGCTGCACTAGCTGTGCCGGGCCCTTTCGACAAGGAGGGAGGTTGGCTCGACAGGAGGGGGTCGGCGAGCCTGCGTCTTCAAACTGCAGAGCCTTCGACTCTTAGGGGAAGAGATCGAAGGCTCTGCAGCCGTGCTTCAGACAATGCCTATTATAAGACATAGTCTAGTACTAGTACATATCCATCTCAATCTCCACCGTTCGATCATAAGCGCAGACGGGAGCTTGCTTGCTGTGCAACCATCTTTCGCGCCTCCTCCTCATGTTCCCCCCTCTTAGATGGCTTAAATCTATTAGTAGATATTGTCTAATACTAATATATGTCTTACAATTGCGTAATGCTTATATAAACCGCAAACAGGAATTTGCGCTAGTCGGCGGCCGGCGCGAGGGGCGCCGGACCATCCGCAGGCAAGAGGAGGCAGTCATGCAGGTGTTCGACCAGGAGATCTACGACATCGTCGAGAAGGGCCTCGAGGGCAACGGCCTGTCCGCCGAGGACGTGCTCGCACTCTACGAGGTGGAGGAGACCAGCAAGGAGGCGGGCTATATCCGCTGGGCCGGCCAGGAGCTCTCGATGATCGCCGCCGACGGCGTGGCCGAGATCCACGCACAGATCGGCCTCAACTCCACCGTGTGCCCGAAGAATTGCATGTTCTGCTCGTTCGCCGCCTGCAACAACGTGCGCAAGGGCAAGTACGAGCTGCCGAAGGAGGACGTGCTGGAGTACGCGAAGCTCTACGTGGAGGAGGGCGCGAACCTCATCCTCATGCTCACCACGGCCAGCTACAGCTTCGACAAGCTGGTGGACATGGTGGGCAGCGTGCGCGAGGTCATCCCGGCCGACATGCCCCTGCTGGTGAACACCGACGACATGGCCCTCGACCAGTGCCGCCAGCTCAAGGCCGCCGGCGCGAACGGCGCCTACCATGCCGTGCGCATGCGCGAGGGCGAGGACACCGAGATCCCCGTGGAGAAGCGCTTCGAGACGTTCGCCAATCTGCGCGAGTCGGGCCTCACGCTGTCCACCTGCGTAGAGCCGGTGGGCCCGGAGCACACGCCCGAGGAGCTCACCGAGGCCACCATGCGCTGCATCTCCACGAACCCGCTTTCGGCCGGCGTGGGCAAGCGCATCGGCGTGCCCGGCACGCTCGTGTACGACCGCGGCATGCTCACCGACGTGGCCAACGCGAACATGGTGGCCATCTACCGCCTGGCCACGGGCCGCGACCTGCGCCTGAACTGCTCGGCGAACACGGTTATGACGGCAGCTTCTGGCGCGAACCTCGCCTGGGCCGAGGTGGGCACGAACCCGCGCGACACCGTGGAGCGCACCGAGCACGGCGGTCGCGGCAGCAACATCGCCCAGCTGCGCAAGATGTTCGCCGCTTCCGGTTGGCAGGTCCTCAACGGCCCCTCGAAGGGCTGGATGCGCTAGGTGTCCGCCGCCCTCGGACAGAGTTGCCATGAGCGGCAGCGGACGGCACCTACCCGCAAGACGGTGGAGCGCCGCCTGGCAACAGGCCGTGAGTTCGTGAAGATGCTGCTGCCTGTTGGCGCCATCTGCGTCGCCTACGGCGTGACGGGCGCGTTGCCGAACGTGTACCCGGCCGACTACGTAGAGGGGTACTACCCGTTGTTCCTTCTGGTTATGCTGGGTGTTTACCTTGCGGTCACGGCGACGGCCTGTTTCGTTCCCAAATTACGGCGTTACGCGGTGCATTACGCATACCTTGTAGCAGCCGTGTTCTTGCTGGTGGAGTTGCTGGACGTGCTCACCCTCAAGACCGGCTGTCTGCTGCTGCCGTTCGCCCCCAGCCCCGATCGCATCCTTGAGGCGGTGCCGAAGAACATCGAGGCGTACGCGACGAATCTGGCGGCTTCGATGATGCTGCTAGCCGAAGGGGTGGTCATCGGCTTGGTCACGGGGTTCGCCACCGGGTTGCTTATGGGTTGGTCGAAGATCGCGAACTATTGGTTCGCACCGTTGCTGAAGGTGATCGGCCCCGTGCCCTCGGCAGCGTGGCTGCCCATCGCCGTGGTGCTCATGCCCTCGGCGCACTTGGCGGGCGTGTTCCTCATCTCGGTGGCCATCTGGTTTCCCTTATCGCTCATGCTCTCGTCGGCAATCCGCTCCACCGACAAGCGAAAGATCGAGGCCGCCCGCGTCATGGGCGCGAGCGAGCCGTACATCCTGTTCCACGTGGCGCTGCCCGCCGCGGTGCCCGATATCTTTACGGCGCTGTTCATGGGCTTGTCGTCGAGCTTCGGCGCGCTCATCATCTCCGAGCAGCTGGGCGTGAAGGCCGGCTTGGGATGGTACATCAACTGGGCCAGCCAATGGGGCGAGTATTACAAGGTATTCGCATCGGTGGGCATCTTCATCATCATATTCTACCTTCTCATCAACGTGTTGTTCAAAGCGCGCGATCGCGTGATGACCTGGCAGAAGTCTGTGGTGAGATGGTGAGGGCATGAGAAAGGGAAAGCGCATCGACCCGCGGCCCGAGCTGCCGTTGTTCGCCTCGTCGGGTTCGCACGAGCTGGTGGCCGAAGGGGTGACGCAGACGTTCCTGGACGAGGGCGGCAACGAGGTGTGGGTGCTCGATGACTTCTCGCTCACGGTTTCGGGATCCGAGATCGTGGGCATCATCGGCCCCTCGGGCTGCGGGAAGTCGACCTTCCTTCGCTTGGTGGTGGGGCTGGACGAGCCGTTGGCCGGCAGCATCTCGTTCGATGGTGAAAACATTGCCGGCCCTTCGGCGTCGCGCTCGATGGTGTTTCAGAACGCGAACCTTTTCGAGTGGCTCACCGTGGAGGAGAACATCGCATTCGGTCTGCGGGCCACGCACACCTATGACGAGTGCAAGTACAAGATTCCACGTCTAGTGGGGATGATGGGCCTGGACGGGTTCGAGCGGTCGTATCCGCCCCAGATATCCGGCGGCATGGCGAGCCGGTGCGCGCTGGCGCGGTCGTTCGTGCAGAACCCTGCGCTCATCTGCTTCGACGAGCCTCTTTCAGCGCTCGACGCCTTCACTCGCGCCGCGCTGCAGGACGAGATACTGGCCATGCAGGCCATCGCACATACATCCATGATCCTCGTGACGCACGACATCGAGGAGGCCGTGTACCTGTGCGACCGCGTGGTCGTTATGACGCCGCGGCCGGGGCGGCTGCAGGGGGAGTTGGTCATCGACCTGCCGCATCCCCGTGACCGCGTGTCCCCGGAATTCGTGGAAAAGCGTCGCCAGCTGCTCGCGATGCTCGACGGTTCCACCTCGGCCCCGCCAGGCGCTTGAGAAAGCTTCAGACCATCGATATGGCGTACCTAGATAGAGCAAAGGAAGGGAAGCAATATGAGCTTGACCAGAAGGAACTTCGTGAAGCTGAGCGGCGTGGCCGCTGGAACCGCTGCGCTCGGCGGCCTGCTCTCCGGCTGCGGTGGCCAAGTGACAAACGCGGGCGACGGGGCAAAAGAAGGAAAGGGCAGCGCCAAGCCCGACAACCATGTGGTCTTGGGCTATTGGGGCGGCACGTGCGAGGCTCCCATCTACATCGGCATCGAGAAGGGCTACTTCAAGGAAGCTGGCCTGGAGCCGGAGGCGCTGCTCATCACGTCTGACGTGACGGCCCTCATGGCCAACGACGAGCTGGATTGCTTCGAGCTGACCCCAGACAAGTTCAAGCCCATGGAGCAGGGGCTGGAGCTGGCCATCATCGACTCGCTGCACAAAGGCTGCATCCAAGGCGCAGCCTCGCCGGAATCGGGCATCAAGACGGTGGAGGATCTGGAAGGGAAGAAGGTCGCCGCCGCCATGGGCTCCATCCCGCAGATCCAAATAGCCTCGCAGATGGTGCTGGCCGGCAAGGACCCCAGCAAGGTGGAGTGGCTCACGTACCCGTCTGCGCAGATGGAGGCCGCTATGAACGCAGGCGAGATAGACGCGTTCGCTCAGTACGACCCATGGGCCGACATCGCGGTGTCAAACGGCGCCACGAAGTTCTTCTCCGACACGTTCGACGAGGGCCTGAAGGACTATCTGTGCTGCTTCGTGGGCATGTCCACGAAGACGCTCAATGCCCGTCCCGAGATCGGCCCCATGTTGTCCGAGGGCTTCGCGAAGGCAGCCGAGTTCCTCACGAACAACCCGGAAGAGGCGGCCGACATCATCGTCAAGGGCGGCTATGTGCCCGTGAACACCGATGCCGGCTTCACGCGCGACATCATGTTGGAGGAGATCAAGGCCTACACATGGAGCTCGGGCGACCGCAAGCTCATCGACGATAGCTTCCACGAGGTATGGATGCAGATAAACCGCGCCGGTGCCATGGAGGATGCACCGACCGATCCGGAAGAGCTGAACAGGTACATCGACGAGACGCTGTACAGCAAAATGGTGAAATACCAAGGGAAATAGCACGTGAGAAGGCTCATTGCGCACAGTTTGAAGATGCGCAAGGTGCTCACTGCGTCCGTCGTGCTGGCGGTTGCGGTGAGCGTCATGGCGCTGTTCGCGCTCGGGCTCACGTACGGCGGCGTGCAACAGGGCGTGAGGGCTTCTGCCGAACGCGGGGGTGCGCAGATCATGGTGGTTCCCCGCGATGCCGCGGCCGATGTGTCAGACGCGGCGCTGCTGTTCACGGGCGCGCCTGCACCCGTATACTTCCCTGTTTCGACGGCGGAGGCCATCAGGGAGGTAGACGGTGTGGGCCGTGCTACCACCCAGTTCTTCAGCCAGACGCTCAACGAGAGCTGTTGCTCCACGGCAGGTGCGACACGCCTTATCGGCGTGGACTTCGCCAGGGATTGGACGGTGCAGCCGTTCTCGGGACGCGACCTCTCGGTTGGGTTGGCCGACGACGAGGTTATCCTAGGCGCGGATGTGGGCGGCGACGTGGGGGATCGGCTCTCGCTGCTGGGGCGCACGTTCACCATCGTGGAGAAGCTCGAGCCGAGCGGGGCCGATCTCGACGATTCCCTGCTCCTCGCCATCGACACGGCGCGCTCTCTTTCAGAGGAGAACCTGGGGTTATCCTATCTGTGGGATAAGTACGGGGCACCGGGCGACCTCGTATCGTGCGTGTTGGCAGACCTGGACGGCACTGCCGACGCGAGTGTTGTGCTCAACCGCATCAACGCGTTGGACGGCGTGTACGCCTTCCAACGCTCTGGGGTGGTCGAGGCGTCGCAGAAGCAGTTGGAGACGGTGTTCCTTATCCTGCTGGGCGCAGGCGTGCTCATGCTGGCTTCCACCTTGGTGCAGCTGTTCGCACGATTCTACTCGTGTGTGTGGGAGCGCAAGAGCGAGCTGGCGCTGTACCGCGCCATGGGGGCGAGCAAGGGGCAGTTGCGCGCGCTCATTGGGGGAGAGGTCGCTGCCATCGTGGGTGCGGGGCTGGTATCGGGGCTTGCGTGCGGCGCCGGGCTGTACGTCGTGTTGATGGATTTGCTGCAGGACGGCTCGGCCTTCCCGTTCATCTCGCCGGACCTAGGCGAAACCGGGGCGCTTGCTGCAGTGCTTGCGGCGGCGTTTGCGCTGCTGGCCTTGGCGGCCATCGCGGCGCCGCTTGCGCAGATCGGCCGGCTTGATCCGTCGCTCGCCATGCAGCAGGGGGATATCGATTAACATGAGCAAGCTGAAAGTGGAGAACCTGGGCAAGTCCTACGGCGGCAACGTCATCTTGGAGAACATCTCGTTCGCGGCGGAGCCGGGCGATTCCATCGCCTTCGTGTCGCCCTCCGGGTCGGGCAAGTCGACGCTGCTGTCCATGCTGGGGCTGCTGCTGTCGTCCACCACGGGCACCGTTGTCGTGGACGGGCAGGACAGCGACGCGCTGGGCGACAAGGAGCTGTCGCGCCTGCGCCGCGAGACGTTCGGCTTCGTGTTCCAGCATACCCAGCTGGTAGGTTCGCTGCGTGCCGTGGAGAACGTCATGGCGCCCGCCAACTTCGCCGGCAAGCTGCCATTCGACGCCCGCGAGCGCGCCGAGCAGCTGCTGGACGGCCTGGGGTTGGACGACCGCCTCATGCACTACCCCTACCAGCTGAGCATCGGGCAGAAGCGCCGCGTGTCCGTGGCGCGCGCCCTGCTCTTGGACCCGCCCATCGTCATTGCCGACGAGCCCACGAACGACCTCGATGCCGACAGTTCCGCCAGCGTTGCCGACACGCTGTTCGAGCGCGCCGCAAACGGTGGTATCCTGCTGTTCGCGACGCACGACCGCGAGCTGGCCTCGCGCGCCTCGCGCGTCATGCATCTGGAAGGGAAGACGTTCGTGGAGCGGTAGCGCCCGGCGTCGGGTTCAGGGGGACGGTGCTGGTGAAGAATTTCGACCGCGGGGTGTACCGCGCGGTTCTCAAGGTGAGGGAGGCCTACGCGTTCGACGCGGGCGGCATCCTCATGCGCGTGTACGCCTACATGGCAACCATCGGGTCTATCTCCATGTTGACGCTGGCGGGGTACTCGTTCTTCCTCGCGGGCACGGTGTCGTCCACCATCGCGCTGGCCACGTTCCTCATCTCGCCGCGCGTCTCCAAGCTGGTGGACGAGCGCGGCCAGCACGCGGTGGTGCCGAAGGCGGCGGTGGTCACGCTCGTGGGGCTCGCCCTCATGCTGGCAACCGTGAGCCTGGGCGGGCCCATCGCGCTGTGCTACGTGGCCGCTGTGCTCATGGGGTTCATTCCCAATGCCCAGGCGCTCACGCGCGCCCGCTGGACGTACCTGGTGCGCTCGGGCCGGCTGGGCGAGGAGGCCCCCACGCTGAAGACCGTGTTCTCCTACGAGGGCATCATCGACGACGTTGCCTTCATGGTGGGGCCGGCGGCCTCCATCGCCCTGGCTGCGGCCCTCTTCCCGGCGGCCGGCATGCTGGCGGGCGGCGTGTGCTTCGCCGTGGGCGTCGTGGTGCTCACGCTCTCCCGGTCCACCGAGCCCGCGGTGGGAAGCGTTGGCGCCGGGGAGCCCCCGAAGCACCGTCGCAGCATCATCGCCACCTCGTCGGTCGTGCGCGTGCTGTTCGCGCTCATGTTCTTTCTCGGCGCGTTCTACGGGGTGTTCGACACGGCCACCGTGTCGCTCGCCGAGGACGTGGGGAACCCGTCGGCCGCCAGCGTCATCCTCATCGTGGCCGCGTGCGTGTCCATTGCGTCCGGGTTCCTGTTCGGCATGATCCGCCTGACCATACCGCAGTACGCCCAGCTCGCGGCCGTGAGCCTTCTGGTGGGGTGCGCCTACGGCACCATGGTGTTCATCGGGTCCATCGAGTCGCTGTTCGCAGTATCCACCGTGGCGGCGATGTTCTACGCGCCGTTCTTCATCACGGCGAACGCCACCTGCGAGCGCATGGTGCCGGGCGACCGCCTGACCGAGGCCATCACCTGGATGAACTCCGGGAGCATTTGCGGCCTGGCGTTCGGGCCCACCTTGGGCGGCGCGCTCATCGACCAGCTGGGAACCACGGCCAGCTTCGGCTTCGGCGCCGTGTTGGCCGTGATGCTGCCCGTCATCGCGTTCGCGTGCTTACCCCTGCTGAAGCGGCACGAGCGGTAGTCCCGCTGGACGCTACAGCTTCATCTTCGGCAGCTCGGCGCCTTTCGGGTCTGCCTTGGCAGCCTGCACGATGCCCACGACGAGGGCGATGCCGGCGGCAACCCACAGCACGAGCGCCGTCTGGTGGCAGGACATGTCGGGGTTGCCGCACAGGCCGATTCCCGCGGGGGTGGTCAACAGCACGGTCGCCGCAGCCACGGCGGCCGTGGCGATGCCGGCGAAGCGGCGCCCCTTCTTCGTGCGGCCTGCCAGCGCCAGCAGCGCCGTGACCGCGCCCACCGCGCCCACGAGCGTCGTGGCGACGAACGTCCAGTGGCACTTCATGGGCACGGTCCCTCCGGCTGCCGTCTCCACCGGCTCCGCGCAGCCGCCCATGAGCACCGACACCGCGACGACGGCCGCCATGGCCGCCACTCCTGCCACTGCCAAGATCATCCATGCCCGCCTGCCCATGTCGCAGCCTCTCTTCCCTATTGTTTTCGAGCACTTATTATCATAGCGCAAGTAGTTGACTGACGCTATGGGAAACGGGGAAGGGCGACGGGAGGCGCCCGCGCCTCGAAACCTCTCCGAAACAATAAACCGTTAGTTTGATGACCGGATGCTGAAAGTGCGTTTCGCCTGCGAAGCATGGTATCGTATACGGCGATCGAATCCGCGCGCACGCGGCGCGACGGCTCCGGTGGACGCCGGGCCGGCAAGGTGAGGAGCGAAAGCCCTATGGCACGAGTTTCGGATACGTACGGCTCGATGGTGTTCAACGAGCACACGATGCAGGAGCGTCTGCCCTCGGCGACGTACAAGAGTCTGCTCAAAACCATGAAGCAAGGCGAGCCGCTGGAGATAGAGGTGGCCAACGTCGTGGCCCACGCCATGAAGGAGTGGGCCATCGAGAAGGGCGCCACGCACTTCACGCACTGGTTCCAGCCGCTCTCCGGCATCACGTCCGAGAAGCACGACAGCTTCCTCGACCCGGTGAGCGACGGCCGCGCCATCATGAGCTTCTCAGGCAAGGAGCTCATCTCGGGCGAGTCCGACGCGTCCAGCTTCCCCTCCGGCGGCCTGCGCGCCACGTTCGAGGCGCGGGGCTACACGGCGTGGGACCCCACGAGCTATGCGTTCGTGAAGGACGAGGTGCTGTGCATTCCCACCGCCTTCTGCTCCTACACCGGCGAGGCGCTCGACAAGAAGACGCCGCTTCTGCGATCCATGAGCGCCGTCGAGGAGCAGGCGAACCGCGTGCTCGCGCTGTTCGGCTGGGAGCCGCAGCGCGTCGTGCCCACGGTGGGCGCCGAGCAGGAGTACTTCCTCATCTCCGAGAAGGACTACGCCAAGCGCCAGGATCTCGTGATGTGCGGTCGCACGCTGTTCGGCTACGCCCCGTGCAAGGGCCAGGAGCTGGAGGAGCACTATTTCGGCGCCATCCGCCCCACGGTGAACGAGTTCATGAAAGAGCTCGACGACGAGCTGTGGGCGCTCGGCGTGCCCGCGCGCACGAAGCACAACGAGGTGGCTCCTGCGCAGCACGAGCTGGCACCCATCTTCACGAACGCGAACCGCGGCGTGGACGAGAACCTGCTTACCATGGAGAAGATGCGTCTGCTGGCATCGCATTACGGCCTGGTGTGCCTGCTGCACGAGAAGCCGTTCGAGGGCATCAACGGCTCCGGCAAGCACAACAACTGGTCGCTGTCCGCCAGCAAGAACCTGTTCGACCCGGGCGAGAGCCCCATGGACAACCTGCGCTTCCTCGTGTTCCTCACCGCGGTGATCCAGGCGGTGGACGACTACCAGGAGCTGCTGCGCATGTCGGTGGCCTCCGCCGGCAACGACCATCGCCTCGGCGCCGACGAGGCGCCCCCGGCCATCGTGTCCATCTTCCTGGGCGACGAGCTGGACGCCATCGTGGATGCGCTCGTGGACGACCATGAGTACGAGAGCGCCGAGAAAGTGGCCATGGACCTGGGCGTGGACGTGCTGCCGAACTTCCTGAAGGACAACACCGACCGCAACCGCACCTCGCCGTTCGCGTTCACGGGCAACAAGTTCGAGTTCCGCATGCCCGGCTCGAACGTGAACCTGTCCGACGCGAACATGATCCTGAACACCGCCGTGGCGAAGAGCTTCAAGGACTTCGCCGACGCCATGGAGGGCAAGGAGGGCGACGAGTTCGAGACGGCCACCATCGCCTACATCCGCAAGACCCTCAAGGCCCACCGGCGCATCATTTTCAACGGCAACGGCTATGCGGAAGAATGGGAGCGCGAGGCCGAGCGCCGCGGGCTGGCGAACCACCGCACCACGGCGGATGCGCTGCCGTGCTTCGTGGACCCGAAGAGCATCGCGCTGTTCGAGGAGCTCGGGGTGCTTTCCGAGGCCGAGGTGCGCAGCCGCTACGAGGTGAAGCTGGAGAAGTACAACAAGCTGCTGAACATAGAGGCCCGCACCATGAAGCGCATGGTGCGCCGCGCCTACCTTCCTGCCATCAACGGCTACGCCGCCGAGGTGGCGCGCGGCATCACGGCCGTCCGCGCCGCGGCCGCTGGTGCCGAGGTGGGCCAGCAGGAGGCCCTGCTGCGCAAGCTGCTCGCCGGCGTGAAGGAGATCGACGCCCAGCTGCAGGCGCTCGACGCCGCGCACCACGCGGCTTTGGAGCTGGTCGACCAGCAGCAGCGCGCGAACAAGTACGCCCACGAGATCGTGCCCATCATGGAGAAGCTGCGTGCCGCCGTGGACGAGATGGAGATCGTCACCGACCGCGACCACTGGCCGGTGCCCACCTACAACGACATGCTTTTCTACGTGTAGAGTTCCGCGGGCCTACGGCCTGCGG
>OLND01004134.1_pt1 | contig 10429 bp, 10 predicted proteins | sample 1672031 | NCBI WGS metagenome assembly OLND01 (sample SAMEA3136638, study PRJEB25190) | human gut metagenome | biome: human gut; feature: human-associated habitat; material: faeces | place: Austria | collected 2013
ATGGCGGCGGCAGCGGCGATCTTCAGAAAGCCTTTGCGGGAGATCTTGTTCATAGGGATGCTCTCTTTCTCTTCATTGTTTGAATTCTTCTTTGTCCTTCCGCAATGCACAAGGATTGCGGAATCTTTAACAATTATAGCGATGACGGAGGGATTTTACAATTCAAATAAATTATATTATAATGAAGCAAAACTTATTTATTGCAAAAGGAGCAACACCATGAGCTTGAAGGCATTGCAGGGATTTGTGAGAATCGTGGAACTGGATAGTTTTTCGGAGGCGGCAGATGCGCTGTTTTTGTCACAATCTGCGCTGTCTCAGCAGATCCGTGTGTTGGAGGCACAGCTGAAAGTCCAGCTGTTTCAGCACGCGCAGCGCCGGGTGGTGCTGACTCCGGCAGGATGGGAATTTTATCCAAAGGCAAAGCAACTGCTGGAATTATACGATGATGCAGTAAACTGTGCGCAGGCAGCGGAACGGAATGCAAACCCGCCCAAACGGCATCTGCTGATCGGGCATCAGAATATGCCGCTGCAGATGCTGGGATTTGACCTGTTTGCCGTCACAGAAGAGCTGAGCACCCGCTTTTCCCCCTTGATGTACAGCTGTGCCAACCGAAAGGATATCGGTCGTGCACTGCTAAACGGTGAGATCGATCTTTCGCTGCAGATCGAGTGTGCGGAGATCGCAGCAGGAGGTCTGCATTTTTACCCGGCAGTTTATATGCCGGAGATCGGCATCCCGTTCCATACGCCGCCAGAGGTGCCCCGCGGACACATTCCATTGGAGCAGGCGGTAAAATATCGGTGGATGTTTGCTGGAACACCGGAGCAATCACTGTACGAGACGGCGTTGCTGCACGAGGCTTCGAGGCGGCGGGCAGAGATCATCCGCGGCGTAAAAAGTGTGCAGTATAAGCTGCCAAGCCTGATGCTGACCCCGGCGGTGTACTACCGCAGACCGAATCTTGAGCAGGTGTTTGTTCTGGATTGGAACAAGGGAATGCGGTTTGGGATCGTTACAAAAGCGGAGCCTGATCCGGTGGTGGAAGAATATGTGCGTCAGTTACAGCACCTGCTGCCCCTGCTCTCTGAAAAATTGTTCGGCATGAAGCTGGAACCGGTGGAGGAATAAAAACAGAGCACCTATTGCCCTGAAAAGGCAGTAGGTGCTCTGTTTGCAGTTATAACGCGATGACAGGTGCTTTACTCCACCACGTCCTCGAACTGGCTGTTGTACAGGTCGGCATAGAAGCCGCCGGCGTCCAGCAGCTGGTCGTGGGTGCCCTGCTCCACGATGTCGCCGTCCCGCATCACAAGGATGAGGTCGGCGTCCTTGATGGTGGACAGGCGGTGGGCGATGACAAAGCTGGTGCGGCCCTCCATCAGGCGGTCCATGGCGGTCTGGATGCGCTGCTCGGTGCGGGTGTCCACACTGCTGGTGGCCTCATCCAGAATCAGGATGCGGTTGTCGGCCAGGATGGTGCGGGCGATGGTGAGCAGCTGCTTCTGGCCCTGGCTCACGTTGGAGGCGTCCTCGTTCAGCTCCATCTGGTAGCCGCCGGGCAGGGTGCGGATGAAGTGGTCGGCGTTGGCAGCCTTGGCGGCGGCAATGACCTCCTCGTCGGTGGCGTCCAGACGGCCGTAGCGGATGTTCTCCATGATGGTGCCCTTGAACAGCCAGGTGTCCTGCAGCACCATGCCGAAGCCCTCGCGCAGAGCGCTGCGGTCAAAGTCGCGCACGTCGTGGCCGTTCAGGGTGATGGAACCGGCGTCCACATCGTAGAAGCGCATGAGCAGCTTGACCATGGTGGTCTTGCCCGCGCCGGTGGGGCCGACGATGGCCACCTTCTGGCCGGGCTTCACCGTACAGCTGAAGTCGTGGATGATGGTCTTGTCCGGGGTGTAGCCGAATTTGACGTGGTCGAAGGTCACCTGACCGTCGATGCAGGCGGGGTCTGCCCGGTGGGCCGGGTCGGCGGTCTGGTCCTCTTCCGGCTCGTTCAGGAACTCGAACACCCGCTCGGCGGCAGCGGCCATGCTCTGCAGCATGTTGGACACCTGCGACAGCTGCTGGATGGGCTGGGTGAAGTTCTTGACGTACTGGATGAAGGCCTGGATGTCGCCGATGGTGATGGTGCCGTTGGCGGCAAAGATGCTGCCCACGATGGCCACCGCCACATAGCCCAGGTTACCCACAAAGTTCATGATGGGCATCATCAGGCCCGAGAGGAACTGGCTTTTCCAGGCGGATTCGTACAGCTTGTCGTTGGCGGCGTTGAAGTCGTTCAGCACCACGGCCTCCCGGTTGAAGGCCTTGACCACGTTGTGGCCGGCATAGATCTCTTCCACCTGGCCGTTCACCACGCCCAGGGTGGCCTGCTGGGCCTTGAAGTACTTCTGGCTGAACCTGACCACCAGCAGCACCAGTGCCAGGGAGACCGGCAAAATCAGCAGGGCAATGAGGGTCATGCGGGGGCTGATGGACAGCATCATGATCAGCACGCCGATCATGGTGGTCACGCTGGTGATGAGCTGGGTGATGCTCTGGTTCAGGCTCTGGCCCAGGGTGTCCACATCGTTGGTGATGCGGGACAGCACCTCGCCCACGGTGCGCTTTTCAAAGTAGGCCAGGGGCAGGCGGTCGATCTTCTGGCTGATCTGGCGGCGGAAGTCGTAGCAGACTTTCTGGGAAAGGCCGGTCATCAGCCAGCCCTGGATAAAGCTGAAGGCGCTGCTCAGCAGGTACATGCCCAGCAAAAACAGCAGGATGCGGCCGATATACACAAAGTCGATGCTGCCGGTGCCGCGCAGCTTGGCGATCCAGCCGGTGGCAAGGGCCGTGGTGGCCTTGGCCAGAATTTTGGGGCCTGCGATATTGAAGATGGTGGAAAGGATGGCAAAGACCATCACAACGATGAGGGAGAGCTTATACTGGCGCAATGCGTTGAGAAGCTGCCGCAGAGTGCCCTTGAAATCCTTGGCGCGCTCGGTGGTCTGTTTTCCGGGTCTCGGCATATCACTCATCCTCCTTTCCGGTGTTCAGGTCTTGCAGGTTGAGCTCCTTCTGGCTCAGCTGGCTCCTGGCGATCTCCTGATATTCAGGGCAGGTGGCCATGAGCTGCGCGTGAGTACCCTTGCCCACCAGCCTGCCGTCATCCAGCACCAGGATCTGATTGGCGTGGAGGACGGTGGAAATGCGCTGTGCCACGATGATCACGGTGGCGTTGTCGGTCTCTTCCTTCAGCGCACGGCGCAGGGTGACATCCGTCTTGTAGTCAAGGGCAGAGAAGCTGTCGTCGAACAGATAGATCTTCGGCTCCTTGGCAATGGCACGGGCGATGGAGAGCCGCTGCTTCTGGCCGCCGGATACATTGGAGCCGCCCTGTGCAATGGGGCTTGCATAGCCCTCGGGCTTTGCGTCGATGAACTCGGTGGCCTGTGCGATGGAAGCCGCCTTCTTCATGCCCGCATCGGTAATCTGCGCACCGCCGAATTTCAGGTTGCTTTCGATGGTGCCGCTGAACAGAACGCCCTTCTGGGGCACATAGCCCAAAAGGCTGTGGAGCTGCTCCTGCGGCATCTCCCGCACATCGATGCCGTCGATGGTCACGCGGCCGCCAGTGACATCATAAAAGCGGGGGATGAGGTTGAGCAGGCTGGATTTGCCGCAGCCGGTGGAGCCGATGATGGCTGTGGTCTCGCCGGGATTTGCGGTAAAGCTGATGTGCTCCAGCGCGTCGCTGTCGGCACCGGGGAAGCGGAAGCTGACATCCTCGAACCGGACCACGCCATCCCAGTTCTTCTTTTCAAGGGCGGGCTTTGCGGTGGCAGCGTCGGGATCATGGATGGAAGCCTTGGTGCGGCAGACCTCGTCGATACGGTCAGCAGCCACACCGGCACGGGGAAGCATCACGGCCACCATGGCCAGCATCAGGAAAGACATGACGATCTGCATGGTGTAGGTGATGAATGCAATCATCTCGCCTACCTGCATGTTTCCGGCATCCATGGCCTTGCCGCCGAACCAGACGATGAGCAGGCTGGTGCCGTTCATGATCAGGGTCATAAAGGGCATCATGGCCACCATGGCGCGGTTGGTGAACAGCTGGGTGCCCATCAGCTCCCGGCTGGCGGCATCAAAGCGCTTTTCCTCAAAGGATTCGCGGCTGAATGCACGCACCGGCATCACGCCGGTCAGGATCTCGCGGCTGACGAGGTTCAGCTTGTCCACCAGGGTCTGCATGATCTTGAACTTTGGCATGGCGATGCTCATCAGAACCGTGATGAGCAGAAGCAGAACAGCCACGTCCAGCACGATGATCCAGGCAAGGCCGGTGTTGCCCTGGGTGACGTGCATCACGCCGCCGATGCCCAGAATGGGAGCGTAGGCCACCATGCGCAGCAGGATGACACAGGTGAACTGCACCTGCTGGATATCGTTGGTGGTGCGGGTGATCAGGGAAGCGGTGGAGAAATTCTCGATCTCCGCGTTGGAAAAGTGGATGACCGAGGAGAAGGTCTCTCTGCGCAGCTCCCGGCCGATGGAAGCCGAGACGCGGGAGGCGATCAGGCCCACCAGAATGGCAACGACCACCATCAGCAGGGTCAGGGCCAGCATCTGGCCGCCCACACGGAAGAGGTAGGCCATCTGTACATCATGGGAAACGCCCTGTGCCTCATATTCCAGGCTGACCAGCAGGGTGGCCTGACTTGCCATGCTGGAAAGGGTGGTCTCGTCTACCTGTTCCATGGCGCTGGCCAGCTGCTGCTGGATCATTTCCCGGGAAAAACCGGGCATCTGGGCCAGGGCTGTGAACTGGGCACAGGCGGCATCCAGATCTTCCGCCGTGGGAGCAGCGGTCATGGTCTCTGCTTCAGCCCCGGCAGTCTCGTCCTCGCTCTGATAGCCGGACAGCGGAGCCATGGCGGCAGCGTTCTGCCCGGCAGGGGCGTTGGCGTTCTGTGCCGCCGCCATATACAGCACGATATCCGGTGTGGTAACGGCATCCTCCAGCGCGGTGCGCTCAGCATCGGTCAGGTCGCTGCGGAGTTTCAGAACGCCGTTGTCCTGAAGATAATATCCGTAGGCATTCTGCAGTGCGTCTGCATCCTCTTCGCCCATCAAAAGCGAGAGGGCATCCAGTGTGCTTTGGCGCACAGTCTCCGGCAGGGGGCTTTCAATGCCGCCCTGCTGGATGCCGGTGTCCACGATCTTGCTCGTGTAATCCGGCAGGGAAAGGTCGCAGTAGGCTTGCACGAACAGCAGAGCCACCACGGCAAGGCAGGCGGCCCAGTGGCGGGCCAGCTGCTTGAAAATTTTACCCATTTTCGTTTTCTCCCTTCAATTTTGCTTGTTGCTCCGCATTTTCCGCTTCCACAGCCTCCAGCAGTACACCGGTCAGGGAGAACAACTGCTCCCGCTGCTCTTCCGGGATGCGGCAGATGACCCGCTCAAAGTAACGGCTGATGGCAGTTTCGACCTGGCGGCTGGCATCCAACCCCTTTTCCGTGGGGCGCACCAGCGTTTTGCGGCGGTCATTGGGGTCTGTGATCCGCTCAATGAGTCCATCCTGCTCCAGCTGGCGCAGCGCGCGGGAAACAGCGGGCAGGGGCTGTTTGACGGCGGCAGCCAGATCGGAAACATAGATGGTGCCATTCTGGCCATGCTCTTCAATGGTCATCAGCACGCCTTCCAGCATGATGAAATGACACTTGGGGCAGCTTTCCAGTGCCATTTTGGCACCGCGTTTGCCTTCTGTGCTCAGCCGATGCAGATAATGGACCAAGGCGAACAGTTCCGGTGCGCTCTTCTGCGGCATACGATCCCTCCTTATCACTTAACAGATAAAAACATTTAACATATGATAACTATTTGCTAATGACAATAATATACCCGCCTGCATCGGAATGCAAGCGGGTAAAAATGAACTTTTTGAAAACTCTGAAGATCCTGCACATCAAGGAGAAAAAATCATTCGTGGAGCTGACGTTCTTCCACCAGACTCTCTCGTTTGCTGCTGATACGTCCCAGCCCGTAAGCCAAAAACGTGGCGCAAAGCAGGTTCAGCCATGCCAGCGATGCACCGCTGAAGGTGTTGGTAACGCCGATGAGAAGGTTTGCCAGACAGAGCAGCCTCACCATCTGTCCAATTTTGTTCAGGTGGGAGATACGGGAATCCACATCCGAAAACAGATCAAAGGGACCTAGCTGGGCGCTGCGGCGGAAATATCCCCAACTGAAGCAATGCCCAACGCTCTGTGCTTCCAACTCTTCCATGAAACTTTCAAAATCCGGGGAACTGTCCAGCATGGCAAGCCGGATGATGTACTGGCCGGGTTCCGTCTTTTCAAAGGTGTAGGTGCAGAACCCGGCATTCTGCAGGGCCCAGCCCTCCTGCGCCATTTCGTTGAGCCAGCGTTCTTCTTTTTCAAATTCCCAGACCCAGAAATTCCGATGCAGCGTTTTTGTTTCACTCATACCTGTTCCTCCTGTAAAATGGCGCGGCCATTGGCAGCAAGCTCCTCCAGCCGGGCCAGCTCCTGTTTGAGCACCTTCAGCCCGGCGGAGGTCAATTGGTATTCTTTTTTGCGGCTTCCGCTTTCCATGGGCAGGGGAGAGATCCACCCCTTTTCGCACAGGGCATTCAGGGCACCGTACAGGGTTCCGGCAGCCAGCCGTACCCTTCCGCCGGAGAGCTGCTGGGTCTCCTGCATGATGCCGTAGCCATGCCGCGGATGATAGAGGGAAAGCAGGATGTAGTAGGTGGTTTCCGTCAGTGCCGGATTTTCCATTATATCACCTCGCTCTGTATCGCTATGCGATATATCATGGATGTATTATATCGCTTCACGATATAACTGTCAAGGAGCTGAAAATAAAAAAGCTCTCCCGGAGGGGAGAGCAAAGATAAACAACCAGAGAAAACCGGTCAACGATCGTGGAACAGTCGGTTATCCACCCAGATGCAGACGCAGGCACCCAGTACCGAGATAACAAAGGAGCTGATGCTGCCGGTGGCATGGATGCCGATGAGACCGAACAGGAACTCGCCCACAAAGCTGCCCAGAATACCCAGCACAATGTTGCGGCCGGTGGAAGTCTGGGTGCCCATAAAGCGGTTGGCGATGTGACCGGCCAGAGCGCCTACCAGCACGCCCACGAGCAGGGAAGCCAGCAGGCCGATCAGAGAGAACAGGCCCATCAGCACGCCCACCAGAGCGCAGATCAGGGCAAGAACGATCAGGATAGACAAAGTGATCATACAGAAGCCTCCTTGGTTTCTTTTGTAAGAACGGCGTTTTCTGCCGCGTACCGGCAGATGTCGTTCAGACAGCACTTTTCACATTCGGGTTTGCGGGCGTTGCAGACAGCACGGCCATGCATCACAAAGCGGTGGCACAGGTCACTGCCTTCCTCCGGCGGAATGATCTTCCACAGGGCCATCTCCACCTTCTGCGGCTCCTTGATGCCATCCACCAGCCCGATTTTATTGCACAGCCGGATGCAGTGGGTATCTGTGACGATGGCGGGCTTGCAGAACACATCACCCATGATCAGGTTGGCGCTCTTGCGGCCCACGCCGGGCAATGCCAGCAGCTCTTCAAAGGTGGTGGGCACTTTGCAGTTGTATTTATCCCGCAGCACCCGCATACAGGCCGAGATATCCCGGGCCTTGCTGCGGCCCAGCCCACAGGGCTTGACAATGGCTTCGATCTCATCGGGCTCTGCCGCAGCCAATGCTGCTACATTGGGGTATTTTGCAAACAAGTCCTGTACCACAATGTTCACCCGGGCATCGGTGCACTGGGCCGCCAGCCGGACACTGACCAGCAGCTGCCAGGCGTGGTCGTAATCCAGCGTGCAGGCTGCATCCGGATATTCTGTTTTCAGCCGGTCGATGACCTGGAGCGCCAGCTCCTTTTTGGCAGAGAGATCTTCTGCCGCAGCAGCTTTCTTCATCTGAACCCCTCGTTTCCCGTAAATGTACTATGATAATAGCATGTTTCGACTTTTTTGTAAATGGGGTTTGTGACATCCATCTGAGAATGATTTTCATTATTGCTCTTGCTGTTCGTGTAAAAATGAGGTATACTATTTCTATATAAGGCCCATGCAGAACAGCAGGGCAGTACAGGAGGGAACGCCCGATGAATGAACCGCTGGCGCAGCGTATGCGCCCCAAAACGCTGGCCGAAGTCTGCGGCCAGCAGCATCTGCTGGCCCCGGGGCGGGTGTTCCGCCGCACCATCGAGAGCGGCCGCATCCCCAACATGATCTTTTACGGCCCGTCCGGCACGGGCAAGACCACCGTGGCCCGGATCATTGCCGAGAACAGCGGCATGACGCTGCACAAGCTCAACGGAACTTCCTGCGGTACGGGGGATATCAAGGCAGTGCTCAAGGATATCGGCACACTGGCCGGGGCGGGGGGCATCCTGCTGTACCTCGATGAGATCCAGTATCTGAACAAGAAGCAGCAGCAAAGCCTGCTGGAGTGCATTGAGGACGGCACGGTGACCTTGATCGCCTCCACCACTGAGAACCCTTATTTTTACATCTATAATGCACTGCTTTCCCGCTGCACCGTGTTCGAGTTCAAATCGCTGACAGCTGCGGATGTGGAGCAGGGGCTGCGGAACGCCCTGAAAAAGCTTTCAGAGAGCGAGGGTACGCCCATCCGGATGGAGGACGATGCCTGTGCCTATCTTGCCGAGAGCGCGGGCGGCGATCTGCGCAAGGCACTGGGCTGCCTTGATTTTGCAGTGACGGCAGCGGCTCCCGAACCGGAGGGAAAACACATCACGCTGGATATGATCCAGCAGGTCACCCGCCGCACTGCCATGCGGTACGACCGGGACGGCGATGACCACTATGATATCGTGTCGGCTTACCAGAAATCCATGCGCGGCTCCGACCCGGATGCAGCGCTCCACTATCTGGCCCGGCTGCTGGAGGCCGGGGATCTGCCCTCGGCCTGCCGTCGGCTCATGGTGTGCGCCTGCGAGGATGTGGGCCTTGCCTACCCACAGATCATCCCCATCGTAAAGGCGGCGGTGGATATCGCCAACGCGGTGGGCCTGCCCGAAGCGCGGCTGGCCCTGGCGGATGCAGTTGTGCTGGTGGCGACCAGCCCCAAATCCAACAGCGCCCACGATGCCATCAACGCAGCCATTGCGGATGTGCAGGCCGGGCGTACCGGGCCCATTCCCCGCCAGCTGCAGAACAAGCACTATGACGGGGAGGATGCGCTGGTAAAGGGCCAGAATTACAAGTATGCCCACGATTACCCCAACCACTGGGTCGAGCAGCAGTATCTGCCGGATGTGCTTAAGAATACAAAATACTACACCTTTGGGGAAAACAAGAATGAGCAGGCCTCCCGCGCATATTGGGCGCGGATCAAGGGCGAAGAGAACGTATAAAGGGAAGAGAAGGAGAGAGGAAGATGCGTTATTCCAAACAGCGGGAGCTGGTGCTGCGCACCGTGGAGCAGCTTTGCGACCACCCCACCGCCGAAGAGATCTTTGATAAGGCGGCCCCGGAGTGCCCGGGCCTGAGCCTGGGCACTGTCTACCGCAACCTGAACAGTCTGGTGGAGGCAGGCATGGTGCGCCGGGTGTCCATTCCGGGCAGGGCGGATCGTTTTGATCACACCCTGTGCTGGCACAGCCACCTCTACTGTACAGCCTGCGGTGGCGTGGTGGATGCCGATGTGGACGAGAAACAGGTGATGAGGCTGGTGCGCCGCCAGAAGGATGTTGTGGTGCAGGACTGCGCTGTGGTGCTGTTCGGCCTGTGTGAAGCATGCGCCAAAAAGCAGGCAGAAGGCTGAATTACCCCGAAGGATTCTGAAATTTGCGGTTTCCCACTTGCCCTTATGGCAGAAAGAGGGTATACTAAAAAGAGCTTTTGAAAAATAAGGATGGTTTTTATTGGAATACATTAACTTTGAACACAACGAGACGGCTGCGGAGCTGGTGCGTGCGGCTTACGATACCCCGCCGCTGGCCTTTGTACACAGCTATGGCTGTCAGCAGAACGTCAACGATGGCGAGCGCATCAAGGGCGTGCTGGTGGATATCGGCTACGGCCTGTGCGATAAGCCCGAGGATGCAGACCTCATCCTCTTCAACACCTGCGCCGTGCGGGAGCACGCCGAGCAGCGCGTGTTCGGCAATGTGGGTGCATTGAAGGGCCTGAAGGAGAAAAAGCGCGGCCTGATGATCGGCCTGTGCGGCTGCATGGCCAACCAGAAACATGTGGTAGAAAAGCTGCGCAAGAGCTATCCCTATGTCGATCTGGTCTTTGGCGTGGATGGCATCGATACGCTGCCCCAGCTCATTGCTCAGAAGCTGCAGAAGCATAAGCGCGTGCTGATGGAGCCTGCCCAGCGCCCGGTCATCGTGGAGAACATCCCTATCCGGCG
>OLND01004139.1_pt1 | contig 10413 bp, 9 predicted proteins | sample 1672031 | NCBI WGS metagenome assembly OLND01 (sample SAMEA3136638, study PRJEB25190) | human gut metagenome | biome: human gut; feature: human-associated habitat; material: faeces | place: Austria | collected 2013
GACAAGATGAAACAGAGCAAGCGTAAAAAAGAATTTAAGTCCGAGTTTTCTTATAACCGACTTTGGAAAATGCTGATTGATCGCAACATGAAAAAAGGAGAGCTGCAAGAAATAAGCGATGTTTCCGCTGCTTCGATTGCAAAAATGGGTCGCTGTGAAAATGTCACAACAGATGTCCTGCTCCGGATTTGTGAAGCCCTTGATTGCAATATCGAAGACATTATGGAGCGAATTCCCCTCCAACAGGATAAAGAGAAGAATGCATAAAAGGAGGGGGTTTCTCCTGTGGAAAAACTAATTGATATCAGCAGCTACCCGGTCGTGCAAGTGCTGGATGTGCTGCTTCAAGATAAAACGACAAAAAAGAATATCATATGGGCGACCGACACTTATGCGGAATTTGGCGAAGAATTCACGGACAAGGTGCAGCTGGACGCGAACGCCATCCTGCGCCGAACCGATCTCATCCGCCCCCGCATCCAGAAATCGCAGGAGGCGCAGGCGCAGCGAACAAGAAAAAAAGCAGAGGTGTTTACGCCCGCATGGCTTTGCAATCAGATGAACAATCATTGCGATGAGGACTGGTTCGGGCGCAGCGGCGTGTTTAACACGGAAAACAGCGACCATACCTGGACGGTGTCGGAGGGGAAGATCGAATTCCCCCCAAAAAAGAAGTGGCAGCACTATGTGGACTCCCGCCGGCTTGAGATCACCTGCGGCGAGGCTCCGTACCTGGTTTCCCGGTATGATGTATCAACGGGAGAACTGATCGTCCCGCCCATGCGGCGCATCGGAATGCTTGACCGAAAGCTGCGCATCGTGAACGAAAATACGGAGGGCTATGACGAGTGGCTGAAATGGACGCTCCGGGCATTTGAGGCCTGCTACGGCTATGAGTATCAGGGCGACAATGTGCTGATCGCGCGGATCAATCTGCTGCTGACCTTTACGGAGTACTACGAGGAACGCTGGGAACGACGGCCGGACGACAAGCTCCTGCGGCAGATGGCAAACAAGATCGCCTGGAACATTTGGCAGATGGACGGGCTGAAGGACACCGTTCCGCTCGGAAAGCCATATGAGGAGTTTCGTCAGATTACGCTCTTCGATATGTTCGGGGATATGGGCGATGAAAAAGACGATGAGCCGGACGCCGTGCCGTGCAGGATATTTGACTGGAGAAGCAAAAACTCCATACTTTTCAAAAAGCTGAAGGAGATGTGAGTTATGGGAAAGAAACTGTTTGATTATGTGATTGGGAACCCGCCGTATAACGAGGATTTTGAGAATTCAGGAGATAACGGTAACTTTGCAAAGCCTGTCTATAACTATTTTATGGACGCTACCTACGAGGTGGCAGAAAAAGTGGAACTCATCCACCCTGCTCGTTTTCTCTTTAACGCAGGAAGTACGCCAAAGGCATGGAACGAAAAAATGCTTAATGACGAGCATTTTAAAGTTATGAAGTATGAAGCTGATTGCACAAAGGTCTTCCCAAATACAGATATTAAAGGCGGTATTGCAATCACTTACCGAGATGAGGGCGAAGCCTTCGGTAAAATTGGAACTTTTACTGCTTTCCCTGAACTGAACGGTATCGTAAATAAAGCTGCTGTTTCTGATGAGGCCTATAGTGTCGCATCAATAGTGTATACACAGGTGCGTTTTGATTTGGACGCTTTGTATGCAGATTATTCGGAATATAAAAGTATCATTGGCTCAAACGGGAGAGATAAGCGTTTTAGAAATAATGCATTTGACAAGATTAAAATTTTTACAGATACCCCCAAAGGTACCGATGATATAAAGGTGTTAGGCATTCTGAAGAACAAGCGTACATGGAAGTACATTCCGTTGAAGTATGTCGATATGTCTCATGAAAACATCGACAAATGGAAAGTCCTTGTTCCGCGAGCAAATGGTTCAGGTGCATTAGGTGAGGTTTTGCTCGCCGTTAATCGGCGAGCCGTTAATCGCGAGCCGTTAATCGGCTATACACAGTCATTTATCGGTATTGGCTCTTTCGATACGGAGTTTGAAGCTGCCGCAGTCATGAAATATATCAAATCAAAATTTGCACGTGTTATCTTAGGCGTACTTAAAGTAACACAAGACAATGATCGCGGTGTTTGGAAGCTGATTCCCCTTCAAGACTTCACTCCTGCCTCCGATATCGACTGGTCGAAGTCGATTCACGAGATTGACTTACAGCTGTATCGCAAGTACGGTTTGGACGAAAAGGAGATCGCGTTTATAGAATCTCATGTAAAGGAGATGGCATAATGGCAGCGATTCAGATCAAAACAGCCGCAAAGGTCGTTCCGCAGTGCTATGCCTATACCACTCCCGGAGTACCGGTACATGACGGCTGGACGAAAATCGGCTTTACCGAGCGGGATGTGGAAACGCGTATCAACGAGCAGACCCACACGGTGGGTGTCGCGCACAAGACCTGGTGGGCAATGCGTGCCGCCTACATGACAGAGCCGTACGGGACATTTACGGATAAGGACTTCCACGCTTACCTGAAGAAGCTCGGTATTTCCCGCGAGGCCGGGACGGAGTGGTTCCGGATCGAGCCGAATGCCGCCCGCGGTAATTTTATCGACTTCACGCAGAATCACGGTGTGGTATCGGAGGATGATGCCGATGCAGTGATTCCGTACAGGCTCCGCGAGGAACAGGCGGAGGCTGTGCAGAGAACGGCGGATTATTTCCGCAGTCGTGAGAATGCCGAGTTTCTTTGGAACGCAAAGCCTCGCTTTGGAAAAACGCTGTCCGCCTATGACCTGTGCATGAAGCTCGGTGCACGGAATATCCTCATCGTGACGAACCGCCCGGCGATTGCAAATTCCTGGTATCAGGATTATGAGACCTTTTTCGGCCCGCAGTCCGGCTATATCTTTGTCAGCAATGTGGACGGAATCAAGGACAGAAAGTTTGTTTACAGCCGAGAGGAATACATAGCAAAGCTCAATGAGAACACAAAGGGCTGCATTGAATTTGTCAGCCTGCAGGATTTGAAGGGCTCCATCTATTTCGGCGGACGCTTTGATAAGCTGTCGGAACTCAGCGCAGAGAAAGGGCTGACATGGGATGTCCTCATCGTGGACGAAGCGCACGAGGGCGTGGACACCTATAAGACCGACACCGCCTTTAACCATATCCGCCGCAAGTGGACGCTGCATCTTTCCGGCACACCGTTTAAGGCGCTGGCGAATGACAAGTTCCCGGAGAGCGCCATCTACAACTGGACGTATGCCGATGAGCAGAAAAAGAAGCGCGACTGGGATGCTTCCAGCGAGATCGAGAACCCCTATGCCAAGCTGCCCAGACTGTCCCTTTTTACCTATCAGATGTCCGACATTGTCCGCGACAGAGTGAGAAAAGGTATCGAGCTTGCGGATGATGATATTGAAGAATTCGCCTTTGACCTGAACGAATTTTTCAAGACGAACGAGTCCGGGAAGTTTGTGCATGACACAGATGTGGATAAGTTCCTTGACGCTATGACACGGCAGGACAAGTTTCCGTTCTCAACGCCCGAACTGCGGGACGAACTGAAGCACACCTTCTGGATCCTGAATCGAGTCGCCGGCGCAAAGGCTCTGGCCAAGAAGCTGAAGCTCCACCCGATATTCAAAGACTACGAGATCATCCTTGCGGCAGGCGACGGAAAATTGGATGATGACGATGAGAACGAGAAGTCATTCGACAAGGTCACAAAGGCGATCTCGGAACACGATAAAACCATCACGTTATCCGTGGGGCAGCTGACTACCGGCGTGACGATCCCCGAATGGACGGCGGTTCTTATGCTGTCCAATATGGCGAGTCCGGCTCTCTATATGCAGGCGGCTTTCCGCGCGCAGAATCCGTGCCTGTTCCATGATAAAGACGGTAATTCCTACAGAAAACAGAACGCCTATGTGTTCGATTTCGATCCTGCTCGCACCCTTACGATTTTTGAGCAGTTCGCCAATGACCTGATTCCGGAGACGTCCGGCGACAAGGGTGACTTTGACAGCCGCAAGCAGCACGTCAGAGAGCTTTTGAACTTCTTCCCGGTTTACGGAGAAGATGAGGAAGGCTCTATGATAGAGCTTGATGCAGAAAAGGTTCTCACGATCCCGCGCCATATCCACGCAAGAGAGGTCGTCGAGCGCGGCTTTATGTCGAATTTCCTATTTGCGAACATCGGCGGTATTTTCGGAGCACCGAAGGAGATCATTGACATCATCAACAAGATGCAGGCAATCGAAGAACCGAAGGCACTTGCTCCTGCGGCTGTGGATGAGACTACGGCAGGCGCACTTAACCTGAACGAGAACGGCGAGGTTGAAATTCCGAGAGAACAAATCATCGGAACGGCAAGCGAACTTTTCGGTGATAAGGTTTATGCGGATGTTGAGGATCAGCTGGCGTCAGCCGTGGAGGAGATCCAGAGAAATGTGGAACTGACGCCGAATCCCAAGAAGGATGAGTTAAAAACGCTCCGCGAACAGTTCTCAAGGCCGATTGCGGACACACTTATGGACTCCGCAAGAGCGCAGTATGGCGGCGATTTGAAAAAGTCAACTCAGAAACAGTTGGAACGCAGAATACAGGAAACAACAGATACCGTCGTAACCCGTGAGTACGGCGATTACACGATTCGGGATCATCAGCTTGCCAAAGAGCGCGAAGACAGAATCCAGGAGGCACAGCAATCCGGAGCCACAATGGCGGAGATCACGCAAATTGATGAAGAGTATGCCGCAAGGCGTCTCCAGGGCTACCGTGATATGGTCGACAACATCAGCAGGAAACTCCATAGCGATGAGACGGTGAAAAAGGCTGCGGAAACCATCGTCGAAACGGTAGAAACCGAAAAGCTGAATGCGGAAAAGGATTCTATCGAGGGCAGCGTCCGTGACCATCTGCGCGGTTTCTCTCGTACGATCCCGGCATTCCTCATGGCGTATGGCGATGAAAATACCACGCTTGCGAACTTTGACGCTCTTGTGCCGGACGAGGTGTTCTGGGAGGTCACCGTCAATCCGCAGAATGGGCAGGGCGTGACGCTTGACCAGTTCCGTATGCTGCGTGACGGCGGCGACTATGTGTCTGAAAACGGTGAACAGAAGCACTTTGACGGACACCTGTTTGACGAAGTCGTGTTTAACGATGCCGTGCAGGAGTTTATGAAAAAGCGTACCGAACTTGCAAACTATTTTGAGCCTGACCATAAGGGAGATATCTTTGATTTTATTCCACCCCAGCGCACGAACCAGATATTCACGCCGAAAAAAGTAGTGAAGGACATGGTGGACAGGCTTGAGCAGGAAAATCCCGGCTGCTTTGACGATCCTGATGCAACATTTGCCGACCTGTATATGAAGTCGGGAATGTATGTGACGGAGATCGTGACACGGCTCTATCAGAGCAAGCGCATGAAGGCGTTGTACCCCGATGAGGCCGAGAGGCTGAATCACATCTTTGCCAAGCAGGTATTTGGATGCGCTCCGACGGAGATCATATATCGGATCTGCCTGCGGTACATCCTCGGATTCAGCGACGAGATACACATCGAGAAAAATAATATCCGCCTCTGTGATACTCTGGAATACGCAAAGAACGGAACGATGGATGCTGAAATGCGTAAGCTGTTCGACCTTTAATGTACACAGATGTGTGTTCGGTAGTAGTAAAGGCAGCGGCAACATGAATGACTAAGTAAGGGAGGTTTCTCTAATGGCATATGGGAAATCAATAGAGCTGTTCCTCGTAAACGGTACAGCAGACAGCTTAATAACAGCGGAACTATCCAACTGGAACGGTAAAGCCATAAAGATCCCTCGCATCGAAGTGGCTTCATGTAGTCGTACTGACATTTCCCAAGCAGGAGTCTATTTTCTGTTTTGCAAAGAGGACGATGGTACGGATTCCGTTTATATTGGCGAGGCAGAAAATGTGAAAGACCGTCTCGTGCAGCACCTCCGTGATTATCAGTCCGAAAAAGAAAAGTTTTACTGGAACACAGCTGTAATTTTTGTGGGCAGAGACCTTAACAAGGCGCTCATCAGATATCTCGAAAATCGTTTTGTTGAGATTGCGAGAAGCTGCAAGCGTTATATGGTGCTAACCAAGAATACATATCGCAATACGGTAATGAAAGAGTCCCAAGTTGCAGTCATGGAAGAATTCGTGGATAACGTAAAAATTCTCATCAATGCCTTGGGATATAAAGTTTTAGACCCATTGCTGCAAATCAGTACTGATGCCGCCGCTACCGATGGTGAGGAATTATTCATTAACACCGGCAATACATCTGCTACTGGCATGGTGACTTCTGAGGGCTTTGTGGTTCTCAAGGGAGCCGTAGTGAATGAAAAGACATCCGCAAAATCGCTCAGTGCCGGAATGAAGAAACTTCGAGACAGGATTTTCGCAGATGGTAAGGTTGAAAATATGACCACTACGGAAGACATATTGTTCTCCAGCTCCTCCGCGGCTGCTGAATTCGTCCTTGGTTATAGCGCAAGCGGTCCTCGCACATGGAAGGCAAAGGATGGTCGTACACTTAAGGAAATCGAGGACAACGCTACGGTGGATTAAACCTTTTAATTATTCTATGAAAAATTAAAAGGTTCGGCAGAGTGGGTTCACTTTTTCCGGCGGCAGCGTTTGCCAGAAACTCCATAAACGAAAAAAGCGAGGTCGGCAGGTTCACATTTGAACCCACTAACCTCGCTTTTGGCTTTATATCAAGGGATTTTCATATGGAATAATTAAAAAGTACGGTAGCAATTTGTATCATTGCTACCGTACTTTTGTGGTGGAGCGAGACGCACGGCATCCGAACTCCTCCCCGTCTTCAAAACGCTGCATATCATGCAGTGTGATGGTGCTTTTATCTCCGCTAAAGTTGTACGTCAACGTTATGTGGTCGTCGTAAACGAATACCGCGTTCACAAAGGTCTGGATCAGGCGCTTTTGTGCCTCTTTGTCCGACCAGTCAGCATCACGCAGGCTGCGGAGATAAAATGCGATATGGGATTTTTGCAGGTGGAAACCACGGGCAATTTCCCTGTCGGCAATGGACGCCTTCAAATCGGCTTTCTGCTGCGTCAGCTCGTCCATGCGCTTCTTGGTTTCCTCGGTCAGTATTCCGGCCTCAATGGCCCGAATGAGGTTTGATATGGCGGTGTCAGTCTGTGCAAGCTGCCGCTGAAGGTTACGCAGCTCCTCTTGACTGTTGTCCTGTGCAAGGTAATACTCCCATGTGCGGTCAACGATGTAGTCCAGCAGCTCGTCGTCTTGCAGCAGCTCATGGGTGGCGTTGAGCACGGTGTCCTCAATGTCTGCCTGTCGCACGGCCTTTTTGTCGCAGGAGCGGAAGCGCTTCTTGTTGGAGCAGATGTAGTAATTATGCTTTGCGCCGGTTTTACTGGTGCCGCTCTCGCCGAACATCAGAGCGCCGCACTTGCCGCAAAACAGCTTGTCCGTGAGGATGTAGTCGGCGCGCGACCATGTTTTCGCCGGTGCTCGTTTGTTGATCTTCAGCATTTCCTGTACTTTGTTAAACACGTCGTCCTCGATAATCCGGGGTACTCCGTCCTTGATCTCGCGGCCTTGATACTCGTAAATGCCGATGTATTTCTTGTTCTTCAGAATCGAATGCAAGCTGTTCTTGGTGAAGGGGCCACCGCGCAACGTCCGCAGACCCAGTTCATTCAGCTTGTCAACGATTTCCGTAACCGTCTTGCCATCCGCATACATGGTGAAGATCATCTTCACTGTGGGTGCGGTATTTTCGTCTATGACGAACTTTTTGTCCGGCCCGGTCTTGTACCCCAGCGGGCGGTTTCCGCCCAGCGACTGGCACTTCTCGGCGCTCTCAGCACGACCACGGCGGATGTTCTGCGACAGCTGTAGGCTGTAATACTCCGCGAAGCCTTCCAGCACGCTTTCGAGGATCACGCCCTCCGGGCTGTCAGGGATGGTTTCCGCCACATACTCGACACGCACGCTGTTCTTGCGGCACTTCATCTTGTTTATGGCGATCTCCTCGCGGTTACGTCCGAAGCGGTCAACCTTCCAGAGAATGATAACACTGAATTGCCTTTTGGCCGTGTCCTTCAGCATCTGCTGGAACTCGGCGCGGTTATCCGTCCGACCACTCTTTGCTCTGTCAACGTATTCATGCACGATGGTGTAGCCGTGTGCGGCGGCGTAGTCTCTCGCGTTGGAGAGCTGCCCTTCGATGGACTGTTCTCCCTGACTGTGACTTGAGTACCGAGCATATACGACGGCCAGTTCGCTGGCCTCCGGCTGTGCCTTTGGCACCTGCCATTTAATATCTACTGACATATCTGTTACCCGTTACGCCCTTCTGCGCCCAGCAGAAGGGCTTTTTCTGTCCATTCATAGGTGTCTTTTCCGGCCCCATGGATAAGCCCGTAGACCTGAAGATTGCGTAGTATCGAGTACGCGCGGTCGATTCCGCACTTGCAGTTACGTTGGATCGCAGAGGTCGTAAGCACGGGCAGCCCGGCCAATGCGTTTGCAAAGGTATCTTTGTGATCCTGAATTTCAATAGGCAGAAACGGCTGTAGCGCAACAGCGTTAATGCTGGGTCGTTCCGGTTGTGCGGGTGCCACCGATACTGCGGCAGCCGCTGGTGTAGCTCTGCCCGCTTTGATTCCAGTGAGGACGCGCCGGAACAACTTCTTGACACCACGAATTGCAGGGCCTATCCACAGCGGTAACAACATGAACGTCATCGTTGTTACCACGTTATATGCCGCCGTCCAGAAGGGTTGCTCTTTGTTTATGTCCAGCATGGCAACAAAGGCAGCAGACGCCGAGAACAGATACGCGCCAAGCAGAAAGAATCTCACGCCCTTCGGCAACTGCGAGAAACGGAAGGCTCCTGCGCTGTAGACGTTTTCCAGCAAAAGTACGTTATTCGCATTTGCCAGCTCGCGTGCGGCTTTTGTGAATGTACTGTTGGTGACAACCATTGCACGGTCGCAGTTGTAGAGCGCTTTTCCGGCTACTGCTTCCTGTATCGCGCTGAGGCTCACAGGGCTTGAGTAATATTTGCACTGTACGGCGTACTTGTGCCCGGCCTTGTGGGCCGTAACATCGACGCCAAAATCACCTGATCCCTTTGTCACCTTGACGCCGGTGTAGCCGTGCCCGCGAAGATACTTTGCGACCAGATATTCGTAATCGTGTCCATCCATGGCCACGACCTCCCTTCACCTCATAAAGCGTTTGAAATCGATGTAGAGGATTTTTCCCTCGTGTCGTATCAGGCATTCTTTGCTTTAGCGACCGTCTGATACTTATCGGACGACAGCAGACCGGTGATATATGCTTCAACCTTCGCACGGTCGATTTCGTCCAGCTTCAGGTACTGACGATACACCTCTGGCGTGGCGTCACGCTCCCGCAGCGCGTCGGCATCGACGGCAAGCATCATTTGCCGAGCTTTCTTCATATCACCGTTCGCAGCCTCAACATAGGTGAGCGGGATTTCTGCAAGTGCGTCCCCATTTTTGTCGTAGTCAATCGGATCGTCCGTTCTTCCCAGCAGGTAATCCACTGAAACGTCAAAATAGTCCGCAATCTTTTCAGCGGTGTAAGAATCGGGCTTTGCGTCGAAGCCCTCCAAATAGCGCTTCTTCCAGTAAGACACGCTGCCACGGCTGAAGCCGATCTCTACACTTGCGCGCGTCGGATTGATGCCCCGATCATCACAGAGCTTTTTGAACACATCGTAAAACATATTGCCTCCGAGGAAAATTCAAATATTTGCTCCAATCCCCCTTGACAAGTTCAAATGGTTGCTCTATAATATAAAGCGTGGAGCAAATATTTGAACGAGCGACGGCCATAGCATGGCAAGCCCCCTCCGCTGGCACGGAGGAAGCCGTCGAAAGGGTATCAGATACACACCTTTTTTATGATACCACAACAGTGCAAATATTTCAACTCCTTTTGCCGAAATATTTGAACTTGGAGGTGAAAATTTGAATTTCGACTGGACCGCTGAAGTGGTCGGGCGTATGCACATGGCGGCGATTACGGGCAAGCAGCTTGCTGATGAAGCAGGGCTGACGAACTCGTACCTGTCCGCTGTTCTCCACAACAAGAAGGGCAACGCCACGACCCAGCAGCGCATCATTGATGCGCTTGAACGCCTTGAGCAGCGGCAGGCAAGCGAACCCACAGTTAATCAGTAAGAAACGAGGAAAGCATCATGGCCAACGTCAAAATCGACTGCACGCAGATTCCGCGCGTACAAATGGATATTCTCTGCCGGACGCTGCTTGCGGGCATTGAGCGGTTTTACTCCGATCCGGAGAATTTGCGCCGACAGCTGGAACTGGCAGAAGAAGAACCCTGACGGCTACCACACCGCGA
>OLND01004146.1_pt1 | contig 10401 bp, 12 predicted proteins | sample 1672031 | NCBI WGS metagenome assembly OLND01 (sample SAMEA3136638, study PRJEB25190) | human gut metagenome | biome: human gut; feature: human-associated habitat; material: faeces | place: Austria | collected 2013
CGCAGGGTCGTCGCCCACGTGCCCGCCCAGGTTGAGCGCGGCGTACGGCCCCTCGCTCACGCCGCCCGCGCGGCAGGTGAACGCGATGCGCACGCCGGTGCGCTCGAACAGGGCCTCGTCGGTGAGCGCCGATAAGCGACGCGCGCCGAAGAGGCGCGCGTCGAGATGCGGTACGGGAAGGGTTGCGGCCGATGCCATGCAGGCGGCCCCTAGCGCTGGCGCTTCAGGAAGTCGGGAATGTAGTCCTCGTCCGCGAAGCGGCCGTTGTTCGACGACGTGGAGAACGACACCGGCGGCATGGACTGCTGCGGGATGGACGGCGCGGCAGGCTCGGGCGTCGTGGACGCGAACAGGTCCTTGCGCGAGAAGTCCATGGAGGACTGCTGCTGCGCGCTTGCCTTGAAGCCGGTGGCGATGACGGTGATGCGCACCTGGTCGCCCATGCCCTCGTCCACGATCTGGCCGTAGATGATGTTGGCGTTGTCGTCGGCGCAGGCCTCGACGGTGCGGGCCGCCGCGTCGACCTCGGTGAGCGTGAGGTCCGGGCCGCCGGCGATGGAGAACAGCACGCGCGAGGCGCCCGCGATGGACGTCTCGAGCAGGTTCGAGTTCGTGGCCTGCTGTGCGGCGTCGAGCGCGCGGTTCTCGCCGGAAGCCAGGCCGATGCCCATCATGGCCGTGCCCGCATCCTTCATGACGGTGCGGATGTCGGCGAAGTCGAGGTTGATGAGGCCGGGGATGGTGATGAGGTCCGTGACGCCCTGGATGCCCTGGCGCAGCGTGTCGTCGGCGATGCGGAACGCGTCGAGCATGCTCGTCTTCTTGTCCACGATCTCGAGCAGGCGGTCGTTCGGGATGACGATGAGCGTGTCGACTTTCTGGGACAGCAGGTCGACGCCCTGCTCCGCCTGGTTGCGGCGGGTGCGCCCCTCGAACGAGAACGGCTTCGTGACCACGCCGACCGTCAGCGCGCCGATCTCCTCGCGCGCGATCTCGGCGATGATGGGCGCGGCGCCCGTGCCCGTGCCGCCGCCTTCGCCGGCGGTGACGAACACCATGTCCGCCTCGGCCAGCGCCTCGCGGATCTCCGCGCGGCTCTCCTCGGCCGCCTGGCAGCCCACCTCGGGATTCGCGCCGGCGCCAAGGCCGCGCGTCAGCTCCTCGCCGATGTGGATCGTCTTGTCGGCATCCGACATGAGCAGCGCCTGGCGATCGGTGTTGACGGCGATGAACTCGACGCCCTTCACCCCCGCCTCGACCATACGGTTCACGGCATTCGTGCCGCCGCCGCCGACGCCGACGACCTTGATGACCGCCAAATGCTCGGAACCCATTTTGTTTGGCATTGTATCCTCCACACCTGCTGCGTTTCTTTATGCTGCGTTTTCCCAACGTGGGTACAGTTCACGTGGGGTTATTGTACACGATGCTCAACCATTTGCAAATTACGCCGCGGTAATGAAAACCGCACGTCCACAATATGAAACCGGTGGCGGTGCAGCGGTTGATTGCGGCCGCCGATCGACCGCCGCATGCGGATCGATCGCAAGGAGGGCGGCACCCGCCGCCGCTCGGAATCAGGGCCTGTGCGCGAATTGGAGCGCGGGCCACCTCGAAGATGCAGTCATGCGCCTTGACCATGAATCCCAGGCGACGCTGACAGCCTGGTGGAGAGGGGAGACCCCTCGCCAACAGGCTGATTGGACCTACTAGCATGGTTGGCGAGCTACGGCAACCTGTAGGAGGTCGATCGACCGCCTGCCGTCGTGACCAAGACCCCCTTCTCGACCATGGCCCCCAAGCGACGCCTCACAGTCCTCGCGCTTGCATTCGTGAACCTCGCAACCTCGGACGCAGTCACGCTATCGCGCTCGGCAAGCATCGCCATCACAACCGATTCGGTGCCGCTTTCGTAGCCGGCAGCATTGCGAGGCCGCCCCGAAGCACCGGGAACCGGAACGAACGCTTTGAAGAAATCGCCGTCCTCAAGTTCGGGATCCTGACCCGAATAGAGTCGGGAGTATTTGAAGATGTTTCGAGTCCCACTCCCCAATTCCTCTGCACGTCCGATCTGGGAGAAGAAATTAGCGATAATGGGGTTTTTCGGCGTCGGATCGAGATTGTCGGGAGTCAGCGGCCCGGAGTACAGGGAGCGGCTTGCGTTTTTCGTTCGAATGCCCTCTTCATCGATAACAAGCTTGGCGATATAGGGGCTGATGAACTTGCGGTGAATAAGCGCGTTCGAAACGAGTTCTCGAACGATGACGTCCCTTGCGCTTACCCGCTGCATGCCCTCGAGGGCAAACGAGTCCGGAAGCCATTTCTCACAGAAACCAACGAGCAGATCGTAAGCCTCCAATAGATTGGTTTTCACAACGAGACGGTCATCGTAGCGATCGACGCTCTCTCTCCTCAATACGGCATCGGTGCGGTAAGCGGGAGAAACGTCGAGTATGAGGTCGTCTTTGCCGAACAGCATGATAGCTGCCAACGTGAACCCTTCTTTGCCCGTTTCAGGGTCGCGCGAATAGAGGCGGGAGCTGCGGAACAGCTCGTCGACCTCCAAGGAGAGCCATGGGTGGTTCATCCTGTTCACCAAGATCATGCTTTTGACCCGAGGTATCAAGTCCAAACGCAGATCCTGCTCGGTCACCCAAGGATACACGCGACGCTCGGTGTAATAGTTCTGCTTGCGCAGGTAAAGCGCGTTGATCTGAGCATCGCTCTTCACGCGGATGTCGGCGTCGGCAGCACGATCATACACCGTCCCCCTGAAACGAAACACCATGGGGCCCATAGGGACCCAAATGCGAAGAACGATAAGCCCCCCCCCCCCGAAGGTTATGCGCTCGAACTCTATCGCCGGCGGGACGTTGAATAGATCGGGATTGTTCACCACGTTCACAATATTGCGCTCGATGGCGCTGACGGCCCTTGCGTCGATCCCCTCAACGGCTCCATCGTCCAACACGCCGAGCAGGATACTGCCCCCTTGCCTGTTCGCGAACGAGCAGATCGTCTCGAACGTATCCGCTCCCGGCTGATTGCCGCAGCGCTTGAACTCCAACGACAATCCTTCACCCCGGGAAAGATAGCCATCGAGCTTCGAACCCTCCATGCGCCCTCCTTACCCTCGGTTCTTTTCTGGCCATTTTACACGATTGGCCGGAATATGGCCGGAATATGGCCGGAATACGCGCACTATGCGCCCGGGAAGCAGCGGAACCACTTGCAGCTCTTCGACGAGGCAGTCGTGGGTCTTGGTCTTCGGGTCCCAGGCGATGCCGACGGCCAGGGAGCGAGCCGACCCGCGTTTCCCCAGCAGGCCGTCGGCGAAGAGCGCGGCGTAGTCACGTTTGCGGATCTGCGCGACAGCCTCTGCGGCGGTGCCGCCCGTCTTCAGCTCCACGATGAAGGGACGCCAGCGCGCCTCGGCGAGATTGCGGGGAATGAACGTCACGTCGGCCACGCCCTTGCCGGCCGGCTCCTCGCGACGCACGGCGTAGCGGTCGCGGGCTGCGAGGTAGACGAGGTTCACGAGCGCCGCCAGGTCGGCTTCATTCGCGTAGCGCAGGAGCGGCACCTCCTGGTCGTGGGCCGCCTCGATGACCTCGGCCATCGTCGCCACGTCGCCGCGAAGCGTGGCGTCCAGCATGTCCTCGCTGCGCCGGGTCAGGCGCGCGACGTAGCCCATGCCCTCCTTGGCCAGCAGCTTCTGGACTTCAGCATGAGCACGTGGTTGGGGATGGACACGCACCCGTCGTAGTACGTGAGGAAACCGTACACCACCATGGCCGAGAATATCTCGTCTTTCGTGGACAGGCTCATGGACGAGGCCGCGTAGTTCTCCATCTCCGCGCGCTCCGGCTCGCCGGCTGCCATGCGCACCAGGTCGTCGCGCACGGCGGCGATGTTGTTGCGCACGTAGCAGTGGATCTCGTCGTAGGGGCCCGACTCGGTCCAGCAGCTGCGCAGGCTGTCGTCGATGAGCGCCAGCACCACCGACCGCGGGTTGAAGCGGCGCTCGCCGTCCTCGGTGAGGTAGCCGTCGTACCAGTGCTCGAGCCCCTCGTAGCCTACCCGCGCGTCCGGTGTGCATGCGAGGTGCCGAGCGCAGAGCTCGCACACCTCGTCCTGGGTGAACCCGAAGAAGCGGTCGTAACGCAGATCCTCCACGGCGCCGTACTCGACGAACATGTTCAGCTCGGAGCCCGTGGAGTGCTTGGCGATGGAGAGGATGCCCGCCATGTGGGAGAGCTCGACGTAGGGCTTGGTTTTGAGCAGCTGCTTCAGGAGCATGAGGAACGAGCGCTGGCCGTCCTCGGTGAACAGGGGGTTGAAGAACAGGGAGTCCCATTCGTCCATGATGAAGCAGAATTGCGCTTTCGTGACATCGTAGACGCATTCGTGCGCTGCGAACAGGCCGATCCGCGGCTCGACGCCCGCCTCGGGAGCAAACGCGCGGAGGTCGTCGACGATGCCCGCGCGGATGGCGTCGATGTAATCTCGGTAGCTCTCGCATTCGTCAGGCAGCACGCTGAAGTCGATGTAGATGACGTCGTGGGCTCCGAGGTGCGCCATGGCCGCAGGGTCGCAGGACACTTCGAGCCCCTCGAACAGCGGGGCCGCGTCCAAGCCGCGCGTGAGGAAGCTCGCCAGCATTTGCGCGTTGACCGTCTTGCCTAACCGACGCGGACGCGTGATGCAGATATATCCCCCGTCTTGTCGACGAAGTAAGGCGAGCCCGTAATTCTTAAGGAGGTTCCCGTGGCATATATCAACAGTAACGCGCCGCCGGTCGGATATGGTTCGCAAGCCCAAGTATACCAACAACGACCCAGCGATCAGGATCCTTTCACAAAGCGTAAAAGAGCAATAACCCCTTGCGGCGCTTTTTTCGCAGCGGGGAGGTGCGTCGAGCTTTTCATGTCGACCTTAATGCCGATCGATGGCGGCGACCACTTTCGCGGACTTTTTTAGCGCGTCTCCGAATCTTGCGCTTATGGTTTTTCACGTCGACCAAAATGGGGTCATTCGGAAAAGCATTCTGAGCCCTTTCGGCGTAAGTTAGAAAATTCCCTCGACCTCCGCTCTTCCCAACTCGCTCGCGCACTTTGGCATTTCTCTTAGGCTTGCGGCCCCAATCACTGTACTCCAGATAAAGTGAATCGACTCGTTTTTTTGCTGGCCTGAACTTCCATTTGTACAACCGGCCTACTCTCCTGTACATGCGCTTGTAGAAACGACCGATAGTTCTTTGCCGCAGTCTCACCGACGTACCGTCAAAGGAGAACCCCAGATAGTCGATAGCGCATTTCGGCTCGTCTTCCGAGTCGAGCAGGTAAACCCCTCCGTCAACCATCCTAAACGAATGCGTCTTACGTGGATGAATCTTCAACGACGGCATCGTTCCGGCCAAACGTGAAAACTCATCCCGCCCCTCTTCAAACCCTTCCTCGGTAGGCACAACGAAGATGAAATCATCCGAATAGCGCATATATAAACCGTCGTGCCTTTCGGCTACAGCTTTGACTGCCGCATCAAATTCCAGCATGTATATGTTCGCTAGCGTGCCACTAATGGGAAGCCCCTGGGGTACACCCTTTTCTCCGTTTTCCCTCCATGGACGCTCAACCGAAGCGCCCACCATGTTTTTGAACTCATCAGAGCTCAGCACTCTGCCCCTGTTGTTGAGTCGTTTGACGCCGCTCTTCGTATAAGGAAGCCCGTAGTGGTCGAGAAGCTTTTCTTATATCCCAAACCGAATGCCTGGTTGCATTCTTCAGCACATGGTAATAATCGTCCGGGATCGCACCGCCAGGGAACAATCGCCTAACCTGCTTTTTCAGATAAGCATGATCAAGCGTTTCGAAAAAGTCCTCGAAATCCCCCGCATAAGCGAAACAAGCTTCAAGATCTCTCATCTTCGAAAAAGCGCGCAACGCGAAGTCGCAGTTTGACTGCCCCTTGAGATGGGCGCGATACGCGATAGCGCAATCGCCAATGCCGATTTCGGTCGCAACATCGTTGTATCGTTCATTAAGCAAGCCCGAATAGTACTGATAAATGCATCTATCGAGGTGTGCGGCGTATTTTATAGGACGTGGATCGTTAAAAAACTTGCCATGTCCATCGGGCTTCATGCGGCGCAAGTCCCTCTGAATGAGGGGATAAAATGCATAGCTTTTTACAAAACCAGGATCCATGACAAGGTTGGCCTTGGCGGCGAACGAAGTCCTGAAATCAAAATGAACGTACGACTTTATCGTATGCGGCTTCTTAATGTAAGGAGGAATGCTATCCGTCATATCTCGTCTGCCCGGCAAGCCGGCCCTATCAAGGGGCGGCGTCCATTTCAGGGTCGGCTCGCTTACATAAATGCTGCGGCCATCCCGCAGCCCTTACCGCTTCATCGCGAAACGGTAGCCGCCTTTCGGGTCAAGCCCGTAAAGCAATCTTCATCTGCGGCACAATCGCCTTAGACGAAAGGAACGCATCCATGAGCCTCGCCGCGCTGTTTGTCAGCACCATTAGCCTAGCTGATGGAGATTTCGTGAGCATCCATCGATGGATGTTTACGACAGTGTTCCCCCACCGTGGCTAATTCCACGGTGCAAGATCATGTTAACTCTAACTCTATCGTTCTTGAAGTCCCAAGTTTTTCAATCAGCCAATAGGCGTCAAAACCACAATCAAGTTGATTAGCAACTTGATCCGAACACTTTGCCTTTCCTCTTGAAGTTAGCCGAACGCGTACGGTTGAGTCCGAGAATCCTTGTCCGAGGGCGGGCCCGAAGGGGGCGGCCGCGTAGGGGCAAGGATCATGGCAGAGAGGAAGCAGAAGCGCTACTTCAGGCTCACGAGGTCGGAGCGGGCCTCCATCGAACGAGAGCTCGGGAAGAGGAGGCCCTCGGCCCGCGACGTCGCGCGCGACCTCGGGCGCTCGCCCGCCTCGATCTCCGACGAGGCCAAGCGCAACCGCACGGTGGCCCGGGGCCCGGGCAAGGGCGAGCGGGCCGGAGATGCGCCGGAAGACGCTTGCGCGCGGCTGCAGGCGTGGCCTTGGACCTGCAACGGCTGCCAGCACCGCCGCTACGGATGCGGCAAGGCCCTCCGGTGCGAGTACTCGGCGGCGCGCGCCCAGACGCTCGCCGACGGGCTCTTGTCAGGGGCGCGCAGGGGCGTGAACGCCAAGGAGTACGACTTCGAGCGGGCCATGGCGACGATCAGGTCGGACGTGGCCCGGGGCCTCTCGCCCGCCCAGATAGCCTGCGGCCGCGCCGATCGGTTCAAGGTTCACCCCACGACGATATACCGCTGGATAGCGGCGGGCTACGCCGGCATGTCCGACGCCGAGCTGCGCCGCAAGGTCGGCTACAAGCCCAGGAGGGAGCCCTCCGCGGCCAAGCCGACCTCCCACGGCCCGGAGAGGTCGTACAAGGCGTTCTCGGCGCTCCCCGAGGAAGGGCGGGCGCGGGCTGCCGAGATGGACACGGTCATCGGGCTGTCCAAGGACTCGCAGTGCATCCTCACCCTCTACTCGAGGCCCTGCAAGGGTCCAGGTCTGCCTGCTTCTGCCCGAGAAGACGTCGAGCGCCGTTGCCGCGGCGCTCGACATGCTGGAAAGAGCGATCGGGAAGCCCCTCTTCCAGCGCCTATTCGGGCTCGTCCTCACGGACAACGGGTGCGAGTTCTCGGACACGGAGGCCCTCGAGCGCTCGGCCTTCCACGGGACGGCCCGGACTAAAGTCTACCACTGCGACGTGCGAGCGTCCCAGCAGAAGGGAGGATGCGAGCGAAACCACGTGGAGCTCCGCAAGCTCCTGCCCAAGGGCCGGGGCATCTCCTTCGACGACCTGGACGGCCGCGATCTGGCCGTCGTCATGAGCCAGCTCAACTCGGAGCCGAGGCCCTCCCTCATGGGCCTGTCGCCCACGGCGATGCTCGAGGCCGCCGACCCGGAGGCCGCGGCCGCCCTCATGGACGCGCTCGGGATCGAGGAGGTGCCCTACGAAAAGCTCGACCTGACGATCGGCGCCGTCGACCGGAGCCGGAGGGAGAGGGGGCTGCCGCCGCTGGCCTAGCGCCTTCATAAATATTACCTTCCCGCTTATAGGGATATCGAGCCGTCCGGATGAGCCTGCGAGCGGGCACGGAGGGCGTGGCGGAGCCTGCCCGCGAACTCATCCGAGCACGCCGACAAGCCGGCATACCCCCTGGCCGTGAATCAAAACAGGGGGTATGCCGCATTGCAAAACGTCCGGCTAACTGCGCAAACGCCTATCTAGGAGAGAACGTTCGGATAGCTTCGCAATTCAACCGAAACCACAATCATGAACCACCCCTCTAAGGTATGATTTGCACAGGGCATATAGGCCAATATCTACCGGCAGCGTGCGCTGCCTTTCGCTTCGTTCAAAAGCAGCAGAACACTTGCCTTAGAATCACAACGGTAGAACTACATTCCACCTTTCTCCCTGGTTTTCTTCAACGAGAAGCATTCGAAAAAGTAATAAACGACCAATGCGATCGAACCAAAAACGTAGCTCCAGCCGCCGTCGATCATGACAACGAAAATAAAGCAAATAGCCAATAAGAGCTCTCTAATGGAATGGGGGAATAAGTTTAGTCCAAACGATCGCGCCATCGTTCGACAGGATGCGCAGCACCGTGCGCGCGTCCCAGGCGGTCCTCTCCCCCTTGCAGAAGTTCGAGCTGCGCGCCGCGCCCTTCGCCGCGAAATACTCGTAGGGGCTTGGCACAAGGCTCTCATTGAGCATGGCGGCTATGCCGGCGGCGCTCATGCCGCCGATGCGCGCGTCGAAGATGCCGCGCACAACGCCGGCGGGTTCCGGGTCGATCACAAGCCTGCCGCGGTCGGGGCCCGACCCCTTGGCGTAGCCGTAGGGGGCGAAGGCGCCAACGAACTCGCCGCGGCGGCGCTTGGCGGAAAGCGACGCCTTGGTCTTGGCGGAGGCGTCGCGGCAGTACATGTCGTTGAAGAGGTTCTTCACCGGCAGCATCAGCGCGTCGGCCGGCGTCTTCTCGGCTGCGGAGTCGTAGCCGTCGGTGATGGCCACCACGCGCACGCCGAGCGCCGGGAACACCTGGTCCAGGTAGCGCGACACGTCCAGGTAGTTGCGGCCGAGGCGGCTCAGGTCCTTGACCACGATGCAGTCGACCTTGCCGGTCTCCACGTCGGCGAGCAGGCTGCCCCATCCGGGGCGGTTCTCGAAGGTGGAGCCCGAGAAGCCGTCGTCGGAGTACTCGGCGACGATGCTCAGGCCTCCGTTCGCGTCGGCGAAGTCGCGGATTATGGCGTGCTGGTTGAGCACCGAGCCGCTGGTGCCGTAGCTCTCGTCGTCGACGGAGAGCCTGGCGTAGCTGGCGGCGCGATAGACCCTGGCCGCTGTTTTTGGCGTTTTGGTTTTGGGCATGAAAAGGTCTCCTTTTGCACGTGCTTGTACGTGCGCCAGGAGGCTCTGAGGATGCCCTCGGGATGCGCTGCGCTTCCCGCCAAGAAAAAACAACCGACGCCGAGGGCCCTTGTATGCGTCTGGCGCAATCGTACCACGCCTTCGGCGACTCGGCGCCGGCGAAGGCGGAAATCTCAGGGTTGATGGAGCGTTGGCCGATGCCGGCCGAATCGCGTCACGCAGGCCCGTCGCCTATGACATCGCGCACGTTCTCGCGCGCGGCCAGGTAGCGCGACACAGCTTCCTCGATGCTGCACTCCCCGGCGTAGGACACGCGCACGCCGATTGATCCGCATCGTGCGCAAGGCTCATCGCAAGCCGCTGCAGAAGCATCCTGCCGAAGCTCGCGCGGCAGCGCGGCAGTAGTCGCCGCTTCGTTCAGCTCGCTGGCAACAAGCGGCTCGTCGCCATCGCGATGGAGCATCTCGCCCTGCACGGCTTCCACCTGTTCATTTCTCATCGCGACCGCCAATCCCGAACATGGCCTCGAGCTCGGCGCGCGTCTCGTCGTCGAGCCCCTCCAATTCCTCGAGGACGATCTCCTTGATGACGGGGTACGAGCGCGCCAGGCGCTTGTAAATCGCGTAGACGGTGACGTACTCCTCCTCGCTGTGCTGCTTGACGGTCTTGCCTTCGAAGTAGATGGCGCGGATGGTACCCTGGCTGGACTCGCTCAGAAAGGATATCGCCCAGTCCAGTATGCTGCGCATGAGCGAGTGCAATTCGTCCTCGTGGACGCGCTCCTGCTCGGAGGCGGGGCTGCGGTCGTCTGCGAACAGTTCCTCGGGGTTCATCGCCCCCTCCCCGTCGCTCCGCATGAGCTGGCTAAACAGTATCGGGCGCATGGTGACGCCCTTGATCTTGACGATGCAGTCATAGCTGCTGCGGCAGCTTCGCGATGAGGGCATGTTTCCTCCCCTGGGCC
>OLND01004151.1_pt1 | contig 10388 bp, 3 predicted proteins | sample 1672031 | NCBI WGS metagenome assembly OLND01 (sample SAMEA3136638, study PRJEB25190) | human gut metagenome | biome: human gut; feature: human-associated habitat; material: faeces | place: Austria | collected 2013
CGGCATCCCGCATGCCAACGTCCCCGGCTCAACCGACCCGTTGGGTCCCGCGGACCTGGTCGACGCCGAGGCGCTCGCCGACATGCGGGCGTTCAACGACCTCAAGGCGAAGCGCAAGAAGCAGCGCAAGCGCAAGATCATCATCGGCGTCGCATCGACCGTGGCGGTGCTCGCCGTCGCGGGCGGCGCGTTCGCGTGGTACACGGCCGACCAGGCGGCCAAGGCGTTGCAGAACATGGCCCCGCAGACCGGCTTCGTGGAGCAGGGCACCTTCGTCGAGACGGTGTCGGCCTCCGGCAACCTGCAACCCGTCGCGTCGGTGAGCGCCACGCCCGAGGTGGACGGCATCGTGGGCGAGGTGCTCGTGGCCGAAGGCGATGCGGTGGAAGAGGGCCAGACGCTGTTCACCGTGGTCAACGACGAATTGGACAAAGCGGTGAACCAGGCGGCCCAGGGGATCGAGGAGGCCAGGAACGGCGTGGCCCAAGCCCAGAACGCCGTGAACGACGCCTACCACGCCAAGTCCGCCGGCCAGCAGGCGGCCGCGAACGCGCAAGCCCAAGCGCAAGCAGCCGCGGCGGCCGCCAAGGAGGCCGGGGGAGCGGCGGCCGAGTCGTTCGCCGGCGAGCAGGCGTCCTTCGACGAGTCCAGCGCCGACTCCGCCATCAGGTCGGCCGAGCTCGGCTTGAGCAACGCGAACCTCGCGCTGCAGAACGCGCAGAGCGCCTACGACGAGGCCGTCGCGCGCGCCGCCAAGCGCACGGTGACCGCCTCCATCGCCGGCAGCGTCGTCGCGGTGAACATCGAGCCCGGCAAGGCGCTCGGGGCCACGGCGAGCGCCGCGACCTCGCCCGTGCAGATCGCCGACCTGTCGCAGATGACCGTCTCCATCAACGTGAACGAGATCGACATCCTCAAGATCAGCGCCGACCAGACCGCCGAAGTCACGTTCACCGCCGCCCCCGACCTCACGCTGCCCGCCACCGTGGTGAGCATCGCCACCACGTCGGCCGGCTCCGGCGACGCGTCGGGCGGCGCCCTGTACGGCGGCATGGGCGGCGCCGTCACGTATGCGGTGAAACTGCTCATCGCCGAGCCCGACCCGCGCCTCAAGCCCGGCATGACCGCCAAGGCCACCATCACCACGACCACCATCGACAACGCGCTCATGGTGCCCATCTCGGCCGTGCAGTCCGACGGCGCGGGCGGCAGCTTCGTGATGGTGCTCACCGACCCCGAAGCGCAGGAGATGGACATGCGCGAGGTGGAGGTCGTCGCGTCGGATGGTCTCACGTCCGTCGTGAAGGGCCAGGTGAAGGCCGGCGACGAGGTGGTCGTGAGCGGAGGCGCGGGCGGCGCGCCGGGCGACATGGGCATGGAGGCCGGCGGCATGGCCGCGGCCGACTCCGCCGGCAGCGTCATGGTGGGGTAGCGCCATGGCCAACGTGGTTGAAGCCGTCGACCTGCACCGCATCTACGAGAGCGCTTCGGGCTACACGCACGCCCTGCGCGGCGTGTCGCTGACGGTGGCGCAGGGCGAGTTCCTCGCCATCATGGGCCCGTCGGGCTCGGGCAAGTCCACGCTCATGAACCTGCTGGGCTGTCTCGACACGCCCACGCGCGGGCGTTACCTCCTCGAGGGCGTCGACGTGGCCGACTACCGCGACGACGAGCTCGCCGAGATACGCGCCACGCGCCTCGGCTTCGTGTTCCAGTCGTTCAACCTGCTGCCGCGCGCCACCGTGCTGCGCAACGTGGTGCTGCCGCTCATCTACACGGCCTGCCCGCGCAAGGAGCGCGAGCTGCGCGCCCATGCGGCGCTGCGCAGCGTGTCGCTCGACGAGCGGCTGTACGACCACCGCAGCAACGAGCTGTCCGGCGGCCAGATGCAGCGCGTCGCCATCGCGCGCGCCCTCGTGAACGACCCGGCTCTCATCTTGGCCGACGAGCCCACGGGCAACCTCGACACCGCCACGGGCGACATGGTGCTGAACGCGTTCAAGCGTCTGCGGGATGCGGGCAAGACCATCGTGCTCATCACGCACGAGCCCGACGTAGCCGCCCATGCCGACCGCGTGGTGCACATTCGCGACGGGCGGTTGTACGAAGGGGCGCGCCCATGAAGATCGGAGACCTGTTCTACGAAACCTGGCACGCGCTGTCCGCGAACAAAGGCCGCTCGCTGCTCACCATCCTCGGCATCGTCATCGGCATCGCGGCCGTCATCGCCATGACCTCGCTCATCGCGGGCGTGCAGAACATGCTCATGGGCGAGATGGGGCTTTCCCAGGCGCGCCAGGTGTCCATCAGCGTCTACTCGCCGCAGGGCATCACGTTCGACGACCTGGACAAGCTTGCGCAGGGCATGCCGGAGTACGAGGTCGTCACCGGCGCGTCGTACGCGTCGGCCGAGGTCTCGACGGCCGACGGGCAGAAGAACTACACGAGCATCATCGGCGCCCGCCCCGAGTACTTCACGGCGAACGGGACGAAGCTCAAGGAGGGCCGCTTCTTCACCGAGAGCGAAGAGCAGAACGCCGCGCGGCTCGTGGTGATGGGCGGCGGCGAGATGGCCGTGCAGATGCTCGGCGTTCCCGACACCGAGGCGGTGGGCAAGACGGTGCGCCTCGGCAACGACGACTACACGGTGATCGGCGTGCTGGAGACCTCGACGTTCATGGGCGGGGGCGGGACGTTCTACGCGCCCTACACCACGGTGGAGACGCGCATCGGCAATACCGGGGGCATCCAGCAGATCGTCGGCTTCGCGCGCGAGGGCACCGACATGGATCGTCTCGTCGAGACGACCCGAACCTTCGTGGCGCAGTACTTCAACCTGGAGCCCGAAAACGTGTACGTGTCGTCGCTCGATGCCGTCATCAAGCAGATGGAGACGATGATGACGTCGTTTTCGCTGCTCATGGGGTCGGTAGCGTCGATCTCGCTGTTCGTGGGCGGCATCGGCATCATGAACATGATGCTGACGAACGTCACCGAGCGCATACGCGAGATAGGCCTGCGCAAGTCGCTCGGCGCGCGCCGTCGCGACATAACGAAGCAGTTCTTGCTCGAGGCCATCATGCTGTGCGTGGCCGGCGGCGCGTTCGGCATCGTGTTCGGCTTCTTGGCGGCGTGGGGCTTGGGCCAGGTGATCGGGGCGGTGCAGGCGGGCATGACCGTCACGCCGGTGCTCGCGCCGGGCGTGGTGTTCGGCGCCGTGGCCGTGTGCGTGCTCATCGGCATCGTGTTCGGCTCCTACCCGGCCCGTCGCGCCGCCAAGCTCGACCCGGTGGAGTCGCTGCGCTACCAGTAGCGGAAGGAAAAGCTCGGCCCGTCGCGTTCGGCAACGCGCGCCGCACCCCGGTGCACCGCAAACGCAGGGCCGGAAGGCCTGGAAAGGGAGCATATGGAAAACGACGATCCGCGCAGCTGCGCCAACTGCGCCGTGCGGGCTTGCGACGACCGTAGCGCCGAGGGGGCCGCGCGGGCCTATCCCTCGTTCTGCCTGACGCAGCGCACGCCCGACGAGGAGTTCGAAGACGCGGCCGCCCTCTATCGGGACGACCCCGAGACGGCGCGCATCTTCCAAGCAGCCGCCGAGGTGGAGGGCCTCTTCTACAGCCAGCTCACGCGCGTGGAGGAGGTCATGGTGTTCGCCCGGCGCATCGGCGCGCGCAAGATCGGCATCGCCACGTGCATGGGGCTCATCGACGAGGCCCAGGCGTTCGCCCGCATCCTGCGCGCCAAGGGATTCGAAGACGTGTGCGCCGTGGCCTGCAAGGTAGGTGCCGTGGCGAAGGAGCGTGCGGGCATCGCTGACGACGTGAAGGTGCATCCCGGCTGCTTCGAACCCACGTGCAACCCTATCATGCAGGCGCGCATCTTGAACGAAGCCGGCTGCGACCTGAACGTGATCGTGGGCCTGTGCGTGGGCCACGACACGCTGTTCATGAAGCATGCGGAAGCTCCCGTGACCTACCTGGTGGTGAAGGACCGCGTGCTCGCCCACAACCCCGCAGCCGCGCTTTACACGAAGGGCTCGTACTACAAGCGCCTCCTGTTGCCCGACCTTCCCGAGCCGCGCCCGCGTGCAGGGAAGGAAGGCGGTACTCCGATGCTGGGGGACGCCGCCCAGGTCGAGTAGCCGGCGCGCGGGAAGCCGCCGGCCGCGAGGGGGCGCCTGCGCCGCTGCGCTCGCTGCCCGGGGCGTAACCCGCCAGACCTTATTTGTCCGCGAGTCTTTCCGCGCCGTCCCCGCGGCGTCGGTTTGGTGCTAGAATGCGTCAGCAATAGAAATTGGCTAGGATGGAGCGCGCCGGGCGCGGCGCCGGGCCGCCGACGAGGCTGCCCGAGGGGAATGCGGGTGAGAATCCCGCGCTATACCAGTAACCGTAAACGCCGATGAGCGGAACCCGCGATGCCCCGCAGCATCGCCCGTCTCAGATGAGGCAAAGTCGGACTACCTGTCCATCACACCTCGAAGCCCTGGAAAGTGAGGTTCCGATGACCATCGGTTCTCAATCTGCGCGCTCCGGTTCGGACGGTGCGGAACTACCCAAGAAACTACTTTCCCTGCTCATGGCTATGGTGCTGGCGTTCTCGCTCGTGCCGAGCGCCGCCTGGGCGGCGGACGCAGCCTCCGAGCCCTCCGCACCTGCCGGAGTCGCCGGGCAGGACGAAGCGCTCGAAGAGGAGCCGGTCGCCGTTCCAACGGAGGAGCCGGCGGGCGCGGCTCTGCAGGACGCCACCACCCCTGCCGAGGGCGACGAGCCGAGTTTCGCTGATGGGCAGGTGCTCGAGGCGAAGCATCCCCCATTGACCTCGGCGGACGAGCTGAAGTCCGAAGACGGCGTCGCGTCCAGTCCGGCCCCGGTCTCGGCGCCTGTACCGGACGATGACTCCTACGTATTCATCCAGGCGACTCAGGACCAGGACGGAACCGGTAAGGTGACCGGGCCCGTCGAGGTTGGGACGGTGCTTTGGGCCAACCTCCACGACTACGACTCCGACGACGCCATCCCCCGCGAGGACGGCTGGACCTACCAGTGGATGGCGGGCCCGAGCGCCTCTTCGAGCGTGGCGGCCTACGAGCCCATCGCGGGACAGGCCGCGCAGAAGCTCGAGATCACCGAGGAGCTGGCCGAAGAGCTGGCGGGCTCGTACCTCGTCGTGAAGGTCACGGCCGACGGCCGCGACTACTACGGCCCCGGCTACTCCGGCATCTCGACGTACAACGTTCCCGGCCCGGTCATGAGGCCCGGCGCGGTGCAGCTTTCCGGCGTTGAGCTGGCAAAGCCCGCGTCGCTCGAGGTGGGTACGGTGCTCGAGGCGAAAGCGTACACGGGCTCTTCCTACGCGCCTACCTACGTGGACGAGGACGTCGCGTACACGTGGAAGTACGCGGAGACGGCGAGCCCTTCCTACAGCACGCAGTGGACGCCCATCGAGGGCGCGACCGGCAGCACGTTCATGGTCACGGACGAGTACCAGGGCGCGTGCATTTCGGTGTCCGCGAACGCGGGCGCGAACACGGTCGACTTCGGCTATCCCTACGGCTACGGCCCGTTCAAGCAGGCGGGGGCGGTGGACATCTACTCCGCCGTCCTCTTGAACGGCACGGCGACCACCAACGCGTTCGCCGTGGGTGACACCGTCGCCGTGCAGGCGAAGGAGAAGGGCGCTTCGGCCCCCATCGACCCCGACAAGCTCACGTACCAGTGGCTCGCGAGTGACGACGGCGCCACGTTTGAGGCGATTGCCGGCGCGACGCAGGCGAGCCTCGTGCTCGACGAAGGCTACGAGGGCAAGCAGGTCAAGTGCCGCCTTGCCGCGAAGGTGGGCGGCAGCACGTACCTGACGCGCACCACCGGCAAGATCGCCGCGGCCGGCTCCGTCAACGTCACCTCGGTCAGGCTCGACAAGTCCGGCAAGCTCGCCGTGGGCGACACGCTGAACGCGACGGCGAGCGCGGCCTCTGGCGACGTGACGGACGACCCGCGCGTCGCTTGGTCGTGGTATCGCGGCGGCAGCGCCTACGCCACCGACGAGAAGATCGAGGGCGCGACGGGCAGCTCCCTCGTCGTGACCGACGAGCTCGTCGGCAGCTACCTCGTGGCGCACGCCGATGGCGGCTACGGCGAGAAGGACTCCTCCGCCGCCGGCCCTGTGGTGAAGGCAGGCTCCGTGGAGCTGTACAAGGTGGAGGCGACGGGCGACCCTCGCGTGGGGTCCACGCTCTCGGCGAAGGCCTACGAGAGCTCTTACGCGCAAGTGCCCGGCAGCGCCATCGTCGACTACCAGTGGCAGTACGCCGAAACCCGCACCACGTCCGACAGCGCCTTCAAGGACATACCCGGCGCGACCGGCGCGACCTACACTATCGGCGAGACCATCGACGGCGCGCCTGCGACCGGGCGCTACGTGCGGGTCAAAGCCACGTCCGACGGAACCGTCGTCTCCACGAAGCAGCCTTCGTACTACGGCTCGACCTATGTCGACCCTCTCGGCCCCATCATGCTGGAGGGCGCCTACGAGCTGTCGTCGGTCAAGCTGGCGTCGTCGGGGCAGGGCATGCAGGCGGGCAACACCATCACGCCGACGGCCCAGGTGAAGGACGGCTACTACGAGAGCGCCGCGCCCGCCGACGCGAAGGTGGCCTACGCGTGGGAGGTGCGCGACGGCGAGGGCAGCGCGTTCGAGCCGCTTGAGGAGGGCGTCGCGCCCGACGGCGCGCTCACGCTTTCGCCGGCGCTCGTGGGCAAGCAGGTGCGCGTGTCCGCCAACGCGCTCGTGGAGGGCAACAACCCGCGAAGCGCCGCCTGCACCGTGCTGGCGGCAGGCGAGTACGACCTGCTGCGCGTGACGCTCAGCCCCGCCTCGGGCGACCTGTTCACCGGTGACGAGATCACGGCCAGGGTCCAGGCCAGAAGCCTGGCGAGCGCTACCTACGGCGACGACGTGTCCGACGACGTAACGTACGCCTGGTCGGCGGGCGAGAGCCCGGAGGGCCCGTTCGTTCCGATAGAGGGAGCCGATTCCAAGAGCCTCTCCATCCCGGCGACGGTCGCCGGCCGGTACCTCAAGGTTACCGCCACAAGCGGCACGTCGTCGGTCGAGGCCTTCACGTCGGGCGCGGTCGTGGCATCCGACTCGCTCGAAGGCGCGGCGAAGAAGCTGGAGAAGGCGGGCTTCAGGGCGAACCCGGTCTACGGCCAAGACGAGGACATGAACGACGTGGTGGAGTCCGCGCTTGCCGACCTCGGCTTCGCCGACGTGTCCGTCACCACGAAGTCCGCCGAACCGCGCCGAACGGACGAGCACGCGACGGTGGGCGTGTCCACGGCCGCAGGAGACGGGAACGGCCGTATCACCTATTTCTTCATGGATCCCGATTCCGCATCGAGCCCGTATCTGTCCTACACCCAGCTGCGCCAGTTCGATTTCACGTTCACGCTCTCGCGCAACGGTGAGACCTACGAGTATGCTCCAGGCTATCCAGGCGCCATCCCGTGGGACGACGGCAAGGTGGCGGAGCTGCTCGGCCAGAAAGCATCCACGCTTGCGGTGGGCTTCGCTTCGGGCGATAGCGCTGCCAGCGTGACGCGCAACCTGACGCTTCCCTGCAAGCTGTCGGACGGCTCGGGTGCAAAGAAATCCTGGTCAGGCGTTTCCTGGGCTTCGTCCGACCCCCTGGTCGTTGCGGTTGCCGGCAGTGCGTTGTCGGACCGCACGGGAAAGGTCACGCGCACGGCGGCCGACCGAACCGTGTTGCTGACGGCTGCCGTTTCCGCGGGGGGCATCTCGTCGTCCGGTGGCCCGGAGACGACTATCGAGAAGACGTTCGAGGTCACCGTGAAGGGCGACCCGGACAAGGTGGCGGCGGAGAGGGCGGCGCTCGAGCAGAAGGTGGGGGAGAACTTCACCTGCGACAGCATCACGCTGGCCGAGACGGGGGAACCTGTCGGCGCGAGCGCGCTGACGGGCGACGTGAGCCTGCCGAAGCCGGCTACGATCGGCGTGGACGGCAAGTACTACGAGGTGAAGTACACGGCCTCGACCGACGCGGTGATGCCGAACGGGTGGGCCGGCAAGGTGTACCGCCCGCTGCCCGGCGAGGCTCCGGCGCAGGTGGATATCACGCTTACCGTGACCGACAAGGCGAACGCCGAGATCAGCGCCTCCAAGACGCTCTCGTTCACGGTTTCCCCCATGGATCAGGCCGATCTCGACCGCGAGGCCGCGCTCATGGAGCAGGCCGTGGCCGGCTACGCCGCCGCGCTTGCGAACGGCCAGGACGCCGGCGCGGTCACGGGCGACCTGCACGCGTTCCAGAAGGCGTACCTCGACGCGGACGGCAATCTGGCCTGGGCGTACGACCATGAGTCGGCCGACGCTGCGGGCAGCGGCATCGTGCCGGTGGACCTCGAGGGCTACGACCCCCTGGGCTCGGCCGGCTGGCGCCTGTTCAAGTCGAGCAACCCGTCTGTCGTGTCCCATGAGAACCTGCTGGTGACCCAGCCCGCATACAACGCGAAGGTGACGGTCGAGTCGCGGCTGTCCAGCGAGAAGTACGCGCGCTATGCGGAGCGCTATCCGGACGACCCCGTCTTCCAGAAGCTGGCCGGGCGCACCGTGGCCGCCGAGTTCACGGTCGAGGGCACGAGCGGGCAGGAGGACCCCTACGTCACGGCCACGTGCTCGGTGATCGGCATGGACAAGGACGGCGCGGCACAGACCTGGGCGGCGGCCGAGCCGTACACGCTCGACGCGGGGGCCACGGTGGCCGATCTGGCCGAGGCGCTGTTCGCGAGAACCGGGATGACGGCTGACTTCGGCATCGGCGCATGGGGATGGTCGCTCAACTCCATCACCTCGCCGTTCGACGCCGGGCTGACGCTCAAGTGGGGCACGTTCCAGGGCTTGGGCTGGATGTTCTACGTGAACGGCCAGGATCTTGGCAAGGGCGCGGGCGAGTGCGTGCTCCAGCCGGGCGACCGCGTCATCTGGCGTTACGGCGCCTGGGATGACCCGGCTCCCACCGACAAGCTGTCGGTGACGTGCGAGGTCATCGGCGCGGACGCCGACGGGGCCGCGCAGACGTGGGCCTCCGCGACGTCGTTCGCCCTGGACGAGGGCGCGACGGCCGCCGACCTCTCCGAGGCGCTGTTCGAGCAGGCGGGTCTGTTCGCCCAGACGGGTGTGGGCCAATACGGCTGGTTCCTCGATTCCATCGCCTCACCGTACACCGGCGAGCAATTGGGAAGCGTCGAGACGTCCCCGGGCGTGTGGTCGTACTGGCAGCTGTTCGTGAACGGGGAGCTGGCGAAGGTAGGCGCCGGAGGCCACGTGCTCGAGGCGGGAGACGAGGTTGTCTGGTGCTATGGCTCTGACGGCACGCTGCCTGGCCAGGTGGCGGCCTCCTGCGAGATCGTCGGCCTCGACGCGAACGGCAACGCGCAGCGGTGGGCCGCCCTCGCAACCTATACGATGGTGGAAGGCGCCACGGCGGCCGATCTCACGGAGCAGGTGTTCGCAGCACAGCGCATCGAGGCGGACTACGATCCCAACGGTACGTACGGCTGGTTCCTCGACTCCATCACCTCGCCTTTCGATCCGTCGCTCACGCTGGCGATGGAATCCGCACCCCCGTACCGTTACTGGCAGCTCTTCGTGAACGGCAAGCCCACGGATTTTGGCGCTGGCTTGATCGTGCTGCAACCGGGCGACGAGGTATCGTGGTTCTACTCCGAATACGGTGCGAGCCTTCCCGACCTGGACGCCGTCGTCACCGACCCCGATGCCCCGCGTCCAAGCTACGATGCCGCCTGGCCCGGCTTCGGCGGGGACGGCGCGGTGGAGGCGCCCACGCCCACGCAATCGGCGGAGCAGGCGTGGTCCTACGATTTCCGCGAGGGCGCGAGCGGCGACGTGGGCGTGTCGGAGCCGCTTATCGTGAACGGTGACGTGTACCTCGTGGTGAACGGGGAGCTGCGGGTGATCGACGCGGCCACCGGGACGGTCAAGAAGAACCGCGACGGGAGGGAGCTGCGCGCGAACGTCGGGGGAAGGAGCGCCTACTGCAACCGTCCGGTCTACACGGAGGGCGTGGTCATCGTTCCGTCCGATGACGGGAGCCTCGCCGCCTTCACGGCCGACGAGCTGGTGTGCGTGTGGAAGACGAAGCCGCTCGAGGCGGACGGCGCGCAGGGCTACCAGTCGCTCTCGTCGCTGACGGTGAATGGATCGTACGTGTTCGCCGCCTTCACGACGGTCGGCGCCGGCAGCGTGGGCACGGGCGGCGTGCGCCTGTGCGTGGACGTGCGCGACGGATCGGTGAGGTGGCTGCAGCGGGACGAGCCGGCCGAGCAGGGCGGCGCGGCCGGCTACTA
>OLND01004156.1_pt1 | contig 10377 bp, 7 predicted proteins | sample 1672031 | NCBI WGS metagenome assembly OLND01 (sample SAMEA3136638, study PRJEB25190) | human gut metagenome | biome: human gut; feature: human-associated habitat; material: faeces | place: Austria | collected 2013
CGAACTTCACCTCGCTCTTGTGCCTGAAGAAGTCCATCTGTGAATCCGCCTTTCGAGAAGATATAGTAGTGATAGTTGTTGCCCTTTCCAAAAACTGAGGCATAATCCCGAATCAAATCGAGTTCATCCACACCGATTTTCTCATTCCGGTATTTGCATGAACCGATGATATAGTCTTTGCCCTCAACAGGAGTTCCGACGATATCAATCTGTATCTGCTTTTTCTTCTTCGGGTCTGTCCCCCACCACTGGCCGATTTCACTCAGCTCAATAGGAAGGCTATCCGAATAATAGAGCAGGTAATCCTGACACATCTTCTCATAAATTAGACCCATGTAATCAGGAAGATACTGCTTTACAGCGTGTGGATAGGTCTTTGCAATTCTGCCAGAGTCAATGGCACTCATATTGATTGGCACAAACCGATACCAGAAACGGAAGAAGTTATCAGCCAGCAGATAGATGGTTTTCTTACCCGGTTTTTCTGTAATCGGTGTTTCTTTCTTCGCAATGCCAAGGTCGATCAGCGTTTTCAGGTACTTCGATACGACCGAGTTTTCCTCGCCGACCTTCATCTTGATATCGTTCATTCGGGAAGCACCTTCTGCAATCGCTTTAATGATTGCATTATAAATGGCCGGCTCCCTGAGTTCCTGTTTCAGCAGATTTCCCGGCTCCTCATATAAATAGCTGGAGCGGTCAAAAAAGTTATCCATCAGAGCTTCATCCACACTATCCCTCACATCCAGCTTATTGATATAGTGCGGAACTCCTCCCGTGATTCCATAAATCAAAGAATTTTCCTCTACAGACAGATTTGGATGGAACACCGCCGTTTCCTTATAGTCCAGCGCCTCAATCTTGAACTGTCCTGTTCTTCTGCCATACAGAGGACTCTCTTTACCAAGCACCTGACTCTCCATAAAACTCATGGATGAACCGCAAAGAATCAGGTACATCTGGGACTCTGCCCACTTATGGTCAATAATATGCTGCAGCATTGCAGAAATAGCAGGCTTCGCCTTTGCAAGATATGGGTACTCATCAATAACAAAAACGATTCGGCTTTCCTTTGAAAGTGCTGTCAGCTCATCCAAAGCTGCATCATAGGACCTGAACTCCGGTGCAGACTCCATATCCGGCCGCTCAAAACTCATAATCGACTTTGAGAGAGCTTCCAGATTTTCCTTTCCTGTCGTGTTCAATGCAGAAAAGAAAATGGTAGGCTTATCTTTGCAGAACTCGTTGATCAGTGCCGTTTTACCAACACGTCGTCTGCCGTAGATGACAATGCACTCAAACTTATCACCTGCATACCGTTTATTCAACTTTCTAAGTTCACCTTCACGGCAATAAAACTGACTCATCCGCTCGCCTCCAATAATTATACTCATAAGTTACTAACTTATGGGTCACTTTTATAAGTATAATAATTCAGAACCTTTGCAAAGTCAAGCCCCAAAGAATCAAACCTTTAAAATTTGTCCAGAGAAAAACACTTTTCACCCATCAAAAAAACAGCCCATCATCAACATTGCAATTTCTGCCGCCTGTGAAACCGAAGGCAAAAATGCAATGTTGATGATGGGCGTCCGGGAATCCATTCTTCACTCTATCTCCTGGAAAACACTCCCATCCCCAGTGCCACAATCCCCACAATCACCAGCACCGGCAATGCAAGCGCCACAAATCCAGCCACCACGAGCACAATCAGAACAACCGGCAGCACCACGAGAGTACAGACCACCTTCGTGAGCCCCCAGGCCGCATGAAACGCAAAGCCGATCAGCTTTCCGAAAATCCCGATCATCAGAATCGTAAACAAAACACTAAGCATACTCATTTCCTCCTTTCCTCCTGTCAGGCAGCCGCCCGGCAATTCTCTCTTTTTGCCATGAGCCAGAGAACCAGCCGGCTTCCCAAATATCCGGCAATGAGTCCCAGGATCAGTCCACCCAGCACGTCCGTCGGATAATGTACATACAGATACAGTCTTGAAAAAGCAATCAGCACAGCCAATACCAGTGCCGGTTTCCAGAGCTTCCCCTCCTCGGCCATAAAAAGCGCAACGACCGACGCAAAAGAAGCGGCGGTGTGTCCGGACGGGAAAGAATAATCCACTGGCTTACTCACCAGAAGCTGCACCGCTGTATTCACATCATAAGGCCGGATTCTGGCTACCAGAGGCTTTAAAATCAGATTGCAGAGGAGAGCATCCACAACCAGCGCCCCTGCCAGGATCAATCCACTCTTTCTCGTCTTCGGAATCAAAAGCAGAACCGCTGCCAGAAGGATCCACAGAATCCCCGCGTCCCCAAGCCTCGTAATCAAACACATAATCTTGTCCAGAACCGGCGTATGCAGTTTCTGCAGCCAGTCCAGAATCTGAATTTCCATTCCCATATCCTTCACTTCTTTCCACTCTTTTTTCCTATTTTATCATGCTCCTTTAAAGAAGTTCCTGTATTTTTCCTAAAGAAATCCTAAATTTTAAGCTTCCCCCTGAATGTCAATGAGCACATACTCGGACCGGCAGCCGGTCTTAAACTTGATGGCCCAGTCAGAGATACCGGACGTCACAATAAAATTCGTATTCTCCCTCTTCTCATAGCCGTAGACCTTGTCATCCCCGCCCAGAGCCATAAGATTCTCAAACTGCATCAGCGGGAACAGCTGACCGCCATGAGTGTGGCCGGAAACCACCAGATCCACGCCGGAAGCTGCCTGAGCCTCATAGTCACAGGGCTGATGATCCATAACGATGGAAAAATGAGAATCGTCCAGGTCTGCCGTCAGCGTCTCCATATCTACCCGTCCCTGTTTTGCTTCCTCGGAACGGTCCTGTCTGCCGACAATGTAGATCTTGTCGTCAATCAGCTCATTCTCATCCTGCAGAACATGAACGCCGTTGGCCTCCAGCTCCGCCACAAGATCATCCCCACTGTAGCCCCGGTAATCCGGAGAATAATAACCCTTGTCATGATTTCCGAACACATAGTAAACGCCATAGGTGGTCTTCACCTGCCCAAGCGCCTCACAGCAGCGGATCATATCCTCCTTCGTGGTATCATCGTCCACAAAATCCCCTGCCACCAGAAGGACATCTGGATTCTGCTTCTCGATTTCCTTTAAATGCTCCGCAAAGCCTTTTCCGTGGAAGGTGGTTCCCGTATGGGAATCCGAGATCAGGGCGGCCCGGAAATTGCCAACCTTCTTATCTGTAGTGATCGTATAGGTTTTCTCCCAGACGTGATGGACCTGATACCAGCCCGCACCAAGATAACCGATGGTAAAAAGAACAGCCACCACTCCCGCATAATACCGCTGGAACTCTCCACCCCTCTTTTTCTGGACGAGAGCGAAAATCCCCTCGCTCACCAGCCAGAAAACGATGAGATGCAGAAGAATAATTACCGCATTTATAAAGCCCCAGAGCAGCCAGAAAAAAGCTACAGCTCCCGTAATCACAGCCGTGCTAAGAAGCGTCGCCTTCTTTTTGCTGCCTCCGGCCAGCTTTTTCATAAACGTAGATTTTCGTATCCTCGTGATGAGATATACCATTCCCGCGATCATCGCCACAAACAGGACAACCATCAGGACCGCCCATAAAATCATAAAATTTCTCCTTTTTATTCTACCTCAGCAGAGCTGTAAGTTTTCGTGATCTTTTTCATACGCATAATGTATACAGGTACCAGCGGAATCAACGCGGAGATCCAGGCTCCCGGGTCACAGAGGGAAATTCCCAGGAAACCTAAGGGTGCGGCCAGAACCGTTACCATGATGCCCCGGGCTGCCAGCTCGAAGACGCCGCCCAACATGGGCACCAGCCCGTCTCCCATTCCCTGAAGCGTGTTCCGGTAGATGAAAATGGAACCGAGAAACGGATAGCACCAGGCCGTCGCATGGAAATATTCATCACAGATGGCCTTGATCTCACCGGTGGGATCAGCAACAAAGAGTCTTGAAGCCGTACCGCCCCAGATAAATACCGCCAGACCGCAGACGATTCCGGCGATGATTGTGATAACCTGGGTGATCCGGACACCCTGGCGGATCCTTTTGATCTTTCCGGCGCCCATGTTCTGGCCCACATAGGTAGCCAGGGTCACTCCAAGAGACGGGAACAGCAGCGTCACAATGTTGCAGATCTTTCCTCCGGCGGAAAAAGCCGCAATATAGGTAGCTCCCAGCAGATTGACTGCCGCCTGCACCATCATCGTACCAATGGCGGTGATGGAAAACTGAAGGCCCATCGGAAGACCCATCATCAGAAGTCTTCCCGCGCTGGCCCAGGAAAATCCCCATTCGCCCTTCCGGATCTTAAGAATCTCATATTTCTTCTTTACATAGAAGAAGCAGGCCACAGCGGAAACGACCTGGGCGATGACGGTGGCATAAGCCGCTCCCCGGACGCCCAGCGGAATCACGGTGATGAGCACGATATCCAGAATGATATTCAGCACCGAAGAAATGATCAGGAAGATCAGCGGGGTCCGGCTGTCTCCTAGGGAACGGCTCACAGAAGAAAGCATATTGTATGCAATCGTGACCGGAAGGCCTGCATAAATGATCCCAATGTAGCCCGCCGTGTCGTCCAGAATGGTATCTGGCGTATTCATCAGCTTTAAAATTCCCCGGTTGGCCAGAAGAAGACCGGCTGTCATCAATACAGCCATGGCTACACAGATGTAAAGGGACATCACCGTGTAGTGGCGGAGTCTTTTTTCATCTCCCGCCCCGAAGCTCTGGGCGAGAAGGATGCCGAAGCCTCCCGTCATACCCGTGACCCAGCCAAAGACCAGGAAGGTAAGCGTTCCGGTGGCTCCCACCGCCGCCAGGGCATTGACGCCCAGGAAACGGCCCACGATAATGGAGTCCATCAGGTTGTATACATTCTGAAAAATGTTTCCCAGCAATACGGGAATGGTAAAGAAAACGATCAGCCGAAGAGGGCTGCCTTTTGTCATGTCGTTCTGCATAAAATTTTTCTTTTCTCCTCAAAAACAAATCATGTTCTGGTTTTGCGATTTACAAATTTTGCTTTGTATTTTGAATACAGGATCGTCTGCTCCTTATAAAGACCATAGTAGCCGGAGGCCGCATAACTGATGGAGACAGCGATAAGATAAAAAGCCACACCCTCAAAGCCGAAAAGCTCAAAGGCGATGAGAATGGAAGTCAGCGGGCAGTTGGTCACGCCGCAGAAGACTGCCACCATTCCGGCAGCCGCGCAGATGGACGCGGGCATTCCTAAAAAGTTTCCAAGCACGCAGCCAAAGGTTGCACCGATACAGAAGGAGGGAACGATCTCGCCGCCTTTAAAGCCCGCCTTCATCGTGAGGGCCGTCAGCACCAGCTTCCAGAAGAAATCCAGAGGTCTTGCCTCCCCCTCTTCCACAGCCTTCGTGATGAGACCGGTGCTGGCTCCCATATAATCTGTCGTGTGAAGAAGCAGGGTGATAACGATAATCAGAGCACTGGCCGCCACCACCCGGATGTAGGGATTTTTCAGCCATTTTTTATAGCCTTCCGTCACGCCTTTTAAAGCCAGGCAGAACAGGATACTGACCACCGCACAGCCAAGGCCGATGAGGCCGATCTTGATTCCGGTCTCAACAGTCAGAGCCGGGATCTCGCTCACATGGAAGACTTCCGGATGGATCCCCATGCCTGCGGCGAAATTACTGGCGATCAGGGCAGAGATCACACAGGGCACCAGAGCGGTGTAATACATGACGCCCACGCTCACCACTTCCATTGCGAAAACAGCCGCCGCCATCGGCGTTCCAAAAAGCGCTGCAAAAGCCGCGCTCATGCCGCACATGACCATGACGTGCCGGTCTTCCTTGTCCAGGGGCAGCCACCGGCCCAGCTGGTTTCCGATGCTTCCACCCAGCTGGATCACGGCTCCCTCGCGGCCGGCAGAACCGCCGGTGAGATGGGTCAGCGCCGTGGAGACAAAGACCAGTGGAGCCGCGCGAAGGGGCACATCGTCTCTCGATGCGATCGTGGCAAAGACCTGATTGGCTCCTCCATCATTCTTCCAGAAGGTCTGATACAGGAAGACAATGATCAGGCCGGCCACCGGAAGCAGGAAAAATACCCAACCGTTTTCCTGACGGAAGCTGGTCACTGCTGTGAGTACAAAAGCAAACAGTGTGCTGGCTCCTCCCACCACACAGCCGGTCAGAACCGCAAGGAGAAGCCATTTTCCCAGGCTTGTCACATTTTCCCGGATCTGGTCCAGATAAAAGACAAAGCCCTCTTTCAATTCTTTTTTCATGTTACTTTCCTCTTTTCTTACAGGCAGCCATTTTCCTGCCCTTATCTTTGTTTATTATACAAAGCGCTTCCTGTAAAAGCAACTGAAAAAATCCTGCTTTTTCGGTGGCATATCCGGTCTTCATCTGCTACAATAAACCTATCTTTTATCACTTTTTACGGAGGGATTTATCATGATTACGACTGTCATCTTTGACATTGGAAATGTACTGGCCGCTTACGACTGGGAGGACGCGCTGAAGCGTCTCGGATATTCTGAGGAAACAAGGGAAATCATCGGAAATGCGGTCTTTAGAAGTGCAGACTGGAATGAGATGGACCGGGGCGTTCTGACCCTGGAGGAACTGCTCCAGCGCTTCATCAAACGCGCACCGGAATATGAAAAAGAGATCCGCCAGGCCATCTATAATTATAAAGATATGGCTCATCAGTACGACTATACCAAACCGTGGCTGAAAGAGCTGAAAGAGAAAGGTCTCCGCCTCTATTACCTTTCCAACTATGGAGAGTTCGGCGTGCAGGAAACCCTGGAAGCACTGGATTTCCGCGAGCTGATGGACGGCGGTATCTTCTCCTATGAAGTGAAAATGATCAAGCCCAGCCGCTGGATCTTCGAGGAACTGCTTTACCGTTACAAGCTCAACCGTGAGGAGGCGGTCTTCTTCGATGACAGCGCTGCCAACGCCGAAGCCGCCTGCCAGGTTGGTCTCCACGGCATCCAGTTTACGGGTTATGAAGATGCCCGTCAGAAGCTTGAAAGCCTGCTGGCCCGGTAAAGGGAAAGCTCCCTCGCCCAGTCGGTCTGAATGATGTCGAAACCTCTGTCCATGAGCCAGCCCCAGCCCTGCTCCGGATGGCCAAGGACGGAGGTATCGTCATCATGGCCTCCTGCCAGATAGAAATTGCCGTTGACCAGAGAAAAACGGGATCCTTCCGCCTGGAGATTTCTCTCAAAGGTTTCCGGATCGTAAACTGGACTTGCCAGAGTCAGGGCATTGACCATGGCGTGAATGCCTTTTTTCCGGAGAGTTTCTGTGAATTCCCGCTGAAGAAGCGGTGAATCTTCCCTCCAGGCCGTGGACTCGACCGCCACGATATTTAAGTTTCTGGCTGCTGCCCGCTGATACTCTTCCTCGTTCCAGATGATGGGCATGTACATCAATGGCTTTTCCCAGGCCTCGATGCAGTCCAGATACTGTTTTTCCGGGGCGCTTTTGAAGATGATCTGATCCTTCATGCCATGGCGCTTCACCGCCGCAAAAACATCCGGCCAGCACCACCAGCACCGGTCCAGATTGATAAGGCACCGGTCCTTAAACTGCTCCAGCACAGCATCCAGAGTCTCGATCCCATGCTCCAGCCGGCTTCCCGTCTTGTTGATGAGCCGCTGTTCCCTCACTTCTTTTGCTGTCATTTCCTTCACGCTGCAGTTTTTTCCCAGCATATACCCTTCTGTTCCGTCGTGGAAAATAAAGAGTTCCCCGTCCGTCGTACGGAAGACATCCATCTCCAGAATATCCGCTCCCTGGCGAAGCGCCAGCTCAAAAGCTTCCATCGTATTCTCAATGATATTTGCCCCGCACACGCCTCTGTGGGCCATAATCAGGATCTTCTTTTCTGCCAGCTCTCTCTCCAGGCGGCCGCGTAAATCTTCCATATTCTTCCTCCTCATATTGCAGAAAAGGGATCTGCCACCCTTTCGGATCAACAGGTCCCCGCTTGTTCTTTTACAGGAAATATTCCCTGTCTGCTTCTGATTCTGTTGTAAATGTGAGTGCATATCGTTTTCCCGGTTCCGTATGGAAGGTCAGGACCTCGCCATCAAAAGCTCCGTCTTCCGTATTCTTCACTCCGGTAAGCCCTTTTGCCTTCACCCGGCAGAGGCCGCCTTTTTTCGAGAGGATCTCTGCCCCCGTAAGGCTTCCTTTTTCCCAGAAAGCGGAGATTTCAAAACCGCCCCGCGCGCATAAACCTTTAAAACTTCCGGTGTTCCAGTTGACCGGAACACTGGGCAGGAGCTCGATAAAACTCTGCTGGCTCTGGAGAAGCATCTCCTCCACACCGGCTCCCAGACCAAAGATCGCATCGATCTGCTGGAAGGATGCCGTCATCAGTCCGGCTCCCAGCCAGCCGCCGGTGCTCTTTAAGAGATGGCCGCACTCCAGCGGATCGTGAAATCTCGCCATCAGAGAGACCTTCCAGGCTCCGGGCCAGCCGGTCTGCTGTCTTGCATGAAGAAGCCGCCGCTCCAGGCTCTTTCTGGCTGCCTCCATCAGTTCCGGTGTCTTCTCGTCGGTGAAAAGATTTCCCGGGTAGACCGGATACATCTGGGAGGTGTGGCTCATACCCGGCGTACACTCCTCGTAATCGCGATACCATTCCAGAAGCTGGCCGCATTTTCCGGTCTTATAGGGCGGAAAACGCTTCATAGCTGAAGCAAGGGCTTCACCGAGAGCGCCCTCTGTGATACCGAGGATCTTCTCCGCCTCGATCGTATTGGAGAAAAGCTCCCTTAAGATACTCATATCCATCGTGGAAGCCTGGGTCACAGCGCTGATCTTCGGATGGTTCGGTGAACAGCGGCTCTCTTTGGAGATCTCATCCACCAGTTCCTTTAAGTCCTCTTCCTCCCCGGTGAAAAATTTGTTTTCCGGAGAGAGAGAAGGAGCCGTCACCAGATACCCCTCCTCATTTTCCGTGAGGAAGTCCAGCATAAACTCGCAGGCGCCCTTAAGCACCGGATACATTTCCCGGAGGAAAGCCTCATCCTTCGTGTATACAAAGTGCGTCCAGATATGCTCGCACATCCAGGCTCCGCCCATGGGCCACCAGCTCCAGGAAGCATCCTCACAGCTGGGCTCGCTGGAGCGCCAGAGGTCGGTGTTGTGGTGCGTCACCCAGCCTTTCATATGATAATATCCTTCCGTGGTCTGTCTTCCTGCCACGGAAAGCTCTTTCAGAAGTTCCGCCAGGGGCAGGTGGCACTCGGAGAGGTTTCCGGTCTCCGCCGGCCAGTAGTTCATCTCCACGTTGATGTTGTTCGTATAATTGCTGGACCAGGGCGGCATCACGGTATCGTTCCAGATGCCCTGTAGATTCAGCGCCTGGCTGCCCGGCCGGGAACCGGAGATGATGAGATACCGGGAATACTGAAGATAGAGACCGTAAAGAGAAGGATCGTCCACACCTTCCGCCCCGTAGGCCAGACGGCGGCTGGTAGGAAGCCCTGCACTTAAATCCTCCCCGAGATCCACATCTACCCGGTCATAGAGTTTCCGGTAGTCTCTCTGATGCTCCTCCTGGAAAGCTTCATACCGCGCTTCATCGCTGGCCCCGGCAGCCTCCCAGTCCTTTTCCAGCTGATCCAGCCCTTCCCGGAGCCGGGAGAGAACCTTCTCCGCCTCCGGCTCCCGCTCTTTCTGGAAACCGGCATAGTTGGTTCCGGCCTTCACCGCCAGAAGCACATAGTCTGCATCATTCACATAGACCCTTGCTCCGTCCGAAAAGACCGTTCCATTGCAGGCCAGAACACGGACACAGCAAGCAAAACGAAGCGCTTTTGATTCCGCCGGATCCTTATAAATCAGAGACGGCGTGATCGAGGTATAGGAAGGCTCCGCGTGATCCGGTGCGATGCCTTTTAAGAAGGCCTCATTTCCGACCGTACCGTTCACCGCATGGAGCTTGGAATCCACGCCGAAGGCCATGTTGAGAAGAGCGCTGCCCTCCCCTTTCGCTGTACACCAGACGAAAGCCGTATCTTTCGGATAGCTGACGAAATATTCTCTCTCATAATGGATGCCATCCCGTTCCCAGGTAACTTCCGAAACAGCCTTTCTGAGATTTAAAAGACGCTGATACTTGGTAACGTCCTCACTCTGAGGCTCGATGACCATCTTAAGAGGCATGTTCCGGCGGTTGTTTTTCTGGCCGGTGGTGATGTGAAGATCCGCCAGCGGCAGATACGTCTCAAACCACCGCCCCTCCATTTCATTATTGATAATAGTGTTGGCCTTTTTCACATCGCCTTTTAAAACCGCATCCCGGGCCTCCATGAGCCGGTCATAGTGCTGCGGATTCAGATGAAACATC
>OLND01004158.1_pt1 | contig 10370 bp, 8 predicted proteins | sample 1672031 | NCBI WGS metagenome assembly OLND01 (sample SAMEA3136638, study PRJEB25190) | human gut metagenome | biome: human gut; feature: human-associated habitat; material: faeces | place: Austria | collected 2013
CCGAGCCAGGGCAGCGTGCCTGTGCCGTCGAAGCCGACGGTGGAATTGGCTGCGCCCGTGGCGCCAAGCGTCTCGCCCGCGCTGCTCGAAGAGGCGGCCGGCGCGGCCGATTGCGGCGCGCAGCCGGCGAGTCCGGCCCCCGCGATGGCGGCGCTGACGAGCGCGGCTCCGGAGAGGAAATTGCGGCGAGTGACGTTCATTTCAGACATGAGAACCTCCCTGTTTCCCGTGGGGCGCTTCCGTGCTGCCCCGTGGCGTCCCCGGCGGTTCCGGGGGCGTTTCTTCGTCGGCGCCGTGGCCGACCTGTTGGGGCTATCATGGCCCGTGCGGCGGCGGTGCGCATCAACCGCTGGGGTCGAATCGGGGTCGAATGCGAGCCGCAACGGCGCTTCTTCGACGGGTGGAAAAGGCGAAATCACGGTTGAATGAGCGGCAAAACCCCAGGTGGAGTATCGTCCGTTAGGGTTGAATGGCCGTTTGTGCCCGGTATTTCGACGGGGCCGCGCCCAGGCGGTCTTTCTTGTGCCATAATGCCCCTGGAAGGGAGGATCGTGACCAAACGCAACGCCATAGGGATACGTCCGGAGCATATCCGCTTTGCGGTGGGCTACGGAAGCGTCAGCGCCTGGGGCGTTATGATGCTCTATGTGCCGTGGGCCGCGTCGCCCGGCTTCTCGTTGCAGGCGCTTCTGTCCATGGTTCCCGGGCTCGTAGTGTGCTTGGCGTGCCTGCTTCTCTTCCGGCAGCACCTGTCGCTTTCGGGACGCACGCCGCTTGTGGCCGGGGCGGCTCTTCTTACGAGCTTGGGGACCCTTGCGTGTACCTATCCGACCCTGGCCGCCATACCGGGCGCTTTTGTGACAGGCATGGCACTTTCGGGTGGGTTCGCCATCTTGCTCATCATGGCGTGGTTCGACGCCTTCGCGCATATTGGCCCGCGCGGCATCATCGTTCTCTCCGGCTGCAGCATCGTCGTGACGGCACTGGGAAGCTGGTTCTTCGTCCAATGCGACGACGCCTTGGCCAGTGTGCTCACCTCGCTTCTGCCCATGCTGTCCTTCGTGCTTCTGCCTTTGGCGTCTGCGAAGGCGCCGAAGAGCGGGGAAGGGGAGGAGACGCCAGGGGCCTTGCAAGGTAACGCGGCGGCCGTTGATCGGGAAGAAGAGCGCGGAGAGCGTGCCCCCGAGCGCTTGCTGGCGCGAACGCCGGGACTTGCCGATGTGCTGTCGGCGGCCGTGCCCCTGCGCACGCTGGCTGGCTTCGCTATCACCTTCTTCGTGCTCAGCTCCATTACTACCATTGTCGTCGGTCGCGATAATCTATCGCAGCTCGGTGCGCCTTCGCTCGTCATTCCGCTGGCGGCGGCGCTCTTCTTCGTGGCCAGCGGCTTTTTCGCCCGCGGGAAGATCGATCCCTCCATTCTCTACAAAGTGCTGCTGTGCGCGTCTGCGGCCTTCGTTTTCTTTTCGTTCTACCTGGGGGATGTCAACGGCGCGCTCACGCTGCACGCCCACAACATCATCGAGGCCATGGCCTGGGTCGTGCTGGCCTTGGGTGCGAAGAAGACGCCGGTGGCGCCGCATCTGGTCTTTGCCGTGGGCTGGATTGCCGAATGCGTCGGCAAGACGCTGGGCCAGCTGGTGGCGCCTTTGCTCGCCGGCGACCCGCTCGTGCTTATGGCCGTTGTCGTCATGCTGGTGCTTTTGGGCGTCGGCTTCGCCTTCAGCGAGGGCTACAACCTGCTTGACATCGATGACGAAGAGGGGAAGGCCGAAGCCCTCGCAGCCGAGCGTGTCGAGGCTGCCGAAGGCGCGAGTGCGAACGCTCGCCGCGAGGCCCTTCCCGTCGCGGTCGGGGAGGACGGAGCTCCTGCGGCTGTATCCGAAACAGCAGCTTCTCTCCCGTGTCGTTCCGAGCGCAGCGTCGCAGGCGCGGAGTCGAAGGATCGTCCCGCTGACGGCGAGAGCACCGGCGAGCATTCTTGCGGTGAGCGCCCAGACCCCTACACCGCCTTCTGCGCCGAGTACGACCTCTCGCCCCGCGAAAGCGAGGTCTTCCGCCTGTGGGTGACGGGCCACGGTCTGAAGTACATCCAGAACGCGCTGTTCGTCTCGGAGTCCACGGTGAAGTCGCACCTGCGCAGCATCTACCGCAAATGCGACACCCACAACCGCGACGAGATCATCGCCCTCTTCGAACGCGAGGCCCCGGAGCTTGCTTGAGGGGGAGCTTGTGAGTTCTCGTCAGATTACTTTCCGCGAAGCCCTTATCGGAGCGCTTCTTACGACCTATTATCACCGCCTTTCGGTAGGCTCATAGGCAACTGGCAAGCATTGCTGGTGTTCCTGTTGACAGTTGGTGCCAAGCAACTGGGGTCAGCCTCAGGAGTCTCGCCGAGGGGCTTGCCGGCAGAGCTGGAACCTGTCAAGAACGCGGGCTTGGTACCCAGCGGCGATGGGAGCTGCCAAGAACGCAGATTTGGTACCCCGAGAAGAAAAATCCGTGGCAGAACGGGGCGGTTTGGTACCTTTTCGCGGCAGGATCCGAGGTTTGGTACCCGCCCTTGGGCGAATCTCGAGGTTTGGTACCCGCGAAAGCCGTGCGGGCTTTTCGCGACCAGGCGTTTCTCCGAGCCTCGGGAACCAAATCGCCGAAGTTGGCAGAAATCGGGGTACCAAACCTCGCGTTTCGCCATAGCCAAGCGCTGAAAGACCGCTCGAGGTACCAAATCTCGATTTCTGCCAATAGTCCGGAAGCGACAGGGTACTGCTAAGAGGACCGTGACAATGTCCCGCTCGTTGAACTTGAACTTCGGTCGCCGCAGCACTTCCTCATACTCTTCCATGAGGGCCGTCGTTTCGCTCTCAAGAATCTTGCGGGACGGGGCGGTTCGCACTACACTTACGGGAGGCGGCAGCTGTGGCGGGGGCTGCGCCGCGCTTCTGGGGAAGCGCGCTGGCCGGGGCTTGAAGGCCCGAAAGCCGGCGGCCATACTGCTGCACCGAGCAGTGAGAAGGGGGACGCCATGAGTAGCGTCGATCAACCGGTACCCGTTTCCGAACCAGTGCCAGCGCCCGATACAGGTGCGTCTTCGCGGGAAGCGGCTGCGGCCGCGCCCTCCGCGTCGGCCGCTGTCGTGCCGGTTGCTGCCGCGCCGGGCGCCTCAGTGTCGCCGGCGCCCGACGATGCGCCGTCGCCTTTGGCCGAGCAGTGGCCCTACCTGCGCTTCTTGGGCCTTGGCGCCTGGTGGGCGTGGATCTGGCTCTGCTATTTCTCCACCCGCCTGGTCGGGTTCTTCCCCGCCGATACGCGGCCGGGGCTCGTGCTTTCCATGTACCTCGTGTCCACCCTGGCCATCGCGGCCATCATGCTGGCAGCCGCCGGGGCGAGCCGTTTCTTCACGCCCCTCATCGCTGCCCGCGGGGCCGTCGTCTTCGCCGGTGTTCTGGCGGCGGTGGCCACGGCCGTGCTCGCCTTCGCGGGACATCTCGGCGGCACCGTTCCCTTTGTGGGAGCCGCCGTCGCCACCGGCGCTGGCTCGGGCGCTCTGTGCCTGAAGGTGGGGCGCCTTTATGGCACCGTGGGCCTTTCCGACTCGCTGACGGCGGGCGCGGTGTCCCTCGTGCTGGCGGCCCTGCTGTATTTCGTGGGGCTCGGTATTCCCGAGAGCTGGTCCGTCGTTTACATCGCGCTTCTGCCACTGCTCTCGGCGCTGCTTTTGTGCATGCCCGTTGACGACCCCTACGGCCCGGCGGCCCAGCCGACTGCCGTCGCAGGAGCGGGGGAGGGCGCCTCGGATGGCGTGCCAGGGCCGGTGCTCGGGTTGTACACGCGCCTCGTGAGCGCCGCAGCCATCGTGGCGCTCACGGCCGGAGTGGGGCGCGGCGTGTCCTCCACCCTGCAGGCGGTGGATAGCTACGGCTTGGAAGGCCTATGCCTTCCGAAGTCGCATAGAGTCCAAATATCCCTTCTGACCTCGCTCCTTTTAATTCTAGGATTTCATTCTAGCAAACGTACTGGACAAAGTACGGGAAAAAAGCGGTAAAACTCAAATGGCCGCCAAAAGCTTTCAAAGAGTGGAAAAGCCGTCAGAGAGACGGCTTTTGTGGAATGTTCGATGGAGCGGGTGACGGGAATCGAACCCGCGCTGCGAGCTTGGAAGGCTCGGTCATCGCCGCGACCATCGGCCTTATCGGCATGGTGCTGGCGTGGCTTGTGAACCGGCTCGCCGCCGAGCGCAAGGGCGCGCGCATGGCCTACATGGCGCTCATGATCGGGGGCGTGGGGCTCATGCTCTCCACGGGCTTCGGCGTGCCCATCTCCTATTTGAGCATCGGGAAGGAGACGTTGTGGCTCGTATTCTCCTGCCTCATGGCGTTCATGGCCTTCCGCTTCGGGTTCGCCAGCGTGCGCGCCTTCGCCCTGGGCCAGGTCGCTTACTTCCTCGCGTCCACGGCTGGCTGGGCCATCGGCGCCCTCGTCGCACCCTTCTACGATGACCCTATGGTGCGTATGGCCGTGGGCGCCGTCATGGCCTTCGTTGTGGTACTCGTGCTGACGCTCTTGCTCACCGACCGTGACATCAAGGCCATTTTGCTGGCGCCGGTGGCCGCTGTGCCCTCGGTGCTTACGCGGTGCCCGGCTACGACCGAGGTCTCATGCGTCGGTTGTACGGCGGCCGATAACGCGACAGCCGATGAGATGGAAGGGGCCGGAGCGTCGGGCGAGGGTGCACCCAGAACCCCTGGCGCGCCTGCTTCCGATGCGTTCGTTGCCGTCGACGGCGCCGTTGCCGCGGCAGCCGCGGAAGTCGCGGCGCGGGAGGAGCGTTGCCGACTTTTGGAAGAACGCTTCGGCCTCTCTCGTCGCGAGATAGAAATCATGGACCTGTTCGCCCAAGGCCGCTCCGCCAACTGGATTGCCGATGCGCTCGTCATCTCCAAGAACACGGTGCGCTCGCATCTACGAGCTATCTACATGAAGCTCGATGTGCACACGCGCCAAGAACTTCTCGATTGCCTTAACGATCTCTTCTCGGAATAATATTCCCAATCTAAAATAAATTTAACATGGGAAAACAAGTTCAATAATCCTTTTTGGATGGTCGCTCTGATCCGCGAACTCTGATCAAAACCCTCCTTTTTCGGTCATGAAATCATCCTGAGGAATTTCCTAGAATCCTCCCCAGAGCGAGGGCACGGCGTCGCGAACGCATCAAGGCGCCGCCTCCCCGCTTTGGGCTCGCCACCGCGCGACGCCCACCGTTTGCAAGGGGCACACCCGCCCCGCACGAAACGCAGGGGGCCATCATGGGCGAAGACATCATCAAGCACAACCCGATGCTGAAGGAGCCGATCCTCACCGTGCTCGCGCTGGCAGAGGAAGCCGGCGACCGCGCGACGCTGGAGGCGACGGCGCTCCAGGTATGGAAGCCCTCCTTCTCCCAGGCGCCCGCGGCCGTCATCGACACGCTTGTGCGCCATGGGTTTCTCTCCCAGCAGTCCTACGTGAACGGCGAGCCCTACGAGGGCACCCTGGAGGACATGCAGCTGGACGAGTCGGTGCCCGATGACGCGGTGGCTGAAGTGCGCCTCGCCGTGACCGAGGTCGGCCGCGCCCTGGCCGCCGCCTATGACCCGGCGTCCACCTTGGCGTCGCTGTTCGGCGAGCGTCCCCGCTACGCCGACGTCTTCTCCGCCATTCTTGATGCCGCAAGCGCCGACGAGGGCGCCTCCCGCGAGGCCATCGAGGCCATCGTGGAAGCGGCCGCGCCCACCGCGGCCGACGGCAAGAAGGTGTACCCGCAGTACTTCCTCGACGCGCTGGAATGCGCCGGCGGCATCGCGTGGGACGGCGCCTGGCGCACCACCGACGCGGGCCGAGCGACAACTGCGTCCCCATCGTAATCCCGAACAGCCGCCAGGGTTTCACCTCCCCTCTTTCGGCTCTGGGCGGCTCCTCCTCTCCCTTCGCTGGCGGGGCGTCTTGAACTCCGGCGCCCCCAAGGCGAAGACCGCCGGTCCTCGCACCGGCCCATCCCAGCGGCAACGGAGCGGCCGAGCTCACCGCGACGTTTCCCATAGACGACAACACTCACGACAACAGTCCGAGACGAGAAGAAGGGAAGGAAACAGTGGCTCAGACGAACATCAGCCGACGCGGTTTCGTGAAGCTGGGCGCCTTCGCCACCGCTGTTGCAGCCATGGCCGGGACGGCCGCTTCGAACCTCATCGAAGTGGAGCCTGCCTGCGCTGCCGAAAGCGGCGAGACGCAGAAGATTCGCACCATCTGCCGCGCCTGCCTCAACAATTGCGGCATGATCGCCCATGTGCGCGATGGCCGCGTAGTGAAGCTGGAAGGCGATCCAGACGACCCCATGAACAAGGGGGCGTCCTGCGCCAAAGGCCTTGCTGGCATTCAGGCGCTCTACAACCCCAATCGCATCAAATACCCCATGAAGCTCGTGGGCGAGCGCGGCAGCAACCAGTGGGAGCGCATCTCCTGGGAGCAGGCCATAAACGAGATCGCCGACGTACTGTGGGAGTGGTATCAGAAGGAAGGCCCTAAGTCGCTCGTGTGCTCCACCGGCGGTGGCGGCAACCCGCAGTTCTTCAGCCCCGCCCGCTTCCTTTCCGTGTGGGGCGGCGGCAACTTCTTCGAGCCGGGCTGCGCCCAGTGCTACCTGCCCCGTAACCACATGGAGTTCTGCCTGAACGGCACCGCCGACACGTCGCTGGCCGACGGTCCGGTGACCGAGGTGTACCTGCCCGACTGCCAGACCAAGTGCTACGTCATGTGGGGCGTGGGCCCTTCCACCCACGGCATCGGCTCCACGGGCCGTGTGGTCACGGAGCTGCGAAATGCCGGTATGAAGACCGTGGTCATCGACCCGCGCCTCACGCCGGATGCGGCCCGCGCCGACGTGTGGCTGCCCATTCGCCCGGGCACCGACGTGGCCCTCATGCTGGCCTGGATGCGCTACATCATCGACAAGGATCTGTACAACCACGAGTTCGTAACGAAGTGGACCAACCTGCCGTTCCTCGTGAACGACACCACCAAGCTCACCTATCGCGCCGACGAGCTGGGGTGCGGCAGCCACGACGAGTACGTGGTGTGGGACAACGCCACCCAGGGCCTGAAAGCTATGCCTTACCCCTTCGATGAGTCCATCGACCCGGCTCTGTTCGGCGAGTACGACCTGCCGGACGGCGCCAAGGCCAAGACCGCCTTCCAGATCATGAAGGAACACGTGGACGAGTGGACGCTCGAGAAGGCGGCCGAGGTGTGCTGGCTCGACGCCGGCGAGATCGAGGAGGCCATCAACATCTACGCCGAGGGCTGTCCGAACGCCGGCATCTCGCTCGGCGTGGCCACCGACCAGGCCCGCAACTCCGCCCAGGCCGCCCAGGGCGACGCCATCCTCGACATTCTCATGGGCTGCATCCGCACCCCCGGCGCCATCGTGCAGGATCGTCCCTGCTACGTGGAGCCCTGCAACTACGTCGTGCAGCCCTTCGGCCTGCATCACCCCGATCATCCGCTGCGCATGCCCCAGGAAGAGGCCAACGCGCGCCTCGGCTACACCGAGCACAAGGGCCTCGGCCACTGGCTGGCTTCGCACATCCCCACGGTGCTTTCGGCCATCGAGACCGGCGAGCCCTACCGCCCGCGCATCTGGATCGAGAGGAGCGGCAACAAGTTGGCCATGATCGGCAACGCGAGCCGCTTCTACGACGCCATGATGACCACCGAGCTGAACGTGCACATGTACATGCACTGGACCACCACGAGCGTGTGTTTGGCCGACTACGTGCTGCCCACGGCCGAGTGGCTCGAGACCAACTACGCCCAGGACCGCCTGAACACCTACGCCATCCGCCGCGCCTGCACCCAGCTCTACGAGGCCGTGGACGAGTGCATGCACTGGTCGTGGCTGGCGGCGGCGCTGGCCGAGCGCGGACACCAGCGCGCCATCGACTCGTTCAATCCCGACATTGCCGGCAAGTTCTACGGCACCTACTGGAAGACCTACGAGGAGTACATGGACTACGTGGGCTACTTCGTGGGCAGCTTCTACTACGGCACCGAGGACTGGGATTGGAAGACCTTCGACGCCCAGGCGCCCTCCGAGTACCAGACCATCGAGGAATACGCGAACAAGTCCTACGACAGCCACCTCGTGCCCGACCCTGAAAACGGCGGTAAGCCCGTGGGCTTCCACACCACCTCCAAGCGCTGCGAGCCCTACTTCGACGGCAACATCTTGCTGGGCCTCACCGGCGCGGTGGACGGCACGGGCACTATGGACCCGGCGACCGACGTGTTCCCGAAATCGAACAACTACAACCCGCTGCCCTACTACTTGGAGCCCTTCGAGTCCCCGGTGGAAGGCGATCCGGGCTACGACGCGAACTACCCCTACGCGCTCACCCAGGGGCGTCTGCCCATCTTCCATCACGGCACCCTGCGCAACACGCCGTGGACCCGCGAGCTGTGGCCCTATCCCGAGACCTGGATCAACCCCGAGACCGCCCGCGAGATCGGCGTGGAAGACGGCGACTGGCTGTGGCTTGAGAGCAAGCGTGGGAAAACGCAGGGCCGTTGCCGCGTGACCAAGTCGGTGGCTCCGAAGGTCATCTACCAGGAGCGTTTCTGGAACCCGGAGCTTCTGAACTCCGACGATCCGAACCGCGCCTGGCAGGTCATGAACATCAACGTGCTCACCCAGAACAACGACGAATGCCCGTTCAACGACGTGTACGGAACCTACACCCTGCGCGGCATTCAGATCAACGTCACCAAGGCCGACGGCGCGCCCGAGGGCGTATGGCTGGAGCCCACGGACTTCACCCCGTGGCTGCCTGAGCCGTCCGAGAACACTGGAGGAGGTAATGCCGTCTATGGCGCGTAATTGCATCGTGGTCAACCTTGACCGCTGTATCGGCTGCTGGAGCTGCGAGCTGGCCTGCAAGCTGGAGAACGACGTGGCGCTCGGCGAGCGCTGGAACAAGGTGGTGCAGGTCGAGCCCTTCGGAGAGTGGCCCCATGTATCCACCTACTGGCTGCCCACCATGTGCCAGCAGTGCGAGGATTCCCCCTGCACCCACGTGTGCCCCACGGGCGCGAGCTATCGTGACGAGAAAACGGGCATCGTGTTGGTGGACAAAGAGAAGTGCATCGGCTGCAAGTACTGCATGATGGCCTGCCCCTACGGCGTCCGCTCCTGGAACGCCGAGCAGCAGGTCGTGGAGAAGTGCACGCTGTGCAACCATCTGACCGCCGCCGGAGAGAAACCGGCCTGTGTGAAGAACTGCTGCGGCACTGCCCGCTACTACGGAGATTTGGACGACCCGGAGTCCGACGTGTCGAAGGTGCTGGCCGCCGCCGATCCCGATTCCATCCATCAGCTTCCCGATGTGGGCAACCATCCGCTGACGAGCTACATCCTCTCGCCGCGCTTCGGCGAATGGCGGGCCGACGACCTCACGCAGCAGACGAGCAAGTACGTCACGACCGAGGGGAGTGTCGACTAAATGGAAATCCAATGGTCTCTAGTTCTGTTCACCGTGGTGGCCGGCGCCGGTGCCTGGCAGTTCGCCGCCGCGATGATCGAGGCGCTTGCCAAAAAAGACGAGCTGCCGTGCCGCGCCGAGTCCATCGTGGCCTTCGTGCTGCTGGTGGTGGGCGGATGCCTGTCCGTGACGCATCTGAAGCACGTCGACCGCATCCTGGAGGCGCTGAACCATCCCACCTCCGGCATCTTCGTTGAGGCGGCCATGATCGGCGTCACCTGCGCGCTCATCGCGGTGTACTTCATCCTGCTGGTGCGCAAGTCCTCGAAGGGCGCGCTTGTGGGCGTTGGCCTGGCGGCGGCCATCGTGGGCGTCGTGTTCACCTTCGCCTGCGGCGCCTCCTACATGATGGATGCCCGCTCTGTGTGGTGCACGCCGGCGCTCCCCATCGCCTACGGCCTGACTGCGGCCGGCGCGGGCTGCGCGGTGAATCTGCTCGTGAAGGCGGCGCTCAAGCGCGAGGGAGCCGCTACTGGGTTCGCCGGGCTGCTGATCGTCATCGGCGCCGCTGCCGGTGCGGTGGTCTCGGCGGTGTTCGTGTTGGGCGCCGGCGAGATTGCCGCGGCCGTCGCCGGCCCCTGGGTGGTGCTGCTGTTCGTAGGTGCTGTCCTCGCCATCGTCTGCGGCGCTGTGGCGTGGAAGATGCCCAAGAGCGCCCTGGTCTGCGGCATCGCGGCTACGGTTTGCGCGGCTGCCGCCGCCATCGCCTTGCGCGTGGTGATGTGGCTTGTGGGCACGCCGATGCTCGACTTCTTCCTCATGCCCCTCGATTAGGGGATGAGCCTGGCGGCCGGG